>JAEEGI010005290.1_pt1 | contig 29736 bp, 26 predicted proteins | sample 8958751 | NCBI WGS metagenome assembly JAEEGI01 (sample SAMN16246545, study PRJNA631951) | gut metagenome | biome: gut microbiome; feature: rumen; material: KS-attached | host: Bos | place: Iran: Karaj | collected 2018-10 | reverse complement strand
AGAGCACCATTATCGGCGAGCGCGCAGTAAAGGATTTCTCTGCAAATGCCCGTGTGAGCCGTTCCACAGGCACCAGGATTTCCCTTCTGGATGCAGTCCGCGCCATTGATGCAGCCGCTGCCGATCCCGCTATCAAGTTCATTTATCTGAACACCGACAATCTGGAGCTCTCCACTTCCAATGCAGAAGAACTCCGCGCCGCACTGGCCCGTTTCCGCGCCAGCGGCAAGGCCATAGTGGCTTATGCGGAGAATCACACTATGCTCTCTTACTACCTGGCATCCGTGGCCGACAAGGTGATAATGAACGCCAACGGCGAGGCAATGATGATGGGTGTCGGCTCCCAGGGAATATTCATCAAGGACCTTCTGGACAAGCTGGGCGTTGAGGTTCAGCTGATCCGCCACGGCAAATACAAATCTGCCGGCGAGATGTTCATTAAGAACGAAATGAGCCCCGAGAACCGCGAGCAGATGAAGGCTATGGTAGACGGCCTCTGGAAGTCTATGGCAGATGAGATTTGCGCAAGCCGAGATTTCAGCCGCGAAGATCTGGACGGCTGGCTGAACAATCTGGAGCTGATGAAGGCTCAGAGCCTGCTGGACCGCAAGATGGTGGACACCATTTACCACGCAGACCAGATGAAAGATTATATGTGCAATCTGGCGGGTGTGGAGAAGTTTGAGAAGATAGGCTTTGTGATGCTTCCCGACTATGCTCCCGGCAAACTTGCCCAGCTGAATTCCAAGGCCAAGGATAAAGTGGCTGTGCTGTATGCCAACGGTGAGATTGTGACCGACGGCGACACCGAGCAGGCCATTGTGGGTGCCAAATTCGCCGCCGAGGTAGAAAAGGTCCGCAAGGACTCTACCATCAAGGCTGTGGTATTCCGCGTGAATTCTCCCGGCGGCAGCGTGCAGGCTTCTCAGTTTGTGCGCCGCGAGATGGAGCTGCTGCGCCAGACCAAACCCGTGATTGCATCTTACGGCGATTATGCCGCTTCCGGCGGATACTGGATCAGCGCAGAGAGCGACAGGATTTTCTGCGATAACACAACCCTGACCGGTTCCATTGGCGTGTTCGCAATGGTTCCCAACCTGGGCAGCGCCGCAAAGAAGACCCTCAAGGTCAATATCCAGAGCGTCAACTCTCACCAGCACAGTGATATGATGGGTGGAATGCGCTCTTTGGACGCAGCAGAGCAGGCATATATGCAGGCCTCTATAGAAGATGTCTATGACGAGTTCCTCTCTATCGTTTCCGGTGGCCGCAAGATGAGCAAAGAGGCTGTGGACGATATAGCCCAGGGTCGCGTTTGGTGCGGTTGCGATGCCTTTGGCATTGGCCTGGCCGACGAGAAAGGCGGTCTGGTGGACGCCATTGCCTATGCCGCCCAGGCAGCAGGTCTTTCCGACTACAAGCTGGTAGAGTGCCCCACTCCCAAGACCACTATGGAGCGCTTTATGGAGATGTTTGGCGGCAAGGGCTCCGTAAAGGCCTTTATTAAAGGCAGCAAGCCCGCTACCCGCTGGGAAGAGATCGAGGCTCAGTTTGAGAATGCATACGGTTTCCTGCGCACCGCAGAGGGCCCTCAGCTCTACGCCCGTATGCCTTACATCACCGAGATAAAATAATTTTCAAGTGAAAAAGTTTGCAAGCAATATCTCTGTAGCTCTGCTGCTGGCGGTCTATCTGGCGGCATTCGCGGGATTCAAGATCCACGAATGCACCGACGACCACACGGTGGAGCTGCTCAGCGTGCTTGCAGACGACACTTGCGAGCAGGTCCATCATCACCATTGTGCCGATGAAGAGCACTGCGGCCATCACCATCACCACAGTCATCATCCCCTTTCAGAAGAGCCGGAGGGGCTGCAGATTGCAGAAAGCGACTGCTGCCACAATTCTGTGCACGCCCTGTTCTCGGAGCAGATAACCGATGGCGATGATATGCAGCAAGGCCTCTTCACGGCCAGTCACAGCGTAGAGCAGCCGGTATTTCAGGCTCCCGCCGTTGCGTTTAGCCGCGTGCAGGCAGTAAGTGCCGCTGCGCCCAGGCCGTCGGGCAGGACTATGCTCGTACTGTATTCTGTCGCGAGGGCCTGATGCACTGCGCGCCGTCCGTGCGCATAGTGTATCACCCTTAATGACAGAATATTATGACAAAAACCCGATTATTTTTCTTATTATCATTGTTGTGCCTCTCGGCTGGTGTATATGCCCAGTCGTTTATCGGCACAGTTTATTATCAGGATACCAAGGGAAACCGCGACGTGCTGCCTTTTGCACAGGTTTATTATCTGGAGCACAAGACTTTGCTGGACTGCGACGAGCACGGATGCTTTTTCCTTGACCTTGACCACGACGCCACTTTTGTGGCAACCTATGTCGGCTATTCCCAGGATACAGTGAGAGTTGCAGCCGGCACCCCTTCGGCAGAGTTCTGCCTTACCGGCAGCAACGAGTTGCAGGAGGCGGTGGCAACTGCCCGCCAGGCCGGCCTGCAGCGTCTTTCGCAAATAAAGACCGAGGCCATAACCGCGGCCGGCCTGTGCAAGATGGCCTGCTGCAATCTGGCAGAGAGTTTCGAAAACACCGCCAGCGTCAGCGTGGGCTATTCCGATGCAGTGACCGGCGCCCGCCAAATCAAACTCCTGGGCCTCTCCGGCGTCTATACCCAGATGCAGGACGAGAAGATGCCGGTAATGAAGGGCCTGGCCTCTACTTTCGGCCTGAATTACATTCCCGGCCAGTGGCTGGAGAGCATCCTGATAGCAAAGGGCCCCGGCAGCGTGGCAAATGACGCCGGCGGCATCACCGGCATCATAAATATGGAGCACCGCAAGCCGCTGGACGAGACTCCGCTGTTCGTGAACGTTTACGGCAGCAGCGACAAGATGTTCGATGCAAATGTGGTGTCAGCCTTGCAGCTGAATGACTGTTGGAGCACCGTGCTGCTCACATATTTCTCCTATGCAAATTCTATGATGGACCACAACGGGGACGGCTTCCGCGACGACCCCACGACCCGTCAGATAAACGTGGCCAACCGCTGGTTGTACTATGCCCCCAGCGGCCTTCAGGTGCGCTTCGGCTTCAAGGTGGTGGACGATGACCGCGAAGGCGGGCAGATGGGCTTCAACCGAAAGATGGCCGGCGAAATGACTCCTGCGGCTTGGGGGTCTCTGATCAAGAATCGTCTGTACAACGGCTATATGAAGATTGGTTTGCCGCTGGCCGACGACCAGAGCAGCAGCATCGCCTTTGTGACCACCTATAATCATTACACCACACAGGCCACATTCGGCTGCAACCCCTACGACGGCATTCAGGATAACCTGTTCGCAAACCTTATTTACCACAACGACTTCAATGAGTCCCACACACTTGAAGTGGCGCTGACCTCACAGTGGGACAGAACCGACGAGGAGTATACCCGCTGGGATTACGGCGGCGGCAGCTACATTCCGTTCCCGATTCCGGTAAGGAGCGAGATTCAAGCGGGTGCGATGGCAGAATACACTTATAAGGTAGGGGAGATCTTCACTGCTGTGGCAGGTATGCGCGTTGACTACGATACCTACTACAAAAAGTGGCTTCCGGCGCCCCGTCTCACCGTGAAATATGCTCCAATCCACGACCTGGTGCTGCGTGGCAGCGTGGGCCGTGCATTCCACGCTCCCAGCGTGTTTGCCGACAACTACGGTCTGTTCTCTTCCAACAGGGAGTTTATGTATTCTCCGGCGCCTGACGGCAAGGGCGGTTATGCAGAAGAACGGGGCCTGAACCTGGATATGGAAGACGCCGTTACGGCCGGGGCCAATATCACCTGGTACCTGCCTATAGGTGAGGAAGATGCCAGCTTCCTTAGTTTTGAGGCCTTCCACACGCAGTTTGCGCATCAGGTTTATGCCGATACAGAATATAAGCCCAACACTACTGCAGTTTATCTGACGCAGTCTGCCACCAACACCCTGCAGGCCGACCTGTCGCTCGATTTCAACGAGCATTTCAACGCTCTGCTCACCTTCCGCTACACCGACCCGCAGGTGGTGGTCAAGAGAGCCGGCAGCGACGTGACCGAGACCATACAGCGGCCTATGACCAGCCGATACAAAGGGGTGCTGAACCTGCAGTACAAGACCAACCTGAGCAAGTGGATATTCGACTTCACCGCCCAGCTTAACGGCCCGATGCGGCTTCCGAATTATGCTGCGGATATATGGGGAATGGAATATTCTCCGGTATATCCTATGCTGTATGCCCAGGTTACCCGCAAGTTCAAGGGGCTGGACATTTATGCCGGGGCAGAGAATATCACCGGCTTCCGCCAGCACGACGCGATTCTAGGCGCCGAAGATCCTTTTGGCGCAGATTTTGACGCATCTGTGGTCTGGGGTCCGCTTATGGGACGCAAGTTTTATTTAGGTTTGAGATATACACTTTGGAAATAATTAATAACTGACGATATGAAAACTAGAATTACAATTTTGATGATGGCTTTGCTGATGGTGTTGTCGGTAAATGCCTTTGCACAGAAAAAGGGTGCAAAAACGTCTACTATAGACGAGGTGACCTTTGTTACAAATATGCATTGCAAGAATTGCGAAAAGAAGTGCGATGCCAATCTCCCTTTCGAAAAAGGGGTCAAAGACTACAAGGCAAACCTGGATGCCAAGACCATCTACTTTAAATTTGATACCCGCAAAACATCGCGCGAAAAGCTTGCAGAGGCAATTCAGAAGCTTGGCTACACCGCAACTGAGATAGAAACGGTTCAAAAAAGCAAATAAATTGTTACATTTGCCGCAAAGACAATATTACTGCGGTATAATGTACAAGATTCTGGAAAAACGTATGCTCGCTCCTCAGATTTTTCTGATGGAGATCGAGGCACCGAGACTGGCCGCGGCAGCCCTGCCGGGCCAGTTCCTTATTATCCGCGACGATGAGAAAGGGGAGCGCATCCCGCTCACCGTCAGCGACTCCGACCAGGCCAAAGGCACTGTTACGGTGGTCATCCAGCTTATAGGCCGTTCCAGCCACAAGATGGTGGAGCAGTACGAGGTTGGCGACTCTTTTGCCGATGTGGTGGGTCCTTTGGGCAATCCGTCCGAATTTGTGAACGCCAGCCCCGAAGAGCTCAAGCAGCGCCGCTATGTGTTCATCGCAGGCGGTCTGGGCACCGCACCGGTGTATCCCCAGGCCCGCTGGCTGCACGAGCACGGTGTGCCGGTGGATGTGATAATAGGCGCAAGAACCAAGGATTTGCTGATTTATACAGATAAACTTTCTGCAGCCTGCGACAACCTGTACCTCTGCACCGACGACGGCAGCGAGGGTTTCAAAGGGGTCGGCACGGCCTGCCTGGAAGATCTCTACGCAAAAGGCAAGACTTACACCAACTGTGTGGCCATAGGCCCTATGATTATGATGAAATTCGCCACCCTTACCTGTATGAAACTGAATATCCCCATTCAGGTGAGTATGAACACGCTGATGGTAGACGGCACCGGTATGTGCGGCGCCTGCCGCGTGAGCGTGGGCGGAAAGACATATTTCTCTTGCGTGGACGGGCCTGAATTTGACGGAGCCCTTGTAGATTGGGACGAAGCAATGCGCCGTTCGCGTCAGTATAAGCCGGAGGAGGCGGCAGCAATGGAAAGTTATGGCAAATAAGATTCCCAGAGTTGCAGTGCGCGAGCAGGATCCCAAGGTCCGCGCGCACAATTTTGAAGAAGTATCGTATGGATATGACAAGCAGGAGGCTATGCTTGAGGCAAGCCGCTGCCTGCATTGCAAGAATCCCCGCTGCGTGGGCGGCTGCCCTGTCAGCATACAGATTCCGGAATTCATAGCCCGTGTGGCAGAAGGCGACATCGCAGCTGCCGCAGGCGTGATAGCGCAGGATTCCCTGCTGCCGGCTGTCTGCGGCCGCGTGTGCCCGCAGGAAACCCAGTGCGAGGGGCAGTGCATCCTTGGCGTAAAGGGCGAGCCGGTGGCCATAGGCAAGTTGGAGCGCTTCGTGGCCGATTATATGCACTCCCATCCCGAGGAGGCCCAGACTGTAGAGAAAGCCCCCGCCAACGGCCATAAGGTGGCTGTTATAGGCAGCGGTCCCGCAGGCCTTGCCTGTGCGGCCGACCTTGCAAAATGGGGCTATGATGTCACCATTTTCGAGGCCCTTCACAAGGCCGGCGGCGTGCTGGTATATGGCATTCCCGAGTTCCGTCTTCCCAAAGAGAAGGTGCTGGCCAGAGAGATTGAGGCCGTCACCGCCCTTGGTGTCAAGATAGAGACCGATGTAATCATTGGCCGCACCGTCACCATAGATTCTCTTATGGAAAAGGAGGGCTTCGAGGCTGTGTTTGTGGGCACCGGCGCCGGACTGCCGCGCTTTATGGGCATTCCGGGCGAGAACCTCAACGGCGTGTTCTCTGCCAATGAGTTCCTGACCCGCAACAACCTGATGAAGGCTTATCTGGACGACTATGCTACCCCTATTCACGCCGGCCGCAAGGCCGTGGTTGTGGGCGGCGGCAACGTGGCTATGGACGCGGCCCGCACCGCGCTCCGTCTGGGTGCCGAAACCACCATCGTATATCGCCGTACAGAAGTGGAGCTTCCTGCCCGCAAAGAGGAGGTTCACCACGCGAAAGAAGAGGGTATAGAGTTCCGTATGCTCACAAATCCCGTTGAGGTGCTGGGCGACGAGAACGGCAACGTGCGCGCAATCAAGTGCATCAAGATGGAGCTTGGAGAGCCCGACGAGAGCGGCCGCCGCAGCCCCGTGCCTGTCCAGGGCAGCGAATTCGAAGTGGAGTGCGACACCGTGATAATGGCGCTGGGAACATCTCCCAACCCGCTGATTGCCAAGACCACGCCCGGCCTTGAGCGCACCCGCAAGGGCGGCCTTGTGGCCACGGAGGGCGGCGCTACCACCCGCGACGGCATCTTCGCCGGCGGCGACGCAGTGACAGGCGCGGCCACGGTGATTCTGGCGATGGGCGCCGGACGCAAGGCTGCTGCAGAAATACACAAGAAACTATCTGAATAATATATGGCTCAGACACCGTCAATTCCAAAAGGTACGCGCGATTTCGGCTGCATAGAAATGGCGCGCCGCAACTATATTTTCGACAACATAAAAGAGGTATTCCGCCGTTTCGGCTATCAGCAGATAGAGACTCCCGCAATGGAGAATCTCTCTACTCTGCTGGGCAAGTACGGCGACGAGGGCGACAAGCTGCTCTACCGCATCCTCAACAGCGGGGATGCCTTCTCTGGCGTGGACTGGGCTTCGGCTCCGTCTTCTGCCGCCATCACCTCCAAGGTATGCGAAAAGGGTTTGCGCTATGACCTGACGGTGCCCTTTGCCCGTTTTGTGACTCAGCATCAGAACGAGATCACATTCCCGTTCAAGCGCTTCCAGATTCAGCCCGTATGGCGTGCCGACCGTCCGCAGAAGGGCCGCTACCGCGAGTTTTATCAGTGCGACGCCGATGTCATCGGCTCCACTTCTCTGCTCAACGAGCTGGAGCTGGTGCAGATTGTGGATATGGTTTTCGCCCGTCTGGGCATCAATGTCTGCATCAAGATCAACAACCGCAAGCTGCTGGCCGGAATAGCCGAGGTGGCGGGTGTTCCCGACAAGATGATGGACATCACCGTGGCCATAGACAAGATAGACAAGATAGGCCTGGACAATGTCAAGGCGGAGCTTCTGGAAAAAGGGGTGGGAGAGGCTGCCATTGCAGTGGTAGAGCCGGTGTTGACCCTTTCTGGCAGCAATCAGGAGAAGATAGAGTTTATGCAGAAGATGCTCTCTTCTTCCGAGGTCGGTATGAAGGGCGTGGAAGAAATTTCCAGTTTGTTTGAGCTGATTTCCGCCGCCGGCATCCGCCAGAAGGTAGAGCTGGACCTCTCGCTGGCGCGCGGCCTGAACTATTATACAGGTGCTATTTTCGAGATCAAGGCGTTGGATTTTGCCATAGGCAGCATCTGCGGCGGCGGCCGTTACGACGACCTCACCGGCATCTTCGGCCTCAAGAATGTCTCCGGCGTGGGCATCTCCTTTGGTGCCGACCGTATCTACGATGTGCTGCTGGGGCTGGACAAATACCCTGCATCGCTGCTTTCGGGTGCGAGCGTGCTGTTTACCAATATGGGAGAGAAAGAGGCCGCCTATTGCCTGGGCGCCATATCTGAGCTTCGCAGCCACGGCATCAGCTGTGTGCTCTATCCCGAATCGGCAAAGCTCAAGAAGCAGTTCGAGTATGCCAACCGCGGCAATATCTCGGTGGTTATAGTGGCCGGCGAGAGTGAGATGGCAGAGGGCAAGTTCACCGTGAAGAATATGGCTTCCGGCGAGCAGCAGAGCGTTGCCAAAGAAGACTTGTTCCACTACCTCACCGACGTTCTGGAATAGAATTTTTGGTATTTTCGTTTTTATTTCTACCTTTGCAGTCCCAAACACCGCGGGGTAGAGCAGCTGGTAGCTCGTCGGGCTCATAACCCGGAGGTCGGAGGTTCGAATCCTTCCCCCGCTACAAAGAAAAACAGACAGGCCTTCAGGTCTGTCTGTTCATTTTTACAGAGCGGGGAAGGGTTATGAGAACCGAAGGTTCGACCCGACGCAGCAGCCGAGAGCAATGAAAACTTGTTTACATTGCCGAGGCGCCAGGAGGGAAAGCGGCGCCAGCCGCTTAATCCTTCCCCCGCTACTAAACAGGACATTACTTCGGAAGTGTCCTTTTTTCGTGTCTACGCCATTGCAGAACCTTTATTCTGAGTTCGAAATCCGCCTCTGGACAGGTAGTTTCCCGAAAAAAGACTATATTTAAACCCGTAATAAGGGCTTATTATGAAACGGATATTGTTTGCTTTTCTTATCGTGCTTTTCGGAATTACTTCAGGCTTGAATGCTCAGAGTCGGTTATATCCGTCAAGCAACCATATTGGAGATAGCTATTATTCTATAGTCGACAGCCTTCTTTTGAAGGGGAATGATTTCATAGAATTTGCATTCGAAATCAGACCATCTTTTTCAGGGGAGACAGGGTGCTATTATGATGTTAAGGACTCAGTTTTAGTGTTAAGGACTGCTAATCAGAACATATGGTACTATGGGGGGTATTATGGGAGGAATAATGGGTCATTTAAGCAACGGAAACACCAAGAAAAACTTGTAATTTCTGAATATCGTTGTCCAATATCGCAAGTGGCGAAACAGAGTCTTAAGCGATTATTTACAGCAGCAGTTTTTTCTTCTTCTTTTTTGGCACAACCCTTAGGCGCTGATGGTGTTACATATGAAATTTTAATTCGAGGAGGCGCATTCGCTGCCTGTTGTTGGTCCCCTAAAAAGGGCAGCAATTGTGGTCAGATAGTAGAACTCCTCACATGTCTCTCAGACGCAATCAAAAATAATGATTCAAAGAGGATTGAAAGTCTTATCCCTTCTGCAGATGAATTATCTCGAAAATTTGAAGCTTTGTACCCTGATGATGTTAAAGAGGGTAGTGTATTTCTGCTGTGGCAATAGGCATTCATTGTTATTTATCTGAGCGAATGAGCCTAAACCCTATCACGGCTTTGAATCCTTCTATGAATTCGTTCGAAATTTCTAACACCTGTTCTACAAAGAAAAACAGACGGTCTTGTGCCGTCTGTTTTTTCTTTGTGGCGCAGCTTGCTTAAATTACCGAGGCTCCGGCTGCCGTGGAGGAGTTTTCTTTTTTCCATTTTCTTTTGTAGATGTTAACTAATTGGTTAACTTTGTGCGTGAGATTTGTGCTGTATGAAAAAGAGTTCGTGAGACAAGTGGTCGTATTTGAAGATCACTTCAAGCGGTTCAGAAAGACGCTTGACAGAGAAGCGCTGAAGAAACTGTATCAGGTGCTTACCCTGATTATGATGATGGAGGTGGTCCCTGTCAAGTATCTAAAAGCCATAGAAGGAAGAAAAGGGCTTTTTGAGATACGAGTAGAACAGGGGAATAATATATATCGGGTTTTTTGCTGCTTTGACGAAGGGCGTTTAGTCATTCTCTTCAATGGATTCCAGAAGAAGACTCAGAAGACCCCCGTTGAGCAATTGGATAAGGCAGAAGCCCTGATGAAGAAGTATTTTGAGCAGAAAAAGGAGCATAACAATGGATAAGATAACCCTCAAGAAGATGGATTTGACCCCTATTGAAGCCCTCATCACTGAGGATTTCGGGGAAGTAGGCACTCCCGAACGTTATCAGTTCGAAATGGAGTGTGATGCCTTCATCATTGGCGAGCAGCTAAAGGAAGAGCGTCTCAAAGCGGGTCTAACCCAGGAACAGTTGGCCGATAAGATAGGCACAAAAAAGAGTTTCATCTCCCGGGTAGAAAGAGGACGTACGGATATCCAACTCTCGACCTTAGTTAAACTCTTCAGAGGGCTTGGCCGGCAAGTAAGCGTCAGAGTTCTTTGATAACCATCTAAATTATCCTTTCTGCCTGAAGCCAGCGGCTACGTATCATAACAAAAAAAGACTGACGCGATAGCGCCAGTCTTTTTTTGCATTCGAAGGGCTTGCTATTTAGCCTCCTCAAGATAGTAGGTGAGGGCGGTTCTCATACTGTGGGAGATGTAGCCCTTGAAGAGTTTGTAGCGTTCCATAGTGGTTTCAAAGGAGTGGACGATGGTGCAGGTGGCGGGGTCATCTTCCGAAACATCCACTGTGAGACCGCCGTGGAAGCGGTAATCCTTGAAGTGAGACTTGTACTGCTCGTTCCATTCACACTTGAGGGAACCGTCTGCGGTGTTTTCCCAGGCCCAGGAACCTACATTGACCTTGCCATTGTCAAAGAGTACTGCGTAGGTGCCTGATTCGGTGAAGATGAGGCCCTTGCATTCCTCTTCCAGCTCCTCTTCGCCCTCTTCGTCACCGGTTTTCTCGAACCATTTAGAGAAGTCGCAGCCGGGAAGTTCAAAACTGAAATCCAGGAAGGGCAGGTCGCTGAATGCAAGCGAGAAATAGGTCTTTTTGAAGTTCCAATGGCGGCAGAGGCGACGGTTGATGGTTGTTTCCTGAACCGTGGCAGCCTGCTGTGCGTGCACCGTGAAGGGGTCCCAGCCGTTACGGTCAATCAGAATCTCTGCGGCACCGCCTCTGAGCAGATTGATTGCGATCTCTCCGAATCCCTGGAGGATGTACGCACCGTCCACGAAGGTGAATTTGCCGTAAACCCAGACGTCGTCCAGATCCAAGTCGCTGTCACTCTTGGTCTTGGCGGGGTTCTTGGTGATGATGTATTCACCGGCTCTTGTGAGCTCGATGCACTGTATGGGGCTGGAAGCATCAGTAATCTCATATTTTCCGAGTGCTTTGTCCGCATCTTTTACTGCATTGGCCTTGTTGCAGGAACTCAATCCTGCGATGAAAATAATAAGGGCGCTTGCCAGCGCAAACCATTGTCTTGTCTTCATTGCTTTTTGTTTTTATTTTCTATTGTTTGCCGCAAATTCTGTGCCGACAACTCGTCTTGGTGTTTCTTGGTGATTCCCTCAAATTGTCGTACATTTGACACTTCTGTCAAAGACTGATTTGAGTAGGGCATTAAATATCATCCTTGCGTTATTCCTGTTGCTCTCCTGCAGCAGGGATAATGTTGTAGATACCCCTGCAACCGGCAAGGCGGCGGGTCCCGTCAAGGTTGGTCTTTATATAGACGGGGAGCCACAGGATATTATCTACACCAAGACATACGCCACAGAAGACGGTCTCTCGTCCCTCTGGGAAGCGGGCGACAAACTGGCCGTATGGGCCATAGATGCGGGCGGCAACGCCTCGCTTGGCGCCGTCCCGTTTTCGTTGTATGCCTCCGACCGCGGCAAAGCGTTCTTCTCTGCGACATTGCCCGAGGCTATGCCGGAAGGCACCTATACATACTATGCCGCTTACCCTCTGCCTAAGTCGGTCTCGGGGACGAATGTTTCTTATACATTGAGTGATTTCCAGGACGGGATCTCGTCCGGCGGAGAGGACATTATGGTCTCTTCTGCCGCAGTCGGCGGCCCCCTGGAGGCGATAGACTGGAAGCTGTACGGCCACGAAGAGGTGCATCTGTCTATGGACCATTTGCTCCACCGTCTGCGCTTTTATACCGAGGCGGCTGATGAGCTGGGCGGCGAGCCGGTGCGGCGTATTGTGGCAAGTTTTCCCAAGGCCGTCACGGGCGACATTTCTTTTGATGTCACGCAGCCGTCCGCGGCGGTGGTAAGCGTCACCGGCGCCACCATTACCATAGAGCCGGAGACGCCCGTGGCCATATCTTCTGCAGGCGGCCGGCACTACCTTGCGGCATCCATCTTCCCTACGGCTTTTGCTGAAAGCGATGTGATGACAGTGGCGCTGTACACCGACACCAAGGTGGCGCGCACCACCATCCCGCTCCGCGGGCGAACCTTTGCCGCAGGCCATTCCACGCCGGTGAAGATTGTCCCGCAGACGGTCGGCAGCCACTATCAGATCAGCCTGAATCTGGCCTCGAACAATCTGGGCGAGGACATACAGACCATAACCCTCACGGCGCCGTCGGGCTGCAAGTGGGGAGACAATTTAAACAATGTATACGTTTACTCTCCCGGCAGGGAATTCTCTGCAGGAGAGACCTTTGTGCTGGAATATGAAGACCAGGCGGCCTTCCGGTCCCTGAGCGGAAAAGAGATAACCGTGACATACGATTCGCAGCACGTCACCATCAGTGAAACAGTCACTGTAGAATCCCTGGCCGGCAAGAATTCCACCGCCCTGGCGCTGAATGTGCCGTATCTGCTTTATGAGGATTTCTCTGGCGTAGGGTCATTCTCTTACGACGACCAGTATTCCAGCGGCTTCAACTCCGGTTCCAAAGATCCGCACAGTTTCCTGAACGGATGGACCGGCGCCAGAATAGGTGCGTCGGCAGGCCAGAGCATTCGCATTGCCTGCCGCAGGGAGACTTCTGCCGACTATCCTGCCCGCGTGGATGCTGCGCCGCTGAATGGCACCATAAAGAGCCCCGTGAATCTCAGCGTGGAATTCGACTACGGCGCCAACAACCAGTTTGGCGGTATTTCCATCATAACGAACCCCGATGTCGGGCAGACCTGCTATGTGGGTTATGTGACCAGCACCCAGGGCTACAAGAGCGGCGCAACCGACGGCACTTTTGAAGATGGCAATTCCTTCTATGTCAAGGAATACAGCGGCAGCTATACCAGCACGCCCAACACGGCGCAATACACTATATACAACGTTCCCGCAGGCGGAGTGTTCAGGCTCACGATACGCACCGAGATAGAGCATCATGCCGGCACAAACAACACCACCGCGTGGTTATATATCGATAATGTAAAAATCAAGATAGCGAAATGAAAAAAACAGTTTTGACTCTGATTGCCGCTATGGCACTCCTGGCCGCATCCTGCGCAAAGCAGGACAGGACGGCCGGCAGCGTCTCCTTCTCTTTGGAAGAGGGTGCCGTGGCGGAGGTCCTGACCAAGGGCAGCGTGTCAGATTATGCCAGTCTGCCCTCTGCGGCAGATTTCTCGCTGACTGTGAAAAACAGCCTTGGCGCGACAATCTACAACGGCCTTCTGGGCGCCTGGAACGCCGATGCGCCGCTTGCGGCGGGCAATTATTCGGCCGTGGTGAAGTATGGCGACCCGTCGGCAGAAGGTCCCGGAAAACCCTGCTTTGAGGGTTCCGTCAACTTTGGCGTGCTTGGCGGCCAGACCACAGCTGTGAAGGTGACGGTCAATCTGGCCAATTGCATTGTGAAGATTGAATGTACCGACGCGTTCAAGCATTATTTTCCCCAGCGGAGTTTTGTGATAACCACTCCCGAGAGCGCAAGCGGATTTACGTATAGCGACAAGGCGATATTCGTTGCCTATCAGTGGACTGTCACCGGAACTCTCAAAACCCAGACGGGAGACGACTATACTCTCCCGGAGCGTTCGTTCAAGGGCGATGCCGCAACCTGCTATACGGTGAAATATGATGTATCCAATGTGGGCGGCGTCACAATCACGATATCGTTCAACGACAATGTGGAGACGGTTAAGCTTGGTGATATAGAACTCAACTCATAACAACTGCAGATATGAAAAGAACAATTGTGTTAATTATGAGCGCCATCCTGATGGTTTCGATGGCATCCTGCAAGAAATATGAACGCAATGTGCGCTCTGCTGAGGGCGTGCTCTCTCTGGAGGGTTTTGAACTGCAGTGGGATGAGACTCTGCTCACCAAGGCGGCAACTGCCGCCCCCGGCACCTACTCCATATTTATAAAGAACGCGTCGGGCGCAAGTGTGCTTGAAACCACTTATGCTCAGATCAAGAGCGCCGGCGGCAAGGTCACCCTCCCTGCCGGAGATTATACCCTTGAGGCCCGCTCTACGGCAGAAGAAGTGCCGGTTGCGGAGTTTGACAAACCCGTATACGGCGTCAAGGAGAGTTTCTCGATAACGGCAGGCGAAACCACCAGCCTGGGTTCGCTGGTGTGCACGCTGCTGCAGGTGAAGGCCACCGTATCCTACGACGATGCCTTCCTGGCAATGGTCACCGGAAACGGCAAGGCCACCGTGACCGTAAATCCCGCCGCGCCGCTGGATTTTGACCTGTCATATTCGGGCGGCCGTGCCACCTATACCGACAAGGCCGGCTATTATGCCGTGAATGAGAGTGGCAACACCACTATGAATATCGTCTTTTCCGGCAGCATTTCTGGCAAGAGCCAGAAGATGGTGGCCAACCTGACCGGCATCCAGGCCCGTCAGTGGCGCCAGATAAAGTTTGTGAAGAAGACCGACGAAGAGGGCAACGCCACATTTGCAGTGGAAATCAATTCTTTTGTGGATGACGAGGAGTTGCTGGTCACTATGGAAGTGGTGCCCGAGTCGGTGATAGGCGATGACCCCAAGGCGCCCAAGGGCGACGGCGGCATCAGGATAGATTTTGCCGAAGACTGCACTATGTACAATGACCTGAACAACATTGTGGTTCCGGCCGGTGCAACCGGTATGGACCTGAGGGTTGTGGTCACGGTGCCCGGCGGCATCAAGAAATTCCAGGTGCAGATGGCCTCTACCAGCGACGCCTTTCTGGCTTCGGTGGCCCTGGCCGGCGGCACCACGCTGGATCTGATAAACCCCGCACCGGAGCAGGACATCGTGTTCCAGATTGTCCCTTTCCCGCACGGCAGCGACCTTGCGGGGCAGACGCTGCTGCAGTTTGACCTGAGTGGCGCGCAGGAACCCATCAACGCTTTCCCTGGCCGCCACACCTTCACAATGGAGGTCACCGATATGGCGGGCTGCAAAAACAGCATTCCTGTAACATTGGTTGTAAACGAATAGGAGGGAGAGAAGATGAAGAGACTGTTTACAATATTTTCCCTGATTGCGGCGGTGTTTATGGCCGGCTGCTCGCACGACGAGTATGTTCCCGACGGTTCATTCTCTGTTAAGGCGGGCATATCGCAGACAGAAACCAAAGCCGGCGCAACCGAAGCCCAGCTGCTTGCGGGCGCCAAAATAAATCTGTACTATGCCGATTTCTCGGGTCTGGTGCGTTCTTACAAATATTCCGAGCTTCCCGAAGTCATCTGGCTCCCGGGCAACAGCTACAGGGTGGATGTGATAGCCGGCGAGGCGGCAAAAGACTCCCCGGCAAAGGCATCCTGGGACAGTAAGAGCTATGCCGGCAGCACCGAGTTCGAAGTCGTGGCGGGCACCAACACCGATGTTGAGGTAGAGGCGGGTGTCAGCAATGCCGTCACCAAAGTTACCTTTGGCAGCGGCATCGCAGATAACTTCGCTTCCGGCTACACCTTTACTATCGGCGTGGACGGCAACAATCTTACATACAACGCCGCCAAAAGCGGTGCCGAGGGCTATTTCATAATAGACGGCATAGAAGAGCCGGAGTTTGAATGGACGTTCAGCGGCACTCTTAACGGCTCCAGCTTCACCAAAAGCGGCAAAGTAGGCTCTATTGAGGCGGGCAAGATGTATTCTATGACCCTGAAGTATACCGTGACCGACGGCGAGGTATCGTTTGCCCTTCTGGTGGACGAAGGTCTTGATATAAAAGAAGATATAATAGTGTTCGAGCCGGTATCCACAGGTCTTTCGGAGTCTGCCGTATATGAAATATGGGCGGGACACGCCACTGTCCACGCAGATGTGGACGAGAGCGAGTACAGCAACCCTTCTGCCATAAAGTTTGCCTATCGCACCGGCAGCGGTTCCTGGACAACAGTCGCTGCCCAGCGTGTTTCTGAGGGCACATACAAGGCCGTCCTTACAGGCCTGACTCCCGCCACCGGCTATACCTATAAACTGGTGATAGACGGTACTGACATAGGCGATCCCAAAACATTCACCACAGAGCAGGCTCCCGCCATTCCCAACGGCAGTTTTGAGCAGAGCAGTACGTCGGCTTCGGGCAATTACACTGAATTCTACGCTTCCGGCGAAGACCCCTGGTGGGGTTCCGGCAACGGCAGCAAGGGCATCAACGGATCGGCAGACTTTGGCGGATTCATAATCTGCGCCCCCGACAAGTCAGAGAAGCACGACGGCAACCAGTCGGCCTGCCTGTCATCTACCTGGGCCCTTGTTAAATTTGCCGCCGGCAACTTGTTCTCCGGCTATTTTGCCGGGCTGGTTGGCACCAAGGGCGGCAAGGTGGCCTTTGGCCGCGCTTTCACCGGCCGTCCCACCGCACTCAAGGTCTGGGTCAAATATTCCACCGGCAAGATCAACAGGATAGATTCGACTCCCGCCGGCGAAAGCATAACCACCAGCGACTATGACACCGGCCGCATCCAGATTGCCCTGGGCACCTGGGACTACCGTGTATACGGCGGCACCAGGGAGTGCCCGATACTGGTGAATACCACCGACACCGGCACTTTTGTGGATTTTGCCACCGACGCATCTACCATTGCCTATGGCGACCTGCAGCTCAAGGGCAACGCCTCCAATTCGCACAATGTCTGGAAGGAATATACCATCCCCATTGAATACAACAGCGAGATGGACTTCCCCACATATATAGTGGTTTCCTGCGCCTCCAGCAAGTATGGCGACTATTTCACCGGCTGCGATTCCAGCAAGATGTGGATTGACCAGATGGAACTTGTATACGAATAGTATGAAAAGACGCATTTTAGTTTTGACGGCATTGCTGCTTGCCCTGAGCCCGGGGGGCCTGGCCAGGGACAGGGAGAAGATTGTCCGCTACGATGACCTCAGGCCGGTAGTGGCGCCCAAAGGGAGTTTCCTGATAGGGGGCAGCGCCTCTTTTGCCGGCCATACCAACGACAACTACGATTTTGCAATAGTCAAGGGCATCAATTCGGTGGGCTACAGCATTGCGGCAACTCCAGAAGTCTGCTACTTCTTCTCCGATAATCTGGGCGTAGGCGCCAGGGTAGGGTATGGCCGCAATATGATGGACATCTCCTCTGCCAAGGCAGAGCTTACCAGCCTTTCTATGGGTCTTGAGTATTACTATCTGGAGAGCAGGAATATTAACACTATGGTATTCCTGCGCTATTATTTACCGGTGGCCGACTCAAAGCGCATAGCGTTTCACGTGGATGCCGGCCTTGGCGCCAGATTCGCGCAGTCCAAAAACTCCGAGGAACACACCGGCGCGGTTGTGGGCACCTGGGAGAACAACAACCGGTTCGGGCTCTATGTAAATCCCGGCGTGACCGCCTTCCTCTCCAACAGGGTGGCTATGTTCGCCTCGGTGGGTATGGCCGGAATCAGCTACAGCAGAAAGAGCCAGATACACAATCAGGTATATAACGGCAAGGCCGGGTCCTTTGCCATAAGCTATCTGGTGGATGTGTCTGCGCTGAGTATTGGTATTGATATATTTCTTGGGAAGCGATGAAGAGAGTAAGAATAATAATAGCAGCGGCTGTGATGCTGCTCTGCCCGCTGATGAGCCGGGCGCAGGAGAGGCCGACCTTCATTCCCAAGGGCACCTTTGGCGCCGGCATACAGTTCGGCACACTTGACCTGAATAGCGACAACAGCGGTATAATGCTGGTGCTGAACCCCATTACCGCCAAGGGCCGCGTCTCTATGATTGCTCCGTTTGTGGAGTATGCATATAACAATGACAGGGCCGCCGGCGCCCGCATAAGCTACACCTCCGGCAATGCTTCGGTGGATAATATCACCATAGACCTGCTTAACGAGGGTATGGCCTTTGACTTCAGTGATGTCAGTGCCGGAATCACTATGTTGAGCGCGACGCTGTTCCACAGGAATTATTTTGCCCTTGACCCCAAGAGCAGGGTGGCGGTGGTTGCCGAGTTTGCCCTTTCGGGCGGTCGCGGCCACAGCGAGTTCAACACCGGCGGAGAGGCTATGACGCGTGCCGATTATCTGAACGCAAAGCTCAGCTTCAGCCCCGGCCTGTCGTTCTTTGTTATGAACAATATCTCCATCACCGCGACGCTGAGTATGGCCAACCTCTCCTATAACAGGGTGGAGTGCTTCAACAACAACGAGCAGACCGGCAGCCGCGACAAGTTCGGGGCCAATGTCGGCCTGGACCTTCTTGGGACCTGGTTTGGCGTGGCCTTCCATTTTTAATTATTCAGGATGAAACGCATCTGTTCATATATAACCCTTCTGGCCGCGGCGTTGACGATTGCTTCGTGCGTCGCCAATGACCTGCCGGACCCCGTCATCAAGGGCGCTTTTGCCTCGCTGGACGTGGCTGGGGCCAGGGAGGTGATCATAGATGAACAGAATGCTATAGTTACGATATCGCTGCCCGAGGAGGTCGATCCGGCTGCGGTGACCATCAGGTCGGCTACCTATGTCCATCCCGAGACCCGCTGCGAGCCGCAGATAGAGGGTGTGTGGGATCTTTCTTCCCCTCAGAAAGTTACGCTAAAGACATATCAGGATTATCCCTGGACCATTCGCGCTACTCAGGATATAGAGCGCTATTTCACCGTGCAGGGGCAGGTGGGGAGCACCGTGATAGATGCCCCCAACCGCAGGGTCATTGCCTATGTATCTGCCAAAGAGAGCATCCGAAACATCACCGTGACCTCGCTAAAACTGGGGCCGGTGGATGTCACCTCCATTTCGCCGTCTTTGTCGGCTCTTAAAGATTTCAGCCAGGGAGTCTTGGTTGAGGTCAGCTACAGGGGCAGGACAGAGGTCTGGTCGCTCTATGTAGAGCAGACAGAGTTTGCCGTGGACCTAAGTCTGGTGGATCCCTGGACCACAAAGGCCCGCGTGGTAGCGCAGGGCAGCGCAGATGCTGCCAACTCTTTCCGCTATCGCAAGGAGGGTGAGCAAGAGTGGCTGGAAGCGGATGAGGTTACCCAGGACGGCGGCCTGTTCTATGCCTTCATCGGCCCGCTGGAGCCCCTGACCCGCTACGAGTGCGTTGCCACAAGCGGCAGCGACGAGTCGGCGCCGGTTGTGTTTGAGACAGAATCGGCCGCGCAGCTGCCCAACGCCGGCTTCGAGGCCTACAGCAATGCAGAGTCTGCAAACTTTTTCTCCTGGTATGATCCATCATCGTCCGATCCTCTGCACAATTCCAAATGGTGGGATTCCGGCAACGTCGGGTCTACAACCCTGGGGTCTTCATATTGCATTGCCCAGCCCGATACCGAAGAAAAGGTACAGGGGCGTGCCAGCGCCCAGCTTGTATCGCGCTATGTGGTGATCAAGTTTGCAGCCGGCAACACCTTCTCCGGCGAGTTTGTCCGCATAGTGGGCACCCAGGGCGGCGTGCTGAACTTTGGCCGTCCGTGGACCCTGCGGCCATCCGCCATACGTCTTTGGGCAAAATATGAGTGCGGCGAGATAGATGTAATAGATTCATATCCAGACGATTATCTGGTGAAAAAGGGCGATGCCGACTGCTGCCAGATCTGGCTTGCCCTGGGCGACTGGGACTACAAGAAATACGGCGGCACATCGCAATGCCCCGTCCAGGTGAACACTACCGACAAGAGCACCTTCTTCACTAAAGACGACGATTCGGTTATCGCCTACGGCGATTTTACCGCAAATACATCTTCCGACGCCTGGGCTGGCAAACCGCAGGTGATCCAGACCGGCGAAAACGGCTGGATGCAGCTGGAAATACCTATAGAATATAAAGATGTCTCCCGCCGGCCCACACACATCATCGTTTCTTTTGCCGCCAGCCGCCTGGGCGATTATTTCACCGGTTCTTCCAAGAGCAGGATGTGGATTGACGATGTTGAAATGGTTTATTAGGAACTTCTGTTTGCTTACAGATTTAATGCAATATTTTGGTTTTGCTTTCGAAATGAAAGCGAGGTGGCGCAATGTGCTCTTAAATTCTTAGCGATTTCGTTTGCTTTCAGTCGCTTATAATCAACGTGTTGCCCAAGCGATATTTGTTTTTTTCAAAAAAAATTCCGACCTTGCGCCGAAATGTTCGTATTTGAAAACTACTATTCAACCAATTATAGTTTACCAAAAAAAGTATCAGCTTATGAAAAAAGTAAAACTTTTTCTGACAGCACTTGTGATCGCTGCAACGACTTTCGTTGCTTCGGCACAGAATCAGGTATCCGGTGTGGTAACAGACCGGAACGGTGAGCCTGTAGCCGGAGCTTCTGTCGTAGTTGACGGTACGACCATCGGTGTCATTACCGGCGCAGACGGCGCTTACACAATCAGTGCTAAACCTGGTCAAACCCTTTCTTTCTTGTTTTATGGTATGAAGTCCCAGAAACAAGAGGTTTCCGGTTCGACCTTGAATGTTGTGATGGAAGAAGACTTGATGCTTCTGGACGAGGCAGTGGTAACCGCTATGGGTATCACCCGTAGTGAGAAATCCATCGGTTATGCCGCTACCACCGTCAAGAACGAGGAGATTGCTGGTCAGCGTGCCACAAACGTTACCAACACCCTCGCAGGTAAGGTTGCAGGTCTGCAGATTAACTCGACCTCTACCGACCCTGGTGCAGCAACCAGCGTGGTTATCCGTGGCTACAGTTCTATCGCAGGTAGCAACCAGCCGCTCTATGTTGTAGACGGTATCCCTATGACCGGCATTACCAGCATTGCTCCGGATAACATCGAGACCATGACTGTCCTCAAGGGTGCAGCCGCAACCGCTCTCTATGGTTCACGTGCCGCCAACGGCGTCATCATCGTGACCACCAAGCAGGGTAAGAGAAATGCTGACAGGAACTTCTCCATTGAGTACAATGGCGGTGTTCAGGCTCGTCAGCTGGCCAACCTCCCTATTTTCCAGAATGATTTCGGACAGGGATGGAACGGTACCCAGACTTGGATTGAGAATGGTTCCTGGGGTCCGCGTCTTGACGGCTCTTATCAGGTTTATGGTCCTGTATGGAACGGTAAGCAGCGCTACGGCAAGTTCGAGGCTCTCCCCACCAATATCCAGGATTTCTTTGAGATTGGATGGAGCCAGAACCACAGTGTCGCTCTGAGCGGTATCTCCGATGACCAGAAGATGACATATTATCTGTCTTATGCAAATTCGAGCGATGATGGTATTATGCCTTACAACAAGGATAAATATACCAGAAACACCATTACAATGAGCAGTTCTTATGCTCCTGTATCCTGGCTCAAAGTAAGCTCTACCATCAACTTTGCACTTTCCAAGACAGATGCAGTCCTTATGGATCAGGGCGCATTTGCTATCGACGGTCTCCTTGAGTTCCCTCGTAACATCTCCCTTGTTGACCTTAAGGATACATCCAACCCCTTCAATACTCCCGAGGCTTACCTGACTCCTTACGGTATCACCAACCCTTACTGGGCAGTTGAGAATAACTACAATCATACCGACCAGAAGAGTCTCTTCGGTAAGGTTCAGGCCGACGTGATGCCTTTTGATTTCCTCACCTTAACTTATAGGTATGGTTTCAATTATGGCGATTTCGACTTCAAGAACGGTGTTCCTCAGATTAGTCTGACAGATGCCCTGATCTACGATGATAAGGGTTATGCACCCTCCAGCATGAACCAGGATGGTTCTGTAGCAACCCAGTACTACCGCAACTATGAGTTCAACCACGATTTCATGGCTACCTACAACGATGACTTTATCGATGGTGACCTCACAGTGACCGCTATTCTGGGTACCAATATCAACGAACGTGCTTCGACTTCTATGAACGGTGTCGCCACCGGTCTTGCATTCTATTCCGGATTCTGGGATCTGAGCAACGGTGCAGACTGGACTGACCTCGCAGAGGCTCAGACAAAGCGCCGTCTGGTCGGTGTGTTCGGCGACGTTACTCTCGGTTACAAGGATACATTCTTCTTGGATCTGACTGCACGTAACGACTGGTCTTCTACCCTCCCTATGGGTAAGAACAGCTTCTTCTATCCCGGTGTTACCGCCAGCTTTATCTTCACTAACCTGATGCCTAAGAATGACATCCTCTCCTTCGGTAAGATCAGAGCTTCCTATGGTAAGACTGGTAACGATGCCGGTGTATACCGCACCAACCCCGCCTATGTTCAGGCTGCTTATCGTGGATATTATGGCTCAGGCATTGCTTCTTTCCCTATGAACGGTGTGAACGCATTTGCCCGCAGCGCGCGTAACAACTCTTCTTCTCTTCGTCCTGAGATGACAACTGAGTTTGAGGTTGGTACCAACCTGCAGTTCTTTGAGGGCCGTATCGGTATTGATGCAGCTTACTACAATAAGCTTACTTCAGACCAGATTTTCAACGTGACCGTTGACCCCGGTACCGGTTACACATCTGCAGTGACCAACTTTGGTGTTGTTCGCAACCGTGGTGTTGAGTTGCTCTTTGACTTCGTTCCGGTACAGACCCGTGACTTCCGTTGGGATTTGAGCGTCAACTGGGCAAAGAACTGGAGCAAGGTAGTGTCTCTCCCCGAGAACTTCGGCGGCAGGGTTGCCATCAATGGCTTCAGCGCTGGTAACGATGCTGTATATATGTATGCAGAAGAAGGTCAGCCTATCGGTACTTTCTGGACTTATCAGTCAAGATATTATGATGATCCTGATAGCGAATATGACGGATGGATCATCGTTGACGAAGAAGGTCAGCCCAAGCAGACCAAGTCCGTACAGCCTACGGGCAAGGATATGAACTTCAAGTGGACAGGCGGTCTGACAACTCAGTTCGCATACAAGAGCCTGGCTCTGAGCGCCACCTTGGATGTTCGTTACGGTGGATACATGTTCTCCCGTACCCGCAACATTATGCAGTTCACCGGTAACGGTATCATCACTACCTACAACGACCGCAGGCCGTTCATTATCCCCAACTCCATTTGTGAGTATGTCGACGATGACGGTAATGTTCTTGGCTACGACGAGAATGTTGTTCCTCTCTACCTGAGCAACAGTTCTTACCAGACCTATTTCAACGATCACGGTTACGGAATGTCCGGTGAGGCTTATCTGATGGACCGCAGCTATGCTAAGCTCCGCAACATCACCTTGACCTGGAACCTTCCTAAGAAATGGATTGGACCTTTCTCAAATATTGGTCTTTCTGCATTTGTCAACAATGCATTCACCTGGACAGCACGCGACAACTACTATGTCGATCCTGAGGCTACTACCGAGGGTACAGACCTCGTAGGTACTTTTGGTGAAATGTACAACAATCCTTCATGCCGTATCTATGGCTTCAATGTGAATCTTAAATTCTAAGGAGGATTCGAATCATGAAAAAGATTATAGTTACATTAGTTATTGCAATAGCTACTCTCTCGCTGGTGTCCTGCAAAGATTGGCTTGACATCAACTACGATCCGAATTCGGCTACACCTGCAATGGTGACTAACGATAATATCTTCCCTGCTGCAGAAATGGCATTGTGCGCAAGCTACGGTGACTTCTTCAGAATTACAGGCGGTTATTTCGCACAGCAGTATGCTCAGTCGTTCGGTACTTCCAACTACGTGGACTTCAGTCAGTTCACAATGTCTCAGACACGTTCCAGCAGTTTCTATTCCCAGATTATGCAGGGTTGCATCAGCAACGCTACCGTAATCCGTGACAATGCCGCTGCTGACAGCCAGTGGGGTACTTACCTTGCAGCCACCACTCTTCGTGCTTTCGCTTTCCAGGCTCTTGTGGATGCCTATGGCGAAGTTCCTTATACCGAGTCAATGGATGCAGAGAAATATCCGAACCCTCACTTTGACGAAGGTGCAACAGTTTATGAAGGTATCCTGGCAGAGCTCGACGAAGCTCTCTCTAAGGTTTCCGAAACAGATGCCGTAGCTACCAACTTCCTCTATACAGGACAGTCTGCAGCTAACTGGATTAAGTTTGCAAACGCCCTCAAGCTCAAAATACTTATGAGAGAGAGCGGAAAAGTAAACGTTGATTCACAACTCGCTGCTCTCATTAATCAGGATAATTTCCCTACTGAGGACGTTGCTTGGAAAGGCTTCTGGGCAAATGCCAGTGGTAAGGCCAATCCTTTCTATCAAGAGGAGTTTGCAACCTATTTCGGTTCTACTCAGATTAATGTTGCGCTCAATGTCGCTCTCTTCAGAACAATGAACGCGTACAATGATGCACGCCTTGGTGCTTTCTTTGATACCAATACTTCAGGTCAGTACTGGGGCAGTATCTCCGGTGACAACCTCTCGACATCACTCAACTACAAGAAGTCTTTCTGCCGTCCTAAGATGGCGTACAACACTCCTGTAGTGCTTATTTCTGTCGCTGAGGTGAACTTCTGGCTTGCTGAGTATTTTGCATCAAAAGATGCAGCTAAAGCAAAGAGGTATTATGAAGCAGCCATTGAGGCTTCCTTCGATGCGGCTGGTGTAGATGGTGCGAGCGCTGCCATCGCTGCTTGGCCTTTTGACAATTCAAATGCAGCCAAGTGCATAGGTGTCCAGAAGTGGGTTGCACTCTCTGGCGTCAACAACTATGAAGCTTGGTGTGAGCTGCGTCGTCTTGGCTATCCTGCTTTCGGCAATATGACAGCTGATGACATTTATGACCGTCAGGGTGATAATTTGAACGCTTCAGCTCTGCCTGCAGGTGAGCTCTATACCCCTTACAAGTATGATACAGAGGTAGGGCAGCGCACCACTATCCAGCGTTGGCCTTATGCATTGGTTTCATCTCAGTCAAACATCAATTGCCCTGAGGTTAAACTGCCTAACGTTAAAGTATTCTGGGCTAAATAATAAGACACAGATATGAAAAAAATCATTTACATATTATCAATAGCATTTGCCGCATTTGTTGTTGGCAGCTGCGAGAAGGCCTCCGCAGACAAGACCCTGGAGACAGAGTACTTTACCCTGAATGGCGATATGGCTATGTACGTTGAGATGGGTGATGAGTTTGTTGAGCCCGGTTATACCCCTTGCGAGGGCGCTAGCGAAGTAGAGGTCTACATTATAGATCCTAACGGTGATCTTGTAGATGAGGTTAACACCAGCTCTTCCGGTTTCTACGAGATAGTATACTGCAACACCAGCAAAGAAGGTTTCTACTTCGAGAAATCACGTATGGTTTATGTTTATGACCCGACAATCGAAGTGGATATGGCCGGTGGTTATTCCCTTGATGCTAAAGCATCGTTGTTTGCCGGTGACACATATCTTGAATACGCACAGTACTATTCTGATCAGAGCAATTTTGATCCTAGCGTACAGGCTTGGGCAAGAGCACCGTTCGTGACCCCCAGCGTTTCTATAACAATCTCCAAGGTTGCGGGTAATATCTATTCAGTCAGTGACCTTATTGGTGGTTGGTACACCAGCATCCAGGGTAGGGGTGGCTACTATGTGGATCTGTATCAGAGTGGTGCGTATGCTACCTACTTTGATATGACTGGTAATCTGATTCTTAATGCAGACATGTCAGTCACTCTGTTGTCATCGTTTATTTCAGCCTGGAAAGACGGTCTGGACTACCTTAAAAATGGTGTATATGACCCTGAAACCAAGACATTGACATACGATACATGCTATGCCGGTGGTCAGGTTGGTCCTATGCACATTGTAATTAAACAGGAATAACAGGAGGATACATTAATGAAAAAAATTATAGTTTTTGCATTGATTGCTATTCTTGCAATCTCTTGCCAGAAGGATCCTATTGGCTCCACTGTTGCCAAAGATGTTGCAGGTGAGTGGTCTGTAAAATATAATGCCGTTAACGACAATGGCGAACTGGTAGATACCGATGTGTTGGGTGGGTACTCACGTGTTTTTACATTTAACACTTCAGCCAATGCTACCGACACGATATATATTGCCGATGAAGATTACTTCATTGGATATCAGGCAAAGATTCCCTGCAAACTTGAGCAGAAGACTTTCGGTAGTGAAGATGTCCTGGACAACCTGTATGGCAGTTCAGCATACCATGGCCCTCAGATGATTGTTGACAAAGGCATAATTATCCCCGGGGCAGCAACTACTCCCAGCGGAATGCCGGCTGATTCAATTTATTTTGAATTGACTTTTGTCGGAGGAGACTACTTTACTAGTATGTATGCTTCGTATGGAATGGAATTTACCCATTACCAAGTTGGTGGTTTCCGTTTCACTGGTTTCGAAGGAGACCAGGACGGTTTCTAATAGTCCCACCAATTGATAATAAAAGAGGGGAATCCAAACGGGTTCCCCTTTTTTATTCCTTGATATTCTCAATTTGGGCGTAGCCTTCCAGAATCCTCTCTGAGATTTGCTTCAGCGCCAGGCCCTTTTCGGTCAGGGCCACTGTGCGGCCGTAGCGGACAAACAGGGCGGCGCCTATCTCAGCCTCCAGGGCGGCGATGTGCTTGCTCACCGCCGGCTGGCTTATTCCTGTCTGGCGGGCGGTCTCGCTGAAGCTCAGAGTGCGGGCGAGAATTGTGAAAACAAGCAGTCTTTTGTCTGTCATACAGTGCAAAGTTATAAATTAAGTTGCTTTTTGGCGAAATTGTTTTATCTTTGCAACCCATTTTAACAAAACCAATTATTAACAAAATGCTTAAACAGTACGAAACCGTTTTCATTGCAACTCCCATTTTGTCTGAAAGCCAGATGAAGGAAGCGGCTGCTAAGTACTCGAGCTTTATCACCGACAACGGCGGTGAGATCGTGTACGAAGAAGATTGGGGTCTGAAGAAACTTGCTTACCCCATCGACAAGAAGACCACCGGGTTCTATCACCTTATCGAATTCAAGGCTGAGCCCGAATTTATTGCAACTTTTGAGACTCAGTTCAAACGCGATGAGCGCATCATCCGTTTCCAGACTGTAGCTATGGACAAGCACGCCATTGCTTATGCAGAGCGTCGCCGCTCCAAGAAAGCAGAGGCTCAAACAGAAACCAAGGAGGACTAATTATGGCACAGCAGAACAACATCAGATTTCTCAATCCCCCGACAGTGGATGTTAAGAGAAAGAAATACTGCCGTTTCAAAAAGGCCGGTATCAAATACGTGGATTATAAAGATCCCGAGTTCCTCAAGAAGTTCCTCAACGAGCAGGGTAAGATTCTTCCCCGCCGCATCACCGGTACTTCCCTGAAGTTCCAGCGCAAAGTGGCTCAGGCCGTTAAGCGTGCACGCCATCTGGCTCTTCTGCCTTACGTAACTGACTTAATGAAATAATAGGAGGCGCGTATATGGAAATCATACTTAAACAAGATGTCAAGAACCTTGGTTACAAGGATGACGTGGTAAAGGTAAAGGACGGCTACGCAGCCAACTATCTTATTCCCCAGGGTATGGCCATTATGGCTACCCCTTCTGCAAAGAAGGTACACGCAGAGAATCTTCGTCAGCGCGCTCATAAAGAGGCTAAGCTCCGTGGCGATGCAGAGGCTCTTGCAAGCAAGCTTGCAGCAGCTGTTGTAAAGGTTCCCGCCAAGGTCAGCAGCAAGGGCAAAGTGTTCGGTTCTGTAAACAACATCCAGATTGCAGAGGCTTTGAACGCTATGGGCTTTGACGTAGACCGCAAGAACATCGAAATCGTAGGCAGCGACGTGGTTAAGGCTACCGGTGCATACGAGGCAGTTGTAAAGTGCTACAAGGACATCAAGGCTACCTTCAAGTTCGAGGTTGTTCCTTCTGAGGATTCCGAACCCCAGGAAGCCGAGAAGCCCGCTGAGGCTCCCGCAGCCGAGGCAGAAGCTCCCGCAGCTGAGTAATCACAATTACAGCATAATCAGGGGCGTCCCTTTTTCGGGATGCCCTTTTTTATACCCTGAACAATTTCGCCGCTAAAGTGGAACACAGACTGGACGGACATTACGGCTACAGAAGGCTTATAGCCGCGTCGCTGCCGCTGATAGTGATGAACATCGTTATCAGCATCTACAGCATCGTGGACGGGCTGTTCGTGTCCAATCTGGTGGGCACTACTGCGTTTGCCGCGCTAAACCTGATATGGCCGGCGGTCGGCCTGGTGGGCGCCCTGGGCCTTATGGTTGGGACCGGAGGGGCCGCATTGGTCTCCAAAACCTTGGGCCAGGGGCTTCCGGAGCAGGCAAACCGCTACTTCTCTATGTTCCTGGAGTTCATATTGCTGGTGTCTGTGGTCCTCGCTATCCCCTTGATAATATGGATGAGGCCGCTGGCGGTGGCGCTCGGGGCAGAAGGGGAGATGATAGAGCAGTGCGTCATTTATGGCCGTATCTGCGCTGCCGGACTCCCCGGCTTTATGATGCAGCTGGGCTTTCAGCCCTTCTTTATGGTGGCGGGCCGTCCGCGGATGGGGACTCGTCTGGCCATCGCCAGCGGTATAATCAATATCGCACTGGACGCCCTGTTTATAATGGGCTTTGGATGGGGGCTTGCCGGGGCCGCCGCAGGCTCTATGATAGGATGCTTCGTGGGCGGATTTTATCCGTTGTGGTATTTCTCCAGCAAGTTCAACCATACCCGCCTGAAGTTTATGCCGGTCAGGTTTGACCTGACCCCTATCGCCAAGGCCTGTACCAACGGCCTGTCGGAATTTGTGGGCAACATATCGTTCAATGTGGTCTCTATGTGCTACAATCTGCAGCTGATGCACTATTACGGTGAGAACGGCGTGGCGGCGTACTCTGTGATACTTTATATGGGCTTTATTTTCGTGGCGATGTTTATCGGCTACAATCTGGCGGTGACACCGCTGATCGGCTTTAACTACGGCGCAGGGGACAGGGGAGAGCTTCGCAGCCTGCTTCGCCACAGCCTTGTGCTGATGCTCGCGCTGGGGGCCGTGCTATGTGTGGCGGCGCAGCTTATCGCCCAGCCCGTGGCAAGGCTGTTCGTGGGCTATGATTCTTCGCTTGCCAATCTCACCGTGCACGCCACAAGGATATACTCCCTGTGTTTCCTGCTAAGCGGTTTGTCTATGTTCGTGTCTGCCTGGTTCACTGGATTGAACAACGGCCCTGTTTCTGCCCTGATGTCGTTTGCCAGAACGTTTCTGTTCGAGCTTTCGTGCGTCTTTATTCTGCCGGCTATCTTCGGGATGGAGGGTATCTGGTATTCCGCCCCCGTGGCAGAGCTGCTGGCACTGCTGCTGGGTGCGGCATTGCTGCTGGGCTACCGAAAGCGGTATCTGTAGAGGGCTGTTCTATGCTTCCTTGGCGCTAAGGACGCTCTGGGAGACGTTGATAATGAAGTCGCCCATCTTCTCGAAGCAGTTCACCAGATCCATATAGAAAGAGCCTGTCTCATAGGGATATGAGGCCTTTTCAATATTGCTCAGGTGCTCT
>JAEEGI010005289.1_pt1 | contig 29736 bp, 26 predicted proteins | sample 8958751 | NCBI WGS metagenome assembly JAEEGI01 (sample SAMN16246545, study PRJNA631951) | gut metagenome | biome: gut microbiome; feature: rumen; material: KS-attached | host: Bos | place: Iran: Karaj | collected 2018-10 | reverse complement strand
CTCCACCAAATGGAAGTGGCAGTCGAGGTGACTGGACTTGAACCATTCACCCGCATCCCGAAAGCCTGTAAAATCAAGGGTTCCATAATTAACAATTCGCAGGTTAATCAAAAGTTGATCACAAAATCTTTTAAGAAAGGAACGACATGAGTGCTGTGCTTCCCTTAGTTCGCAAAAAGATAAAAAGTGAGAGCAGTGTGCCGCATATATTCAATGCAGACCTGCTCTCTTTGTGCATAAAATCGTACATTAATTACCTCTTTTTGTCAATTCCATGTATTCATTTGTGATTCCCTTATTGCCGGTATTTATGTAATGCCTTTCTCCAATATCTGACGATTGACGAATCGGCAGATTATTAGAATTCAAGGGAAGAGTTAGTATTGTCCGATCCGGAGTTCTTCCTCCGAACATTTCCTCAATTACGGGTGCAGCGAGTCCTGCATCTCGCCACCTCAATGTAAAAAAATAGCGAGTGTCTTACCCGCTCATGGTGGACCCGGGTCTTGCGACCAGCCCCAGTAGTGCAAGCACTACCTTGTATACATATACTACTATAATTGCTATAAACGTACAACTAGAACTTCGGGTTCAGACATAAAAAGCAACAAAAGGTTAGCCAAAGGAACGACATGAGTGCTGTACTTACATTGTTTGGACGTCCTTTATTTGGTGGCTATATTTTTTTCTTTGAGCTGTTAAGCTTCTCTTGTAGTTTGTTGTTTTATGAAATAAATTTTTTACACGCTTTCTCTAAAACAAGAAAGTTATTTGTCCTTTTTGCTAACGGAGTACTATCTCCATTTCTTTCCTTATGCCTATAGACTATAACTGCGTTTTTCAAGATCCTATTTCTTTGACGATTGATTTCTCGTATTTCGGCTTGTAATAAAAAACGATAGTGAGGATCTTTGGTACCATTAATATCTATCGGTGTAAATTCTCCCTCAGGAACCGGGATCATATTATTGATATTTATAACCGCATAGTCTTTTATCTTGATAAAATCCACACCCTCGTCCATCTTTTTATGCTTAGGCTTAAACGACGATAGCGGTGCAAAATATTTAAAACTATTTATCTCCAAAACAATACCAATATATTTTCTTCCTGCTTTATCGCCATCCGAAAAGAACAGATGATTTTGATAAACAGACAAATATTTTACATAATTAGCATTGATCTCATAAATTTTCAAACCAGGCATATGTGTGTCCTTTCTTACAAGAAACAGGGACAAGAAACCTTGTCCCTGCTGTTAACTCGCTCATTTTAGGGCTGTGCATCACCCACTTATAACTCGCTCATTTATAAGGCTGTGCATCACCTACTATTTAAATTATATACGATTAATTTGAAAATTCAAGTCCAAAAGCACCCCGGATGTTCTGAACAAAAAATTTGCTTAGTAAAAAACTTCTGTTTTCCTACGCTGGCAATCCGATACACCTACATTGCGCCTTGCAATAGTCATGTGAACTACTCCGACTTATAGAAGTCGGAGTAGTTCACACAAATGCAATCCATCGTAGCGAGAATCGTGCAAACACTGCAAAATGCTATTTCATACTTTCAAAGAGTACGTCCATATCGACTTCACTTTTTACAAGAAAGCAATCGACACGTCTCTTAACATAATGCGAATCCCTTATATAGAGAATCTTATCGGTAAGTGTTGCGTATCTTCCGTCAGACAATGAAAAAGTGATCCGTCTGCTTCCTTTATCGTCCGCGTACTCACGCAATCCCGCTACGTGTTCCAGTTCGATCTCATCAAGTTTTTCGCGGAATCCGGAAGTATCACATAAAACCGGTTCATAAGTCTGTGAATCATAGACCCTTGTGATCTTCACATCGTCAGACAGCACCAAAGAAGAAAAATTTCCCTTTGCATCACACATTGATATGAGACCGAAGCACATCACACTCGTAAAGAGCGCGATCATCAGCAGTACAGTACCCAGCGGGCGCCTTCGAGGCTCAATTATGCTTTTCATGCGGTATCTGAGTGTTCCCGCGGCAGCTGAAAGGCATGTAGTGCAGCCCCGCCCCAGTGCCGCGTTATCCAGCAAAAGGTGTGCATACACCTTTCTCTCCCCTTCATTCATTCCGTCCGTAACTATCTCATCACAGCTTCGTTCCAGATCCTGCGCTGCCTTTTTTGCGGCGATCCAGACAAGAGGATTAAACCAGCATAATGCTTTGCAAAGACAAAGGAAAACCTTGGTATCTACGTCACACCTCTGAAGATGATGCAGTTCGTGGCGAAAGATTATGGACAGCTCCGCCGTTGTGAATTCGCGTCTTGGCAATACTGTACAGCGGCTGCGCTTTGTGCGGCCCATTGAAAACGGTGCCGGTACATCCCCACGTAAAAGCCTGACATGTCGCTTATAATCAAGTACTTCCTGCTCTTGCTCCCAGATGGCGAGTATTTCCGCATCATTTTCTTCCGAAGAATGCTTTTTTACATATGAGCAAAAAGTCAGATGCGAGAAAAGATAATATCCTCCCACGATGATAAAACCGGCAAGCCATATACTTATAATCACCGGCAACACGCTGTGCGGAATGAAGATCGTTTTTACAGGAAGCGGAACCAACTCCATCAGAATATGTGCCTGCCAGCTCAGGAAGGCCGGAACAAGCCACAAAACGGCACACGCACGCGCACTGATCCTTTTTCGCAGTAACGGCAGGATAATAAGAAGCAGCACATAATATATGCTCAGGATAAACATAACATCGATCAGAAGTGCCGCAAAACGGATACCACCGTCCTTTATTCCGAAAGTAATAACATATACGGCCAGAAAAACCAGCAATATCCAGAACAATACAGTCGGAGGCAATAAAACAAACGTCTCCGTCCCCCTGTCCTTCCCCGACAGGCTCCTCGAATAATTCGGTATTCCGTGCTCCCAGCGCCATGCCCTGCGAAAAGAATAACCCAACACACCTGAAAGAACCAATCCCCAGATAATACGGAACCAGATCATAGGCTGCCCTCCTCCAACATAGTACGCAGCGTCTCAATCTCCTCTTTCTTAATACCGCTGTCACAGAGCGAAACAGCGAATTCCGACAATGATCCGCCAAAAAGACGATCCAGCATCCTGCGGCTCTCACCTGACAGATAATCCTTCCGTGAAATAAGCGGCGTATAGAGGTTTTTGCGGCCCTGCTGCTCCACCCGTAGGAAGCCGCGGTCGCATAATCTGGTAAGATATGTGAGAATGGTACTCGGAGCCAGCTGCTTTTGTTCCTTCAGCTTATCTTCGATGGTACTGCGGGCAACGGGAGGCTCGCACTGCCAGACGATCTGCATGATCTCAAGCTCTGCATCCGGTAAAGAGCATGTATTATTCATGACCCACCTCATTTCTACAAATGTCGCGATAGTTATATTCTACAAATGTCGCGATAAGCTGTCAAGAGGTTGTTGAGCATCTGATAACAATCAAAGATTTGAAGATTTCATCGGGGGGGACTGGTTCAAGTCCAGTCACCTGCGTTTTTATTTGCTGCCAACTGTCCAAGCCCAGTCTCCCGGGACTTGAACTCGAGCGCTTTCGTTTTCGAAAGCGCGGGACCGTAGTAAAAAGTGTGCATGCTTCACGCACACTTTTTACGTAGGCAGCGACACGGGCGCCGGTTCTGCGTCCAGTCACCTCGACTAAAAAAGGACATCCATCGGATGTCCTTTTTAGTCGAGGTGACTGGACTTGAACGTACGACCACTCTGAAAACCAGGTAAAATCAAGGGTTTCATGATTAACAATTCGCAGGTTAATCAAAAGTTAATCACTAAAATTCTTAAGAAAGGAACGACATGAGTGCTGTGCTTCCCTTAGTTCGTAAAAAGACAAAAAGTGAGAGCAGTGTGCCGCATATATTCAATGCAGACCTGCTCTCTTTGTACATAAAATCGTACATTAATTACCTCTTTTTGTCAATTCCATGTATTCATTTGTGATTCCCTTATTGCCGGTATTTATGTAATGCCTTTCTCCAATATCTGACGAATCTGACGATTGACGAATCGGCAGATTATTAGAATCCAAAGGAAGAGTTAGTATTGTCCGATCCGGAGTTCTTCTTCCGAACATTTCCTCAATTACGGGTGCAGCGAGTCCTGCATCTCGCCACCTCAATGTAAAAAATTGCGAGTGTCTTACCCGCTCATGGTGGACCCGGGTCTTGCGACCAGCCCCAGTAGTGCAAGCACTACCTTGTATACATATACTACTATAATTGCTATAAACGTACAACTAGAACTTTGGGTTCGATGCTACCATAGTAATAGAAACTTCCGATTTAGGCTGTTTTTGCAAAACTTAATTCTGTTTTCAAGGTGCGATTTTTGGAGTTACTCTTGCAAAAAACGGCTCACAAACCATAAGTTTTTTCTATCGTTAAGTCCAAGATATGTCAAAATCTCCTGTAATGATCGCGGTTCTATACTGAATTCAAGAATCTTACTCTCATACGAATTTCCTTGCAGTGAATGAATATCCTGGGGGGGTAACTTGAGGGGTACCCCCCAAGTTCCAGATTGCTCTACGCCGACTTTAGCATTTCGCATGCTTTTTCAAACCTGATATCAGCCAAATCCTTTATGCTGCCTTCCATAATACAATTCCTTCCTGCTTAATCGTCTTATAAAACGGAACCGTATTGTTCCATTTTGCAAAAGTTTCTTCATCTATGTCCACTATCGAAAAAACCAGGTCGAACCTTAGATCAATCTCAGCATTCCAGTGTAAAAATTCAGCTTTCTCCGCATTATCTAGGCCAGAACGTACGATGAATGCAATATCCACATCACTCTCCGGTGTTTGTTCATTTCGAGCAACAGATCCATACAAATAAACACAGATCAACTTGTCCTTAAAGATTCTTCTCAAACCACTAACTAATTCCTTTTTAATAATGTCATTCATCTTCCTTTGACTCCTTTCTGCATTATGAGAGTCATGTGTTTTTCCAAACAAACCTATAAACCATTTACTTCTTACCTTTCTCACATTTACAGAATAACAAGAAAAATGATGAATTTCAATTAATTCTTCCACAAAGGAGCGACACGGACGCCGGTTCTGCGTCCCTTGCGGCGAAGCCGCGGACTTGAATCCTCAGAAGCCTTCGTTTACGAAGGCTTTAAACCGTAGCAAAAAGCTCTCACACGCTTCTAGTGAGAGCTTTGCGAAGGGAACGACATGGACGCCGGTTCTGCGTCCAGTTGCCGGCGAATCCGCGGACTTGAACCCCAGAAGCCTTCGTTTACGAAGGCTTCAAGCCCGTAGCAATAAGCTCTCACATGCTTCAAGTGAGAGCTTTGCGTAGGGAGCAACACTGGACGCCGGTTCTGCGTCCGGTTCCCGGCGAAGCCGCGGACTTGAATCCTCAGAAGCCTTCGTTTACGAAGGCTTTAAACCCGTAGCAGAAAGCTCTCACACGCTTCAAGTGAGAGCTTTGCGAAGGGAGCGACACGGACGTCGGTTCTGCGTCCGGTTCCCGGCGAAGCCGCGGACTTGAACCCCAGAAGCCTTCGTTTACGAAGGCTTCAAGCCCGTAGCAATAAGCTCTCACATGCTTCAAGTGAGAGCTTTGCGTAGGGAGCGACACTGGACGCCGGTTCTGCGTCCAGTTGCCGGCGAATGCCAGGGACTTGAACCCCGAGCATTTCGCGCTTCGCGCGAATGCGGGGCCCGTAGCGGGAAATGACACGCTTCAAGTCATTTTCCGCGTAGGGAGCGACGTAACGAAGTTACGTCGGCGGCTTCAGCCGCCACCTCGAGCAAAAAAGGGATTCGCTTTAACGAATCCCTTTTTGATCGAGGTGACTGGACTTGAACCAGCGACCTCCACGTCCCTAACGATACGCTTATCTTTTTATACCATTTTACTGCGTCCCAAATCGGCTATAGCAGTAGGTTTCTACAATCTTATCAATTCCATGATAACACAAAATAACACAGAATAAAAAAACGAATGGTAGAACTATTCGTAGAACAGATGCTCTCAGCAACAAATCATTTTGCCTGAAAGGAGATGATTTGAGTTGCAACAGCATCTGTTTTTTATTTACGTTGCTAATTTTCAACAAAAGAACAAGCACCCGACGACAGGTGCTTGTCTCTGACACATCTCAGTTTTTTTACGGGATATTGGCGTATCCCAAGGCTTTCACGAAACCACTATAAGCAAGGGGAAACTGTAACCCCATCTGCCGTCATTATACGACAGATATCGTTTACAGTCAACCGTAATTATCCTTTCTGACGCCAATCCGAGCCCCGCTGGAAATCAGGGGAGGGCGGCACATGCAGGGCATACTACTCTTCTGTGTACGTTATCTGGAAGGACGAAACCAGTATAAAAAATGGTAGTCTGGCTCAGCTCTATCTCAAAATGAGCCCGGAGAGTTAATTGACCAAGATCATCCAATCAGCTCCCCGTAAACGGCTGTAGCGCAGTTGAGGGCCGTTGCCTAACCCGTGTTCTTTTACACGGTACATTGGTTAAATTTACGCTGCGGGGGCAATTTCCGCTCTTGCTATGGTATTACGGCAAGAGGGATCATACATTTAAGCTGAAAAGCTTACCATGTAGGGCGGTACGACGCATGGGAAAAGTATGTTGGCATTATTTGCCAAAGTCAGATGATCGATAGTACACAAACCGGTGACCGACGTGGTCGTTAATGTACTTTGGGCGGCTTTCCTGTTCTTTGAGCAGGTAAAGTGCGCCCAAAAGCCACTCCCGACTCCCTCTGTAATCGTTGACTGTCACCGTTTTACTTACAATATCCTAAACTGCAGATTACATCTGCTAAGCATCCATGACAACAAACAGATTAAATGCTAGTCGTAGTAGAGGCTGTGGGTTTGTGGGAAACCGGTTCAGTCATGAAGCCGGGAGATAACATGAGGATAAGTTGTGGGAAGGTTTGCTATCCACGGCTTATCCTCAGTTATCCTCGGCGTAATGCCGGTTTTCCATAAAGTTCTTTTTCCATGCATTGTAGGTGAGGAAACTCTTAAAACTGCCAAGGAATCGTAGCGTAATTTGGTTCTTGATGAAGACGAACGATATCGGAAACGAATGATGGAGCAACGCAATGATTCAGACGGCGAGGGCTTTGATATTGCTCCGTACATTCCATGATAACACTCGACAAACCCCGTTCCTTTTGAGATAATGTGATATATCCGAAAACATTCGGTGAACCATCGAAATGTTTTCTAGTGATTACTTTGTAATCACGGACAGAAAAACGAAAGAGGTAGTGATTGCAAGGCAATCACGGTTTATCCGAAACACATTCCGTGAAACGTGGAAGTGTTTCTAGTGATTGCAAGGCAATCACGGAAAGGACAAATAGACATGAAGAAAAGGATTATAGGAATCATCTTAACAATCACATTACTCTGTGGTGTGCTTATCGTACCGACAGGTGAGAAGGCAGAAGCGAAGTCGAAGTACCAAAAACTTGAGAATGCAGTTCTTGACATAAAGAAAGGTACTGATGCAAAGTACACTACCTATGTTAAGACTTTGAATAAGTTTTACGTTCAGCCCATGTCGAAGTTCAACATCAAGATTAAGAATCTTCCCAAGGGTGCAAAGACCGAGTTCAGATGGCAAACTGAAGACGGGATTACAAAGTCTGTATGCCAGTTGCATTACGGGACTAGTGGAAGCCCCGACCGTTTTCACACATACGTAGGTAATCCTGATTTTTTGCCTCAACAGGGTTGGATTAAGCACAAGAAGAACAGTGAAAAAACCTATACCGTTTATGTCAAAGATGTTATCGGAAACGTCAACGATTATTACAAGAATCATCTGTATTGGAATCAGGCATATTGGAAAAAAGCAGTTGCCGTAGTTGCCGTATACCCTTACGAAATCGTTGTTACCTTAAAAAATGGTACTCAAAACGTATACTCTGGTAATATCTATGTTAATCCTATCGAAGCACAGACAAAGTACCACATGGATACACCGTTAGGTGTATACGAAGATATGAATGATTGGTGGGGAGGAAAGAAAGCAAAGTATCACGAATATGAAGATTTGTTTACCTTCAATCGTGATGAAAACGATGAAATATATTGCTTGTCAAAGTAATATCCGTAACGAACAAAACAGTTTTCATAGCAGTTTTCCTTTCGTGCGACGCTCTGTTTATACAGGGCGTTGTTTTTTACCCATAATTACCCAAAAAGAATTTAGGAGACATTCAGCTCTTTAGAGTATTTTATCATATAGAAAGGTAGTGATTATGCTCCAATCATTTGCACTTTCCTCGTTGTTATTTCCACTATTCAATGATGACTTACATCATTTCATTTTGCTATATTCTAACACGTCTAAAATACATAATCAAAGACAAGATTTTCGCCTCATTAAATCAAATCACTCCAGTAGTACAGACTTATTCATAGCACGGAGTCGTTTCACCCAGAATGTACTTCCCATTAGCGTAAACAAGCACCCGTTTTATTTCAATGTTGTGTTTCTTATCTTTTTCGCTAAGGTCACCGAAATCAGCAGCCTCAAAGATATATTCCTCATCCTCTGTAATGGATGTTCCTGCCGTCGATTTGTCGCCGGTCGAAGAAAGAGAAGTAGTCCTTTTCAGCATTTTTCTCTTACCGACGAGCTCCTGGAAGAATCTTCTGCTCTTAGGATCCTGAGCATTAAATACCGATATAAAAGCACACAGGTCAATGATTTCTCTGGCATGAGCCTCACCGTATCGTCCTTCCAGCTGAGCAACAGACTGCATCAGAAGGAAAATACTCACTTTTTTACTTCTGAGCGTACTCATCGCTTGTGACAATATCGAGAAATCAAGGTTAAGCTGCACCGCCTCATCGAGCAGGAACAAAATCGGAACCACGTTTTTATTTGCAGAAACATCGTCTCTGCGCATAAAAGCCATCAGGAAGTTAGAGATGATTATAGCCATCGCCGGTGCATAAATCGAGTACTTATCCTGAGGAACATCTATCACAATGTCACCTTTATTCAAATCATCCGGGCTTATACAGTCTCCTTCGCCATCAAACAGTTCAGGAAGTGCACCCGTATTAAACGGTCTGACACACTTGCACAAATGATTGTAGATACCGCTTACATTCTTTTCGCTGTTTCCCTCATACGAATTACTGTATTCTCCGGCGACTTTGCAACCACTGTTTTTTATCGTCATCGTTATTTCGAAAACATTTCCGTTAAGAATGAAAGCCACTATATCATTGAATTTCAGTCTTCCGGTCAATGCGTTCGTATCGTGCAGATACAACAAATACAGCACAATCGCACAGAAATAATTACGTGCCCCCTTAACAAAATAATCAGCATTTTCTCCGGGCTCTTCCGGGCAAATGATATTGCTGACCATCTCTGCAAAAGAACGTCTTTCGGTTTCGGACATTTTGTCCACACCTTCAAGAGGATTATAATGACACGAACCCTCCACTTTGTCCGGTGTGAACAGCTTGATATTTCTTCTGTAATTTCTAACATGATTCAGGAGATCTCCTTTTATAGAGATTGCCAAAACTCCGCATCCCCCGTCCACAAGACTCGAATTGAATCTTCTGAAAGAGGTTGCCGCCTGAGTAGTCGATTTACCGGATCCGGGCAATCCAAAAGAAGCCAGATTTCCATCAGCCATACTGTCACGTTTAACCAGACGTCTTCTGCCGCTCGCATCTGTAACTCTGCAAAGAATAACACCGTCGGCATACTGCCATTCCTCAATCGGCAGTTTATTGACATCCATCTTATACGGATCATTCTTTGTAAAAAAAGACTTCAGTTCAGCATAGCTTTTGCGAAACTTACTATGGTCAGCCGGGTATGATCTGCCCGTCAGTATTTTATACCGCTTGTTCTGCAAAATCTTCCACAATGCAACAGCCCAACACAACCAAAACGTTGCATAAAATGCTATAGGAATCGCTTCATATAACAAATCTTCCTTTTGCAGGTTCGCAATCTGTCGGATGAACCCAAACAGATTCTTTCTGCTAAAGAACAAGAACGCCCCCACTATAGTAAAGTGAGGAATACGATAACAAATTAGAATCTGTAAAAATCTCTTCATGTTTTTCTCCTTATTGTGTGTGTATATCGAATTGCTACCACGTCTTCTCTTCTTCGACGTTTTTTGTTGATGTACCCCATCCTGCGGACGCTCTGCGTTCTCCCCAGTTCTCAGAAGACTGCCCCCATACGCGTTCGTTTTGGTTGTTTGAAACAGTCATTTCCTTATCAATGTTCTGTTCCTTGGCTTTTTCTTCCAACCGTTCAAGCTCCTGCTGTTTCTCCGCCAGAGTTTCTTCAAGTTGATTGAGCTTCAATGACAACTCAACCTCCTTGTCCGTACTTGCAGCAAGTAATCTTTCCTTATCCGAAACAATTTTTGAAAACTCCATGAGTTGTTCCCTGAGTGATTCAATCAGAGCATTCTTTTCGGATAACTGTTCATCAAGCAAATTTATCTTTGCATGTTGTTCAACGTAGCTTTGCAAAAGCGACTTGTCTCCCATCATCTCTTTAAGCTCATCAAGCCGCATTCCGGTTATCTCAGTAAACTCTTTCAGCTCCTTGACAGTAAAATTAGCAGCTCCCGTTTTGCCGGTTACAACCCTTCCTTCTATTCCGTTCGACTCAAGATACTTTTGTAAGTCCTTATGGAAGTTTTGAAGTTCTGCCTTATTGACCACATCATTCGCAGATATTTTTTCATCATAATGATCAACCATTCTCGAATAATTCTTAACCCGAATCCGTTCTCCGTATTCGTCAAGCTTAAGCCTTGATTCGAACTCATAACGTCCGGAATCAAGGCGCACAGCTTTAGTAGTTTTGACTGATTTATAATGTACTTTTTCATGGTCTATTGTTGTCACAGGGCAAAACATTATATGAATGTGCGGAGATCCGGCTTCGTCATAATGAACGGCATTGTTGATGATGTTCACTGACCCGTAACGAGACGAAACGAAATCGTAAACGCCCTTAAAAAACTCCCTTTCTTTTAATGAGTCGCCAACGATTTCCTGTGGTGCAGTTACGACCCAACTGCACCCGGTAACAATTTGGTTTTCTCTGCTTGTACCTCGTCCGTATATATACTTCTCATCAACAAGTTTCTTGTAGTATTCAAAGTCAGACAGACCGTTATGCTGCGTCTCAAATGAATAATTCAGAGCGCTTCGCTCCGAATCTATATCTGCATTTGATGATTTTTCAATCATACGGTCATTGTGACGAAGCAATGCCGATATCGAACTGTGCGTATATTTCTCTACACTTGCCATAGATTACCCTTTCTTCTTTGTCATTCTGGAATTACTGATAAGCATAATCGCCTTTCCAGAATCCAATGAATACTTTCGAGCCAGTACCAGTGCTCTTTTCCAAAGAATACCTCCATTAAATTGCGAATGATTTCTTTGCATTTTTAATTCATGCGGGAGGTCTTTGTAAGTATAGTTTGTTTCAGAAGATAACACGTAAGCCAATGCAAAGGCATCTGCATCATTTTCAATTGGATTAAATAGTAATTCTTCTGAACAAGAGTATTTTTTGTATTGCTCTGTGTCATTGTAATATTGCCAACAATGACGCAACTCATGAGCAAGATTAAATACAAGTTCGGCCAGGGTTGAATCAGGAAATTTTTTGTTTGGATCAAAAGCTTTTCGACTAACCAGAATCAAATTATCACTATCAAAATAATACCCACCTTGGCTATATTGCTCACCTAAAAAAGGATGTTTAGAATCCGTAAGCAAATCACTTTCGTAAAACTTCCGAAGAGCAGCTACCTCTTCAAACGGACCTGTCCAAATATACCCCATAATCTTAATGTCAGGACAATCCTTAATCCCTAAAATTGCAAGGATTTTCTTGATATGATTAGCCCAGAAATCGTATCCTTCGATTTCTTCACCCTCAATAGGCAGACGCGCAGCATTGTGAACACTTCTATCAAGAACATTCACCTCTTTAGTACCTGTCATATTTCCCTTAAATAATCTTCTGAAACAATCTAATAATTTCTTCATCTTTCTTTATTCCTTTCATGAAAAGATTTGCCGGAAACGGCATATATGTTTTTGTGCATATGCATAAATAACACTCAAAGGTCGTTGCTTTATCGGATTATCATATTCCGTTTATCTCATATGTGGGGAGATAAAACGGAGCATATAATCCATGCCGCTCCTCCCAATGAGTGTCTATTGTGCATCTGCCCTAACAAGATATGTCAGATGACTACGTCTTATCTGACACCGGTATCCTATGGGATACCTTATCTTGCCCTGACGGGGGAGCATGCTGCTCCCCCAGCCGGGGACTGTCCCCCACGCAAGGGAGTTGCACTCCCTCATCGACAACGCGAAAAATCCGTGTTGCCGATGACCCTTGCCTCGAGCAATCAGACACTTACGTGTCTTCTTGCCCGAGCCGGGGGTAGCCCCCAGCCGTCCGAGCAAGCTCGGACTTCCCCCTTCCAAACGTCTTAATAGGTTGCGTTGTTTTAACGGTCACCTAAAACTTCTTCTTGATAGACGTGGACAATAACCTTTTGTCCATATTTTTTTGCAACGTAAAGTCGATGCAAACCATTTGACAGACAACGATACTTGCCGGAGATGGTTTTTTCGACATTTATATATGAACCGCTGTCCAAAAAACCTCTTACGAACGCATCCCTTTTACAGTTTTCCTCCCATTTTGTATGAAGTTCTGCATCAGAGTCCTTCGCATTATATTCAAGCTTAGCAACAGATCCACTTGCTTCGTACTCCAATATATAGGGAAGACTGTCAACAAGTAATTTGAGATACTCTTCCTCCCGCAGCTTTCCTGTGAGATTGAACACAGGCTCACCCAAATCCTCAATTTCCTCCGGATTAATTACCACGAAGTTGTCTACCCTTATCTTGACTATTTGTTTTTTCATGTCTTGTTCTCCTTCCTGCATCCATTGGGATGCCACATGAGTGTATTTATCTGGCTTACCCATATGATGATTTATTAATTTTGAGGACTTCTCCTCGATAGGAGAGTCAACATAATTAAGCCAGTAGTTTTTGGGGTTGTCAGGGTGCATTTTTGCTTCAACGTCGTTGATATATTCTATTAGCGTATCAACCATTTTTGCATAGTAGTGCAACGCTAATACACCCTCACGCAGTACCAAAGTAACGTAGCCACAAGTATCGACAATCGCGTAAATATATGCAACTCTTCGACCGCATATATAGACGCTGCAACCTGCATTTCTGATTACACCACATCGCTGGTTGGTGTAAGTACGATATGTCACATTAATGTGTGACAGCATGTGTTTTATTAACTTCTTCATGAATCTCTCCTTTACTATTCATCATTTTCTACATATTCGATTGCGGCAAGACCGCAACATGAGTAAGTATGCTTACCCATTGTGATTACGTAGGAGGTGCCCTACGCGTCCCTATGAAGCCTTTTATTAAGTAAGTCATAGTTAAGTCCTTTCTTATTGTAGTATGGTCGAAACAATATCGATTTTGCTCCAATCGAATTTCGCTCACATTTGTCTTGGGTAATTTTCGGAACAAACGAAATCTTCCTCAAAACAGCAGAAGTCTGTTCACTTCCTTTTGGGTAAAAACAGGTATATATCTATTTTCTGTTCTTTTACCCTTAATACGGTCGGAGCAAAGACGATTTCGTTCTTGTCGACTGCGCTCATGCTTGTCTTGGGTAATTTTCGGAATAAACGAAATCTTCCTCAAAACAGCAGAAGTCTGTTCACTTCCTTTTGGGTAAAAACAGGTATATATCTATCTTCTGTTCTTTTACCCTTAATACGGTCGGAGCAAAGACGATTTCGTTCTTGTCGACTGCGCTCATGCTTGTCTTGGGTAATTACCGGAGAATTTAAAATTCCCCGACCAATGAAGCGTAATTTTTCACTTTCTTTCTTAAGTATGTCGAGGAAAGCGTTACTCCCTCATTTTCCGAAATGAAAAGTTATCAATATAACTTTCTTCTTAAATATGTTTTTTTATTTATGCAAAAACAGACAAATTTAAATAAATAGAATTTATAGACGGTATTTAATTATTTGCCAATAAATTATTCCACGCCGCTTTTAAGAGCCTCCCTCGGAGTCTCCACTGTTGCCGTTTAGTTATGACCTTTACAAGCATCCTTTTAATGTATCCGCAGAATCCGCGCCGCCCATACACGAAATGTTTTCTGTCCCTGGCAGCACTTAAAGTAGCTTCGCACCATCTGCTTTACGGACGTACTTGACACGCGCTTCGCCGTTCGGTCATCTGTTGATTTCCTGATTACATCTCGATTGTTTCCTTCTCCGATTCCTTCTTGATTTCTACCGAGCCATATGCCTCCGTTTGTTTATTGATTTTCACTCACTGCTTTTGTGCATCATACTTCGGTCTCCGCTTATGATTGCAACGTCAAGCGCTGTGCCTTACGGCAACGTTGACAATCAGCTCCGACCTTCGTTGATTGAGGCACAAGCAGCGAGAGGCTGCAAACCAATAAAAAACAAAAATGGAGGTAACAGCTATGGCAATGGTAGAAATCAACTCAATCGAAATCGGGAAGGAAAAGATCACAATCGAAGCACTTGCAATCGAGGAAATCCTCATGGCAGATGACCTTTTTGAAGATGTCGAAGTCCCTACAGTCAAGTACGAATTTGACCGTAAAGCAAAGAACGGTGCTGAAATGCGCTACCTTTGGAAAGTATGTCAGGGACAGAAGAAAACACATTCCGCAAAATCAATGGGCGAAAAGCTTGAAAAGCTCTGCGGAGTAATAACCACAATCAGCGATGCTTTCAAAGCAAAGTCATAAACACTAACCGGCACAGTGGGGCCTCCTTCGGGAGGCTCTTTTTTTGCGGCGTTTGTTCGGGTCGCCTTCGGCGCCCCGGAGGAGGGGTTGCTTCGCAACCCGGAAGAACGGACGGGGAGAGGATATTTTAATCATTAAAATCGGGACTTCTTATGTGTATCAAAACCGTTTTGTATGCCCGTGGCTGCTATCGGCGAGCATAGCCGACTGTCACGCCCACGGTAAAGGGCAAGCTCTGTGCATATTGCACCCTTTACCGAGTCGTTCCGTCGTCTTCAAATGCACGCATAGCACCCACACAACAGGCATACAAGGAGGTTTTGACATGTCACGCATAAGAAGTCCCAATGATGAAAAAGAAAGTAGGAAATAGATTACGTGCTACGCACAGATAAAAGAAAGGATGAAAGCCATGAATAAGATGAAATTTGAAGAATTTACAACAGCTGTAGTAGAAAAGATAAGAGAATACCTTCCGGAAAGCTTCGCCAATGCATCTGTTGAGCTCCAGACGATTACAAAGAACAACGAGGTCAAGCTGACCGGACTGATGATTCGCAGTACCGAGAGTAACATCAGCCCTGCGATTTACCTTGAAAAGTTTTTCGACAACTATCAGTCCGGCGAAGATATGGGAAAAGTTCTTTCCGAGATTGCAGAGTTAAGACTTCAGACTGAAATCAAAGCCACCTTTGATACAGATCAGGTTACTGATTTCAGCATAGCTCGGGACAGAATCATCCCGCGTTTGGTGGGGCTTGAAGCAAACAGAAAAGTGCTCGAAACGAGACCGCATACAGTCATAGCAGACCTTGCGGTCTCTTATCATATTCTCCTGCGCGAAGAAGCCGACGCAATGAGTAGCATTGCCATTACCTATCCGTTAATGGAAAGTTGGGGTACAAATACTGAAGAGTTACATGCTTTGGCATTAAGGAATCAGCAAATACTGCTTTCTTCAACGTTTATGCCCATGAGCAAAGTGCTCGGAAGATTAATCGGAGCCGGATCCGAGATTTCCGGCTTGCCCATGCTTCCGGTTTCTCCGGAAGATGAAGCCATGTATGTTCTTTCGAACAAGACAAACACCAACGGAGCCTCCGCACTCCTCGACAGAGAAATCATGCAGAAAGTCATTGAGACAATCGGAGAAGATTTCTTCATCCTTCCGTCAAGCGTTCATGAGGTAATAATCGTTCCCTCAACCCGGGATATGAGTACCACGAATCTGATTGATATGGTTCGCGACGTGAACTCCACATTGTTACCTCCGGAAGACATCTTGAGCAACAATGTCTACCGTTACACTCTTAAGGACGGGCTCGTTCTCGCCTGAAAGGAAGAGCTGCGCTATCGGCTATACGGGCACTTTTGAAAGGAGAATAAGACCATGACAAACGAACAGATTATTTTCAACGCTCGTTGTGAGCTTATGGAAAGTGGCAAAATCGGAACAACCGGAAGAACGCTCCATTTGACGAACGATGACGGCTCCGTCCTCATGATTCCGGAGCCGGAAGAAATCCATACTTACAGTTACTGGGAAAAAGAGAGAGGTCTCCGAGTCAAACACGGAGAACATGCAATCTGCACTCTGCAGATTTGGAAACAAGGAAAGAAAAAGAAAAAAGAAACCGATATCAAAAATGATACCGAAGACACCGAAAACAACGATGTCATGTTCATGACGAAAGGATTCTTCTTCGCAGAATCCCAAGTTGAAAAAGTCCCGTGAAACCGACAATGGTTTCACGGGATTCTGATTTCATTCTGTTTCAAAATTCTCAGGATGTGCTTTTCTGTAGCAACCATGTGCTTTACGTGCAAATTTAATAAGTATTTGCCGCACGCGCTCATGGCTGATTTCAAAACGCTCTCCGAGTGCTTGATAAGTCGGTCGTTCGGATAGATAAATCCTAACTATCTCCTTGTCGCGAGGAGTCATATTCACGACAGCTAGGTATCGCTCTAAGTTTTCTTTACAAATCAAATCTATCAAATCTGACTTCATAATTCTCCCATTCTTTTTTCTTATCTGCTGCATCAATCGTAATACTCTTAAATATCTGACAATTTGATTTCTCTCCCAACGGAGAAAAGATCTCTAAGCTGCTTATGTGTGTAAGGATGCTCGTTGTTTTTTTCTATCATTTTTATAAACGTGGCAACCGTAATACCGGATCCATTTACATGCGACTCTTCTATTTCCGATGCAACCTGTCTGTCAAAAGTTGAAATAAACCCTCCGGCAATATAAGAGAAAAAACCAATTGGATACCGAGAATTACTATAGGTACTTATTTTTTCAATATAATTATGAACCATCCTGTTATGGTGATCTCCGGTTATACTATACTTACTGTATGCCTTATTATCTATTATTGCCTGATATCCTTCGGAATCGGACAACAATAAGATATCAGGCGCAGATTTTGACCCTGTTTGTCCAAGATGTGTTGAATTATACCCAAAAACATCTCTGAATAAATCTGTTGTAGCTTTTTCAAATTCAACAGCTTCCTCAGTTCCTTTAAAAGCCATCTCATAATAATTTGCCAAAAAACCACCGATTAAGCCATGAGGATAAGAAGACGCTAACGTGTTTTCAATCAGTTTTCTATCTGCTCCAATAGATATTTCTATCGAGTCAATTATATTGTCGTCTATTTTCCAAACTGGTTTTCTCGAAGCCAGCATTATAACAGCGTTTTTAATTCTTTGAATATCTATGCTACGTGATGTTACAATCTTTGTTTCAAGAAGATTTCTTGTATCTTTTTTATGCCAAGGGTCAATTCCGTATTTTCGCTGAAAAGACTCGGAATCATATGGATTTGCTATTAATGAGCTTTTTTCATCCAGAATCTTTTTAATCTCTTCTTTTCTTTCTTCTGGAACGAAAATAGTTCCTGTGTCACGCCCAATCAGCTGAGTGTACTCAAGCCAATTAAACATGGTATTTGCAATGTCTTTAAGTTTTTGATAGGGATCCTGACCATCTTGATCAGCATCAGGAATATACTTATCGAAAAAATCATCGGCTAATATCTCATTCCCGTAATTTCTGTATGCTATTATCCGATTAACAATCTTTTCAAAATCTCTTTCTGTTTCTGCCTCTGTAATAACGATTTTTCCCACTTCATCGACTGAGAGGGTTGATATACGCTTATCCATTAAAAGCTGAAGCAAAAAACGGAAGGGTTTAATTTTAAATCGTTCATTAACATGAACAGACAACGAAAACTGCGAAGGAAATTGATATTCCAAGACTTGCTTTCTAAGTACCTTTACCGGCGATTTGCCATCAATTATAGCTTCACCAGCCAAAGTCAAATAAATCTGCTTTGACGTACTCTCTTCGCAGATCAACCCTAATGAACGAAGCCAGGCAGCATATGTTCTTCCACCCGAGCCACTGCCTTCTCTACGTGACCCCACCCTTTTAAGTCCAGCCGCTTCGAGTTCATTTTCAAACTGAATATGAAGATTTCTGCTGCCATCCCATTGATGTTCTAGTGTAGCACTTGCAAAAACAGACAAGATTTCTGGAATGGAATTCAGTTTTCGCTTAGGTCTTGTTACCCACCAGTAATTACAGTTACTCATTCAAATTTGCCTCCGTGCTTTCATACGGAATCCCTGCAAAGGAATTCAAAATTGCCTTGGTTACTACTTCACTTAGTTTGCAAGGTACCGCCATACCAATTTGTTTTCTAACTGAAGAATAATTACCCACAAATTCGTACGTATCCGGAAATGTCTGTATTCTTGCACGTTCTCTGTTTGACAGCTCTCGATCTGTCCAGTGATACCCAAAAGTTCCACCGCCTCCCGCAGCTGTAACCGTATAACTTGGTTTATCAGGATCTAGTTTTCTATATATCTGAGAAATCTTTGTTCTTGTTTTTATTCTAAGTTCTTCAGGAAGATTACCTTCAGCTTCAGCTTGCCAAACATTTTGCCCAGGCCTAATGTATGAAAGCCTCTTTATAACAGTATCGCTCAAGACTCTTATTTCGCTATTTGGCATATCCATTGTAATCCCTGATAACGCCGTTCTGGAAGATATGTCACAGTCTTTATACATATTAGGACTTGGAACCTTAAACTCCAAATCAATATCGTCGCGAATTCCGACAATTATTACTCTATGCCTTGTTTGTGGTACTCCATAGAGTTCAGATTTGTACAGATTTGCAACCAGTTTATAACCGGACTCCCGCATATCATTAAGAATCGTTTGAAAATCATTTGTACCGGCAGATCTTATTCCTGAAACATTCTCTGCCATAAACCAGTCCGGTTGGTAATGTCTGAGTACTTCTATACCATACCAATACAATTGCCCAAATTTCTCATTAGCGATTCCTTTATGTTCTCCTACATTAGAGAAAGAGGTGCACGGAAAGCCATAAGCAAAGGCATCTATGTCACCCAAACCTTTAATATCAAGTTCCCTCACATCCCCATAATGTACACTTGAAGGATCATTTGGGCATATGTTTTTTCTGTATGTTTCACAGGAGTCAAAGTCATAATCATTCGCCCAAGCATGAGAAAGCTTAAAACGACCATCATCGCTTTCGGATCTGAGCGCTCCACATGCTAATCCTCCCGGTCCGCAATAAAGCTCACCAAGTCTAAAAATCTTACCATCTGTCATATCTACCTCGGTTTCTACGTGGTCCCACGTTCACAGCGGATAAGTGCCGCCGCACTGTTTTATTTGTACAAGGAAATATATCTCCATTGTAATACTTTTATATGTCAAATACAGACTCTCATTAAGTTTTATTAGAATAGCGCTGCATCCACATCTCAAAGCTCTTCTCTGCTTCTTTTTCCGTGCTTTTCTTCTTATAATCGTCCGTTATCTTCTCCGCGTTCTTTATTTTATTCTGAAAGCGTTCGTACACTGCAAGCCAAGCGGTCATATGATCGTGTAGATCTCCGAAAGACAAATAAACCTGTTCTTGATCAAAAGAACCGCTCTCCAATTCAGCTTTTATCTGTTTTCCGTTCTTTAACTCACCCCCATACGTCTCATAAATACGAAAAAGATGATGCATGGCTTTTGTAATGCTTAATTCGCTATCGGAAAATGCACTAGGATCAATACCAATACCGGTTGCAATCTTCTCCAGGGTTTCAACTTTGGGATTCAGTCTTCCGGATTCATATTTTCTTAACGTACCATCATCGATACCGATTTTTGAAGACAACTCCTTTTGGGTCATTCCCGCAGATAGCCTTGCACTTTTTATCTTCTCTCCAACTGTCATCAAATCACCTCATTAGCACGTTAAAGCAACACTAGAAACATAATAACACATCAATGGAAATATAGAAACAAAAATCCCTATTCTCTACGGTTGGCGCTTGACATTAGGGACATATATCCCTATAATGTCATCAGGTACAATTGTACCTGTAATAATCCATTATAAACTCTTTTAATCTTAAATAATGTCAAAAACTCGAATTTATCCGTCCATACTATGTAGTAGAAGAACATTTCGAGTAAAAAACAACGTGAGTAACCCGGCTCATTAAACCCGGGAGAACATACAACTTATCATTTAAGGAGGTCATTATGAATTATTCAGACTTTTTACCCGACTATGGTGACGTGCTTCTTCCTGATGAGGTACAGAAAATCCTGCACGTTGGTCGCAACACACTTTACGGATATCTCCGTAATCAGGAACTTAAATCGCTTATGATCGGAGGCAAGTACAAAATCCCTAAATACTACCTTTATCAATTTATGTTTTCAATGACTCCGGCAGTGGAAGGAGCGTGTCAAAATGGGCAGGCATAAAAAGAACCGTCGCTGTGCTACCGGTGTATACTCTAAAAACGGACTTCTGTATACAGTCACAACACAAGAAGTTATTAAGGACGGAGTCAAAGTAAACAAAAAGATTTGGCAATCAACTGGATTGCCCGACACTCCGGACAACGTACGCAAAGCAACCGAAGCACGGGAATCCGCTCTAACCAGAAAAGGGATTTCCACAATCGATCGCAACATAAGTGTTTCCGCTTTTCTAGACGAAATCATGTCTCGGAAAAAGCGAAAAGTAACAGACACCACTTATGCTGCGTACCTATGCAGAGTCAACAGCATAAAAAAACACCTAGGCAACATCAAGGTCAAAGATCTTTATCCAAGAATAGTCGAATCTTTTCTTGACTGTCTTTTTTCCGATGGAAAGATGCAACCAAGAACTGTTAAAGATATCAAAACGTTCTTTGGAAGCGTTATCGAAGATGCCGTAAAAGAAGGACTCATATCGTACAACCCCGTTAAAGAAGCGGTAATCAACAAGAATCTTGCGATTAAGTACGCAAAGGAAAAAGCCATGGACGATGAATTCTTTTCCTTCGAAGAAGCCCAATTCTTTCTCGGGCGTGTGCAGGTTCTAAAAAAGGATCTTTACGAGCTTTTTTACCTAACTCTTTTTTTCGGGTTGCGTCGTGAAGAAGTGCTGGGGTTGCGATGGTCTGCTGTCGATCTTAAAAACAAGACAATGGTTATTAATCATACCGTAACAAAGGGAACCAGAGTTAACCGCTTAAATTCGACGAAGACTACGGCAAGTCAACGCGAGTATCCTCTTTCCGGTGAACAGGTCGAGCTCTTCAATCACTTGAAACAGCGTGAAAATAAAAACAGGATCCTTTTTGGTCCCACTTACCACGAAAACGACTATATTTTCAAAAACGCTGATGGAAGACCCTATTACCCTGACTACCCTTCTAAGGAGTTCCGGAAACTCATAAAAAAGATTCCGGAGTTGCCACAGAGCATAACATTTCACGGATTACGTAGTAGTTGTGTGTCGATTCTTGTTCATTCAGGGCTTGATGTGAAATCAATTCAAAAATGGGCAGGACATGCTAATCTTACTACTACCCTTGAGATCTATGCCAAAGTCAAAGATAAAGAATCAAAAGCAGAAATATCATCCGGCATGAGTCGATTGATACAACTTGATCCCACATCAAAAATCGGGAACATAAAGGAACAAAAAAACAACTGAAAAATCATTTCAAAAACATAAAAACGGGTTATTTATTTGATAAGTTAGAAATAAGTTAGAAATAAAGCAAAAAAACAAGGGTCTCAGAACCCTGAAACCCTTGATTTTACTGAATCGAGGTGACTGGACTTGAACCAGCGACCTCCACGTCCCTAACGTGGCGCTCTAGCCAAACTGAGCCACACCTCGTAACCTATTAACTTAAACCTACGCCGTCAACACTTTGCACGGCAGAGCTACTAACCAGGCTTGAACTGGTGACCTCATCCTTACCGAGGATGCGCTCTACCGGCTGAGCTATAGTAGCAAACATGTCCTTGCGTGAAGTCCGACGATTATATTATCACAGTCCCTTTCGTAATGCAAGCACAAATTTATCGAAATTTAGGAAATTTGAGAAATCGCTTTTTCAGCATGCCTCAATTTTTTCCTTTTCTCGGTTTCGACCCGTACAGCCAGATAAACAGAAAAGAGCAAAGGAATTACGATTGGCAATAAGAAAACATACAACCCAATTATCAACCATACATCAATGAGTTCTCGTACCCCTTCCCATCCATAAAACATTACTTCCTCGCTTCGCCAACCATTTAACACCCCATTAAAGAACGCATCGATCATATAATAGATCATTATGCAATAGGGAATAAGCGTCATTACCCAAAGAACAATATCTACTGCTATCATAGCAACAGTACTCTTTTTCAGGTCGTAATGTATACCTTTCCCTAAGCGATCATTACTAGTCGTAGTTTGCCAGAGAACTTTTTTCTCTTCTGTTTTGTTTCTTTTTTTCTTACTGTCCCGGACTCCCAGATATACAGTGAGCATTATAGGAATCACAACAGGCCATAAAGCAACATAAAAACCTTTTATTATCCATTCAAAAACATCTCGCACCGCATCCCAGCCATATAGTATCGTATACTCACCGTTCCACCCATTATATACGCCATTGAAATATACGTGCACCATGTACCCGAACAAAAAAATATATGGAGCCATTGTTATTATCCAGAGAATGACATCTGCAGCTATTAATAATTTTGTGCTCTTTTTCATATCGTTTGTCTCTCACCATATAAGCTTTTATTATCTAATCATCCAAGTCTATACCACTGTTTATTATCAAATGTTTTATAAAAAGTTTTTCTGTCTTTTGGATATCTTCAACCGAGGCATTTTTTGACAACATATCGGTTCCCAGTGACTCATCTTCTATTATCTGCCAAACTTTTATAAGCCCTTTCTTTGGATCTCCTTTCCCATACACGGTCAAGAATTCCAGTGATTCATTTATACTTTCATTCATCACCCCGTCATAGTATTCCCGCATGGCAGACAACATGTTTCCATCTTTTGCGTTGAGCATCCTATTGTATAAGTTTGTCGACGTAATATCAGACATCAGATCATCATCCCTCATAACCCCCTGATATATGTCCCCCTTAAATCCAACAAGTGCATCTATATCATCTATTAATCCGCCTGCCCATTTTACAAAGCCCTCATTTGCCATAACCGAATAAGTGGCGCACTCATGAGCAAAATCCCGTATTCTTTTATCTGGAGCTCCGTTATGCTGATCAACAATTACTCTCTTTAACAACTCCCCGTCTATTCCTATGTCATTATATAACTCAATTGCGTCATTTGTTGAAATATTATCGCTTACCAAGCGAAACATTTGATCTGCAGAGGAATACCCTTTTACAAGAGAGGCCAATGATCCAAATGTCACCTTAATCTTTTTCTTGTTGTCAAGCGGTATTTGATTTATCAGGCAGTAAATATCAATAGCTATTCCTATTTTTGTTAATGCGCAATTGATCAATTCCGCTTCTTCTTCAGAAAACCCGTATAATTCCTCAAATGCTTTTACTCCGATAGAGTTTGCCGGCATTCTGTCATAAAAGAAATCTATTAATTTTACCAAGTCTTTTCCCGCTAATAGATCAATCATTGAAACGAATTCTTTTGTTTCATCAGTAGCTATACTGTTATCACTACTATGATGACGAAGTGAAGTTCGAACAATCCCAGAAGAAGTAATCGTATCTTTGGCGAAATAAACATTTTCCAAAATCGGATCATTTTTCTTCTCTGGGGAATTCATTCGGATCACATCGGACGCATTTTGAGATATCATTCCCGTTTCTTTAGCACGAAGATAAACACTCTCTTCCGTAGTTTTATATGCCAATACAATTTTCTTCAACACTTCAGAGAGATCATTCAAGCTTGAATTCACCCCATTAACAACCGCTTTTGTTTCATTTAATCTGCTAGCAACTACGCCTGACACGTTTCCAAGTCTTAATCCGGACAAATCTATTCCATCCAATCTCGTACATGCTACCCGAACTTTACCCGCTGCTTCATCCAACTTTTTTGCACCCTTAAGTGTTTCTTTAGTGTTGATATAAAAATATGACAAAACGCGCTCCTCCTATTTTGAAGCTTTTCTATTGTGTTGCTTCTTCGTTTTATTTATCTCTTCCAGACTCTTTAAATACTCTCTCTCTTTCTCAATCCGTAGTGCTTCCATCTCCGCCTCATATACCCTCTGTGCTGCCGCGCGGATAGTTGATGCGAGCGTTTCAAGCTCTATAGCCGATGCTTTATTTTTCGCATTCACTAAGCTCACCTTATTCACATATTTTATTGAATTCTGACCGTCCCAAGATGATGAAGTAATTGTCTTTGCTTCGTTTATACTTTGCGAAACATCATTTTTCAACAAATCTGCAATACCGGCCAGTTCGTTAGCATAGTTGATGGCCTTCTCATAATTTAACGCTATTGCGCTGTTGTCCATATTGGTCCCCTTTTCTTTGGTACGATTTGATCATATCTGTTTATAGTAAAAACAGACCATAAAAAACCGCCTAAAAACAGGCGTGATTTCAATCACTTGGCATACGAAAGAATTATCTTTCAAAGAAAGAATAAAAAGAATGCATTATCCAACAGAAAAAACAAAGTATCTTTGCCCCCATTTTTATCCCTTCCCAGGTTTTCACTCATATAGTATCATATATCGCCACATCAAATGCTTTAATGATTTTAACAATAAACTGTATTTTTGTCAATTCACTTATGATGATTCATTCAATATTTAGAAAATGCTATTGTCATCAGAGCCATTATATGACACATAAAAAGAAGCGGCAGATCTCTCTGCCGCCTGTAATAAACATCATTATGGTCTCCGCGATCAGAACCTGTCCTTGCCGCCGGGGATGTCGTAGTAAGGTGTCCCTTCGGGGCCCTCGTCCTGAGGAGTGTTAAACTCCGCATCGATCTCTTTCGCAAGGTCCTCGGAGATGGAAACGGTGAAATCATCCTCGCCCGAATACTCCTCGTGAGGTTCGTCTGTAGATGAGTAATAGAAGTCCATATCGTACTTCTTGATCAGCATCTTGCAGAACTTCTTGGCTTCTTCTTCCGTCTCGTACTGCTTGGCATTCTCAAACTCTTCAGTGAGTCCGGGGAATTCACAACTCTGAACGACCTTTTTCTTTCCTGTAAAGAAGGCTCTTCCGGTAGGAAGATCAACCTTAAGTACGTACATATTTTCCTCCTCATCAGAAGCAGTTTCTTATCTGCTTCCGTATCCTCATCCCTTGTCCGGGTTTCAAAAATGTTTGCCCGATCAACACGGCGTCCGGTCTTTACTTTGCATGAACAATACCGTGAATAGATTAACTGTCGACAAAACATCCTTATTTGTGGAAGATTATAGCATATCAAGAATTAGTTGTCCACGAAAAATATAACACAAAATGTGGGTTTTACTTGCTGTATGACCACATCCGATAGTCTTTGTTGTACATTTCTGTTTTATACCGTGATGTTCTTGGCCCATACCCCTGACCTGTAAATGAGCGCACCGATCATTACCTTTATCAGGTCTATGCTCTGGCAGATCATGAAGAGATACATTATATCCATGCCTGTATGGCGCGACAACAGATAAGCGACCGGGAAAACGATCACCCACATATAGCAGCTGTCAAACAAGAAGGTGATAAAGGTCTTTCCACCCGACCTGATCGTGAAGTACATTGCGTGCAGGAGCCCGTGTATCGGTACGAAACATGATGTGACACGGATCAGCGTTCCCGCGATAGACTTGACCTGATCGGTGGTATTATATGCCTCCGGGAAGACAAATGAGATCGGGAACATCAAAAGTCCGCCAAGCGTCGCGAAGAAGACCGACATGACGATTATCTTCCGCGCAGAATCCTTCGCGTCGTCTATCTCACCCGCTCCGAGCTGCTGTCCGACGATTATGGCGATCGAGTCGCCCATCGCAATGAACATGATGTTAAAAATGTTGTAGATCGTTGATTGGATGTTCAGAGCCGCTACAACCGACAGACCCCTTTGTGCGTAGCACGAATTAACGGCCGTGGTACCGGCTGCCCAGAGCGTCTCATTCATCATAAGCGGAAGTGACAGCCATACAACCTTGCCGAACATCTTTAACGGAACGCTGAAATGCTTATAAAGCCCGACGATATACGGATTCTTCTCAGTGTTTTTGTGTGTCCAGATCACAACTATTAACATCGCGATGTACCTTGACACAGCCGTCGCAATGGCAGCTCCGGCAACTCCGAGCTCGGGTGCTCCGAAATGTCCGAAGATCAGCACGTAGTTGAGCGCCAGATTGACAATAACAGCGGCGATCGATGCCAGCATCGGGATCTTTGTCTGTCCCGACTCTCGAAGCGTCGATGAATAGCTCATCTCGATTGCGAGCGGAGGAAGTCCGACGAACATAACAAGCATATACTCTTTGCCGTAAGCGAGCGTATCCTCAATGCTTCCGGCCAATCCGTCCTCTTTAAGGAAGATCGAGATCAGATCCTCTCCGTAAATCCATAAGACCGCTATCGCAACGCATGTAAAGAAGATCGCCACGATGATCTTGATGCGCAGAACGTCCCTGACTCCCTTCATATTCCCTTTTCCGAAGTACTGCGCACCCAAAATGCCGCCACCCGAAACCGATCCGAACAGGCAAAGGATGAAGACAAAAAACAACTGGTTTACTATCGAGACGCCGCTCATGGGCTCCGTTCCGACAGATCCGATCATTATGTTGTCAAGCAGGTTAACAAAGTTGCTGATACCGTTCTGCGCCATGATAGGCAGTGCGATCATCAGCACTCTTACATAAAACTTTTTATTTGCTATATATTTACTCATAATCCTCTTCTTTGTCTTGAGGCTTCAAACATCAGTATACCGGCAGCGACCGACGCGTTAAGCGAATCTATGTCACCCTTCATGGGGATACTGGCTGTGAAGTCACAATGTTCTTTAACAAGTCTTGATACGCCTTCTCCTTCCGAGCCGATCACGAGTCCGAGGGGGCCCGTGAGATTGCACTCGTACATGCTCTGACCACCCATCTCGGCGCAGGCGAACCACATTCCTTCTTTTTTAAGTTCTTCCATAGTAGCAGTAAGATTCGTGACCTTCGCCACAGGTGTGAAGTTGAGCGCACCGGCGCTGGTCCTGGCGACCGTAGCGGTGAGTCCCACTGCCCTTCGCTTGGGGATGATAACACCGTGAGCGCCCGCAAGATTGGCGCTTCGGATGATGGCTCCGAGGTTGTGGGGATCCTCGATCCCATCGAGCAGGATGATAAAAGGTGCCTCTCCCTTCGCGCGGGCAGCTTCGAGAATGTCAGACACCTCCGCATATTCATATGCGGCCGCATATGCGATAACACCCTGATGGTTGCCTGTCTGCGACATGCTGTCGAGACGCTCCTTCTTCACAAAGGAGACTATCGTGTCCTGCTTCTTCGCCTCACGGAGGATGCTCGAGATCGCACCCTCGCGCGCTCCGTCAAGGATAAACAGCTTGTCGATGGTCTTCCCGGCGCGGAAGGCCTCCGTCACCGCATTCTTGCCCTCGAGTGCGGTAAAGTTCCCTTCGCCCTCGCGGTCACCGTCGGGTTTACTATCCCATTCCTTCTTGTTGTCACGGTCGGGTTTATTATTCCACTCCTTCTTGTTGTTCCTGTCGGGTCTGTTATCCCACTTCTTATTGTACCTGTCAGGGTTATTATCCCACTTCTTATCGTCCTGATATTTCATGATATCTCATCTCCTCTTTCAAAACCTCTCAGTAACAATGCACTACATCCATTTCACGAGTTACGTCACATTTTCCTCACGAGCCTTACGGTTTCGCTTGTCTCATATATCGGCAGGCGATTGCCCGTTCATGTCAAGGACAGTCGCGATCTGCTCCGCAGTTTTCTTATATAAAAGTACAGTCGGAACACAGGTCCCGACTGAGCTTTATGACATATCTGTATCTTTCAAACCGCCCTTTTTCAAGGAAGTGACGCTTATCTCTCAAGCTTTAAGTCGCCTTCTTTGATCCATCCGATCTTCCTGAGCAGAAGTCCGATCGCCCAGGTAAGAAGCCCGGGAAGTATAAAGCTTACGAACACAAGACCGATCCAGTCCATGGCTCCCGCGGTGCAGTGACCGGCTTCGTCAAGCCAGCCCGTATATACGCCGATCTGACCCACGAGTCCGCATGTACCCATACCCGAAGAAATGGGTGCACCGTTCATCTCAAGTTTGAAAACACATGTCGCGATGGGGCCCGTGATCGCAGAAGCAAGGATCGGAGGAATCCAGATCCTCGGGTTCTTGATGATATTACCCATCTGAAGCATGCTCGTGCCGAGGCCCTGTGATACAAGACCGCCGACTTTGTTCTCGCGGAAGCTCATCACCGCGAAACCTACCATCTGTGCACAACATCCCGCAACAGCGGCTCCTCCCGCGAGACCCGTAAGACCGAGCGCCGCGCAGATCGCTGCGGAACTGATCGGCAGCGTGAGTGCGATACCGATGACAACCGACACAACGACGCCCATTACGAACGGTTGCTGCTCCGTTGCCCACATGATTATATTGCCTACCGAGCTTGCCGCCTCGCCGATATAAGGCGCAACAAGCATCGAAAGTCCGACACCTGTGCAGATCGTAACGGACGGCGTTACAAGTATGTCAACTTTGGTTGTTTTTGAAACAAGCTTTCCCATCTCGGTCGCTATGATCGCGATGAAGAATACTGCAAGCGGTCCCCCCGCTCCTCCGAGCGTGTTGGCTGCGCTTCCGACCGCTATCATCGAAAAGATCACAAGCGGCGACCCCTTGAGCGAGTACGCAATAGCGGCTGCCATAGCGGGTCCCGCTACTGCCTTCGCGTAGTTGCCGGCTTCGACAAAGAATTCGATGCCAAACTGCGTTCCGATCGTGGAAAGTATTGTCCCGATAAGAAGAGATGCAAACAATCCGTTTGCCATGGCACTCATGGCGTCAATAAAGTACGCCTTGGCCGAGAAAATGATGTTCTGTTTTTTTAGGAATGCTTTGAAGCCTCCGGCGGAGGTCTTCTGCTCCTGTGCTTCTTCCCTTTTTTCTTCCATAATTCCGCGTCCGCATAATGTCCCGGTATTTGTTCAAAACATGATGCTCTCCTTGTTTGCCAAATCGAAACATCTAAACGATTCTCTCTTTGTGCGGACTCTCCTTTCGCCATTCAGGCTGTAATTTATTTGTAAATCCCCGTTACCGAACAGCCTTTGCTTGCCGTTCATCCTTTCTTTCCCATCAGGTGCGTTGTTCCGGCATGACAGAATATCAAGTCCTACCGTCATACCAGCAGAGGGCGACAGATCTCAAGGATCCTGTCAGTTTTCCCTTCAAGGAAAAGATACCCCATGAGCGCCTCAAATCCG
>JAEEGI010005288.1_pt1 | contig 29739 bp, 27 predicted proteins | sample 8958751 | NCBI WGS metagenome assembly JAEEGI01 (sample SAMN16246545, study PRJNA631951) | gut metagenome | biome: gut microbiome; feature: rumen; material: KS-attached | host: Bos | place: Iran: Karaj | collected 2018-10 | reverse complement strand
CTCGCCTGCTACACGTATTTTGTGCTTGTAATTATTTACGTTTGCCGCTACCGCGGCAGCACAAAATAAGTGTTTTCGTAAGTTGTTTTCACTCCTTCGCGCCGTTTTTTTGTAATGTTAGTAACTTTTCAAAACTCGACATTCGGGCTAATTAACCTATGAAACTATAAAACGGCTGTCCGGAAGAAAATAGACCTCCTGACAGCCGTAACTTTTTTATGGTAAACTTTGTTCACTTAATATGAAACACACAAAAATCACATTTTTTACAATTATTTCAATAGCTGCAGCCCTTACATTTACTTCATGCGGAGCAGATGCTTCTTTTACGGCAAACACCGACAAATCAACAAATATAGAAGTAAACCTGAATTTTGGACAGGCAATTTCGAATACATTAAAGGCTCTGACAGGTTCAGGGGATTTTTCCAAGATGCTTTCTGAAGGGGATTTAACATCTGCATTTGAAAAGAGTGACTTAACTCTTGCAAAAGCAAAGTGGATTTCCCAGACAGAACTGACTCTTCAGGGAAAAATTGCTGCCCCGGAAAAACAGACAATTCTTTTAACGGACAAGGGACTTAAAATCAAGGATTTCGTAAACTGCCAGTCAAATTCTCTGGAACTGAACCTTTCACCGGACACGATTCAGGGTCTGGTTTCTGCACTGCCGGAAGATTCCCAGTATATGCTGGACCTTTTTATGGCACCTGTTTTCACTGGAGAAGCAATGTCTGCAGATGAATATCTTATGCTGCTTTCCTCTGTTTACGGAAAGGACATTGGGGATGAACTTAAAGCCGCATCAATCAATTTTAAAATGATTTGTCCGGCTGGAAAAAAACTTTTGTCGGCACAGGGAAAATCCATCCGCAAAAATACAAATTACGCTGAAGTTTCCCTTCCACTTGTTGATTTTCTTGTTCTGTCTTCTCCGCTGAACTATAAAATCACATGGTAAAAAAAACGCCGAGGATTTGAGCCTGTTAGTTTTTCTCTTCAACTCCAAGGTATTTTTTCATTTCTTCAATGTACTTTTCCCCAATTGTGCTTAGGTTGAAGTTTTTCTTGATTATGTAGCCGATTTCCATAATTCTGTTGATTTTGTCATTTTCTTCCTGAAATGGAATTGCTACATAATCAGAACCGTTTAATTCTTCACAGATTATGCCGGAGCAGAGAGTGTAGCCGTTAAGTCCCACCATAAGATTCAGCATTGAAGCCCGGTCATTTGCTTTAATTGTACGGTGATACTCTTCCGTGCTCAAAATTTCTTCTGCCAGATAAAAACTTGAACCATCCCCCTGTTCAAAACTCAGACATGGAAAATCCTGCAGATCCGAAAAGGAAATGTTCTTCTTTTTTGCAAGGGGATGACCTTTCCAGATATAAACAAAGGCCTTACAGTTTATAAGGTGATGGAATTCCAGATTTTTAGATTTCAGAATACTTTCAATTGGCTTACGGTTAAAATCGCTTAAGTAAAGAATTCCGATTTCACTTTTTAATGAAGCAACATCTTCTATAACTTCCTGAGTGCGGGTTTCCCTTACAGCAAATTCGTATTCATTTGTATTGAAGGATTTTACCATTTCCACAAAACTTTTTACTGCAAAGGAATAGTGCTGGGTTGAAACTCCGAACTTTTTCTTTATCTGGGAATTTTCGCCGTACTTCTGACTTAAATTAAGAAAACTTAAGTAAACCTGCTTTGCGTTGGAAATAAATTCCTGACCATCATTTGTAAGAGTAACGCCCCTTCCACTTCTGTTAAAAATCTGAATTCCCAGATCATTTTCCAGGTCATGAATTGTACTCGTTAACGAAGGCTGGGACACATAAAGTTTTTCTGCGGCCTTATTGAAGGAACCGGTTTCTGCAATACCAATTGCATATTTTATCTGCTGTATAGTCATTTTATTCTCCAGAATACAATTTTAATTTTCACCTGCATCATTTATAAATGCTGCAATTTCACTAATCATGGAAATTCTTCTTCCTAAAAGTCCGTGCTCAACAGGATACTCTATGAGCTTCTGAACTGGAAGATTTGATTTCTCTCTCCGATTCATCATATTTTCCTTCAGTTTATTCCACAAGGGCATTACCATTTCTTCATTTGCTGAAACTGTATCATATTTTGCGGCAAATATGAGAATATTTTTGTTCTTTACGGATTCAAATGCATTTATAAAAGAAAGATTTTCTGCCTTTTCAACAATATCCTGGTAGATTGAATCTATTCCATCAGAATTCAAAATATGACCTTCGTGGAGCAGAGCTTTTATATATTCCTCTTTGCCTCTCTTTAAGAAACAGGTCGGATCGTATGGAGAAAGCATTATTATTCCCCGGATAAAATCCAGCTGTCTTCCCGCATTAAGAGCAGAATTACCACCCATGCTGTGACCGAGAAGAAATATCTGGGAAGAATCAATATTGTAGTGTTTAACAAAATCTTCAGAGCGGGCATAGTTTGACAGATTCACCGCATCATCTACACAATTACTGATAAGATATTTTCCTTCACTTCCCCAGGCACCTCTGTGATGAGGAACAAGCACCACACATCCTATTCGACAGAGAGCATGGGAAATATCATCATTTCTGGCGGATCCTGGAAAACCGTGAAGCATAATTACACAAGGATGTTTCTTTTCCTGCAGTCGGTGAGGCCACAGTATTTCTCCATAAATATGGCTGCCCCTGGAAACAAAATCCAGACTGGCATAATCAGGTAATGATTCCTGCGACAATACTTCTTCATCCTTAAAAAGATATTCCAGATTTACCAGGGACATAACACACCTCCAGTTTTATTCGTAAAGATTCTTTGAAAAATATCTGTCTCCTCTGTCAGGGAAAAGGGTAACAATATTTATATTGCCGCCGGCTTTTTCAATTTCTCCACTGCGGGCCAGCTCCTGGGCAAGAAGTTTTGCTGCTGTAAATGCCGCACCGCTTGAACTGCCAGCAAGGATTCCTTCTTTACGGGCCAGTTCCCTGGAAGCAACAAAGGCCTGAGCATCAGTAACTTTTATCACTTTATCCACAAGACTTATATCCATTGTGTCAGGAATAAAGTCGTTACCAATTCCTTCAATATTATAATCTCCATGACTACCGCCGCCCATTGTTGAACCGATTGGATCTGCCAGCACACCTTTTATATCAGAATTCTGTTCTTTAAGATACTTCATGATTCCGCTGTAAGTTCCACCGCTGCCTGCACCACCAACAAAGTAATTTATATGGCCGTCCAGATCTCTGTAAATTTCAGGACCAGTTGTTTTGTAATGAGCAAGAGGATTTACAGGATTTCTGAACTGCTCCAGGGATACAGCTCCTTCTATGCTCTTTTTGATTTCTTCAGCTTTTTTTTCCGCGCCCAGCATTCCTTCTTCCCGGGGAGTATTTACAATTTCTGCTCCCAGGGCCTTCATAAGAATCTGCTTTTCCTGACTGAACTTTAAAGGCACTACGAAAATAACTTTATATCCTTTTTTCAAGGCGGCCATTGCAATACCAAGTCCAGTGTTGCCGGCAGTTCCTTCAACAATTGTTCCATCTGCCTTAAGAACGCCTCTTCTTTCCGCATCTTCAATCATTTCACGGCCAATTCTGTCTTTTACGCTGCCACCGGGATTCCAGAGTTCCAGTTTTGCAAAAAGATTTATTCCCTCTGGAATACCCATATTTCCCAGTCTTACAAGCGGGGTATTACCAATCAAATCCTGCATGGAATCATAGTATTTCATTTTTCTGCTCCTTCAATAGCCTGATTTAAATCTGCAATCAAATCATCAACACCTTCAATTCCTACTGACAAGCGGATAAGCCCGTCTGTAATTCCAACCTTTTCACGGATTTCCCGAGGGATACTTGCGTGAGTCATACTTGCAGGATGGCAGACCAGACTTTCTACACCGCCCAGACTTTCTGCAAGGGCAATCAGTCCAAGGGATGAAAAGAAGGTTTTATGATCGTAGTTTTCCTTCAATTCGAAACTGATCATTGCACCGCCGTTCTTTGCCTGCTTTTTGTTAATCTGATAACCCTGGGCACTTTCAAGACCCGGGTAGTAAACTTTTTTTACACCTTTGTGAGTTTCAAGCCACTTAGCGATTTTAAGGGCATTATCTGTATGGCGGTCCAGGCGAACTCCCAGAGTTTTAATTCCCCTGATTAAAAGGAAGGAATCGAATGGTCCCAGCACTCCCCCGGTTGCGTTCTGAATAAAGGCAAGTCTTTCTTCAAGAGATTTTTCGTGAACAACAACCAGTCCAGAAACTACATCACTGTGGCCCCCAAGATATTTTGTTGCGCTGTGAACAACAATATCGATTCCCTGTTCAATAGGCCGCTGCAAATATGGAGTCATAAAAGTATTGTCAACGATTGAAAGAATTCCGTGTTTCTTTGCCAGTTTTGCAACTCCTTCAAGATCTGTAATTGTTAAAAGTGGATTTGCAGGAGTTTCAACAAGGATTGCCTTAACATCAGGAGTAATTTTTTTATCCAGGCTTTCCAGATTTGTTGTATCTTCAATTGAATAGCTTATGCTGAAGTTTTTGAAAATCTTATCAAGAACACGGAAAGTTCCACCGTAAACATTGCTTGAAATTACGATTTTATCGCCACTCTTAAAAAGAGAAAGCACTGCTGTTAAAGCGGCCATTCCTGAAGCAAAAGCAAATCCTTTTGTTCCCCCCTCCAGCTCAGCAATCAAGGCTTCAAGGGCAGCACGTGTTGGATTTCCAGTTCTGGAATATTCCCAGCCCTTGTTCTGGCCCAGCCCCTGCTGTTCATAAGTTGAAGTCTGGTAAATCGGAACATTTACGGCACCTGTAAGAGGATCTCCGTAAATTCCACCGTGAACTAATGATGATTCAATTGATTTGTAATTCTTTCCTTCCATAATTCTAATTCTCCTTTTCTGTTGTATTTTTTATGACTCTTTTTTCGCCATAATGAAATGTACATTTTCAAAAGCTTTAAGCTTATCTCTCCGGCCTGCAAAATAATTTTTCTGAATGTCCACTGGAGATTCATGCCTTTCAATTTTCAGGGAGTGTCTTTTAAGGGCCCCCTCTATTTCCGGCAGTGAAAATCCTCTGACCATTGGTTCTCCCAGAGAAGCCGTTATCTGAGAGAGTTTTTTCACCCTTGCAACCGCATCCGGCTCCATAGTAGTTTCATCCGGAAAATCAAAAATCACCTGACTTTGACCGTTTGTAAGTTCCGAAATGATTTTTAATGTCTCTTCAAAAACTTGCAGTTCCAGATAATAGGAAACTCCCAGAATGGCCGTAAATGTTGGAAGACTTGAATCAAATCCACTTTCAAGGAGTTTTTCCCCCAGACCGTCCCTGTTAAAATCCACAGGTACAAGAGTTAAGTTCCCCGGAAGAATCCAGCCAAGTTCCTTAATTCGTTCCAGTTTATATTTCTGGGTATCCGGATGATCTACTTCAAATATGTGAATATTTTCATCCGTATTTCTGAAGGCAAAGGAATCCATACCGGCCCCGCAGATTACATACTGGATTTTTTTGCCTGATCCGCCATATTTCTTTCTGAAAGCTTCTAGTTCTTTTCCTGCAAAACTGATTCTTGAAAGGGGGATTGGAAGCATATATGTATAAACTGCATCGTGTATTCGTTTCTGATTGAACCATTTTTTGTTATCAAATTTTGCTGCATCAAATCCATTTTCGATAAGCTGCCCCATTTCTTCGTACTGCTTTTTTCCCATCAGATCAAAGGCAAGATAATCATCATAAATTTTATTTTCCCCATAATTTGAATGAAAAGCTCTCGCGAAAGAACAAAGTTTAGCAGTTATACTTTCCTGGTCATTTACCATAATTTCCCCCATAAAAAAATCCGCCGGCTACCATTTGGCGAACCAGCGGATTTATTTCAAAACTAATATTTTATAGTCCTGCAAACATCAAATCCGCCTGTCCTTACATGAACAGCAGCAAGAGAAATTATTCTGTTTACAAGAAATAGCAGTCATATTAATCCTTCCTATAAGTGATTATAGGACTACTTTATATTTTATTACCTACTTTGTCAATAGGTTTTATATATTATTTTAATTTATTTTTTATATCACTCAACCTGTCCAGGGCAGCATTTAAGGTTTCATCTTTTTTTGCAAAATGAAGGCGGACATAGCGGTTTTCTTCTTCCTTAAAAAAAGAAGAGGCTGGAACTGCACCAACACCGACTTTTTCTGCCAGAGCCAGGGCAAAATCTGTATCCGTTTTATATCCGAACTGACTGATATCCACCAGAATGTAATAAGCTCCCTGGGGAACTGTATGCTCCAGACCAATCTGATCCAGGCCTTTCAAAAAGAGATCTCTCTTGCGTGTATATTTTTCCTGCAGGTCCAGATAATACTGATCATCAAATTTCAAACCAGTTACTGCTGCTTCCTGCAAAGGGGCCGCTGCTCCTACCGTAAGAAAATCGTGAACTTTCTTTACCCTTTCCGTAATTTCTTCACTGGCCCAGACATAACCCAGACGCCAGCCTGTAATCGAATAGGTTTTGGAAAGTGAATTACAGGTGATTGTTCTGTCTTTCATTCCGGGGAGGGCAGCCATATAAGTATGAGTATAGGGTTTGTAAATGATATGCTCGTAAACTTCATCAGTGATAACAAAGGCGTCATATTTACGTGCAAGGTCTCCGATTATTTCCAGCTCCTTTCTGCTGAAAACTTTTCCACAGGGATTTGAAGGATTACATACGATTATTGCTTTTGGCTTGAGGCGGAAGGCATCTTCAAGCACCTCTGGATCAAAGTTGAATTCAGGAGGATTAAGGGGAACGTATATTGGTTCAGCACCACTTAAAATTGTGTCCGCTCCGTAGTTTTCGTAAAAAGGTGAAAATACTATTACTTTGTCTCCGGGATTTGTAACGGTCATCATTGCGGCCATCATTGCTTCCGTTGAGCCGCAGGTTACCACCAGTTCTTTTTCAGGATTAACATCAACTCCAGAAAAATGTTTTATCTTTGAAGCAAGGGCTTCTCTGAAATTCTGAGCACCCCAGGTTATTGAATACTGATGAAAATCTTCTGATGAAACCTGAGCCAGACGGTCAAGGATTGGTCGTGGAGGTTCAAAATCCGGGAATCCCTGAGAAAGATTTATTGCTCCGTAAAGATTTGAAACTCTTGTCATTCTGCGGATTACGCTGTCTGTAAAATCTGCTGTTCTGTTTGAAAGTTCAGGCATAATTTTTCTCCCGTAAAAATTAAAAAGAACCGGCTGACTTAAAGACCTAAAATCTAAAACCAGCCGGTTAAAAAACATTTTATAAATATTTATTTTAGATATTGTAAGTTAGAGTTCTTTCATCAATAACTCTCTTTGATTTGTGTTCACTGCGGGTGCCCAATCCTCCATCAGGATGAACAATTACACTGGCAGGTTTTACACCAATGCGGGCTTTAAGGGCAGCACTTACTCTTTCTGCAAGTTTGTCATCTGCTTCAGAATTGTCAGAAGACTTTTCAACTTCAACTGAATATTTGCAGGTAAAATCCTTTTCAAAAATACGTACAAGATATTCACCTGTAACTCCCTTAAGTTCATGGATAACGGCTTCAATGTCACTTGGGAAAACATTTACTGCACTTACAATGAACATGTCATCCAGGCGTCCCTGAATGTGAATGCGGCCATGGGTACGGCCACACTTACATGGAGTGTAATCAATGCGGCCGATATCCCCTGTTCTAAAGCGGATAAGCGGACGGGCATGCTTTCGGAGAGTTGTAAATACAAGTTCACCAGTCTGACCAGGAGGCAGAATCTCACCTGTGTGAATATCTCTTGTTTCTACAAGTATATGGTTCTCTGCAATATGAAGTCCGTCTTTTGCTTCACACATTGCAGCACATGCTCCAAAAATATCTGAAAGTCCGTAGAAATCGTAGAGCTCAGCTCCCCACAAATCTTCGATAGCCTTTCGGGTAGATGCAATGGAACCGCCGCCTTCTCCAGCAACAATTATTTTTTTAATATTAAAATCCTTTTTAGGATCGTAACCAGCTTTAATTGCCTTTTCACCTAACTGCCATGCATAGCTTGGGCTTGTCCAGATGATTGTAGGTTTATATGTCTTAAGGATAAAAAGAAGTCTTTCGCTTGGAAGAGTTCCACCCCAGATACAAAGTGCTCCAAGGTTCTGTGCACCAATTACATCAGGGCCGCCTACGTACAGTGAAAAGTTAAGGGCGTGAACATAGCGGTCATTTTTTCTCATTCCAATCTGATAGAACCAGCGGCTTTCAGTATCCTGGAATTCATCAAAGTCTTTCTTTGTAAAAGGCGACATTGTTGGAACGCCAGTAGAACCTGATGATGTTGAAACAAAGATAACCTCTTCTTCAGGAACGGCAGCCAGTTCTCCAAGGAAGGAACCAACTCCCTGAGTGTCACGCTGAGTTTTTTTATTGATAAAAGGAAACTTTTCAATATCCTTGAGAGTTTTTATATCTTCAGGTTTTACTCCTGCTTCATCAAAGCTTCTCTTGTAGTAAGGAGAATTGTCATAAGCAAATTTTACAATTTCCTTTAAGTCTTCCAGCTGCTTTGCTTCCAGCTGTTCTCTTGGTAATGTTTCCAGTTCTTTATTCCAGTATTTTCCGTCTGGTTCTGATTTTCCCCAATCTGCCATTTTTATTTTCCTCGCTATTTTTCCGTTTCACCGGTATATTTCAAGACTGCTTTTGATTCAAAGAATCGATTTATTCAAGCTGCAACTTCCTGATGTTTTGTATGTTAATAAAATGACCTTTGTCTGACTAATACAAGTTTTTTATGCTGTGCTATAATTTTTATTTATAGGATTGTTATTTGATATAGTTTTTCTATAAAAAAAAGACTCCTCTCTCTGAACAGAGAAAAGAGTCTTTTAAATTCTGACATCAGCTTTTTACCATTCCCTGAGGATTTTTTCCCACTTTTTATCTCTGCCCTGAACAATGATTTCAATATCTTCGTCAGTTAAATGTTTAAAGCGAGCCTGCTTTAAAAGATAAGAGCGTACATCTGTAAACTCTGTTGGTTTATGAGTCAGAGAAAATTTTCCCTTTTCATATTCTGCCAGATAAAAAAGTCCTGTATCTACTATTTCTCTTGCCACATCCACTGTTTCATTCACTTTTATTCCCCAGCCGGTTGGACAAGGTGCAATAAGGTGAATAAATTTTGTCCCCTGAATTTTAGAAGCCTTTTCAATTTTATTGATGAAGTCCTGCATATAGCCGATGCTTGCAGTTGCCGCATAGGGTATGTCATGAGCTGCAATAATTTCAAAAAGATTTTTCTTAGTCTTCAAATTACCCCGGGCACCTTTCACAGCCGGACTGGTTGTTGTTGATGCGCCAAAAGGAGTTAGGGAACTTTTTTGAATACCGGTATTCATATATGCTTCGTTGTCGTAGCAGATGTAGATAAAATTATCATTTCTGTCGATTGCACCGCTTAACGCCTGAAGACCTATATCACCTGTACCTCCATCACCTGCAAATCCAAGAACTGGAGCATCTGTAATTCCTTTCGCTTTCAGACCCGCTGCAACACCGGTACACATACTGGCAGTTCCAGCAAATGTAGAAATTATTGCATTATTTGAAAAACACAACTGAGGATAATTAAATCCAACTGCACTCATACATCCAGCAGGAAGAACAGCTACAGTTTTTGGACCAAGAACCTTCAAGGCAATTCTTAAACCAAGACTCCCTCCGCAACCGGCACAAGCTTTATGTCCGTAAAAAAATTCTTCTTCATTTAGATTTTTTGCGTTAAGCATTCAGGCCCTCCCCGGGAATTCCCAGAAACCTCACATCACGGGGAGAGGTCTCTCCCTCGCTCCCAGCCACAAACTCCGTTTGCTGCTGTCCGCTACCCTCTCTAACGGGGGTCTCCCCCGTAACGCCCCCTGCATTCCTTTTCAAACCGAGAGTTTCCAGTTCCTTAAAGATTCCCCTTATTTCTTCTCCACTAATATCCTTACCCCCAAGTCCGCCGATATAATTTAATCCCGGAAGATTTACATTAGATTTTTTAAGTGCGGAGTTAACATTTGTAAAGACAGTACCTTCTGCGCCAAAGGAAATATCTTTCTCAAGTACAGCATAGGCTTTTGCTTTTCCAAGAACAGAAGCTATCTCCTGATCAGGGAAGGGTCTCATATAACGAATTCTCAAAAGACCAGCTTTCTTTCCTTCATTCCTTAAACTGTCAACAACTTCCTCTACAAGGCCTGCAATACTTCCCAAAGTTACCAGCACAAAATCCGCATCATCACATTTATATTTTTCTACCAGACCTGTATAGGAACGGCCGAATATCTTTTCAAATTTTTCTTCAGCTTCTCTGCACACGTCACGCACATTTAACATTCCTCTGTGTTCCTTAAATTTAAAATAGGAATTAGTTTCAGGGCCTGCAGAAAATGCCATATTCTTTGGCTGCTCAAAATCAAAACGATTAATGGTGCTAAAAGGAGGCAAGTATTCATCAGCTTTATCCTGCTCAGGAACTTCTACACTTTCAAAAGTGTGGGTCAGGGCAAAGCCGTCAAGATTTACCATAAATGGTGTCTGTACATTTTTGTGTTCAGCAATGTAATATGCCATTAATGCCAGGTCCAGTGCTTCCTGTCCATTTTTCGCGTATGCCTGAATCCATCCTGAATCAAGAAGAGCAAGAGAATCCCTCTGGTCTCCATAAATATTCCAGGGCAATGCTGTAGACCGGTTTGCATTCATCATAACGATTGGAAAACGACCACCGCTGGCATACACAAGACACTCGGCCATATAAAGCAGACCCTGAGAACTTGTAGCAGTAAAAGCCCTTGCTCCGGAAGCGCTCACACCCATTGCACAGGAAAGAGCTGAATGCTCAGATTCAACATGAATAAAATCACTTTTTAGATTACCCGACTCAACGAATTCGGAAAGCATTTCTACAACAACTGTTTGAGGAGTGATTGGATAGGCAGAAATAACATCCGGCCGGGCAAGTTTTATTCCGTAAGCAAAAGCCTGATCTCCGGAAAGGAATTCTTTTGACATTATTCTTCAGCCTCCATTTTAATTGCATCGAACTTACAGATTTTTGCACAGATTCCGCAGCCCTTACAGAAATCGTAATCAACCTTTACTTTTCCATTTTCTTTATCTTTACTGATTACACCGTCCGGACAATAGAGATAACACTGTAAACATCCCTTACACTTGTCCGTACTGACAACCGGCCTGATATTTCTCCAGCCTGCATTTTTTGTTACCAGGTATCCGCCTTCGTAAACTGTTGCTTCTGGAACTTCATCAAAAGCTACAGGATTTTTTTCTCTTAAATAAGGTTTCACAAATCCCCTCCAAAAACTTTCTCTACCAGCAGCAGATTCTTTCCCAGAATCTTTTCAGGAAGAAGTTTTTTCATTCCTTCAAGCAAATCCTCAGATGAAAGCAGACCAGACTCTTTTACAAGGAGTGCAAGCATTACTGTATTAGTAACCGGCATTTTCAAAACTTCAAGAGCAAGAGAGTCGGCATCAAAAGTGATTAGATGATTAATTTCAATATCACCATTTTTTAATCCCAGTTCATTAATTTTTTTCTTTGTATTAATAAAAATTTTTCCACCCGCCTTAAGTTCGTTTAAAGCAGCTGGAGAAAAAAGAGTATCATCCAGAAAAATTATATAGTCAGCTTTTTTTATCTGACTTCTGTCACCAATAGGCCGGGAACTCAATTTTGTAAAAGCTAGAACTGGTGCTCCCCGCCTCTCCGGACCAAAAGATGGAAAGGCCAGTGAATATTTATCCTTCAAACTGTACGCCGCTCCAAGAAGCTTTGCAGCAGTAAAGGCTCCCTGACCTCCCCGACCATGCCATAATATTTCAATCATATTTAATCCTATTTTTTGCTGACCTTTTTTACGCTCCATTCACCAAAGGCCTGAATTCCCTGAACCAGAACAATCAGAATTAAAACGCAGATAATCATTATTTCACTCTGATAGCGCTGATAGCCGTAACGGTATGCAAGATCTCCAAGTCCGCCGCCGCCAACAAGCCCTGCCATTGCAGAAAATCCCAGAATGGAAACAGTTGTTACAGTAATGTTTCTAAGCAGTGAAGGTAATGCTTCAGGGATAAGGATTTTTGCAATCACCTTAAACTTACTGGCACCTGTTGAAATAAAAGCTTCTATCACACCTTTTGAAACATCCGAAAAACTTGCTTCCGACAGACGGGCAAAAAAGGAAATTGCAGCAATACTTAATGGAACCAGAACAGCCTTTGAACCGATTTTTGTTCCAACAATTAGTTTTGAAAGAGGAAGAAGAAGAACCATCAGAATCAAAAATGGAACGGACTGAATAATATTAATCAAAATTCCAATTGTTCTGTTCACAAACTTATTCTTTACAAAATATGAAGTTGATGTAGTATACAAAATCAATCCAATTATTGTTCCAAAAATAATTCCTATTGCTACAGAAATGGCGACCATAAAAAATGTCTGTCCAAGAGAAGTCAAAATATCGCCTTTAACTTTTATAATGCTTTCTATCATATAATTTCCTCCCATAAAAAGTCAACGAACAAGTCAACTTTCTAAGCTATTTATCTATGGCAGCCAGAGCTTGATCAACAAGATTCATAGGCTTGTATTTACCCATCATTTTTTTTGCATCAAAGTCCTGTTTTTCTGTGAGCAACGCCCACGTTATTTCTGCCATTTTTCTTGCAGCTGCAACAATTGATTTGCCGCTGCCTTTATTCTTTTTCATATAATCCAGCCGCTGCATGATTCTCCATTCTGAAGTATCACCACAACGACGAATTCCCAAAACCAACTGAACGAAAGCTGTTCTCAGTTCCTGAGGGCCACGTTTAGTTATTTTTCCATGATGAACAGTTTCGTTTGAATCCTGTACCCACGGAACAAGTCCACAGAAGGCCGCATATTTCTTTGCTGTCGCAAATCTGCCTATGTCTTCTGTGTATGCTCTGATAATCCATGCTGTGATTTTTCCACAGCCACGGATTGTCATGAGACGATTTACCATCTCATCATCTTTTGTAAGTTCAGCAAGCTGCTTTTCAATCGTCTTGACCGCTTCTGCTATCTGGTCTATGATTTGAAACATCAGTTTTACTGATTGTGCTTCGAGCACGAGGTCGCTGTGCGATAACAGGGTGTCCAGAACTTTTTGGCGCCCTTTTTTACTTTGAAGGCTTCGCAGTTCATCTGAAAGCCCCATGCTTACTAGAAGTGCATGAACTTCATTCTTTTGGCCGACAATCGAACGGACAAGTCTTTCCCTTGATTTCAAAAGCCGTCTTAGGTTTTCTGTTTCCTGATTGCAGACATAACTTTCTGGAAGCATATCTTTTTCAAGAAACTCTGAAATTGTCGAAGCGTCATGTTTATCAGTTTTCTTGGTTGACTCGTTGATTACCTTGAACTTTAAGGTATTGATTACAGTTACTTCCGCACCTGCTTTCTCAACCTGATTCTTAAAGAATCTTGTGTTTCCAGTTGATTCAACTCCAACCTTCACGTCATACCCGGCAGATTTGTATTCAGCAATTCTTGCCAGAAGTTCGGCATATCCGCCTTGTGTTGTTGGATACTGTTTGATTTCAGACAAAGATTCAACATTGTCTCCAACTCGAACGTGCACGGTAATCTGTGTTTTGTGCAAATCCGCACCCATGAAAACTGTCATAATGACCTCCGTTTTTTCTTCAGCGGAAAGTCTAATCGGTACTGTGTTCCAATCTCCCATTCAGTCTTAATGACTATAGTATGATGCGGCAAAAGCTCTTCATTCTCCTATACAAGAATCTGTGTCCTTACTAAACATAACGAACTGATGCCTGGGTTCCGCTGAATCACTTCAGCGTATCACATTACCGCTTGTTCGTTTACCTTTTTATCATGCCTCCTTCTATATAAAAAGAAAATATTTTCATTTTGAAGAATCATTTTAAAATATTCCGGTTTAATCATAAAGGGATAAAAAACCTAAAAAACTTGGGAAAAAATCCCGGTTTTATGAAGCTGTCCGGGAAAGAATGACATAACTACCAGGCGATTGAAAGTGGTTCTGCATGATAAAGTAACTGTAAATCTGCCGGATTCAAAATCAATAATATAAAAAACTCCATAAATTTGACTTGAAACAAAACCTATGGTATCTTTTATCTATATAATTGTTATTAAAAACAAATAGTTTGTTTTTATTAGTCTCCATCGGAACCTACTGTTCCATCATTTTTAAGGAAGCAAAAGCCATGCAGTTTTTTGATACTCATGCTCACATAGGGCTGATCTATGATAACCCTATAGAACAATTCCGCGTTATTCAGCAGGCAAAACAGGCCGGAGTAACACGTATCGTTAGTATAAATAATAACCTTCACGATTTTAAGAAGGAGTATACTATTTTAAAAAGCCAGAAGGGTATTTACCATGCCGTAGGTGTAGGTCCTTCAGAAGTTACAACTCCTGGTGAAAACTGGATTCAGACCATTGAAGAAAGTGCCAGCCTGCCAAATGTTGTAGCTATCGGCGAAACAGGTCTGGACTATTACAAGCAGTATGGTGATAAAAGAAGCCAGATTGAACTTTTTATTACCCAGCTGGATCTTGCTCAGAAACTGAATAAACCGGTAATCATTCACAACCGTGAAGCCGGTCAGGACATTTTTGACATTCTTCAGGATCATATTCCGGACAAAGGCGTAGTATTCCACTGTTACAGCGAAGATGCGGCCTATGCAAAAAAGGTTCTTGCTGCTGATATGAATGCATACTTCTCTTTTGCAGGAAATTTGACTTACAGAAATGCAAAGAACCTTCACGATACAGTTATGAATCTTCCACTGGACAGAATCGTTGTTGAAACAGAAAGTCCGTTTATGATTCCTGCTGATTTACGTGAACAGAAGCGCACTAAACCTGCAATGCTGGTTTCTACAGTAAGATTCCTTGCAGAAATGCTGGATATGGAAATGGAACCTTTAGCAAAGCAGTTGTGGAATAACTCTTGTACTTTCTTTGGCCTGCCGGAAGAATAATCCTATGAGTCTGTATCACCCTGTGAAGATAGGTTCTCTGGAAGTGCCGGGGAACCTTTTTTTAGCCCCAATTGCCGGTTATTCCGACAGAGCATTCCGTTCTCTTTGTGCCGAACAGGGCGCCGCTATGTGTACTACAGAAATGGTTTCTGCAGAAGCACTGACCCGCGGTTCCCTTAAGTCTGAAGAATTAATGACTCGTTCTCCGGACGAAAAAATTTATGCAGTGCAGATTTTTGGCGGAAATGCAGATGTAATGGAAAGAGCAGTGCCTCTTGTGTTGTCCCGGACCGACTGCGATTCAATTGATATAAACGGCGGTTGTCCTGTACCAAAAATCATAAAATCTGGTGCAGGCAGCATGCTTACAAAAGAACCGGACAGGCTTTACGCAATTGTTAAGGCGGTAAAGAATGCCTGTGTAAAATATACCAGCGAACATCCGGAAAGAGGAAACGTTCCAGTTACCATTAAAATCAGAAGCGGCTGGGACGGCAATAATATCACCTGGAAAGAATGTGCTCAGGCTGCTCTTGATGCCGGTGCAGACGGAATAACCATTCATGCAAGAACCAGGGCTCAGGGTTATGAAGGACATGCAAACTGGGATATTCAGCGTCAGCTTGTGGAATTTATTAATGGAAGAATTCCTGTTTTTGGCAGCGGTGACGCAAACACTCCTGAAACTGCAAAACAGATGCTGGAAGAAACCGGTGTTGATGGCGTAATGTTTGCCCGTGGTGCCATGGGAGATCCTTTCCTTTTTAAGAGAACCATTCAATATTTGACCAGTGGTCATTACGAACAGGAAAGTTTTTCAGAAAGAATAAAGGCTGGTTTTAAGGAATTAAATATTAACGTTGAAGAAAAAGGTGAAAAAGCGGCCTGTCTTCAGATGCGTAAAAAATTCTGCGCTTATATTTCCGGAGTGACTGGTGGAGCAAAAATAAGACAGGAGGTTGTGCAGGCCCAGACCGTTCAGGATTTTAAGAACATCTTAATGCCGTATCTTGAGCAAATGAATAGCATGGACTAAAATTATTGTATGTCATTTTTCAGTGAGGTGATTGATTTTTTTGAGAGCATATTTATGGCTTCTAATCCGGCTGTTAAAAAAAAGCAGGCTCTTAAAAAAATTGAATCAGAATTAAAAAATAATAGGAATGGTATTTTTAGCAATGGGATGATTGAGCCAAACTTTGCAGAAGTTTTGAGAATCATGTACCATGCCTCTAAGCCTATTTTAAAAATTCTTGATAACACAATCTGTTCAGATGACATTACCCGCAACGACCGTTTTGAAGAACAGCTCCTTCTTACAGGTTTTGATGATGAAGCTCAGCAGATTCTTGAAAGCCTGGAATATGAGAACCGTAAAAAAGGCGCAAGGGAAGCTCCAAATGTTTCCCGGTATTTTGAAAGTGAAAGACGTCAGCTGGAAAAAGTTATCAATTTGATGAATTCCCAGGATTTTGCTGCAATTGAAGATGTAATTGATGTAATCCGGCAGATTTATGATGTTTGTAATTATAAATATCTTACAGCCCTCAGAATATTTGACATTAACTTTTCTACATCCCCTGACTATGAACCGTCCTTCCAGGCAGTTCCGGCAGAACTTGTAGAAACTTCAATAAATGAACTATATTTTGTCCTGGCAGGTCTTAATATTACCAGATCAGTTGCAAATGCAATTCTGGCACTGGGTGAACTCCTTACGGGGCAGAAACTTTCAGATCGTTCTTCCCGTGAAGTAATGGATGCCCTTAAAAAACTTCAGACAGTGAGAAGGCAGGTTTTAACAAATGAAGTTTTGCTGGGACTTCTCCGTGTTGCAAAAAAGAATCCTGAACTAATGCCGGAAAGGGCTGTTTATAAAGCAAAGACCCGCCAGAAGTATGCAAAATATCTTCAGGAAAAGTTCGTAGCTGATGAAAAGCGCATGAAGAGTGAACTTCAGGATGAAACAATTGTAAGTGAAGTAAGAAATCTCTTTGCCGGTTATGAATTGCCTAAAGTAAACGGCTACAATGCGGATATGAACAATCAGCTCAAGCAGAGTTCAACAACTTCTTTTGAATGGATTCTGCCTTATCAGGTATTAAAGGGATTTGTCCGCTACTACTACGAAGAAAGAATTAAGCCTTTGCTGAATGATATTGTAATTGAAGGATTTTTCAGCAATCCAACTTACAAAACAGATTTTTCCCAGGTTGTTTACGCTACAAACGATACCCTTTCCCGCCTTGAAGAATTCGAGAAAAAATTTGATAGGGGCGGTCCTTTTGATGAAGCTCTTTTAACAGGATTTATCCGGGACAGCCATAAAGACAACTCTTTTGTGTTAAAACTTAAGGAACAGGTTGAAATCATCAATAAATCTGCAAAGGATTTAATACAGAAGGAATGTGCAACTATAAATCATCTGAACAGAATTGTTACAGAATTGATTATTGAATCTAAAAAACCTACAAGTGAATCAATTTCTAACCTTAGGGTTCTCATGATGTCTTCCCGAAACAGGGATAATTACGAAGCTATGGAACGTCAGCATCCTCAGTGGATTATTTTTCTTGAAATCATGAAAAACTATGTTATAATCGGAAATATTGATAAGCAATAGTGGGAATTTATAGTGGCAGTTGCTGGTAATTCAAAAAAAAAGAAGGGAAACTCAACCAAGGCCAGAGGAACGTCAAAAAAGGTGTCCTCGTCTGGTAAAAAACTGGCTAAAACCAGTTTAAAAGCCGCTTCGTCTACTATTAAGAAGACTGGAAGTTATGAAAAGGAAATTTACGACTTAAAGCAGATGCTTGAAATCTCCAGGTCTTTAAGTACAACTCTTGAATATTCCAAACTGATAGAATCAATCATTTACATTGCCATGGCTCAAATGCGCATTACAGGAGCCGGCATTATTATTCACGAAGGAATTGATTCTGATGTTTTTACTCTTGGATCTTACTTCTTTGGAATGACAAAAGATTCATCTTACGATTACAAAATTTCCATTAATTCAGCATTGATTTCTTTTTTTCAGAATGCAGATAATTTCAGCCGTACATATACTCCGGAAGAACTGAAAGAAAAAATTGGCAGTAATAAAGATCTTGAAATGCTCTTATCCCTCTGCCCTACCCTCATAGTTCCAATGGTTGTAAAAAATCGTCTTAACGGCCTTTTGCTTCTTGGGGAAAAAATTGCTGTGGACGGAAACGTCACTTATTCTGATTACGAAAGAAACGAAATATACACAATTGCATCTCTCGCATCTATTGCAGTAAACAATACGGTTCTTATTGAGCGGTCATCTACTGACTCAATGACAATGCTTAAGCAGAAATATTATTTCTTTAACGTACTGTCTGACCGTCTGGATTATGCTGCTTCTCAAAAACAGACTGTAAGCGTAATTATGTTCGATATTGATTTCTTCAAAAAGTTTAACGATACTTACGGCCATGCCTGCGGAGATTATGTACTTGTAACTGTTGCAAAGATTATGAAGGACAGCATCCGGAGCGATGACCTTGCCTCAAGATACGGCGGTGAAGAATTTACCATCATGCTCTACAATGCGAGCAAAAAAGATTCCATGCTTATTGCAGAAAGAATCAGAAAAAATATTGAAGAATACGATTTTAATTATAAAGGCCAGCATATGAAGGTTACAATTTCCGGGGGATTTTCTATTTTCTCTGTGGATAACAATCCTGCTGCTTCAGCTAAAACTCTTGTGGATCAGGCTGATCAGGCTCTATATGTATCTAAGAGGAATGGACGGAACCGGATTACTTTTGCTGACCCTGCCCTTCTTGCCGCTTTAGACTGAAAAAGTGTCCTGGTTAAGAAAAATAATAATTCGTTAGAGTTTTATAAATTTTCATTTACAGTATTTAAAAAAAGTCCCACATGAACGATAATCAATTTTAGAGAAAAGAATTATATGGAAAAAAAATTATTTATAAATAAGCCGTTCAGATACAGATATTTTTATGCTACAGCAATAATTGTAGCCTTAAATGTTCTTGTTTTTCTGGCAGGTGCAGTAAATCCGCGGATTTATATGTATATACAATCTTTAGGCGGACTTTCTGTGACAGGCTGCTTTCACTATCATTTCTGGTGGCAGCCGGTCAGTTATATGTTTGTTCACGCAAACTGGAGCCATTTGATTTTCAATATGCTGGGACTTCTTTGTTTTGGCTTTATTGTTGAAAGAACAATTGGTTCATTTGAATTTCTGCTCTTCTACTTTGTGTGCGGTATTTTTGACGGGCTGATTTCTCTTTTGATGTACAGATTACTGGGCGTGAATACCTTACTGGTGGGAGCAAGTGGTGCAATTTATTCCATTCTGCTCATGTATGCAGTTCTTTTCCCAAGAAGTATTATTAGAATCTGGGGTATAATCCCTGTTCCGGCACCTGTTCTGGTGCTGTTGTATGCGGTTGTGGAAATAGTCTCACAGTTTTTTGGACAAGCAGGCGTAGCACATCTTACTCATCTGACAGGATTCGTAATGGCTTTCATTTATATTCTGATAAGGATGAGGGTGAATCCTGTAAAAGTATGGATAGAAGCTTACAGAAGAAGATAATTTTTGTACTTTCACTGTTTTTTTCTCTTTTGAATCCTGTTAAATCCTTTTCTCAGGAACCGTCTCAGCTGGATCAGATTCGTATTCAGATCTGGGCGGATATGGATGCTTTCCCTGGTAATTTTGAAGAAGAGGCTCTTTCCCCGGAAGAGGAAAAAGAAGCCCTTAATCTGGAAGAAGATGAACTTGAAATCTTCAGATTTTCAATTAATCGGGCCAAACAGATTACTCCATATTTGTTGAGTGGTATGCTTGGGGGATGGGGCTTTGAATATACTCCATCAGATAAAGCCAGAAAGGTGGAAGAATATTTTGAGCTGACAGTTTTAAAGCCTTTTGATACGGCAGTGAACAGAATTTCTTACAAAAGTCCTCAGGTGGACGGGCCAAAATTGAAGGTCTGGGCTTTCTGTGACAGAACGGCAACTCAAAAGATTGTTTACCAGCGCTGGATCAGCATAACTCATCCAAAGATTAAGGGGATTGGAGAGGCTTCTGTGGAAAAAGGTTTTGAGGGAATCCAGGAAGCCTGTGAAAATGCAGTAAAAAATGGTGTGCGGGAATACTGGCGCATCTATGAAAAGAACAAACCTAAGGAAATTTCGGGTTCCATACTGATTGTGGATAATCCGAGGATATATATCAGGCAGGGCAAATATGTCGTTGACCTTGATTTTTTTATGGAAACTGATAGAATAATTCGGTATTCATTGTACTAATTATTCGCTCGGGGAGGCTTATAATGAAAAAGTTACTTTTGGTAACAGTACTAACGCTCGTTTCAATATTTTCAGCATCAATTATCGCTCAGGAGGCTATGAATCAGTCTTTTGACGAAGCTGTTGATGAGGATGTTACAGCAACCACTGTAAGAATCATTGATCTTGAAGACACTTTCGGTGATCAGCATCCAACTGCAAAGAATGTGAAACTTACAATGGAATATGTTCCATTCACAGGGGAAGTTCGTTTGCACTATGTTTGTATGGCAGGTGTTTTTGATCAGGGTGAAGCAATGAATACTTCTATGGCATTTTTTGAACAATTTGCTGTAGAAAACAAATATAAGCATTACGCGCATCGTGAAAAGGACAAGACTAGGTATTTTAAGGACAGCAGAGGCATAAGAATGACAGAGTACATTGTTTATGTCATGTTTACTAAATAAAATAAATCAAAAAGTCTTGAAACGGTAATTAAATTGGCAGATCTCACAAACATCATTAAGAACTTGCACCCTCTTGAAATTAAGGTGCTGCTTCATTATGGATTGGAGGATGAACTTACTTCTGTTCGCCTTCAGAAAGAACTGAATTATAAAGAAGGCCACGCTAACCAGGCATTCAGCTGGTTGTCAGGTAAAGGCCTTCTCAAGGAAGTTTCAAGAACTCCTCACACTTATTTCGAATTAACTGATTTTGGACGTTCTGTTCTGCAGAATGGTCTGATTGAAGAAAGAATTGTCAATTTCCTCAAGGAAAATGGTCCTAAGCTGCTCCCTGAACTGGCAGCTGGTCTCGGTGTAGAAAATAAGGATGTAGGTTCTGCTTTCGGTTCACTGAGCAAAGAAGGTGTTCTTGCAATGAATGCCGAAAAGAAGGCTGAGGTAACAGGCAAAGAATTACCAGCAAGAATCGCCATTACAAAAGACTTAATTAAAAAGGCAGAAAGCGCTGAAAACGCTCAGCTCGATGCAGCAAATCTTTCAAAGGATGAGCTGGATGCAATGGGCGGCCTTACAAAGAAGCGCGGTATTTCTGAAACTCCATTTAAGACAATTGAACGTGAAACTGTAGTGTTTAAGCTCTGTGGTCAGGCAAAAGAAGTTGCTGAAGGCCTTAAGAGTGCAGGTATTACAGGAAACGAAATTGGTGAAATTACACCAAATATGCTTGCTTCAGGAGACTGGAAAAAGGGCACATTCCGCGGCTACAATATTTCTATTCCTCCAGCAAGAATTATTCCGGGAAGAATCAATCCTTACGTACAGTTCCTTGAATCTGTTAAGGATAAACTGGTTTCTCTGGGCTTCCAGGAATTTGATGGACCGCTTGTAGAAACAGAATTCTGGAACGGAGACGCCCTCTTTATGCCTCAGTTCCACGCTGCCCGTGACATTCACGATGTTTACCGCTTAAAGAATCCAACTCACGCAAAAGAAATTGAAGAACCATATCTTTCAAATGTTGCTGCTGTTCATCAGAATGGTGGAAACTCTGGAAGCCGTGGATGGAACTATCAGTTTGATCATGAATTTACCCGCCGCCTGATTATGCGTTCACAGGGTACAGTTCTTTCAGCACATCAGCTTCACAAGGCTGAAATTCCGGGAAAATATTTTGGTATTGCCCGCTGTTTCCGCTACGATAAAGTTGATGCTACCCACTTGTCTGACTTCTACCAAACAGAAGGTATTATCCTTGGTGAAAATGTAAATCTGCGCACACTTCTTGGTATGCTTGAAATGTTCGCTGTTGAAGTTGCCGGTGCTACTGAAGTTAAATATGTACCAGGTTACTTCCCATTCACAGAACCTTCAATCGAAGTTCACATTAAGCATCCTAAACTTGGCTGGTTCGAACTTGGTGGTTCCGGAATCTTCCGTCCTGAAGTTACTAAGCCAATGGGCATCGATGTTCCTGTTGCAGCCTGGGGTATTGGTATTGACCGTATGGCTCTTATGGCACTGGGTCTTAATGACTTGCGCGAACTCTTCTGTGAAGATATTGAAAAGGTTCGCTTAAGAAAGGCAAAACTCTAGTCCCTGGAGACTTAATTAGAATACAAACCTGACATGTGAGGTAAAACTTTACTTCCAGTCAGGTTTTTTTTTGTTTTAAAATCCAAAAAAGGGGGTATAATTAAAAGTGATTTAAGAATTGAGGATTATATGAGAAAAAAAGTAATTGCTGTCTGTGCAGCAACAATACAGGATCATTTTAGAACAGAATTTCTCTCTTATTTGCATAAATATGCTGCTGAAAAAAATTTCAAGGTGATGGTTTTTACCAGTAACAGCGCCTATGAAATCAATCATACAAAAACTCTTGAAGAAAGCACTCTTTTTAGTTTTATAAACTATGACAAAATTGATGCAGGTATTATCATTGCTGAATGTTTTCATAACCAGATAATTCCTGCCCAGCTGGTAGAAAAATTCCGGGAAAAGAACCTTCCTGTTATGATCGTTCACGGCAATAATGACGGATACCACACCATCGTCCGGGAATATGAAGTTGAGTACAAAAAACTTATTTCTCACGTAATTGAAGCGCATAACTGCAGGGATTTGTTTTTTTTAGGGGGATATAATCAGCCTGATGTAGATCCTGAAACTCCAGAGAGACTGGCATATTTTAAACAGGTGCTTCTTGAACATAATATTCCTTTTAATGAAGAAAACGTTGCCTATGCCAATTATGATAAAGTTCTTGCTTCAAAGGTTATTGGCAAAGTGATTTCAGCAAGGGAAAAACTGCCGGATGCAATCATTTGTGCTAACGATAATATGGCACTTGGGGTCTGTGATTTATTGAATCAGAATAATATTCGGGTGCCGGACGATGTTATTGTTACAGGATTTGACGGAGTTCAGAAAGCCCGCTTCAATTCTCCTAGAATTTCCACTTGCCGTGAAGATACGGAAGGACTGGCGAAAACCTGCGTGGACAATATCCTTGCAGAATATAACGGGGAATATGAAAAGCTTAAGTTTACCGTAGGATATAAACTGGTTCTTTCAGAAAGCTGCGGCTGTGATGATCATATTACTACAGATTTCCGTAAGCATTCCCAGCTCCTTTTTGATACTACCCTTGATAATGAAGATTTTGAGAAAAAAGCATTTGCCTGGGCCGATGCAATGATGAGTTCCACAGAAATTACTGAGGATAACGAAACTAAAGGTCGGCTGGAAGATGTTATTTTTGAAAATTCCTTTATGTCTCTCCGGGATGATTTTATTTCATTTTCCATGGGAACTCTGGAGGAATCAAAACGGCATGTTCTTACTGACAGAATGATGATTTATTCCACTGGAATAAAAGCTTACAAGGATAACGAAATTAATGAATATGACACATGCAATATGGTTCCGGACTGGGACGACTGGCTTGAAGATAACACAACAATGTATGTGGTCAGCGATATTTCCATGGACGGGGAATTTATAGGCCTTTATTCTGCAAAAATAAGGGATATCACTTCCCAGGTAATAAAAACGGTCTGTATTTCCAAAGTGATTTCTCTGGTGATGAATGCTACTGTGAATAAAATGCGAAAAACTCATTTTAAGGAAAGTGTGCAGAACAGCAGATATATTGATTCTTTCACCGGACTGCCTAACTATATGGGCGTAAACAGATGGTTCAACAATTTTGCTAAAACGAATACTGATAAATTAATGTCGGTTTCTGTGTATGATTTGCCTGATTATAAGTTCATTCAGGACAATTTCGGAATTGAAGAAATCAACCGAACCTTGAATTCTGTGGCAGAGGCCCTTAAAATCGCAAACGCTAAGAATGGATTTATAGGAAAAATTTCGGACAGTCAGTTTGTTGTTTTAAACTGGGTAAGTACCAGTGGAAATCTTGGACCGATTATTAGTGAAGCAGTTCGGGTTTTCTTTAACTGTCTGTCAGGAATTAATTCAAGTAATGAAAAAGGATATTTTATTGAAGTAAACTGCGGCTGTACGGTGGTTAATCCCGGCTGGACACCGAATTTGAATTCATTTGTAAAATTTGCTACAGCGGAACTTTATAAGAGCAGGATTCATTCTTTCAATACCCTGGAACAGAAAAAAGATGCGGGGCAGGACGAAAATGCAGAAAGCCGTCTGTCTGCCCTGGTTGAAAAAAACATGTTCCACTATCATTTTCAGCCAATTTTCGATATGCGGAACCAGTCCATTTATGCTTACGAGGCTCTTATGCGCACTCCAAGCGAAATTGGAATGAGTCCGGAGCAGGTTCTTTCATATGCCAGAAAGAATAACAGAACATACGACATTGAAAAGGCCACAATGTTTAACGTAATGGAGGAATATCTTTCCAGAAAAAGTGAATTTGACGGAATAAAGGTCTTTATCAATTCAATTCCGGGATTTTTCCTTACTTCAGAAGATCAGAAGAACTTTGAACAGCGCTACAACGGCATTATGGATGCGATGGTTGTAGAAATCACCGAGCAGGATTCCCTTTCAGATGAAGAACTTAAGCGTATTAAGAAAATCGGGGGAAAAGGACTGGATGTTCCTGTTGCTCTTGATGATTATGGTACCGGACATTCCAATATTGTAAATCTTATGCGTTATAAACCTCAGTATGTTAAAATCGACCGGTATCTGATTAATGACATTCACAAGAATATCAATAAGCAGATGTTTGTAAAAAACACCATTGAATTTGCTCATATGAACGATATGCTGGTTCTGGCAGAAGGGGTTGAAACCCGGGAAGAAATGGAAACTGTAGTTCGCCTTGGAGTGGATCTGGTACAGGGATTTTACACGGGAAGACCTAGTCCTCAGCTGAAAAAAGCCCTTAATAAGGAAATTATTGAAGGAATTTTGCAGGCCAGGGCACATGGTTCCCTGTAAATTAAGCGTTTTTCTCTTTTCAAATGGCAAGTAATTTTGTATTATCCCACTGATATGGAAAAGTTAAAGATTTTATTGGCAAAAGGCCGTATTTACGAGTCAGTATATTCTCTTTTGAGTGATGTTGGTATTTCACTTTATCTTCCTGACAGGACATACTTCCCTGTTACAAATCAGAAAGATCTCGCTTTCCAGGTAGTTAAGCCTCAGATTACAAGTGCACTTCTTGCAATTAATAAGGCTGATGTTGGTTTTAGTGGAAAAGACTGGGTATACGAAAACGGTGTAGAAGATCAGGTTGAAGAAATCATGGATCTGGGTTTTGATCCTGTCCGCATTGTTGCAGCAATTCCTGAAACTGTGGATTATGATGCTCTTTTGAAAAAGCCTGTTACAATTGCAACAGAATATCAGTCTTTAAGCCGCAAGTGGATTGAAGAGAAAAAAATCCAGGGCTCAATTTTCCGTACCTGGGGTACAAGTGAAGGATTTGTTCAGGACAATCCAGATGCACTGGCACAAATCCTGATTGATAATACATCAACTGGTTCTTCATTAAAGGCAAATCGTCTTAAGATTGTTGATACTCTAATGGAATCTTCAACAAGAATGTACGCTTCTAAGGAAGCTATGAAGGATCCGGAGAAAAAACAGAAGATCATGGAGCTTAAAATGCTCTTTGAAACTGTTCTTGCTGCAAGAGACAGGGTAATGCTCGAAATGAATGTTTCTGAAGATAAATTTGACAATCTTATTAAGGGTATTCCTTCAATGAAGAGCCCAACTGTTTCACCTCTCTTTGGAGGAAACGGTTATGCAGTTAAGATTGCCGTTAAAAAAAGCGAAGTTCCAACTCTTCTGCCGCAGCTTCATAATCTTGGAGCAACCGATATTGTAGAATATGGTTTGAGAAAAGTTTTAATGTAATTCGGTAAAAAATATACTTACAGAAAACGGTTGAGAAAAATTGAAGTAAAAATTCATTTGTCCCGACCGTTTTTTTTATTGCTGAATGGAATTTTAATAAAGAATAGAATGTTATGACAGTTATTTATCTGTCTGAAAAAGGTCTTAAGTAATCAGAAAAGTGAATAGATTCTTTTTTTTCATAAAAGAAATGACTTTTTTCCTCCGATAATTAAGGGGTATGACAAGATAGTGATTTTGTATTAACATCAACACTATATGGAGAACCTGAAATGACAAAAAAAATAGCAATAGGTTTGACTCTTCTTTTATGCGGGGCTTCTCTTTTTGCTCAGACAAAAGAATGCGAATACTTTTTTGAACCAATTCCTGGTGCTCAAATCAAAATGGGTAAAACAGAAGTTACTCAAGATTTGTATTATTATGTTATGGGCCAGAATCCAAGCGAATTTGAAGGAAACAAACTTCCTGTTGAAAATGTAAGCTGGTTCGATGCAATAGTTTTCTGTAATAAGTTATCTCGTCTGGAAGGACTTGATCCGGTTTATTCAGTAAATGGTTCCACAAATGTAGAAGACTGGGGTTATGTACCACATTCCGGCTCTTCAATTGAAGGCATAATCATTCAGCTTGCCAGCGCTAATGGTTATCGTCTCCCTTCAAATGATGAATGGAAGCATGCTGCAAAGGGTGGAAAGCCACATACTTATTCAGGCAGTAATGATATTGAAGCTGTAGGCTGGTCTGTAGATAATTCCAACAGAAAAACTCACACTGTTGCTTCAAAAGCTGCAAACGGATATGGCCTCTATGATATGAGTGGTAACGTCTGGGAATGGACCTGGACAAACTCAAACGGTTACGCTTTTTACCAGGGTGGTTCCTGGAGTTCTGCAACAATTTACTGTTCTCTGGCAGAAGAAAAAATAACAGGTACTCATGAATACAAAAAGTATAATAATCTTGGTTTTAGAATTTGTGCTTTTGACGGAAGCCTGGCTGCTGCAAGAAAACAGGTTAACACTAACAATATAATGAAGCCGACCGGCAGAGATAATGACGGTACTTATTCTTCAGATTATGCAGATATTCGTGTTAGTTACGAACCGGTAGTTGTTGAGCCAACTCATCTGGATAATCCAAATTTTGATGTTTCTGTAATGACTAAGCTCAGAGGTTCTCTCTTTAAGTTTGATGAAACTGGCTGGGGAGTAATTACATTGAATGAATGGGCTCCTTCTTCAAGTGGTGATTACTTCTGGAAACTGGCTACTAAAATTGATGATTTTGGTGGTGCCGAAATATGGTGCTGGTCAAATGACAGTTCTGTCAGCAGTTATAATATCTGGTTTGCTCCAATTTCAGCATTTAAGTTCACAATGGGTTATCTTGATGAACATACCATTGCATTTCCTCAGTTTGGAGACTGGGCATCTACAGTAACAGCAGACGGATACGGTTATAAGCTGGATATTGCTTCCAGTGCCATAAAGATTTCTCTGGCAGCTGAAGGTGGCGCAGGCGCTTACTGGATGGATATTGCTAATCAGAATTATGATATGGTAGGTAAGTTCTGGGGAAGTCTTGAATTTGGATACGATATTGGTGCCTTCCAGTTCTTTGCTGCAAAGAATGCTCTTGTTGGAGCTCATGGCTTCAGTAATGGAGAAGAAAGTGACCTGGCAATCGGTCTGGCAGTAAACTTTATGCCTTATAAGAAGTCAGGTGTTTATTTTGATGGTGCGGCTACTTTCGATTATGAAGATGGTGCTATGTCTTACAAGAGAATTGATGCCCAGATTGGTGGTCAGTACTATCTTAACAGACTGGCATTACAGGTAACAGGATTGATTCAGTATGCTGATGCATTCAAGCTTGGTGGAGAAGTTCTGCTGCAGTATTCAATAAATAACTGGCTGAATCCTTACATTGATGTAGATGCCTATGACGTAATGTCTGCTTCTCCTGCACTTAATGTTTCAGCCGGTACAACTGCTACTTTTGGAGATGTTGAAGTTGATATGGGCGTTTATGTTCCAATTGATTTCAGCAATTATCAGTTCCAGATAGATTTACCTGTAACTGTATCTCTTAAGTTCTAATTTGATTTTACAAGACCGTCGCTGGATTTCCGGTGGCGGTCATTTTTTAAATGATTGTAGATAAGGAGTAATGTATGGAATTTTCAGAACTTGTAAATAAAAGATATTCCTGTAAAAAATACAGTGACAGGACTATTGAAAAGAAAGTTTTAGAATCAATTTTGAACGGGGGAAGGGCTGCACCAACTGCCAAGAATCTTCAGGAGTTTCATGTTTATGTAATTCAGTCAGAAGAAGGGCTTAAAAAAATTGACAGCCTTACTCCATGCCGTTACGGGGCAACTACAGTTCTGATGGTTACTTTTGATTCTTCAAATACATTTACATATCCAGGTGGAAAAAGAGACAGTGGAGTTGAAGATGCTACAATTGTTGCAACTCATTTAATGCTGGCTGCTTCAAATGAAGGTGTAGATAACTGCTGGATTAACAATTTTGATCCTGAAAAAGCTGAATCACTTTTTGCCTTACCTGAAAATGAAAAGGTTCTTATGTTCCTTGATTTAGGATACAAGGCTGACGGTTTTGAGCCATTACCAAATCACACAAAGAGAAAAGAACTTGTGGAAACGGTTTCATATATTTAATGATTTTAGGAGATTAAAAAAATGAGAACTGCAACAATCCAGAGAAATACAAAAGAAACACAGATTACTTTAACATTAAATCTTGATGGAAGCGGTAAGTGCGAAGTAAAAAATCCTATTGGTTTCTTTGATCATATGCTGAGCGCCTTTTGTAAACATGGTATGTTTGATTTAACCGGGGAGTTAAAAGGTGATCTTGAGGTTGATCAGCATCACTTAATTGAAGATACCGGAATTGCACTTGGTCAGGCATTTGCAAAGGCACTTGGGGATTGTGCAGGAATTTATAGAGCAGGTTTTTTCATTTATCCAATGGATGAAAGTCTCTTGCAGGCCAGTGTTGATTTTGGAGGAAGAGGTTTTTGCGTATGCAATCCTCAGTTAACAGGAATTCCACTGGTATCAATTTCTGCAAATGGACAGGAATCAAGTTTTCAGACAGATTGTTTTGAAGATTTCTGGCAGGGATTTGCTTCCAGTGCCAGATGTAATATACATCTTGATACGATTCGGGGTAGAAGTGATCATCACAAGATGGAAGGTCTGTTTAAGGCTGCTGCAAGGGCAATTCGTCAGGCTGTAGAAATTGACCAGAGGCGGAATGGAGAAATTCCATCTACCAAAGGTGTGATTGTTTAACTGCTTGTTTTTCCCATACCTAGCCCGAATGTCGAGTTTTGAAAATCAACGAATTTATCAAAAAAAACAGCTCCCAGTCATGAAAACAACTTATCGAAACCGCAGGCTCGCCTGCTACACGTATTTTGTGCTTGTAATTATTTACGT
>JAEEGI010005286.1_pt1 | contig 29739 bp, 25 predicted proteins | sample 8958751 | NCBI WGS metagenome assembly JAEEGI01 (sample SAMN16246545, study PRJNA631951) | gut metagenome | biome: gut microbiome; feature: rumen; material: KS-attached | host: Bos | place: Iran: Karaj | collected 2018-10 | reverse complement strand
CTTGATGGTGGCACCGGGGAGGGGCTTACCGTCGGGGCCGCAGACGGAGGCGGTGACGCGGCGTGTGGGGGCATAATGGCTGAGGAGGTTCAGCTCGCTGTAAAGGGCGGTCTGCTTGACAACTTCCTCGTCGCCGTGGTAGCGGCCGAAGGCCTTGCTGTGCACCATCAGGCAGCGGGTGGAGGGGATGGCGAACCAGCCCATGTTCAATTCGGGGTCAGGCTCGCAGGCACCGAGGAACTTCCACTGGCCGCCCTTGCCATCGGGGTTGGCAACCCATACTTCGACCCAGGCGTGGTTGTCGTCGCAGTGTGCCCAGCGGGGGGTGTAGCACTGGCGGGCAGGGATGCCCACGGAGCGGAGGGCGGTGACGGCAAAAGTGCTCTCCTCACCGCAGCGGCCCAACGAGGTGCGCATAGTGGCGAGGGGTGCCGAGGTGCGCGCATCAGCAGCACGGTAGGCGACATGCTCGTGACACCAGTGGTTCACTTCCAAGGCGGCCTCCTCCATAGTCATGCCTTGCACGCGTTCTTTCAAAGCGTGGTAGAATGCCATGCGGGCTGTGTCGAGGTTCTCGTTATTGACACGATAGACGAGGACGAAGTGGCGGAAGACATCGTCGGGTATGGTTTTGCCCCACGGCATTTGTTCGCGGGCAGCGAAGGCATAGCGCACCTGGTCGAGGAAGAAGGCCGGGGTGTAGTCGGCCAGGTCGCTATAGGGCATATAGGCGTAGAGGAACTGCATGGCCTCGCGTTCGGCACGGCAGAGGGTGTCGAGGTTTAATTGGGCGTTGAGCATTGGGAATTCGGAGAGGCGGGATGCGTAGTCCTGCTCTACCTGCTGGCGGTAGGCGCGGTCGGTGATGAAGTGGGGGTTGCGGTGGCAGGAGGAGAAGATAAAGAGAAGGGATAGGAGAAATAGAAGGGATAGATGGGGTTTGCGGGTTGTTTTCATTGGGATATGGATTTGATTAGTTGACTTACTGTTTCGGTGTTGGTTTCAATAGTGCCGTCGGGGAGGGTATGCTTGCAGCTGCCGTGGATTTCGGTGACACCCGTTTCCTGCACGATACGGCGGGCATTGGCAGGGGTGATGCCTGCACCTGCCAAGATGGTGATGCGGCCTGCAGCCTGACGCACCAACTGACGGAGGGTGGGAATGCCTGCCTCGGCATTGGGCTGGCAGCCCGAAGTGAGCAGACGGTGGCAGCCACAGCGAATGAGGGCTTCGAGAGCATCGAGAGGGTCTTGGCACATCTCGTCGAAGGCACGGTGGAAGGTGACCTGCAGCGGGGCAGCCAACTGAACGATATGGCGTGTGCGTGCCTCGTCAATCATGCCGTCGGGGGTGAGGAAGCCCACCACGACGGCATGGGCACCACATTGGCGGCACAGCTCCACTTCGTGACAGAGCTGGTAGAACTCGGCATCGGTGTAAACGAAGTCGCCTGCGCGAGGGCGCACCAAGACATGGGTGCGGAGTTTCAATTCTTGGACACAATACAGGATGTCGTCTTGGGTGGGGGTGGTGCCGCCTAGCTCGAGCTGGCGGCACAATTCGATACGCCCAGCCCCGCCAGCCAAGGCATTGGCGGCAGACTGGCGCGAGTTGGCACAAATCTCTACTATCATAGTGTTGGAATTAGAAATCGAACTTGGCATTGCGCATGCGCTCTTGGAAGAGGCTGTTGTCGTGGACAATGGTCTGGACGGTCTGGTCGAAACTCATGTCGCCCGACGGGTGGAAACGCACCTCAATGGGAAGATAATAAATGGGCAGGCCCGACATGACCTCTTTGTCGGCAAATTCGCGTAGCCGGGCGGCATCTTTCTCGGTGGTGAGGATGAGCTTGCGTGCACTATTCATCTGGACAAAGAGACGGCGAATGCGACGGATGTCGGCGGTGGTGAAACGGTGATGGTCGGCAAAACGGAGGGGGCTGACCTCGCAGAAACCACTGATGTACTGCTGCATGGGTTCGGGGTGGGCAATGCCGGTGACGAGGAGGACCGACTCGACAGTGGACAACGGCAACGGTGCATTGCCCATGAGAGGCAGAGGGTCGCCATAGTGGACATAGCTAAAAAAGACCTTCTGAAAGGGTCTGAGTTTTAGGCGGCTGACCATGTTGTGCTTGTCGATGGGATTGAGTTTGCTAGGCGATTTGGAGACAACAACGATGTTGGCACGATAACGAGCCCGCCGACCTTCGCGGAGGTTGCCGAAAGGCAGGATGTGGTCGTCGCAATAGGGCTTGCCATACTCGGTGAGGAGGATGTTGATGGTGGGCTTGATGTGGCGGTGCTGGTAGACATCGTCGAGCACAACCACCTTGGGTGGCTGGGGCTGTTGCAAAAGTTTTTGCATCCCGACAACACGTTTTTCACACACCGCCACCTGGACATTGGGGAACTTGGCCGCCACCATGGCAGGCTCGTCGCCGAGGCGGGAGGCGCTGTGGCTGCCGTCGTCGAGCAGAAAGCCGTGTGTCCTGCGATGATAACCCCGACTGAGCAGGGCAGTGGGATATTGGTTGGCCAGCAGGCGCAGGAGGTATTCGACATGGGGTGTCTTGCCCGCCCCGCCGGCACAGATGTTGCCCACACCGACGGTAGTGATGTTGGGCGATACCTGACGCTTGAGGCCTATGTCGAAAAGGAGGTTGCGGAACCAAACGCCAATGGCATACCACATAGTCAGTGGGAAAAATAACCAAGAAACAATCTTTCTGAAAGCCATAATGCAAAAGCTGTTTTAATGTAATTACAAACTATACACTCGTAAAATAAAATTCTGTGCAAAAGTACACAAAAAAAATGAGATAAATCTTAAAAAAACGTTTGTGAGGGAAAAAACTCTGTGCGGTTCAAAAAAAAAGTGTATATTTGCATTTAATTGTTGAAAAGGTCCGTTACGCTTAAAAGTTTAAGAGTTAAAAAGGTATGTGTGCCTTTTTTGCACAACAAAGCTTCTTTTAGTATAATAACAAAAAATTACCTTTACACATTCAAATCTATACAACAGATATGCACAACACACGCCAAATAACCAACGACCTGAATTATGTGGGTGCCAGCGACAGGAAACTGGCCCTGTTTGAGAACGTATACCCCATTCCCACGGGGGTTTCGTACAACAGCTATGTGCTGATGGACGAGAAGACGGTGCTGCTAGACACAGCCGACGTGGCAGTGGCAGAACAGTTTTTTGAGAATGTGGCCCATGTATTGGGCGAACGAAAGCTGGACTACCTAGTGGTGAACCACATGGAGCCGGACCACTGCGCCCTGATAGAGGGTTTGCTGCTACGCCACCCCGAAGTGACCATTGTCACCAACGCTAAAGCCGCCAATATGATACGGCAGTTCTTCACCATCAACATCGACGACCGCCTGCACACTGTTGCCGAAGGCGACACCCTCAGCACGGGACGGCACACACTGACTTTTGTGATGGCACCGATGGTGCACTGGCCAGAGGCGATGATGACCTACGACACGACAGACAAGATACTATTCTCCGCCGATGCCTTTGGCACATTCGGTGCACTGAATGGAAATATCTTTGCCGACGAGATAGATTTTGACCGCAACTGCTTGGATGAGGCTCGCCGCTACTACATCAACATCGTGGGCAAGTATGGCGTGCAGGTGCAGTCGGTGCTTAAAAAGGCCGGCACACTCGACATTCAGATGATATGCCCACTGCACGGCCCCATCTGGAGAGAAAACCTCGGCTATTTTATCGGCAAGTACGACACTTGGAGCAAATACGAGCCCGAAGAGCAGGGTGTTGTCATCATCTACGGCAGTATCTACGGACACACCGCAGCAGCAGCAGAGAAGATGGCAAGCCTGCTGGCAGAGCGTGGCATCAAGGGCATAGCCATGTACGATGCCAGCCACACACACGTCAGCCAACTGGTGAGCGAGTGCTTCCGCTACAGCCATGTGGTGCTGGCTTCCTCCACCTACAACGCCGGCATCTACACCCCGATGGAGAACCTGCTGCTGGACCTGAAGGCACACAGCTGGCAACGCCGCATGGTGGCCATCATCGAGAACGGCACCTGGGCGGCCCAGAGCGGCAAGCATATACGCACCATCTTGGAACAGATGAAGGAAATTATCGTGCTGGGCGAGAACATCAGCCTCAAATCGGCAATGAAAGAGGAGCAACTGGCAGACCTCAATACCCTAGCCGACCTAATAGTTGCCAACTTTAATTACGAACTGCAATAATACCCACCGCCATGAATACGCTTAACCCCACCGCATTACACAGCATAGGCTACGGCCTGTATGTGCTCACCGCCCGCGAAGGCGACAAAGACAACGGCTGCATCATCAACGTATGCCAGCAGGTGACGGACACCCCGTTGCAAATCATGATTACCATAAACAAGCAGAACTACACGCACGACATGATTATGCGTACGGGGCAGTTCAACGTGTCGCTGCTGACGGAGCATGCCCCTTTTGAGGTGTTCAAGCATTTCGGCTTCCAAAGCGGACGCGACGTGAATAAATTCGAGCAGTGCGAAGTGGAGATGCGCAGTGCCAACGGCATCTTGTACATACCGCGCTACACCAACGCTTACATCAGTGGATTGATGAAGCACGCCGTGGACCTCGGCACACACACAATGATTATTGCCGAAGTGACTGAGGCAGTACAGTTGAGCAACGACCCGTCGCTGACCTACGCCTACTACCACAAGCATATCAAGCCCCAGCCCGCTACCCCTGCCCCATCGGGCAGCACGGGAACGACCCGCTGGGTGTGCCAGACGTGCGGATATGTGTACGAGGGCGACGAGGTGCCAGACGACTTTGTGTGTCCCTGGTGCAAGCACGGCAAGGCCGACTTTGTCAAAATAGACTGAAAACCTATTAGTCATACAATAAAACCCAACAGAGGACGTTATGTTTTGAAAAGCCTTAATCGAACATGTCAGAGTTAACTATACATAAGATTGACTTTCTTGTGGCATTGATAAGCGAGTTTGCCGAGAGATTTCACCTGTCAACAGTTGATGCCTACCGCTATATCAATAGTTATGGCGGTGTGGAAATGTTTGAGGAGAATTATGACATCTTGCATACCCTCTCATTTCGCGATATGGTGGACGGCATGGCGGCTTTCTGTCGCCGGAAAGGAGGGACGCTGGCATGATACTCTATCATGGTTCAAACATAAAAATTGGTTGTATAGACCTTACAAAGTCGAAACGGTACAAAGACTTTGGTCGGGCATTCTATCTTTCTGCTGAGGAAGAACAGGCTCAGAAGATGGCTGATGCCAAGACTATTCAGTTCGGAGGGACCGCTGTAGTGACAGCATTTGAATATGACGAAGAGTCCTGCGCCAGTTTATCAGTGATGACGTTTCCTCACTATAGTCGCGAATGGGCTGAGTTTGTTTATAACAACCGTGACGAGCAGCAAGACTTTCAGCATGATTTTGACATCGTATATGGGCCTATTGCCAACGACTATATAGGTCTCCAGATTCGCGACTACCGCCGTCACAGGCTAACTTTTGAGCAGTTTATGGAGAACATCCTATACCATAAAGGAGAAACATTCCAGTACGCATTTTGCACTGAGGCTGCCATCACCAAACTCAAAAGAATATGACAGTCACGAAAGAGGAATTCCAATATATGGTGGAGGCCATAGTCTCCGATTTGGTGCGTATGTTGATGGAAAAGACGGGCACACCACTGCATGAGGCGTTTGACATGGTGTACAACTCTCAGACATTCCGAGTGCTGAATGACCCACTGTCAACCTACTACTATCAGAGCCCAGGTTATGTGTTTGAACAACTGCAATCAGAGTTAATGAAGATAAAACAGAAACAATAATAAATTTTAAAACAGCAATACTATGATTAACAAAAAAGTAGCCGATCTGCTTAACGATCAAATCAACAAGGAGCTCTACTCCGCTTATCTCTATCTGGACATGAACAACTATTTCCAAGGTCGCGGCCTTAATGGCTTCGCCAACTGGTACATGATTCAGGCACAGGAAGAGCGCGACCACGCCATGCTGTTCTACCAATACATGCAGAACAACGACTGCCCCGTGACCCTCGACGCCATCGCCAAGCCCGACAAGGTCTTTAAGACCGACATGGATGTGCTGAAAGCCGGTCTAGAACACGAAGAGTATGTCACCGCCAGCATCCACACCATCTACGATGCCGCCTACAAGGTGAAGGACTTCCGTACCATGCAGTTCCTCGACTGGTTCGTCAAGGAGCAGGGTGAAGAAGAGACCAACGCCCGCGACATGATTACCAAGATGGAGCTCTTCGGCACCGACCCCAAGAGCCTCTACATGCTCAACCAAGAGCTAGCAGGCCGCACCTACAGCGCCCCCAGCTTAGTACTAGACTAATGACAATCGATGAATGAAAAGGAGCCTTGCCAACACGGCGAGGCTTTTTTTTGCGGACAATGTCACATTTGGAACACCCCGATCGTTTAATAGGCAAACCCGGTTCAAGAAACAAACAAGATGTATAACCTATAAAACGTAAATGTCATGAACACAATGTCAGTTTTACTCACCATGTATCCTTGGGGCATAGACGACCTTACTGGTTTAATCGCCGCCGTGCTGTTATTATCATTACCCATCTGGATAGCACTATTCGTCTATCGCCACAAAGTGAACGCCACAAACAAACGGACTCAGATAATCATCACTGCCTTGGAAAAGAATGAAGGTTCTCTGCCCGAAGAGCTTATCAGGAGCATCAACGAACCGAAGAAAAGCATCAAGGAACGCTTGCTCGGCAAGCTGTTGTTGGGCATACTCTGTAGCTTGGCAGGCTTGGGTCTCGTCATCGCAGTAATCGTCGAGTATTGCACAGGAGCCAGAGAATATCTCGATGCTGATTTCCTAGCTATAGGCTTAATTATAATGGCGGCGGGGGTGGCCTTCCTAGTCTACTACTTCATTGGTAAACGTGCCTTACAAGCCGAGATTGAAGCCGAGGAACGAAAAGCGAAAAGCAATTTGTGATTGATGATTAATTAGGCAGGGCAATGACACGCGAGAGATTCATCGAGCTGGCAACAGCCGAGCAGGAGCCATTGAGGCGGTTCCTGCTTGCCCTGTGTGGCGGCGACCGTATGGAGGCGGAGGACATCGCGCAGGAGGCTTTCGTCAAGGCGTGGCTCGCCTCCGAAAGGTTTGACGAACAGTACAAGTTCCGCACCTGGCTTTTCAAGATAGCCTACCGCACCCTGCTTGACCATGCCAAGCGTCCTCGACTGGAACGACTATCGGAAGTATCGGACATCTCGGAACTCTCAGATATTTCTGACTATACCGCCGACGCGGCCTTCCGCTATGAAGCACTGTACCGCGCCATTGACCAACTGCCCCAGCGGGTCCGCGCCGCCACACTGCTCTACCACATAGAGGGCTATAGCATCAAGGACATCGCCACCATCACCCACAGCAACCCCGTGGCAGTACGCCAGCAGCTGCATCGCGGACTGACACGTTTACGCGAAATATTGAAGCCATGAAAAGAAATGACACTTTCACACAAATGCTTGCCGACTACCGTCCCGACTTGGGCAACGGCGAGGAATACATGACGCAACTAAACAAGCGGCTGGAAGCCATCGAAGCCGCCAAGCATTATTACGAGACTGAGCATCGGCGTAACCGTAGCCGCATGGTCGTGGCCTTCGTCTCTGGCAGTATTACAGGCGTGGCACTGACTGTATATTTGCTGCTGCACCCCCTGTTTGTATCAGTCACCCCCCACGTGCCTCATTTTATGGGCTGGCTGGCCGAAAACGCCTCATTGCTACTCTCTGTCGGTGCCATTGCCACCATCAGCGTCCTCGCTGCCATCACCGCTACACTACTCCACAGCATGGTGAAAAAGGACTATTCGCTGTAGCAATATCTGATCAATCCTTCAAACTGCCCACAGGTACCACCAACACATCATCGGTCCGACGGTACGCTTGACTGCCCACAGCGGTAAGTACCATGAGAAATGATGGCTTCTTCATGCGAGTGACATCCAGTTTTGACGACAATTTCTTGAGCGTTTTGGATCCTTCCTCCACTAGGTTTTCACCACCTAGTTTTATTTCCACCAAACCATAGCTGCCATTGGGTAGATGAACTACAGCATCACACTCCAGACCGTTGGCATCACGATAGTGATATACCTTACCCCCAATAGCATCAGCATACACTCTTAGGTCACGCACACAAAGTGTTTCAAACATCAAACCAAAAGTATTAAGGTCGTTCAGCAAATCATCCGGAGATAACCCTAATGCCGTGATTGCCACCGATGGGTCGACAAAATAGCGCGTGTCAGTAGTACGAATAGCCGTCTTACTGCGGAGATTGGGATTCCACGCTGGCATATCCTCTATGACAAATATCTTACGAAGGGCGTTGAGATACGATTCAATGGTATTATCGCTCATCTCTGTGGCTTCGTTGGCAGACAAGTCAGATTTGATTACTGCTACCGTAGTCTGTGCTCCTTGATGGCGAGCATACGACCTCATTAGCCGCATGGCACGCTCCGCATCGCGATTCACAGCATCAACACGAGAAATATCAGAGCGCACGATGGCTTGAAAATATTCTTGTATCTGTGCCAACGCTGCTCGAGGTGACTTCTTTTGCACTGCCCGAGGCCAACCACCACGGCATGTAACAAACGCTACCTCTTCCAACGACAAATTATTCGTCCCCTCCACCGCAACTGAATCACGAAACAACCCAGCGAGACTCACGTCACCAGTCGACTCCCCCGACTCCCACAGCGTCATTGGACGCATGGTCAACCAACCAAAACGTCCTGCACCCGAATGATTGATATGGCTCATATCAGCAGGCACTGCCGAGCCTGTGAGCATAAATTGACCATCATCGCCACGATGATCTACCTCGAAGCGGACGGCATCCCACAACTGCGGTGCCAACTGCCACTCATCAATCAGCCTAGGAGTTGCTCCTTGCAATAACTGTTTGATATTAGTCTGTGCCAATTGAAGGTTCTGTGCCATCTGCGATGGGTCATCCAAATAAAGCACACTGGCAGCCTGCTGTTCGGCGGTCGAAGTCTTTCCGCAAGCCTTCGGCCCCTCAATCAAGACTGCCCCTATTGCCTCTAGTTTTTCTGCCAACAATTGGTCTGCAATGCGTTGCCTATATCCGTCCATTTTTTATACATATTTTTTCAGACTGCAAAAATACGCATTTTTCTATAAATGACAAAATTAATTTAATCTATTGGCCAATTTGCGGCATTTTCGTTGGCCAATTTGCGGCATTTTCGTTGGCCAATTTGTGGCATTTCCGTTGGCCAATTTGTGGATTTTTCGTTAGTCAGTTTGTACCAATGTACCAGCCTAACAAGGTCAACACAAAAAACACGCACCTACAGCGCCCCCAGCCTGGTGTTGGACTAATTAGTCAGTTATTTTTCACACTTTATCAGGCCGTATAGACTATCTGTACGGCCTGAACTTATTAACTTCATCCCTCACATAAAAGTACCGATTATAAGGCTTCTAGTGCATAGACGACTGCTCCTCCTGCCAGTATTAATATAAGGAATGCGGCAAATCCCCCATCTATCTTTCGAACAGTTGCATCTTGAGGCAATGTTTGAATTTTCTTTATTACAGGAGAACTGCTTCCACACAATCCCTCATACTGTTTTGCATTAGATGTCTCACAACCTGTGGTAGCCGCCTCTGTTACATATAACAATCCCTGTGATGCATCTTTCATTGGTTTATAAGACACAGAAAAACTCAAAGTATTGCCATCTTCATTAATAAAACGATAGGTATCGGTTGTGATAAAATCATTTGCCATTAGAGAACCATAACCACTATATTTTGAGTAGGAGGTTCCTTCAACAAAAACATTGTTCTTTGTATCGGTACTACTACCAGATAGGGAATAACCTTTTAATTCCACCTCGGTTATTATCTCTTTTACAGTTCTGTCAAACGTACTTCTTGATGTTACATGATATGTTGTGCAACTTAGGAAAGACGCACTAGTTGCGAGTACTACGAATAGCATTTTTGTCTTTTTCATGTTATCCTCCCTAATATGTGTCGGGCGCAACTTCTAAAATCAATCCGCACCGCAATTGACTAAAACATAAAGAAGCGTGGTGCCGTATACCACATCTTCCGTTAGAGGTTGTGAGAAATGACCTTAATGATGTAGAGGTGGGTGTAAACAGCCCACGCTAAGACGCGTGAACCATTATACCTATTCTTGCATCATTATTAAGAGTTTCTCACATTCCTAACGGCAAGACGAAGATATAACGCTTCGTGATTTCTCTCTTGAAATCGGCTGCAAAATTACAAATTTTTTCCCATTCAGCAAAAAATATTTTCTCCATGTCATAAAAAAGTAGTATTTTTGCATTTGAATTCAGTCAATAAATACCACATGAACGACCGTCAGAAAATACAATCCATCCGCGATACTGTAAAGAGATTAGCCCCTCCACACAGCATGGCTATCCTATATGGTTCGCGAGCAAGGGGCGATGCTCACCCCTATTCTGACTGGGACATATTGTGGATTCTTGACAAAGATACTCTTACGCAGGCCGATTATGACAGGGTATGCTATCCCCTTGTTTTGCTCGGCTGCGAAATGGGCGAGGAAATCAACCCTATCCTTTATACTGTTGGCGAGTGGCAACAATATCAATCAACACCATTCTACGAAAATGTTACCACCGACGGCATTAACCTTCTGAGAACAATTGATTCCAACAATATTTATTAATCCTAAAATACAAAGAACACCATGAAGAAGAAATTCATCTGCCCCGTGTGCGGCTATGTTTATGAAGGCGAAACCATGCCTGAGAAGTGCCCCATCTGCGGCAAACAAATGCAGGAAGTGAAAGAAGACATCAAGACTTGGGCCGCCGAACATATCGTCGGCGTGGCAAAAGATGCTCCTGAAGATATCAAGGCCGACCTACGCATGAACTTTGAAGGCGAATGCAAAGAGGTGGGCATGTACCTTGCCATGGCTCGCGTCGCCCATCGCGAGGGCTACCCCGAGATTGGTCTCTACTGGGAGAAAGCCGCTTGGGAAGAGGCTGAACACGCCGCCAAGTTCGCCGAACTGCTGGGCGAAGTGATTACCGACAGCACCGCCGAGAACCTCAAGATGCGTGTCGATGCCGAGTACGGTGCCACCGCCGGCAAGACCGACCTCGCCAAGCGCGCCAAAGCTCTCAACCTCGACGCCATTCACGATACCGTTCACGAGATGGCTCGCGACGAAGCCCGCCACGGCAAAGCCCTCGAAGGCCTCTTAAACCGTTATTTCAAGAAATAGCCTGACCCTGTCGAAACAAAAAGAGGTGTCCCTGACAATCAGCGGACACCTCTTTTTTCATCTCCTGAAGCGGAGCTACTTCTTGATATACGACAAAAAGTCCAAGTCTATACTCAGTGCCACGAAGGGCTTCATCAGCCAAGCCTTGGCGGTGACGTCATCGATAGTCTGCGAGGCTCCGATGGTGTGTCCTTCCTCGTAGCCCGACACCAGCACGGTGTACTCTGCCACGTTGAAACCCACCGTCAGGTAGAAGAAGTCCACAAAGCGAAACGACGGCCCCACGTAGAAATTCTTGAACAGGTTGCTGCCGCCAAAGCCGACATAAATGCCGATGTCGTAGGCGAAGTCCTGGTCGAACTTACGCAGTTCGGGAGTCTTGATACTGGTCTCCCCTATTTGCTTCGACTCGTGGTCTTTGTTAAAGAACTTGGTCAAGTCCCACAGCATCACCGACGCACCCGTAACAAAGTCGAACTCTATGTTGCCCGCGTTGCGGTTGCGCAGCACCTTGTCGTAGGTTCCCGTCGTCTCCGCCGGCTGCAGGCGCACCTCCCAGTTGGGAGTACGATAGAAACGCATGGCTATGCCTTGAATGGCACGCACCTTCTTCTTCTTGTTGGTTGCCTCCGCCACTTTGCCCTCGGCATCTTTGGCACGCTGAGTGAGGTACTTGTTTGCCTCCTCCTTGCGCACGTTGTCCAGCTCACATTGCCGCACTTGCGCCTGTAGCGAGTCGACGACATGGCGATAGTGGTCGCGATCCGCCTCCAACTTGGTCTTGTCCACACCCGAACTGGAAAGGATGCTCTTATAGAACTGGTCTTTCTCCTCTGCCAACTGCAGCTTACTCTGCAATAACTTGATGGTCGTGCTGTCGACCACGCGCACTGTCACCGTGTCGCGACGCACCACCGTTACTGTGTCGTGTACCGTCATCCGCACCGTGTCCTGCGCTCGTACCGTCAGTCCCAACATGGCAAACAACACCATCAATCCGAAAGATATATGTTTCCTCATGGCTTTCATCCAATTAGTTCTCAGCAAATTTCGCCAGCAGCTCCTCCACCGTCATAGCCTGCTGCTCGCCAGTGGTCATATTCTTGACGGTAAGGTTCTGGGCGGCAATCTCGTTCTCGCCTACGAATACCACGTATGGCACATGGCTGCGGTTGGCGAAATCCATCTGTTTCTTCATCTTGGCGGTGTCGGGATATATCAGTGTGCTGACTCCTGCGGCACGCAGACGGGCGGCACAACCGATACAATATGGCAGGCTCTCGGCACCAAAGTTGATGAACAGCACCTGCGCCGACTGGCCCAAGTCGGCCGGGAACTTGTCGAGCTCCGTCAGCACGTCGTAGATGCGGTCGGCACCAAACGAAATGCCCACGCCGCTCACATCGGGCATACCGAAAATGCCCGTCAGGTTGTCGTAGCGTCCGCCACCCGTGATGCTGCCGATGCTCACATGGTGTGCCTTCACCTCGAAGATGGCACCCGTGTAGTAGTTCAGTCCGCGTGCCAGCGTCAGGTCCAGCTCCACTTCGCAGCGCGGCTGCACCTGCTCGATATAGCCAAACAACTCCTTCAGTTCCGCCACGCCCTTGGTGCCAATTTCGTTGTTGGCGAACATAGCCGACAGTTGCTCCAGTTTCTCCGCAGCCGTGCCCTGAAGGGCAAACACCGGGTCGAGAGCCGCAATCTGCTCGTCACTCAAGCCACGCTCGCGCAACTCGGCGCGCACATTGTCGAGACCAATCTTGTCCAACTTGTCTATCGCCACAGTGATATCTACCAACTTGTCGGGTGCTCCAATCATATCGGCAATGCCAGCCAGCACCTTGCGGTTGTTAATCTTCAGCGTCACCTCGATGTCGAGTTTCTGGAACACCATGTCGATCATCTGCACCAGCTCCAACTCGTTCAGCAGCGAGGTGCTGCCAATCATGTCGGCATCGCACTGGTAGAACTCCCTGTAGCGGCCCTTCTGCGGACGGTCGGCACGCCACACGGGCTGCAGCTGATAGCGACGGAAGGGGAAGGTCAATTGGTCGCGGTGTTGCACCACAAAGCGGGCGAAAGGTACCGTCAGGTCGTAGCGCAATCCGCGGTCGCAAATGCGCGGAGCCACCTTGTGGTAGTCCTGATTAAAGTCCACCCCGTCCATAAAGTCGCCCGAATTGAGCACTTTGAAGAGGAGCTTGTCGCCCTCCTCGCCATACTTGCCCATCAAGGTGGAAAGATTTTCGAGCGAGGGAGTCTCTATAGGCTCGAAGGCAAACGCCTTAAACACCTCGCGGATAGTATCAAAAATATAGTTGCGACGAGCCATCTCCAATGGCAAAAAGTCGCGAGTACCTTTAGGAATGCTGCACTTCATCTAATATAGTTTATTTACTTATTAAATATGGATAACTACAGAACGCAGTTTTTATTGTGTCACGCCCCACTAATATTTACTTTCTCCGCCCAAATTCGCCTTCCCAACATAGCCCCAACCCCCTCTTGGACCTCGCCTGCCTCCCTCCAACCAACGCTTCTTATAGGGTTCATCAATGCTCCTTTGTCGCTCATAGAGCGAATAACTACTTCCCATCAGGCGGCGGAGGAGATAGGTCTCGCGGGAGTCACGTGGGCAAGAAGAGGGCTGGCGGCCCACTGCGGGACTGCCAGCCTTGAGAAATCGTAAATACGTAATTACGTTATAACGTAATTACGAAGAGTCTGCTTAGCGGACTATCAGTTTCTTGACCATGCTGACGTTCTCGCCGATGATGCGGACGAAGTAGGTGCCCTGAGCCAGATTCTCTATGTCAATGGTCTTAGCGCAGTTGCCTGAGCAGTTGACGACTTCGCTAGCCACCTCGCGGCCATTGATGTCAACCACGGCTATCTTCACCTGGCCGTTGATGCCGACTACACTGATGGTAGTGGCACTGCTGGTGGGGTTGGGATAGATGATGCAGGCAGGTCCGTCCACTCCGTCGATGCCGATGGAAGTGGTGGTGAAGCTGACGCTGGCATAGTCGCTGAATTTGCCGTCATCGCAGATGGTGCGCACCCTGGCCACGTAGCCCGTGCCGGGTGTGAGGCCGGTGAGTTCAAACTGGCGTTCGGTGGTGCTGGCATCTACAACGGCGGTGCCTGCGGCGGTGGTGACCAAGACTTCCCACTCGTCACCCGCGTTGCCGGGAGTCCAGGTGAGGAGGGCAGCACTATCGGTGATGTTGGAGGCTGCAAGGTTGGTGACGGGGTCGCATTCGGAGGAGCCCTGCGGCTCGGTGGCGAAGCTGACGACATCGGCCCATGCGCTGTAGGTGCCTTGGTCGCAGATGGCACGGACATAGACGTCATACTCGGTGTCGTAGTCGAGGTTGGTCAAGGTGACGTGCGATGAGTCGGTATTGACGAAGGTGCCCGTTTCGTGGGTGAAACCGCGCGGACCGTACTCAAGCTGGTAGCTGAGGTGACCGGCACCGGCAGCCCAGCTGACGATGGCGGAGTTGCCTGCCACCGACACGCCTACACCGGTGGGAGCGCCACAGGGGATTCCACCCGTGGGGGTGGTGACGGTGAGGGTGGTCCAGTTTTCGCTCTGCCAATTGGTGCCACATACGGCACGGACGAGGAAGTCGTACTGCATGTCTTCCATCAGCCCGTGGATGGTGTAGGTGTTGAAAGTGATTGGGACGACGGTGCCGGTGCCCTGGTCGAAACCGCTGAATCCGTACTCGATTATCCAACTAATGGCCAATGGGTCTGAGCCCCATGTGAGCGTGATGCTGTTGGGACTGAGACTGGTCCACATGAGCCCTGTGACATCGGGACAGACGGCGGTGGTGAAGGAGACGGTGTCGCCCCAGTTGCCGACGACGCTGACAGCCGCGTTGCAGAGGGCGCGCACAGAGGCCTGATAGTTGACACTGGCAGTGAGGCCACCGACGGTGGCGGGATGGGTGGTGACGGTGTAGAAAGTGTCGAGGTCGCCACTATACCAGACATGTATTTCCCATGCTGTCTCGGTGCCTGCAGGCACCCAATCGAGGGTGGCGGTGGTATTGGTGAAGTTGGTGACGCGGAGGCTGTCGGGGGCAGGGCAGGGCATGCTGTCGGTAGTGAAGGCGGTGGTGACCCACTCGCTGTAGTCGAGGCTGTCGGCGGTGCAGTCCTGACGCACGCGGATGATGTAGTCGGTGACCGGCAGCAGAGTGGAGAACGAGTAGGTGTTGCCGGTGACGTGGATGTCGGTGGCGGGCCAGTCGGCGGCATCAGATGCTTTGATGTTCACCTCGTAGTCGGTGCCGTCGCCAGTCCAGACGACGGTGGCGGAGTCGTGGGTATAAGTGAGGTTGGTGATGACGGGCTGGGCGCAGATGGGCGTGGAGCAGGAGATGAGCTGCATGACCACGCGCGAGGAGTCGATGTACCGGTTGCCTGCGAATGAGGAGGGGTTCGTCACATCGGGGTTATAGGAGTCAGAATAATAGTGGAGGGTCTTGTTGCCGTTGCAGGGTTGCGCCTTGAAGGTGTAGGAGGTGCTATTGTAGTCGCCACTGTTGTCGTCGACAATGACCATGAGGTTGCCGTTGCCATCGTAGTCATAGGCGGTGTCGAGGGGGAAATAATTCCAACCAACCGAGCAGTTGAGCGGTCCGGTGTAGACACGGACGGCGATGGCGGAGTCGAGGGCTTCGACATCGTTGACGCTGCCGAAGGTGGTTCTGGCGGTGGGTTGGAAGTAGATTGTACAGTTGTTTTTGTCGGTCATGGGAGGAGCCTGGTCGTAGTAGTAGCTGATATGGTCGATAATCATCGCCCCGCCTAGCTCGGCACTGTCGATGATGGTCTCGGTGAGGGTGTAGCCATAATAATTGTTGACTGGGAACCTATAGGTGGTGCCAGTGGAGTTGGAGGAGCCGGTGGAGGCAAGCAAGGCATCGTCGCACATGCCGGAGACCAGCGTGGTGGGGAAGCCCCAGCGCGCAGTGTCTACGTCGGAGCAGATGGGACGGACATAGATATCGTAATAGCTCAACGGACTAAGTCCCGTAATGGTGACGGGACGCGAGGTGGTGGTGATGAGGGTGCCTGCGGAAGAGCCACGGGTGTAGCCTTGCGGGCCATATTCCACCTGCCATTGTGTGGTGGGAGAGACATCGACCCAGTCGAAGGTGATGGTGGAGGAGGTGGAATCGGTGGCATACACCATGGCCGGGACAAAGCAGGTGGTGAAATAGTCGAGGGTGAGGTCGTCGATGTAGCCGTACCAGTAATCGGTGGTACGTTCGCCCTTGATGGCCACAAAGCGGCCGTTGCCAGTGTAGGCGGTGAGGGGGACGACCACTTCGCCCCAGGCGGCTCCGCCGGTGTAGATGATGGTGTCGACAGGCTCGAACGTGGACACGTTATCGGGGTCGGTCATGACACCCACCGTGAAGGTGGGAATGCTGTTGTTAGTGGACGCCCTCAACCAGAAGCTCAGTTGCAAGGAGGCAACGCTGACAGCAGGGTCGACCGGTGGCAGAGAGACGCATTGGTAGTCGCCATAGGTGCCCGTAGTGGTGGAGCAATACCAGTAGAGGCTGTGAATACCTTCGGGCGAGTGGCTTCCGGTGACGACGTAGGGGTAGCCAAAATAGACAACACCGTTGTTGAGACGGGTCCAACAATTGACAAAGGCAGTGCTGGTGCTTGAGCCTACGGTTTCTGCCTCGAAGTCCTGGGTGTAGGGCAACGACAGATAGCTACACGGGGTATGGAAATTGTATACGCGCCAGAAACTGGTGTCGCCAGCACCACAGACGGAGCGCACCCTGAAGGCATGGGGTGAGTTGGGTGTGAGACCTGTAAAGGAGGCGTGGGTGGTGAATGCCGTGGTGATGCTACCACTGTCGAGCTGGTACTGCCACAGGGTGGCGTAGCCCATCTCACTCCACGAGAAGTCGGCCGAGGTCTGGGTGAGGTTGCTGAGCACGACACTGTCGGGACGGATGCAGGGCGAGTAGGCAAGGCTGATGTTGTCGACCGCCGGTGGCGGCATCGAGCCAATCCCGTTGTTGCAACGGAAAATAAAAACCAGATGGTAGTCGCCCGCCGTGGTAATTTCGGCGACATCGCTGCGTGTCTGCCAAGAGGACTGGAGGTTGAGCTTGTGACCACCGTCGAGGGGTATCCACGAGGCAGGCATTGTGGCTAAAGTAAGACCGTATGGCATGATGGTGGAAGCGGTGAGCGATTCAGATAGGGGGACGAGGGCGGCACGCAGGAAGTCGGATTGGCTTTCGCCCTCACACTTCCAGTCGAAGGAATAGCCGTAGTCGCCCGGCGTGGGGAGGGTTATGTCGACGTAGGCGTAGTCGAGAGCGTCGGCAGCATCGACGGTGTAGCTGTTGCTGACACCGTTGTCGTTGGTGACATAGAGGCTGTGGGTGCCACCGTTATGTGTGGCGGTGCCGATGTGCCAACGGTTGTGGTTTTCGCCATTTTCAAGCACCCACTGACGGTTTTGGGCAGTGTCCTCGAAACCGCAGACGAAAGGCACGGAGAAGCGGCGCGTGGTCGTGCGGAAGGTGGCGGCAGTGGGCAACGAGGTGCCTACCGAACAGAGGGGAGTGACCTGTATGTCGTAGCTGGTGGCGGGTGCGAGTCCGCGGATGGTAAAGGGCAGCGAGGTGGCCGTTACGGCAATGCCGGAGTCGAGGGGAATACCCGAGAGACCATATTCGACGCGCCACGAGGTGGATGTGCCTGTTTCCCACCACGAGAGAGTGAGTTCTGTGGTGTCGGCTCCGACGAGGTGGAGATTCGCCACGGGCGAACAGACGGGAAGACGCTCGATGGTGATGTCGTCGATAAAGAAATAGGAGATGGCACTGGTGTTGCGGGCGATGCGCATGGCGATGTAGGCGCCTGTGCCGTTGTATACGCTCAGGTCTACCTCTTTCCTATCATATATAATGCCATAGACCGGCACGGTATCAACGGGCACGAAGGTGGTGTTGTCGGTGGGGTCGGTCATCACGCCGACAACGATGTTGTCAGCCGCGGAGATGTTGTCCATTTTGGCCCAGAATGAGAGTTTGAGCGTGTTGACGGGGTGCAGAGCAGTGTTGACAGAGGGCAGCACGGAGATGGCCCAGTCGCCATAGGCGGTGCCTGTGGGTGGGAAATAGTAGTAGAGGAAACGCGAGCCAGAATGGCTACCAGCAGGCCACTGAGAGATGTTGCCGATGTAGCCTAGGTGGTTGGAGGTGGAATTGTCGAGGCGGTGCCAGCAGGGTATGCCGCAATAGGGGGGAGCAAAGCTGGGGGAGCCGATATTGTAGCCCTCGAAATCCTCGAAGTAAGGCAGCGAGTCGATGGTTCCGCACTCGGTGCGGAAGGTGAGGAATGCCACACCCGGCGCATTGCCCGCACAGTCGGGGGTGATGTAGACATCGTAGGCGGTGTTGATGGAGAGGCCTGTAAGCAGAAGGGTGGTATCGTTGGCTGTGAGGAGAGTGCCTGTGCCACGAACGAAGCCGCTAATGCCGTATTCTACAGTCCACGAGGTGTTAAAAGCCGTGTCGGACCACGAAAGGAGAGCCGTGTCGCCAACGGTATTTGAGACTGCCAGATTGATGACAGGCGAACAGTCGGGTATCACCTCAATGACGAAGTCGTCGACGAAACCCGAGTTCTGATTAAATCCCGACCCCCTAGGCGATGGGAACATGAGTGTAATATAGCCGTGTGGACCGTTATAGTCGCTGTAATCCACGGCATAACGCGAATAGGCAGTTGAGCCATTCGAATTGACGGTGTCAAAAGGAACAAAGGTCCTGGGGTCGAGCGGATTGGTAATCAAACCCACGACGGCTTCTGCCTTATAGCTACTGCTGGTGCTGCCGGCCCGCATGGCGAAGCTCACCCTAAGGGTGTTGATGGGGAAGAGGAGCGAGTCGGTCATGGGCAGGATGAGATACTGGTTGGAGTCGGCATAGTTGGCATGGGAGTAGAACCTTATGCTGTTGCCTCCGCTGTTGGCAGAGCCGTTGAGGATGATGGGGTAGCCCATATAGTTGGATCTGGTTCCGCGATTGATATATCCCCAACAGAGGGGCAGGTTGTTGACGGAGGCAGGGTTGGAGGTCTGGCCCACGTAGCTGTCGAGGTTGTCGATATAGGGCAGGACGGTGAGTGGATTACATGACGGAGTCTGCGCCTGAATGGCACACGGGATGGCCATCATCGTCACAACAAGCAGGAGATTTTGTAGATGTTTTTTCATAACAAATACGTTTTTAATTAATGACGAGGTATATATATTTTTGATTTATTTCACAATAGACCAAGAAGAAACAAGCAAATCATACTAGTTTGCTTAGTTAGTCTGTAGTGCAAAGTTACAACTTTTTAGGTAATAATTTCTATTTTAAATTTTCAATTTTCATTTTTTTTGTATCTTTGCAAGTTTAAAACCAACACTTCTATCGATGCAAAATATTAGAAATATTGCCATTATTGCGCATGTCGACCACGGCAAGACCACGCTGGTGGACCGTATGCTGCATCAGGCACAGCTTTTTCGCGAGAATCAAGAAACCGGCGACCTCATCCTCGACAACAACGACCTTGAGCGCGAACGCGGCATCACCATCCTCTCCAAGAATGTCTCTATCCGCTACAAAGGGTACAAGATTAATATCATCGACACCCCCGGCCACAGCGACTTCGGCGGCGAGGTGGAGCGCGTGTTGAACATGGCCGACGGCGTGCTGCTGGTGGTGGATGCCTTCGAGGGGCCTATGCCGCAGACACGCTTTGTGCTGCAGAAAGCCATCGAACTGGGGCTGAAGCCCATCGTGGTCATCAACAAGGTGGACAAGCCCAACTGCGACCCTGAACTGACTCAAGAGGCGGTGTTCGACCTAATGTTTAACCTGGGTGCCAACAACGACCAGCTGGACTTCCCCACTGCCTACGGCTCTGCCAAACAGGGCTGGATGGGAGCCGACTGGAAAACCCCGACCGAGGACATCAGCTACCTCATGGACCTAATCATAGAGCATATCCCCGCACCGAAGGTGAACGAGGGCAACACGCAGATGATGCTTTCGTCGCTCGACTACAGCAGCTATCTGGGACGTATCGCCGTGGGCCGGCTGAACCGCGGCACCCTGCAGGCGGGGCAGCCCGTGGTGCTGGTGAAGCGCGACCAAAGTCACGTTGCCACCAAGGTGAAGGAGCTGTATACCTTCGAGGGGTTGGGCAAGGAGCGCACCAAGAACACCGTCGAGGCGGGAGAGATATGCGCCGTGCTGCTCGACTTGGACAAGAACGTGATGTTTGAGATTGGCGACACCATCTGCGACAGCGAGAACCCCGAACCGCTGCCACCCATCAAGGTGGACGAGCCTACAATGAGCATGCTCTTCACCATCAACAACTCACCCTTCTTCGGCAAGGAGGGCAAGTACGTCACCAGCCGACACATACGCGAACGCCTATTCAAAGAGCTGGAGAAGAACCTTGCGTTGCGTGTAGAGGAGACCGCCTCGCCCGACGCTCTGCTGGTGTACGGACGCGGCATACTGCACCTCAGCATCCTCATCGAGACCATGCGCCGCGAGGGCTATGAGCTGCAGGTGGGCCAGCCCAAGGTCATCATCAAGGAGATTGACGGACAAAAATGCGAGCCTGTGGAGCAGCTGACGGTGCTGGTGCCAGAAGAGTTCTCAAGCAAGGTGATTGACGTGGTGACCCGACGCAAAGGTGAGATAGGCACCATCGACACCAAGGGCGACCGCGTGCAACTAGACTTTATGATACCTTCGCGCGGCATCATCGGCCTGCGCAACACGCTACTCACCGCCACCAACGGCGAGGCCATTATCGCGCACCGTTTCTCTGGCTTCGAGCCGTGGAAGGGCGAAATGGACGACCACAAGATGGGTGCCCTCATCGCCAAGGAGACGGGCGAGGCGACGGCATACAGCATCAGCAAGCTGCAAGACCGTGGCCCCTTCTTCATCGAGCCGGGCGAACATGTCTATGCCGGACAGGTCATTGGCGAAAGCCTACGTCCGGGAAACGACATCGTCATCAACGTGGTGACTGCCAAGAACCTCACCAACATGCGCAGCAAAAGCGCGGACGACAAGAGCACGACCACGCCGCCCATCAAGTTCTCGCTGGAAGAAGCGATGGAATACATCCGCGACGACGAGTACTTGGAGATTACCCCTTCGAGCCTCCGCATCCGCAAGATTATCCTCGACGAGATAGAGCGCAAACGCGCCCGCATTGCCGCCGGGTATAAGGATGAGTGAGTCTTGTAAGGCATAATATCAATTGTTATTTTTCTGATTAGTCGGAAATATCTGATTATTCTGACCATTCAGACAACTTTGACAATTCTGATTATACACCATGTTGACGGATAGCACACTGGAACGGTTGCGCATACTTGCCGAGTCGGCGAAGTACGATGTGTCGTGCTCGTCGAGCGGCACAGTACGTCGTGGCAAGCAAGGCATGGTGGGCAACACCGTGGGAGGCCTGGGCATCTGCCACTCCTTTGCCGACGACGGACGCTGCATCTCGCTGCTGAAGGTGATGCTGACCAACTATTGCATGTACGACTGCGCCTATTGCGTCAACCGCCGCTCGAACGACATCAAACGCGCCACGCTCTCCGTCTCAGAACTGGTGAGCATCACCATGGAGTTCTACCGCCGCAACTATATCGAGGGGCTGTTCCTTTCGAGCGGCGTGGTGCGAAACCCCGACTACACGATGGAACGCCTTGTCGCCATCGTGCGCGACCTGCGGACGGTGCACCGCTTCAACGGCTACATCCACCTGAAAAGCATCCCCGGAGCCTCGCGTGAGCTACTGAACGAGGCGGGACTCTATGCCGACCGTATGAGTGTGAACATCGAAATTCCGCGCGAGGAGTCGCTCAAGTTGTTGGCTCCTGAGAAAAACCACCAGAGCGTCTTCCAACCCATGAAACTGATACAGCAAGGGGTGCTGGAGAACAAAGAGGACCGCCGACGCTACCGCCATGCACCACGCTTTGTGCCTGCGGGGCAGTCGACACAGATGATTGTGGGTGCCACCAAGGACAGCGACCGCGACATCCTGACGATGTCGTCCGCGCTCTACAGCCAGCCCACCATACGGCGCGTATACTATTCGGGCTATATCAGCGTGAACACATACGACTCGCGCCTGCCTGTGCTGAAGCAACCGCCTCTAGTGCGAGAGAACCGGCTCTATCAGGCCGACTGGCTGCTGAGGTTCTACCATTTCAAGGTGGAGGAGATTGTGGACGACCTGCACCCCAACCTCGAACTCGAGATGGACCCAAAACTGGCATGGGCACTACGTCACCCAGAGGCATTCCCCATCGACATCAACACAGCCGACTATGAATGGCTGTTGCGCGTGCCGGGACTGGGCACCAAGTCGGCATGGCTCATCGTCAACGCTCGCAGGGCCTGCCACCTCACCTCTGAGCATCTGCGCAAGATGGGCGTGGTGATGAAGAAGGCAAAATACTTTATCACCTGCCATGAGCTCACCACCTCTACCCTACAGCCGTTAAGAGGCATCAACGAGTTGGGACCAGACCAGTTGAAGCCACTGCTCGTGTCGCCACACCAGCGCAAACTGGCTGCACAAGAAAAACAGCTGACCCTCGACTTCGAGAATTAAAAGGAGATTAGAAAGGTCTACTCCATCAGAATGTAATCGTACAATCATTGCCACAGTCGGATAATTCTCAATTCTCAACTCTCAATTCTCAATTATAATGGTCTACACCTTCGACGGAACAATGGACGGACTGCTGACAGCTGTGTTCGACACCTTCGACCGACACGAACAGCCCGAAGCACTGCTGACGGCGGGGGATGCATTGCCATTGTTTTGCGACCAAGTGCACGAAATCATTACCGACGAGGAGAAAGCCCGACGGGTGTGGTCGGGGATGGAGAAACGGCTGAGTCGTGAAGCACTACGGCTCATCACAGTCGGCTGGCTGTCGGAGATGTCGGCACTCAATAACCCGCTGTATCAATACATCTGCAAAGTCTTTCGCCAAGATGCGGACGCACCCAGTATCGAACGCAACTTTGCCGACCCCGACGTGCTGGAGGTGACCAATATCGCCCGCAAGGTGCTGCACGAACAGCTGCGCATGAAACAGTTTATCCGTTTCCAGAAAGCCAAGGACGGCACCTACATAGCCGTTGTCTCGCCCGACCACAATGTGCTGCCGCTCATCATCGACCACTTCGCCGACCGCTTCCGCGACCAACCGTGGATGATATACGACGCACACAGACATTACGGCTACTACTACGAAGGCACAGGTCATCCCCACCATATCACCTTTGAAGTCGAGTCGGCAGTCCCCTTCAACCTTGCCGACGGCAAACTGGACGAAAAGGTGCTAAGTGATGACGACCAACTGCTGCAAGACCTTTGGCGCACCTACTTCAAGGCCATCTGCATCCGCGAACGCATCAACCCCCGCAAGCAACTGAGCGACATGCCCCGCCGCTACTGGAGATACATGACCGAGAAGCAATAAACCCAATTCAGGCAAAAGCGTTGCAATGTGTAAACCAAAACCGTTGGTTTGCTTATTGGGCTGGTACAGGCTGGTACAATTCTCTACATGGTATCTTACCGAATTGTTCACCTTTTCGACAAAGTATCTTACCGAATTGACCATTTTTTCACAAAGTATCTTACCGAATTGTCTACTTTTTCACGAAGCATATTACCAATTCATACATGCCATCTGCGAAAAAGTATGCCCTCAAAAGTGAATTAAGTGCAAAAAAAATGTGGTGATACGGGCAAAATATGTGCAAAAAAGTGTATCTTTGCAGTAAAATATGGTGCAAAAAATGTAAGGCTAATGCTGCAATACATTGTATTTGCACCCGATTACAACAATAAAAAAATGAAAACAGGTACATTTTTGATTCCGGTGCTAGTCACCTGCATGGCTGTCTTTGTCGGATGTGGAGACAAAGACAATGATTATCGCGACACATGGTTGGGCACGTATGAGGGATATTGCGATTACCATTCCTCCACGGGGGCTGACCATCAGTTCGACACGGTATACACCAACGAGTCATTATCAGTCTCCAAGCAGGGAAACGAGGGATTGGTGATGATGGACTATCTAGGCCAGTCGTTCCAAGTGCACTGCTCCTCAGATGGCACGTTTACCTCCACTTCAAACAATCCTCACAGCGAGTGGAATGGTTGTATCAAAGGCGACAGCCTGTTCTTTAACTACCACGATGTCTCACAAGGTCATTCCTCCACACGCCATTTTAAAGGGAAAAAGAAATAAAAGGACTTCTATAAATCACCTCGGAGAGGTGAGACTTTTCATAACACCGTACAAACAATATACGTGTCGCGACCAAGGGGAGCAACATCGTACAGTGCGGTGAGAGAAGAAACCCTCTATCAGCGTCCCAAAGGTACGCGACATATCAACAAAAAAGAGCACTCCAAAAGTCCGTCTTCACCAAAACACTTGCTATATCAAATATTATTCGTATTTTTGCAACGTAAAACAGTTTACCCATGACAGACAAAGCCATGATTAAACGGATTAAACAAAACGTGCTTGAGGCACGTCGCGACCGTATGGGATCAATGTCAAAAACAGTTGACCCTCAAGCAGAGGTATGGATTATGGACTCGTGGTTAAGCAGATGAAACAGTGATAGTTCACTAGGCTATCTTTTATCAAAGTATAAAGTATATAGAAATCATTTTTTGCCATTTCAAATTAAACAGAATAGTTAACAATAAACAATCATGTCAAAGATTATCACTAATTCCGAAGAATTAAGTAACATTTTTCAAGAAAATTGCAAGAACTATAATCATATAGCTTTCGTTACAGCTTGGGCAGGTAATCCTAACGATAAAAGCATCCAATGTCTCTTTAATAATCGCTATAAGATTACAAAAGCAGTGGTGGGGCTACATTTCTATCAGACCTCACCGTTATTTATTAAGAAATTCTGGGGGATAAGTGCTGTCCGCTATATCACCAATCGTAATACTGATATCTTTCATCCAAAGGTTTACCTGTTTTATAACAATAAAAAAAAGTGGGTAGCATTAGTCGGAAGTTCCAATTTGACAATGGGAGGATTTGAAAAGAATACCGAATGTAATGTGTTACTAACATCCGATGAAGATTCCCAAAATGTCTATTCTGACTTGTTAAAATTTATCTCATATCAACATAGAGAATCCGTAATAATGTCTGAAGATGAGTTCTCAATATACTATGAGTATTGCAAAAAGAATAATAAAAATAAAACATTTGATAATCTAATTGTCCCTCTGAACCATAATCTTACTGGTTTCGATTGGGATAATTATTATTCTCGTCTAATTGACAATGAGGGCAGAAATGATAAAGAAAAGATTAAAATACGATTAAAATTATTAGACAAATGTCAACTTTTATTCAAAGAGAAAAGTTTCAAGGACTTTAGTAAAGACGAACAAAAAGCCGTGGCAGGTATAGTTAAGAATATTGGCGATGGAATTGAAGATTGGCAATTTTTTGGTAGCACCAGCGCTAATGGTCGTTTTAAAACAAAATTAAAAGATAAGAAGATAGTAAAAAGATTGTCTGATGCTATAGACCTAATTCCCCTAAAGGGGAATGTAGATAAAGACATCTATGACAAATATGTAAAAGCCATGAAAAATGCATTGGGAATGAATGATCCTGTAACTATATGCACTAGATTTTTAGCATTAAGACGACCTGATTTGTTTGTGTGTATGGCTGGAAGGTCCTCAAAAAATGAAGAGCAGTCTACGATATCCAAGTTGCTAGAGATGCTTGGGGAAAAGGTCAAAAAGAGCACTACAATTTCCCTTAATAACTATTGGGATAAGGTGGTTGAGAACATTCGGAATTCTAAATGGTACAAAGAATCATTGAGAGAAAATGCTGATATAATTGAGATAAGGATACATCAATATCGAGCTGCCATGTTAGATGGTCTATGCTATAGGTTAAACGAGTCCTTTAATTAATTGCATTTTCTTTTGTTGCAGATTTGCAAATAGTTCTATGCAACCCTTAGCAAAGATTTAAAGGAAGAAATCCCTGGGGTCGAAGGTCTTTCGGAATCGAACATTAGATGTTGCAAGCGCTTTTATCTTCTTTATAGTGAGGTTGTTGAAAATATTCCACAGGTTGTGGAAGATTTGGACAGAACGAATAACAAACAAAAGCAATGACTGAGAAAGTTCATATCCCCCTTGACGACGGGAGCGTGGTGGAGACTGCTATGCACCCTGTGATTGTGTCGGCGAGTCGGGCGACGGATATTCCGGCGTTTTATGCCGACTGGTTCTTCTATCGGCTGCAGAAGGGGTATTCGGCTTGGATTAATCCTTTCAATAACAAGAAGGGGTATGTGTCGTATCAGGATACACGGTTTATTGTCTTTTGGTCGAAGAATCCCAAGCCCCTGCTGGAGCATCTGGATGAACTCGATAAACGTAATATAGATTGCTATATCCAATATACGCTGAATGACTATGAGGATGATGGGCTGGAAAAGAATGTGCGACCTTTGGCAGAGCGCATTGATACTTTCAAAAGACTTGTAGAGAGGTTAGGAAAAGAGCGTGTAATCTGGCGGTTCGACCCGTTAGTGCTGACAGAACCCGGTGGCCGGGCTGCCATTACCACCGATGTGCTGCTTGACAAGATTGAGCGCATTGGCGACCAGCTAAAGGGATATACCGAGAAACTGGTGTTCAGCTTTGCCGACATCGCCACTTACCGCAAGGTGAAACACAACCTGAAGGAGTCGAATATCAACTATGTAGAATGGAATGAGCCGGACATGGTTGATTGTGCCAAACGGCTTGTGGAATTAAACAAGAAATGGGGCTTCACCTTAGCCTCTTGCGGGGAGAAGATTGACCTGCCAGGTGTGGTACACAACAGCTGTATTGACCACGATTTGATAATCCGTCTTGCCCACAGGGACAAGGCATTGATGGATTATCTTGGTGTGACAAAGATTCCAGTGCAGCGAGACATGTTCGGCAATGTAGATTTGCCTCAAGGAGCCATATTGTTGGACGACGGGACAGCGGCCATACAAAAGAAGAAGATGCCCGACAAGGGGCAGCGGGCGGCCTGCGTCTGCATGGTTAGCAAGGACATCGGGCAGTATAACACTTGCCCGCACCAATGCGAATACTGCTATGCCAACGCCTCGAAGGAACTCGCCACAGAGAACTGGAAGCGACATCAACTCGACTCACATTCCGAACTAATCATCCCACAAGACTAATTTCGAATTACGAATTTGGGGGGCACACACAGGACACTGTAGCGACTCAATTCACGAGAGTCTTTTGACTGCTTTGCTTTTAGGTTTTCATCAAGCCCCACCCCGCCATAGATCATATCTCTATAACGCTCTTGGAATAAGCACACTAAAAAGCATTCCAAAATTTTACTCAATGGACTGAGTAATTTTACTCAGCGCACTGCGTAAAATGTAGAGACACAACCATAAAGCCTGAGTATAAAACCCTTATGGAACGACTGAATCAGCCTCGAAGGATTATTCTGGTCGTAATGGGACTTATTTGAACAGTAGACGCAAATCGGCAGAGAGGAATTCTTCAACGGGATAGCCCTCATAACCCACCACAAAGGCGGTATGGGGGCTAAAACGGTCGCGGAACGTGCTGAGGCCAGTATTGTATTTTTCCAGATTTGACTTTACCTCCAGACCGACAACTTTACCTCCATACTGCAACACAAAATCGACCTCATCATTCCCGTCACGCCAGTAAAAGGGGCTGACGCGATGGGTGAAGGACTCATTAAGAATATGGCATCCTACAGCGGATTCAAACAGCCGTCCCCATAAACGACGGTCGGCCTGGGCCTCCCGAAATGTGGCTCCACAGTAGATACTTTTCAGTGCATTATTGTAAACCTGATACTTGGGGATTGATGCCCTCCGACGAAGACTGTCGGCTGAATATTTCTGTAATCCACACACCAAACCACTTTCGTCCAACAGATTTAAGTATGATGATAGAGTTGTGGTATTTCCTGCATCCTGCAACTGCCCAATCATTTTGGTCATCGAAACTGCTTCGCCTGAATAGGCTGATGCCAGTTCGAAGGTCTGACGCAACAAGGCAGGCTTGTTCACCACCGCATCCACCAAAACATCTTTGTTGATGGTGGCATCGATAATTGCGGAACGGACATATTCTGCCCAACGCTCTTCATTGCCAATCAAAGGTGCAGCAGCGGGATACCCACCAAAATAGATATACTGTTCAAGGGTGAATCCAAAGGCCTCACGCATCTCGCTGAACGACCAATGAGGCATCTTGATAGTCTCGAAGCGTCCCATCAGAGAGTCTGCCAGCCCACGCTCCAACATCACCCGCGAAGATCCCAGCAAAAGAAGTTTGATTGGGGTATCGTGAAAAGTATCTTCATCCCACAGCTTTTTCACCGTCTCGCTCCATCCTTTTATCTTCTGCACCTCGTCAATGACCAGCACCATCTCATTCAGATTATCTGTTTTCAACTGCGTCCGGGCATTATCCCAGCAGGAAGAAATCCATTCGCGCTGCGCAGTTGGTACTTCATCCGCAGAATACATCAACCACGGTGCTTTCAATGATTCCAGTACTTGTTTTACAACGGTAGTTTTACCCACTTGACGAGGGCCTGTCACTATTTGGATGAACCTCCGAGGCTCTTCCAGTCGTTCTTTAATTACCTTAGAATAAACACGTTCAAACATATTGTATCATTTTACTCAACGCATTGAGTAATTTTACTCAATAGACTGAGTATTTTTACTCAATTCACGATGCAAAGATACAAAGTTAATTTGATATACAAGAATTCAAAAGAAAAAATTTCGCTCTAATACAACAGATGACAGGTTTAGTCAAATTGTCTTATTGTCGCGTCCCTATCGGGACGCAGTTCGGTTACACATTGATTATCACCGTACTATGCACGGTGTTTCTTCGAGACATTGCTGCATCTCGGCATAGCTCGAACAAGTTCGGATCTGCTCTCGACTTCCGCAACGTTTCTTCGAGACGTTGCTGCATCTCGGCATAGCTCGAACAAGTTCGGCTCTGCTCTCGACTTCCGCAACGTTTCTTCGAGACGTTGCTGCATCTCGGCATAGTTCGAACAAGTTCGGCTCTGCTCTCGACTTCCGCAACGTTTCTTCGAGACGTTGCTGCATCTCGGCATAGCTCGAACAAGTTCGGCTCTGCTCTCGACTTCCGCAAC
>JAEEGI010005285.1_pt1 | contig 29741 bp, 29 predicted proteins | sample 8958751 | NCBI WGS metagenome assembly JAEEGI01 (sample SAMN16246545, study PRJNA631951) | gut metagenome | biome: gut microbiome; feature: rumen; material: KS-attached | host: Bos | place: Iran: Karaj | collected 2018-10 | reverse complement strand
TTCTTGTTGATCGCTTCGGGAATTCGGCCTCTAATGATATGACTTACTCTAATTTGGGGCTCGTCGATCTGCTCTGACCTGTAAAAGTCTCTGAGCGCTTGATAGGTTGCCCCGATGAATTGTGTCATTGATAGAGCGACCTCATTATCTTTTGCAAAGGTCGGTATCACACAGTCGTTCTGAAGGCTCTCCAAAGTTATGGCTGTGGAGTTAGCCTCGATGAAAGGGGAGCGGGTATCTTCGGTAATGATTTCAGCGTCGATAATGGTCTCCCCGATGTTGGTTGTTTGCTCCGCTTCTTCGACTACCATTGGGAGGTAGGATGGCGGAATAATTGTTGTTGTTTGTTCCATTTGTTCTGTTGTTAGTTAAATGGTTAATTACTTTGGTGGGCTTCTCAATTTCTGTAAAGCCCGTACCAGTTTACGTGAATGCTTGATCACCGCAGTGCCAAGCTCGCATAACGCAAGTAAGCCGTCAATAATATCTGTAGCTTTTGATCTCTTTGCAGCTACACCCGTGACGGTTCATCTTGTTTCTTCTCTTCTTCTTTCTCGTTCTTCTTGTCACGGCCCCAATTGTGAATCTTCTCTGCGATATCCAATAATGCAGATATACCGAAAAGGGCCATAACGAGTTTTGGTAAATTGTTCATTGTCTCTCTCTGTTTTGTTTGTAAATGTTAGTTTAAATTGTCAATAAAAATGTTGTCTAATTCTCTTACATATAAGGGTTTTAGACTAGTATTAGAGGGGGAGAAGAAAAAGCTATTGTATGTGAAATTCAAATCATTTTAGATCGGTTTTCCATTCGTTATAATACAAAATCAAGAATTTTCTGTATATTTGTGGAGTCAAACTTTGTAATTTGTTAAAGGAATATTTAGTCTGTAATTCAACCGTAATAAATATGGCATTCTTTTCATCATTATTGACTTGGCAAGTATTTAAAACTTGGATGTTACCAATAATTCAAAGCATTGTTGCATCTTGGACTTATGATGTGATGAATAACTGTTTGTCCTCTCAAAATGAAAAGACATCGATAACATTAGATGATAGCCTTCACCAAGCAATGTGTAGAGCTGTGGAAAGAGTTGTGTCTGGTAATGATGTTGCCAAAGCAAAATATTCTTCAGAAGAAATAAGGTATTATAAGAAGGTTCTCTATGATGAACTCATAAAACTTGAACCAGCCGATAGAAAAAAATATGTCAGTAAGGAGATTTATGAAGCTTTTAGAGAAGAAGCTAAAAAAAATCCCAACATATTGAATAATATAACATATAGCCTTATTGTTGAATGCAGAAAGACTCAACAAGAGAGCATTTCTGTAATAGCTGATCTAGTAAGTATTACTAAAGGAATTGATGAGAAGACAAATCAACTCGTTAGCGGACAGCAAAAGATAATTGATAATCAGTCGGTGTTGAAAATAGATATAGAAGATGTAAAACAACTAATTATCTCAGGAAAAACGTCAACTATACTAGAACATATATTGCCAACCCTAAAGGCTTCTATTTCCAGTTTAAAGGTACGTACAACTTTAAAGTTCTTAGAGTCGATAAAAAATGAAGTCGAGATTAATGCAAAAGATGATTTGTATATGCGAGCAAAGATTGAGTATTATTGCGGTCTTTGTCAACGTTTTATAGAAAATGAAAATTGTAAATCTTCATTTTTGAATGCTTATAACTTGATGAAGAAAGCGAATGAAACTGATTTAGATATCATCGGAGCAAAGATCTTTCTTCTGATTTCGGAAAATGATATTGATTCTGCACAAGAATTGTCATTAGAAATTAGAAGATTGGATCGAAATAATAAATGGGCATGGATACCAGAATTAATGACAAGCAAAGATTCTAAGGAACTTTTTAAAACAATACCTCAAGAATTGAAAGAGCAAGACTCAATTCTCGGAGAGTTACTCCTACTCAATTCCAATGTTCCTTTTCAAAAAGAATTAGTTGATTTAAATAAATCGTATGATATTCCTCAATACCTAGATTACGAAAATTTGTCAATCTGGGTTTTACAACTAACGATTGCAATAAATAGATTATTCAAAAAATTGACTTTTAATGTTCAGGCATTTGAATCTCCAGATCAAACTGAAGTCATTACGCAGTTTTCTAACATTTCGAGGAATTATCTTTCTTTTCTAAAAGAAACTGAAGCAATAAACATAATACCCGATATTGAGTTTATTGACATATATTGTTCATTTATAAAAGAAAAAGATATCTCCCTACTTTCTTTAATGAATGAGCATAAACCATCAAATGCTTTTTATGAAATTTATGTTTTGATGAAGTTGAACATGATGTCAAGGCTTGAGCTCTATAAAGAAGCTGTTGAATTTATCAATCAATTAGACATACTTAGTTGCAGTATTATCAATATGAGACTTTGGATATCTTTAAAAATGATGGATGTTGATAATATTGTTGAATCATATAGAATAGCAATAGAAAAGAAAATAATCTTTCCACCATATCAATATGGTTATTTTGTTTCTTCATTGAAATTTCTTATTCAGGACGTTTTTACGTATGCAAAAGAACTGCGATTTGAAAGTAAATATGATGAATCTGTTTTCCATATAGCTGCACATCATTATTATGGTGACGAAATTAACATACAGGAATTGCAGTCACTTGAACAAAACGTATGTCCAATCTTATACATACTAATTGCAGATATTTATAAAGATTTAGGAAATACACAAGATGCTTTAAGGTTAGGGAAGAAAGCTATAGTGCCTGGAGTTGTCGATTTTAGTAGTTATGTTTACGTAGAAATATTGCGAAAAAGTGGCAGAGGAAAAGAATTGTACCATTATCTTAAAGAAATTCGAAATAGTGGTTATACGGAGAATGATAATTGGCTCGCTGAAGAAGCTAATTTAGCTGTGGCTATGTCTGATTACGCATCAGCAGTCGAACCGCTTCGGGTTTTATATTCAAGAAATCCTTCAAATTACAGTGTTTTTGAAAAATATCTTATTTCTTTAGACAGATGCGGCACCAATACAGAAGAAATTAATAAACTCTCTGAGGGAATTGAAACTACCGCTATTGATCCACAGTATGTTCCCAATATTTTCAATGTTTTGATTCGTAATAATTTGACAGAAAGAGCTGTTGGATTACTTTATCATAATATATTAGTTTCAAATAATCTAAAACTGAGGTCTCTATATTTTACAGCCTCTTTTAATGATAGAATAAATAGAATTATTCTATATCAGAAAAATGAAGTTTCTGATGGAGATTATGTTCTTTTGAATCAAGATGGTAAAGAAAAATATGAAACGATTCATTTTGGGGGACGTCTCGAGGAACTTATCGGGAAGACCGTGGGGGATGAATATACCTTAAGTCTGTTTGATGGGGATCACCTAATTAGGATTATGGGGATTTTTACCCCTTATGTTAAACTGTATAAAGAAATTAGTGAGGATGCACACAATAATAGGTTTAAGGAATTTACTAGCTTTACTCTAGATGATTTAAAAGGAAATGATGGTGATATTCTTGGAAATCTTGAGAGAATTGCATCGACACATTCTGGAATGCCAAAAGATGTAGGTCGTGACAATGCGGAAGAATACCGGAGCGGAAAATTAACTTTAGGAAGCTTCATTAGAGAGCATGAACTTGTTGGCGGTATGTATGAAAAGCTATTTGGAGTCTTTAACATATATGTGCCACAGTCTATTGCTCTTTCAGAATATTTTAAATCAACAGGTTTTTCATCTGATAGTTGCAGATACGTTTTAGACTTGTCATCACTTTTAATGCTTTGCGAATTATACAACACTTGTAATTTGAGTTTGAATATAAAGTACATTATACCTTTAGGCCTTAAAAATTTAATTAACGAATCGTATTTACAAGAAAAATTAGGCAATTATTCATATATTAGTAATTCTGTATTTGAAAAACTTTATATTCCAAATCCACAGCAAGGTGAAACTCCATTGCAAACGAAGATACGACAGTTGCAAGAATGGATTTCAAAATACTGTGAAGTTGAAATTGCAGAAGACAAGGTTAATCTTACTCACAATAATGTTATTAGAAGTTCATACATGAATTCAGAATCTGAAAGTGTGTTATTGGCTTTGAAATCCAAGTATGTATTATTGACTGAAGATTTAGGCATTTTTGGAATGTTCTCACATGCTATTCGTATAATGAACATTGAAACATGGATATCATTAATTGATTCCACAAGAATTGACACAATCACAAAATACCAAGCTTCTTTGCATTATATTGGTCTTCAATTAAGTCCAGATATCATATATGAACAATATACCAGTAAAGATAGCAAGATTAGAGATGAATTGAACTCTTCCATAGAATACAATCCATTTATTTGGAGTTCAGTCATTGATGCATCTTTTTCACTTATGGAGACAGAAGGTTATGGAATAGATGATTGTAAACAACTTTTGACAATGCTTTTTATGCAACATCCAGCAGAAAATGTCACGAAAATGGCAAAATATGCTGTAAATAAATTTCGTAATGATTATTATACAAAGTGTGTTCTTGAAGCTCTGAAAGGGATATATCCGTTTTCATAAGAATTGGCCGTAATTGAAAAGTATATAACCATAATAATCGAAAGTTAACCAGGCAAAAAAAGATATACCAACCTCATGATAGTTAAGTGGGGTTGGTTTTTGTCGTCATTTATGTGACTTGAACTTCATCCTGTCATAGCCGAAAGGATTATGAGTATAGCCCCATCCTGCTACATGTGTTACCTCTTCTTCAGCACCAGACCTTGTCGGGAAGAGTGATACAACAAACTCGATCGCCTTAATCATTAGGCATGCGGAGGGTGAACTATAAGCCCCATTAAAATGAGTAATAGCTCAGATTCATTTCAACTGTCTGTTTTTATCATTCGAATTAAACTTTTCTGGGCCTCGGTCGCAAAATGGCCGAGGTTTGTTGTAACTTTGTGGCGACAACTTTTAAATCGCGGATTATATGGCGAAGAAACAGAAAGATAGAGGACCCGACTTGATGAGCAAGTATGTGTGGCTGATAGAGACTATCTATCGTGCCAAGCGGATCTCGTATAATGAACTTAACGAGCGATGGAAAAATGACACTGATTTTAGCAGTGGTGAAGATCTCCCCAAAAGGACATTGAAACGATGGCTTGATACCATTGAGGTCCTGTTTGGAATCAACATCGAGAATGAAGGCCGTGGCGACTATCGTTACCACATCGATGATGACGAGAATCTCGCCAAGAAAGGACTCCGCTCGTGGCTCTATGGCACCTTTTCAGTAAGCAATGCGTTAGTGAGCAGTAAGAGTATCCGAGACCGCATTTTGCTGGAGTATGTGCCCACGGGCCAAGAGTATCTGCAGACCATCATTGATGCGATGAAAGAGAATCGAGAAATACATATCACCTACTACAATCCTTGGAAGGATGAGGAATTTGACCTGATACTGCAACCGTTGTGTGTGAGGCTTTTCAGACAACGATGGTACGTGATCGCTCTCAACCATTATCCTTGGCTCAATGAAGATGGTCCAAGAATTTACTCCCTTGAACGCATCAGGGCTTTGCAGGTCAGAGATGAGACCTTCAACATGCCCAAGGACTGGAGCGCCGAGGAGTATTTTGAGGGATGCTACGGTGTGATTCGTGACCATGATTACGATAAAGAACTCGTGAAACTGAAGGTAACAGCTGGCCAAGCCAACTACATTCGTGGGCTCAGGTTGCATGAGTCGCAAAAGGAGGTTGAGCGTAATGATGAATACAGCATCTTCACCATGTTCATTCGCCCAACTTTCGACTTTATTCAGGAATTGTTTTGGCAGGGCGAGGATGTTGAGGTGCTCGAGCCGCAGTGGCTTCGTGAGGAAATAGCTGGTAAAATTAACAGGATGTGGAATAAATACAGAAAAAAGCAATGAAACTAATAACCAAACTAACTAACTTCTCGTCTGTTGATGAGAGTCGTGTTGAACAGGCTTTTGAAGATATAGCCAAGACAATTTTATATGATGGTTATATCAAAGTCAGAAATGAATACCGTGTTTACATCAAGACAGTGGAGTTCTATTTCCATGCAGAAGAAGGCAGTTTGTTCAACTCATCAGATCCAATCGTATATCATCGGAGCGGCAGGTTCTCTGGTATAAATCTTCCGTACTTTCCTGTTCTTACACTTCATGCACATGTTTCGGGATTCGACATCACTTTTGAGAATGAACAGTACAAGTATAGAGCTTCGGCATTGATTAGGGCATATTCGATATATGATGTCAAGAAAGAAACTTTCATTAGGAACGAGAAAGGTAAAATATACGATGATAGGTCTACTTTTCTTTACAACTACCTGAATGGCTTTTCACTTGATGGGCGCAACGGGATTTCATGGATAGACGAGGAGTCGGAAATTGCCCATGTAATTGCTAAACCATCTCCGAGAAGAAATGTGTATGTTTATGTAGATGGAAAGAAAACGAGTAAAAGGGATATGCGTCCATGGAGTTTTACCCGGGTAAATGAAATAGAACCATGATTAGGGACGAAGAAACAAATGTAGTCTATCTGGCGGATAAACTTCAAGACGATTATCCTGATTTTTGGAGACGGTTTATAGCGCTGCTCAATGAAATGGGTATTTGCTGGAAGCTAATTCCCGGAACTTGTGATATCTGGGCAAGAGACTTCATGCCTATTCAATTGAGTTACGGGGAATTCCTTCGTTACCGCTATGAGCCAGACTACTTACTTAATGAAGAAGATCGTGCTACCATAACAAATCCCGTCATGGTATGCGAGTCGTTGGGAATAAAATGTCGAGAAAGTAAATATCGACTTGACGGGGGAAACGTCACACTCTGCGGTGATTATGTCGTGATGACCAACAAGGTTTTTGCAGAAAATGGGATGAATGATTATAATGAAGATTTTGTGATCTTTTTAGAAGAATCTTTTCAACGTAAAGTGATTATCATTCCATGGCACTGCATAAACCCCGATGATGAAAATGCTGATGTTTTTGGACACTCTGACGGATTTATTCATTGGTGCGGTGGTAATAAAGTGCTAATGTCAAACCATCGGGATACAGATCCAGAGGAAGCCGCAAAAATCAAGCATATAATGGAAGCAAAAGGATTTGATGTCAAAGAGATGCTTTTTGATGTAAAAAGTCCAAACCCTGATTGGAACTGGGCATATATTAACTATCTTCAAGTAGGGAAGAAGATTGTTATGCCTGCTTTCGGAATCCAGGAAGACAGACAAGCTTTGAAGTATGTACAAGACAATAATCCTGGTTGTGAAATAAGACAGATAAGAATGCGTGATATCGCAGCTAGAGGAGGTGCTTTACATTGCATCACTTGGAACATAAAAGAATAAGAAAAAATGAGAGATTTTGCAGCTATAGATTTTGAGACCGCCAACTATGATCGTTCTTCGGTATGTTCGGTTGGAGTGGTCATTGTCCGGGACGGGGAGATTGTGGACAAGTTCTATTCGCTCATCCAGCCCGAGCCCAACTACTATAACTATTGGTGTACTCAGGTTCATGGCCTGTGCCGGGCCGATACCGACGATGCCCCGGTGTTCCCAGACGTGTGGGCTCAGATTGAGCCTTTGATTGAAGGCCTGCCGCTAGTCGCCCACAACCGCCCCTTTGACGAAGGCTGCCTTCGCGCCGTCTTCCGCACCTATCAGATGGATTATCCCGAGTACGAGTTCCTCGACACCCTGGCCGCATCCCGCCACTTGCAACCCGACTTGGAAAACCATCAGCTCCAGACCGTGGCCGCCGCCTGCGGCTTCCAAATGGAGAATCACCACCACGCCCTCGCCGATGCCGAAGCCTGCGCCTGGATAGCAAAAGAACTGTTATAACTTCAATCGTTTTGATTTTGGATAAGTGAAGCGGATTTAATAACTTTGCAAACAATAAACACAATCTTATAATATCTGTATTATGAAATTTGATAAATTTCAATTAAGTAATCTAAAAGAGAATAAACTGAAGAACCATATTATTCAACGGGGCTTAGTATGGAATCCTAAACAAATTGGATTGCTTTGGGATTCAATTCTACATGAAATACCAATCGGGACTATTCTTCTATTGGATAACGGTAATGAAAAGCAGGTTTTAGATGGACAGCAAAGGTTAAATGCAATATCACTTGGATTTGGACAATATCTTCCAGATAATCCTGATAGCGTTGTCTGGATTAACTTCAAAAAAGACAATTCATTTACTTTGATGGTGACAACCATCTCACATCCATGGGGATATAACGATAATGAGGATTGCTCAAAATTAAGAGCAATTGAACAAAGATATGCGATAAAAGAGTTTTTAGGAGAAGATGTTGATGAATGGTCAATTTACAATAGCGATGCCATATCCTTAAAATCAACATGGCCTTTTAAGGCAGAACTGCCCATCCCATTGCAAGTTCTTTTCCAAGCAGCTGAAAATGATAGCAGCCATTTTGTAGAATGCGCGAACAAATTATATAAAGATCATTTTTCAAATGCATATAAGAAAAAGATTGACCATGAACAACTTAACATCGCATTAGCATGTCTTGAGAGTTATATAAGAAATGCACTAAAATACGAAATTGGTGCCACAATAATGACCCTTGAATCAATTGAAACGATTGAGACACTTTTCAATAGAATAAATAAGGGTGGAACCCCGATAAGTGATGATGATCTGGCGTATTCCACGATTAAAGCATACTTCAAGTTCATCAAGGATAAAGAAGATGAAGTTTCAGCTTATATCAGTCCAGCTAAATTAGCTAGAATGTCTCTCCGTATTATAGAAACTGATATAAAAAAGAATAATAATGGTTTTGTCAATCATCTTAGCTTAGAAAAAATCAGAGAGAAAGGCTGCGACAAAGAGTATTTGCGAAGAATAAGTGATTTCTATGATAATGTGCCATACTTATTAAAACAAGTTGATGATGTTTTTAATCACTCCAAAATACCAGATGTATTAAAAGCACGCATTGCTAATCAATCAACCGATTTGTATATGCTTCTGCTTTATATCAAATATCATCAATTTTATGAAATTGATGATGAGTTCTTATCGGGGTTGGTATTTTATATTCATTGGTTTGCAAGGGATATCTCAATATGCGTTAATCTTTGTCATCAATATATAAGCAAACATGACAAAAAACTTGATGCAATTAGATTGGCATTAGCTCATGCTGTCAACATATCGAACTTAACTCCATTAATCACGCCTGATGAGTTTGACAAAATGTTGAAGATCGAGGCCCATGATAAATGGAATCCTGGGTTATCTCAATGGAATGAGTTGTGGAATCGAGTATGCACTAATAAAGAGATGCTTCTTTATTTCGAACGAAGTTATTTGAGTGGATGTTTTCGGAACTATAACCCGTTAAATCTCAAGATGTGGAGCGAGCATAACACTCCTTGGGACTATGATCACATTATCCCTCAGAATTGGTTTGGCAACTATAGTGAACATAATTGTTATGCTCGGTTCTGTCGCAATTATTGGTTGAACAATATCGGAAATCTTGCAGCTATTCCATTTGAAACAAATCGGTCCAAGAGTGATAATGATGATTGGAGTTATTATAAGGCACATGACCAGTCTCTAAAGGTAGACATTGATGCAGTTGAAGAATTGTCTAAAGATCCAAGTATCATAACATCTGACCCTAAAACTGCATTAGATTTTGCAACGACGACATTCAGGCGTTGCGGGGAAATTTATCGGGATTGTTATGATAATCTGTTTAGATTCATCTCTATAGGCGAACAGGATTTGACTCAATTGGCTAATGAAAGAAAAAAAGTATTAGACGGATTAAATAGGGCGTTGAGAAATTTGGGAGAAAATAGTGGTTATTATTACGTTACACAGGATGCATCTATTGAATTACCCGTTGATACTTATTGGGCATGGAATATGCCCTGGATGTCTTGCGGAATCATTGTTAATTCTTTTTTTTATGTTGCTCTCACCTGCTATTTGGATTATGAGGCGAAACCTGAGCCTCAATTGGTTTTTGAGATTGGCGTAAGGCGTAATCCTGGAACTATAGAGATAAAGCGTGAACTACCAAGATTTGACAAATATACTCAATATAATAAGGATTGGTGGTATATTGAGAGAGACTTTAATAATGAAAAAGAGCAATTTGAAATAGACAGCATTAGAGACGAAATCATGAAATTAAAAACATTTGTAGAAAGGGAGACAAGTCATACGTAAAGTATAATGACATTGAAAAATGTTATCATTCATTTCTAATAGCGACCATTATGGGGATGTGCTTAGCCGGGTGCAGTCGGTGAAGCACTCGTTGTGGATTGGGACGGCTGACATTAAGGACCTGTATGTGGAGGTTGGTAAGGAGACGAAACCTTTCCTGGCGGTTATCGCGTTGCTGATTAGACGTGGTGTTGAGGTGAGGCTGATTCATGCTAAGGAGCCGGGGCCGAACTTCAGGGAGGACTTTGACCGCTATCCAGTACTATATGACCGGTTGGAGCGGGTGCTGTGTCCCCGGGTTCACTTCAAGATGTTGGTCTTTGACTGTGAGGAGGTGTATATCGGCAGCGCTAACCTCACGGGGGCAGGCATCGGCATGAAGAGTAGCGATAAGCGTAACTTCGAAGCCGGCATCTTGACCGATGACCCACAGATCGTCGAGCGAGCCATGAAGCAGTTCGATGATGTTTGGATGGGCAAGTACTGCAAAATCTGCAAGCGCAAAGACTTCTGCCCAGACCCCATCGTATAAGTTTTTCAGATCTCTGCCGCAATATGGCATACCATGGCTTTACATTTGCCGCCGATTGTAATTTGTTTCACATTTAATCGCTAGCATTATGAGCAAAGTTTTTAGAATTACGCCGAAGCGCACCAGGCGCGTCAACGGGCAAGTCATCACGCCCGAAATGGTGATTACGGTAACAACCCGTCAGCACTGTCTCAACCCGTTCTACAACGGAGCTGTCGAGGTCCAAGAACAGTACATGCGTATGTACCAGTTCGACTACAAGAAGGCCTGCATGAGCGCCGCTGACTTCACCTACCAGGCACTCGACTAAACTTTTTCTTTAAAAAAACAACTGTTGGGCGCACCTCTGCCACATTTTGGCGGAGGTGTGTTTTTACTTTGCATCAAATTAAACGGAGACAGAATTATGGAAACATCAAAACAAAAGGAAACGAACAATTTGGATTTGCTCACTGCTATTGAGTATATCGCAGATAAGGCAAAGGGATCGGGGTTGAGCGCTGGGTTTTATCGCAAAGCGAATCAATACATTAAATATGTGACTGAAAAAATGGAGCTCACCAAGGAGCAGAGCGTTATGCTTGCTTTATTTGTTGACAATAGTGATAGCACGAACATTTCAATCGGGGATTTGGGACAATTCCTTGAATGTCGAACAACGAGGCTTCTTAGATATATGGTTGACATCGATGTCCTAGAGAATAGAGAACTAGTGAGGTGTAGCCGTAGTTGCCATAGGAAATCATACAGAGTGCCCGCTGAGGTCATTGAAGCTCTTAAACAAAATGAGAAATACGTACCAAAGAACTATTCAGGTCTTTCTTGTGCTGAATTGTTCTGTGAAATAGAGAACATACTTGATTTGCGACAAGAAGAGGAGCTAACCTACGAAACGACAGTAGAAAAGATAAATAACTTATTGGACTGCAATAAGCATATTATCTATGTTCAAAAAGTTTTGAGCTACAATTTTAACGATGAAGATAAAATGTTGCTGATTCTATTTTCTCATCTGTTCGTGAACAACAATGACAACTATATCAGGTTCCATGATCTCGATTTTCTGTATGATGATAAAAGGGAGTGGAGCATTGTGAAGTCTAAGTTGAACCGTGGTGATCACGTCTTATTAAAAGGTAAGATTGTTGAATACAACAATTGTAACGGCATGGTAGACAGGGAATCGTTTCGAATGACCAACGACGCAAAGCGTGAGTTGTTTGTAGAACTTCATCTGCCCTCCATGGATGAAAAGAGTGGAGACGTCATCAAGTCCAAAGACATCACACCTAAAAAGATGTTTTATGGGGACAAAGTCGAATGCCAGATCGATGAATTGGGAAACCTCTTGAACGATGAGCAATATAACCAAATTCGAACTCGCATGACAGACACTGGATTCCGTTGCGGATTCACTTGCCTCTTCTATGGCGCCCCCGGAACCGGAAAGACCGAAACTGTGCTGCAACTTGCACGACTAACAGGTCGTGACATCCTACAAGTGAACATCTCTCAAATCAAGAGCTGCTGGGTTGGAGAGAGCGAGAAGAACATCAAGCAAGTGTTTGACAACTACAAGGCCAAAGTTAAAAATAGCCAGATAACACCCATTCTTCTCTTCAATGAGGCTGATGCCATCATTGGGGAACGCATGGAGGGTGCCAAGAGCGCTGTCAACAAGATGGAGAACAGCATCCAGAACATTATTCTGCAAGAGATGGAAACACTCGATGGCATACTCATTGCCACGACCAATCTGGCCCAGAATATGGACAAGGCATTTGAGCGCAGGTTCCTCTACAAAGTCAAGTTTGAGAAACCGACGATAGAAGCTCGGATGAACATGTGGCATGAGATGATCCCGAAACTGAACGAGGATGAATGCCGGATCTTGGCCACAAAATACGATTTCAGTGGAGGACAGATTGAGAATATCGCCCGTCACTACACCATCGGAAACATCCTGCATGGCGATGCTGAGAATAAGATTGATCAACTCTCAGCTTACTGCGATGCCGAGAGACTGGAGTCTTCTGTCGGTAGCCGAAGAGTGGGATTCTGTTAATGGAAAAAATCAGAAAAATTTGCACCTCTGCCGCAATTTGGCCGAGGTGTGTTTTTATTTTGCGCCAAATTTAACGTAAACAAGATTATGGAAACAGAAAAACAAAGAGGAATGGACGAAGTAATTATCAACAACAAAGCGGAGATGCGACGAGTGGAAATGGCAGCAGGACTGGAAAAACAAATCGAACGGCAAGCATGGATGACCGTCTCGCGAAAACGCCCCCTGACGGCGGTCCACCTCGAAAGGTACGAGCAACAGCTCCTGTGGGACGAGGTATCCCGAAACAACGAAATCGAATGGACCACCGAGATGGCCCTGCGATGGAAAGACAAACTGAACTGGAACCTGTTCTCAAGATGCGTCCACGGCCAGGCGGTAACGGCCGAAGGAATCGAAACCCTCGCCCACCTGTGGGACTGGAAAGCCCTCACCGCGAACCCCAACGTAAGGATGACCAACGAACTAGTCCGCAAGTACATCAACAAATGGGACTGGAGCGCAATGGCATGGCGCTCATGGGAAGACTACGACGCCCGCGAGTTCTACTCCCAATTCTTCGAGCGGGTCCCTCTCAACGGATTCAGCGGATCAAAACTGGAGTTTGCACTCCACCATCAAGAAGTGGAACGCCTGTGGCAAAAGATGAACGAGCAATGAAGCAGCACCAACAGAAAAGGGAGGGAACACCCCTCCCTGCCCATCAAGGTTCAGTAACTGCAAGAGTCGAGAACTTTGACGCTCTTGATTCCGACAGTTTCAATCTTGACCTTGACGATGCTTATGATATCTTGGGTCGACTTATTGATGAGTTCACGATTGGATATTGCCGTTTGTCCACCGATGAGATTGACATGATACCTACTCTCCTTGAAGTGAAGGCTGATGCCAGAGACGAGAACATAAAAGCCCACTTCGAGTTCACCCGATTCGAAACCACCGGAGCAGAAAGACTGATAGCTTACTACAATTACAAATGCACATAATAAAGTGCTTGCATTTCCAATAAGAGTTATTATATTTGCAAAGTAAAACATTTTAATCAAGAATCTGAAAATGACGTACAAGGAAAGACAGAAAGATGTTCAAGAAGCCCTTTTTGATCGCTCTCAATTAGGGGGCAAATTTAAAGGTAAATATCATCCATCCTATGATCGTTTTATCTTGAAAAACTATAAGGATAATTTCATTGAGCAAGTATGCTATGACGATGTAATCAAGTATTTTGACGAGAATGGAATCGGCTGGTGGAACGGAGATGTGCCCACCACACATACTCTATCCTCGCAAATTGCCTGCATTAACCATCTGTTCCCACTCAGAAAAAACCACGATGCCGTTTTGGCATTAGCACAGTCGATTGACCCGGAATTTGACAGTGTGGAAATCCTTGAGAATGACAAAGGACTGGATGGCTATATCTCGTTTGAAGTTGTCAGTGCCACTGACCACCTGAATGAAAAGCGAGGGCAGGATATGCTCAAGAGAGGCGCTCTCTGTACCTCCATTGATGCCGTGATTCTAGCAAAGAAAAAGGGCAAACGTGTGATGTTGACCATTGAATGGAAATACGTTGAGAGTTATGGCAATGAGGATAAATCCCAGAACAAGGATGGGAGAACAAGTGGAGACACTCGGTTAAGGAGGTACTCTGGTCTTATTGATAACTCAAAGCAACTGAAGAGCCTTGACAATTACCGTGGTTCTGTCTATTTCTTCGAGCCATTCTACCAGTTGATGAGGCAGACACTCTGGGCAGAGCAGATGGTAAAACATAAGGATAATGAAGTGATTAAGGCTGATGATTACATCCATGTCCATGTTGTTCCAACGGGAAATAACGAGCTACTTCACAAGAAATATCCATGTAGTGGAGGTAAAGACATGCTCATCACTTGGAAAGGCCAGCTCAAGAATCCCAACAAATATGTTTTGATTTCGCCCGCAGAACTATTTTCCAAGTTACCATGTGACGACTGGAAGGAGTTAATCTGTACGCTGAAGAAAAGATATTGGCAATAAGCAATATAGAAAGAGCGAATAAAAGCAATGTTGAGATAGATACATTATTTTGAGAGAAACAACTAATTAAAACAAGCGTAATATGATAAGCAAGAAAGAAGAAGACATTCTCAAAGCATTAAAGGGCAAGTTGTTGGAAACCAAATCAGTTACTGATAATGATTTCTTTGATGAGAATGATAGAACAACCTCAAAATGTATTTATTATTTGAGAAGATTTGAGAAGAATGTTCCAAAAAACAATAACCACTGTAGTGATTTTGATAATGGTAAAGGTGGTGAATTAAAAGAAAACAGATGGAAAGTCATTCCAATGGCATCTTTAAGGTCATCTGCTGCTCTTATATGGAACATATTTGGCGACAATAAAACTTGCCAACTAAATAAGAATAGAATCATCTCAGCAGGAGAATATGAATTAGAGTATGAGTGGAATAAATCAGAGACAATACATGGTCATCATGCGAATTTGGACGCTTATTTACATTCTGGCAATTGCCATCTATTTGTTGAAATGAAAATGTTGGAGCCATTAACAAGATGCCATCCGTTTAAGTCATATCAGCAATATCAAGAAAGCGATTGTCCACAAGAATTCAAAAAAGCATTTGATAAATTTGTGGAAAAACCACCTCTGCATTTCGATGCTTTCCAGATGATAAAACATCTATTGGCAATATATAACCATTTCAAAAATACGAAATATGAAGGCAGGCAGAAAGTGGTTTTACTAAATTGCCATTGGGAACCCTCTAAGATTTATATTGATGATCACTCCTATAGCAACAGAACCATCTCGCTGAAGGAAACATATGAAAAGTTCCAACACACGGCCGATAGGTTTGTTGCAATGCAGTATGGGGAAATCAATTTTAAGTCGTTATTTGATAGCATTGGTGTTGACTTGGAACTTGCCACATGTAACCATCGTGAATTAATAAAGATTGTTGGCAAGGGGAATGATAAATATCTTGAAAGATACGAGATTCGATGAATCCAGGGATGGTTTTCGATTTCCCAGAGGCTAAAGGCATTGTAATCAGTGGCGATATTCACGGCGAGTTCAATCAACTTGTCTTCAAGTGTTGCGTTCAATATGGAATGACGGACACGGTGATTGTCGTGGCAGGTGACTGTGGCTTTGGGTTTGAGCAACCGGGCTATTATGAGAACGTCTATAACCGCAATCGTGGCCGTCTGTCCAAGTTGAACAACTGGATTCTGTTCGTCAGAGGCAACCATGACAACCCTGCCTACTTTAATGATTACCCCATCAAGCATCGCCGATGGATGACAGTGCCCGACTATTCTGTGGTTCGGGCGTGTGGCCATGAAATACTTTGCGTCGGTGGCGCTATATCCGTCGATAGGTCGTATCGCATGAGCCATTCTGCCTACCATCTGCCGAAACAGGACGAGCTCTTGGCCCGTAATATCTATTGGGCAAACGAGTATCCAGTGTTTGATACTGATAAACTTGATGCCATCAGTGAGGACTTCGCTATAGACGCCATTGTCTCCCACACCGCTCCGTCGTTTTGTGAGTTGACATCAAAGGGCGGCTTGTTTGCTGAGATGGCTATTCGCGATGAGGATTTGACCGAAGATGTAAAGAATGAACGCCAGGTGATGGATAAGATTCTTGACTACTTGACTTCAAATCACCATCCGTTGCGTCATTGGTTCTACGGGCATTTTCACCAAAGCTGGCAAGCCATCGACAACGAGGGCATTCAATACAACATGCTTGATATTATGGAACTAAAAGAATTAAGAGGCAAAGATTAAACCGCCCCCATGAAGATGATAACTGAGCAACGGATAGCTTATATGTTTCATCTTCATCAGGAGGATACTGGGATTGATACCCCTCTCTCGCTTTAGGCTTCGAAGGTCGATTTTGTCGGATAAAAGGCTATTTGAACTTGCACCATATGCTGCATTATTCCAAAGGCGATTTGGTTTATTTAAATAGATTTTGTATATTTGAGGTTGGAAATAAAACAACTTAACAACACTTAATGAAACAATGAAAACTATCGTTTATTTACACGGCTACGGATCCAGTAGCCAAAGCAGTACTGTGAAGTATCTGATCAAGAAGATGCCAGACTGCAATGTGGTTGCACCCGACATCCCCACCGACCCCGAGGAGGCATTGCCTTTCCTCAAGAACTACTGTGCCAGCCACAAAGCCAACCTCATCATCGGTACCAGCATGGGTGGCATGTACGCCATGCAGTTGACAGATTATCCCCGCATCTGCGTCAATCCTGCGTTGCACATGTCACAACTGACCGGTGTCTTGCAGGTAGGCACATTTGAGCGTTTCCAACCGACGGCCGATGGCCAGACGCACTTTACGATTACCGAAGAAATCATCCAACACTTCAAGGAGATGGAGGATCACCTGTTTGAGGGCATCACCAGTGAGAATCAGTCACTGTGTTGGGGCTTCTTTGCTGATGGGGATACGCTCGTCAACTGCAAATCGGAGTTTGCTGAGCATTTCACTCATGTGGATGATTTCCACGGCGAGCACCGCATGAACAACCAAGTTATCCGCGACGTTATCATCCCCGCCGCCAAAAGAATTCTCACAAAGTAATCAACCGGGTAACCGCTACTGGTGTCATGGCTCATATTGCTGGCACCAGTAGTGGAACCGCAGCAAGAGAATGATAGCTACGGTGCAGAACAGTTTGTTCCAAACCGAGATGTTACCTACAATCGCAGGTGTCCAGCACACGGCTATCATCAGCACACCTGCCACTACATGAATCGTTACCATAAAAATCTTGTCCTTGTTCATAATCTTAACAATCATTAGTTCCTTATTCTGGCGATAAAATGTAAACAAGCCCCCAAAAAATTAAAACGGAAACCGATATAAATTTCATCAGGTTGCTTTTTCAACAAAAGTTGGGAAATATGCCATAGATTTATTATCTTTGCGACTCAATAATTAACCATTTATTATTATCCTATGCCAGGACTTTCCAAATCTAGATACACTACCTTCTGCCAGTGCAGCAAGGCCTTGTGGCTTCGAGTTTATCACCCGGAGCTGCAACCCGAGGACCCTAACCTGCAAGCACGATTTGACGCAGGCAACGAGGTGGGCGACCTGGCGATGGGGCTTTTCGGACCCTTTGTCGAGGTCACCACGCACACTGCCGAAGGGAAGCTTGATCTCAAAGCGATGATGGAGAAAACCAAGCAGGAAATAGATCGCGGCACAGAGGTCATCTGCGAGGCTTCGTTCTCATATGAGGGCTGCTATTATGCTGTTGACATCTTGCGCCGTGAGCGAGGCGGTTGGGCCATCTATGAGGTGAAGAGTTCGTCAAGCCATAGCGGTGATGAGGTCCTATTACCTGATAAGTTTGACAAGTATGCTGTGGATATTGCTTTCCAGCGATGGGTGCTTGAACAGTGTGGCATCAAGGTGACTGGTACCTATCTGGTGACCATCAACGGAGACTATGAGCGTGTGGGAGACCTTGATATCCAACAGCTATTCCGTGTCATCAACCTTAAGGAGAAAGTCGATAGTGAGTATCCGTTGGTCCCCGCCCGAGTGCAACTCGCTAAGCAAACTCTGGAACAAGAGCAGGAACCCGAACGTGCCATCGGGCCACATTGTGCTGATCCTTATGAATGCGGCTTTTGGCAGTATTGCTCTGCTCAGCAAGGTTTGACTCAGGACGAGGGCGAGCCCACCGTGTTTGATCTTTACAGGATGAAATCCGACAGGAAATGGGAATACTACAATGCCGGTAAAATCACCTTCGAGGACTTGCGTGACGAACCGTTGAGCGATATGCAGCAGTTGCAAGTAGAATGCACTTTGGGCGGGACCGAACATATCGAACCAGATGGTATCAGGGATTTCCTTGACGGACTGTACTATCCGCTCTATTTCCTGGACTTCGAGACCTTCCAACCCATCATCCCGCCATTCGATCACGTCAAGCCTTACCAGCAGGTGACTTTCCAATACTCATTACATATCATCGAGCACGAAGGCGGTAAATTGATTCACAAGGAATTCCTGGCACCTAGTGATGGCAGCGATCCAAGGCGGGCACTTGCCGAGCGCCTGTGCGAAGACATTCCGATAAACGTCTGCTCATTGGCCTATAACAAAGCCTTTGAGTGCACACGTATCAAAGAACTGGCCGATTTATATCCCGACTTGTCAGCACATTTGCTCAATATATCCGACCACATTGTGGACCTAATCACGCCCTTCCGAGCAAGGCATTATTATGTGCCCGCGATGGGCGGATCATTCTCCATCAAGAGCGTCCTGCCCGCCCTGTTCCCCGATGACCCGTCACTTGACTACCACAACCTCGACGAGCGTGTGCAGAACGGTGGCGACGCCATGACCATCTTCCCCCAGATTCAACACATGGCCCCAGACGAGGCCGCAGCCACCCGCGAAGCCCTGCTCCGCTACTGCGAACTCGACACCCTCGCCATGGTAAAAGTCTGGCAAAAACTGAGAGAAATAATAGAATAATAAGCTTAAATAAACATAGTAAATTGCTTTTAAACAATGACTAAAAAACCAACAAAAACAAGTGAATATAAAGATATCTTTGGCGCTTTTTTAAAAGAGTACACAAATCAATTAGAAAATAATAAGGAATTATTACCTTTCAATTTCAACATCCTTGATGCTCAGTGTGGGACAATCAAAGAGAATTCACACACTAACATTCTTATGAAATTGTTGGAGTATAAATACAAATATGGTGGTTACGTATTTCTTAAAGATTTCATTGAACTAGCGGGCTTCAATATCCAGATTGATGATAGCGAACCAGTGGCATTTGAAACTGAGTTTTTTGATGCAGTTCCGATTATTGAAAATGATGATAGTATAAAAAAGAATAAAACCAAGCAAGGTAGAATTGATGGGCTTATCTATCAAAAGGAGAAATTTGCTATTATTATTGAAAACAAGATAAATGGAGCACCACCTCAACCTAATCAACTGGAAAGATATATCAAATCCGTTTTAGGGAGTGGTACTAAAGACAGTATAGTGAACAGTTCAGATCAAGTCTTTGTAGTATTACTGACTAAAGATGGTGTTGAACCTCCAGATGATGAAAGCATAGTATATATGCGAGAAAGAGGTATTTTGAATGATCCTGAACCAAATGATTCGTCCAAGCTGATTTCGGGACCGCGATATTTTGCTTGCTCTTATCGCTATCATGTCCTTCACTGGTTAGAAAACAGCGTACAACCACTGGTGTATCAGAAAGAATTGGTTTTGAATACAGGGATTATACAATATATCGATTTTCTGAAAGGAATGTTAGGGCAAAGAGAAGGCCAAACCCTTCTGCGAGAACACTGCAAAAACAAATTCGAAACGATTATCAATGATTATATACTGAATTACATACAGAAATACAAGAAGGACAAACTAAAGAAACAAAATGAGTACTTACATAAATTATATATTTACCTGCAAAAAGAATTAAGTAATTATCAAAAGAAATCAGATAACGATTCAAAGATTAGAGTTGATTGCATTAATCTGTTGCAAAGCCTTGTGTACGAAAAGGCTGAAGAACCGATGTTGGACTTCATGAAAGCAACAAAAGAGTTTTTCACCTCGGGTGATAGCAATAACCCTCCTCTAATTGAAGAAAAGGACTATATAGTAAACCATCACTTTACATTCTATTATATCAATATCCGAGATAAGAACTGGCCTGTAGGTGTTAAGATTGGATGGTACCCTGCTCACTTCTTTTATGAGCAACCTACTGCTTCATTGTTCTACGAGGATCCAAGTAAAGTTGGTACTGAAGAAGAAAATGACGGTAATGGATTTAAATATAATATAACAGGTAAAGCCTGGCGTCGGGAGTATCCAACAGATCATCCTTGTATTAATGTTGAATCGTTTGAAGGGGAAAAACTCAAAAAACTATATGAGGATTCTGGTATAAGAGGAATCATTGAATCATTGAATCAATCAATAAAACTGAAAAATAAGGCTTATTAGTTGATTCCTGTTTGTGTTTTCGCCGTATCGGCACAATTAAATTTAACACAATTTAACTAATCACAATCCACTGTTTTCCAAGTTATTATAGGGGTGTACAAAAAATATTTGTGCATCCTTTTTAATTTTTTGTCTTTTTGGAGCTAATTAAATACCAAATTAAGTTTCTTAAAACAATAACAATTATGACTACAATTAAAACTTCTTCACTGAGTACCTACAGCCGCGTACACAACTATCTTCGCAACAAGCGCATCCAATGCATGTGTGACCTCGAACAACTCGAAGTATCCTTCTTTGGGCTTGACAAAAATCAAACCGACCAACTTCTTGAAAAATTACTCAAACACTTTCACTTGAAACCCGTCATGCGGCAAGGTCTCGCCGCATGAGTATTCTCAGCGGGAAGTGTAGCCCCAAATGTAGGGTACACTTGCGCATGTCAAATATAGCACCTTACGTTTTTGAAACTTTCTCTAATTATAAGTTTAAATCCCAATATTTGTAATATGACAAACAAGCAGATAGATGAATTCTTGGCAGAAATTGGCCGCATGCCCTTGCTTACTCACGAAGAGGAACTTGTGCTCTTGAAGGCAGTGCAGAAGAAGGGTGTGGACTGCGATGAGATGAAATTGTTGGAAAAAGCCAACATGCGGTTTGCAGTCAGCCTGATCAACCAGTATCAGAATCGAGGGATGACATTTGGCGAGTTGATTAACGTGGCAACGGCAGGAGTGAGGATGGCTGCAGAGCAATATGACTTCGCTGGCGACGAAAAGTTCATCGCCCACGCTGTTGGATTGATGCGCCAGCAACTTGAACAGGCTATTTCCGAAAAGGAAGCTCCGAACGGTTTCAATAACAACGAGCTTGAAAGCTCTGCTCAATAGATTTTCGGTTTTGTTCGCAAAAAAATGCTGAAATTCTTTAATTTTTTGGCTGAGAATTAACATATTATTTTAAAAAGAGAGGTATCCGAAACGCTCACTTGAAGGGAGTAGGACAACAGATAAAACTATAAAGATTATGGCAAAATTAACTTTGACCAATGACGGTCTCAAGTGTTATGTGGGTGACGTAGAAATCACCCATGGGATTAAGATTAATCGGCAAGGAACTGCTGTTGGGACCACCCTCACTGACCCGAAATGCCTCATCTTTCCGCCTTATGTAAAGGCAATAGAAAATGGGATCTTCCAGGATATTGGGTCACTTGAGGCCATCTATATCCCCGAGAGTGTGAAAAGGATTGGACTCAATGCGTTTGTGGGTTGCACAAGGCTATGCAGAATCATTGTGCAGGACTCCATCCAGACCATCGTGTTCAAGCAACCCCAGGGCAAGTGGGACATCACTACAGGCCGGCCATTTGATAATCTCTGCGAGATGCTGCAGAAAGGCGGCTATCAGATCTATCTTTACAAGAGCGGTGAAGACTTCTCATGGGACTAAACTTTTACTTATCAATAAAACTTAAAACCGTATGGAAGAGAACAAGAAAAAGAAAATCGTGTATGTTGACATGGATAATGTGCTGGTGGATTTCCGGAGTGGTCTTAGCCGAGTGACCAATGCGATTCTCACAGAGTATGATGACGACGGCACAGGCAAGCCACACTACGATGACATCCCTAACATTTTCTCGCTGATGGATCCGATGCCTGGAGCCATCAAGGCCATTCAGGAGCTAAACCAACACTATGATCTGTACATACTCAGTACAGCTCCTTGGCGCAATCCCACGGCATGGTACGACAAACTGGAATGGGTACAGCGCTACTTCGGTAGTGAGAAGGATTCGATCTTCTACAAGCGCCTCATCATCTCGCACCACAAGAACCTCAATCGTGGCGACTTCCTGATTGATGACCGAAGGAAGAACGGTGCGGATCAGTTTGAAGGCAAACTGATAGAATTTGGCTCACCAAAGTTCCCCGACTGGCCAGCAGTGGTGGAGTTTTTGTGTAATCATCAAGACTAAAGCGAATGAAAACAGTAGATTTAGAAACACTCAAGCAGCAACTCAAGGAAGCTCGTAACGGAGGCCGTAAGCAACAAAAAGCGTTTCTCTCGTCAATCAACCACCACTCCACAAACGGCATTGTCATCAACGAGATGAATGATTCGGACCTGCAGTGGATTGCTCCGCTTGCCCTTGAACTGTTCGTTCCGGCTGTCAACATTGTCGCCTGCGGCATGAGACAAAAATGCCGCCATTGGGAGGAAGATTTTCTTGATGACGACACTGGTGAAACTGTAACGGTTTTGCGCACAGATGTGATTGACGGCGTGACGGTCTTCACCCCCAATGACGAGTTGCTGGACCGAATTGGGAAAAATATAATTGCCTCATTCAATCGGCTTGACAATGAGGAATTAAGGGATTTTATGTTCTGGTGTGTATCATCTGAAGTCAAGGATGCAATTGACGATGAGCTTTATCGCCGTGATGATCCTGTTGCCATCAGTAATCGCGGTGTCCTTTATCAATATGGCGATGAGGCAAACGGTATTTTCATCGACTATGACAAGGCAAAGACCTATTACGACCGTGCTGGCGAGGAGTTTGATCCAGTAGAAACCGCCAGACAGCGCCGATATGATGCCGAGCATACTGATTACCCCGAATTCACCTACTACCGCATCGCTGGTGCCGATGCGCCGGCAGTAAAAGCACTGCTCACTGAATTGTATCAGAAATACGGTGAACACACCGAACCCTTTTGGTACCTGCCACTTGAGGTTGTGATGAAGTCACTTGTTGGTTCAGATGCCTATGTGGGCTATATCCAGTCCATCCACGAGGGCGATCCCTGCGAGATCCCAGTCGAATTCTATGAGGCCAACCGCGACTGCCTGAAATATGCCCTGCTGCAAGTATTCCCCAATCTGACGATTGAGGTAATTGATCAAGACTGAAATTAGGTTCACGGAATTTTCAAAGAGGTTATAATTCTCCTGATATCATCTACAATGTTGCCTAAGACTTTATCAACAGTGGCGTTTTTATTGATTTTCCTTGATTGATAGATAAACGTGACTTGCTTTTTGCTATTGCGATACGTATTAAAAGGTCTGTTTTCTTTAATCTTTTTATCTTCAACAGGATACAGTTTATCTTCAAATATGTCCTTATTCCCATATGATGGTGCTTCAGGATCATTTTTGGGATTATTTGAAAAAAAGTGTAAAGAATTATGTCCAGGTGTCGTGTAGAAATCACTTATGCCAATTTCATACAATTTACTATTAATGACTTTATCATTATTTGATTCAAGGACATGACGGTATTGTTTGCCTTCTATCTGAATCGTAATGAAATAATCAGGTTTTACTGTGCCATACTTGATTTTGGGGTTTTCAAGATTATCTACTGGGATTGCTACATCAAGAATGCCTTGATGACTACTGCTGGCATAACTATAATGAACATCGATATAGAGTTTTTTGTCATCGATGGTCATCTCTTTAATCGCCTTAGACTCACTATTAAATATCTCAATATGAAGGAAATCTTGGTTTATTAATTCGTCTTTCAGCTTTTTTTTCATTTTCTCGCAATAAATGCTGAATTGAATTTTGGTATATAAATCAGATAACTTCTTTAAACCTGGAGTTACATTCACATCAGTAAAAGGAACTGCAAATACTTCTTGCTTCTCAATTTGTTCGCGCCATTTTTTTGCCAGTTCATTCATGTTTCTGATAAATCTGATGTAATCTTCTATCACTTCTTTTTCATAAGAACCATTAGGGATATTGTTTTCCAAATTAAGTTCCATTGCCTCTGCAAGGTCTTTGTATCTCTTAATCATCCAAGGACCATATCCGCGGAACTTCAAATACAAAGTCAACAGCAGAAATCGTGTATTATTATTTGTGTTATTTTGCAACTTGATTTTTTTAACATACTCGTCCAATTGATCTTCACGAGGGATTGCTTTGACCTTGTTTTCAATAACGAGTATGTAGTCTTCTCCTCTCTTGATACAGAGGTCAAAATTTTTATCTTCACGTTCAACAGTCCAATCTTCATTATATTGAGACAAGTCAATACCATTAATACCATTATGGGAATCAGAGGTTAAATGCTTTATCACCTTTACAAAAAAAGGTTTTGTGCTCTCATTGCGTCCCAACCAAGCTAAGAAATTGCTGTGAAACAGCTCTTTAGAAGTCAGTGACAAGTTGTACATCAGCGAATTATTCAAAGATTTCGCTATGTCCTCAAGTGTGGTTTCTTCCTGTTGCATAGTTTCTTTGTTGTGTTTGATAATCAGTAATAATTTGGGCACAAAGATAATGATTATTCTATTTATCAGCAACTATTTGAGAAAGGGCAACCGATATGCCTAAGCGACCGCAATGGTTTAGGAATGAGACTAAAACTCTGGCCGGTGCACATTTAATGCTTACACCAGTGTGGATTAGAACTCAGTTTCTCACTTCAAACCTGCCGAATCACACTAAAAACACCCCTTCGCGGCAGAATATAGTATATTATATTTTGCCGAATCGAAATGTTTTACTACCTTTGCGGCAGAATATAACCACAAAATCATTTAGACTATGAGCGCAATCATCGGAAGAAAACAAGAAATGGAAGAGCTGGAAAGGCTCTATCGGAGTGACCGACCTGAATTTGTGGCCGTGTATGGCAGACGGCGTGTCGGGAAAACTTTTCTTATCAAACAGGCACTGAAGGACCGTATCACATTCCAGCATACAGGTGTTTCGCCCATAGACCAGGATGACGAGAAAAGCCGAATGAAGACCCAGTTGGAGAGCTTCTATTATTCCATGCTGAATCATGGACTTGAGGGGTTCAAGATGCCCAAGTCCTGGATGGAAGCATTCTACCAGTTAGAGCAGCTGCTTACAAGCTTGGATGACGGCAAACGCCAGGTGGTGTTCATCGACGAAATGCCATGGATGGACACGCCGCGTTCTGGATTCCTTCCCGCCTTTGAAAATTTCTGGAACGGATGGTGCTCAGGGCGTGATAATATGATGCTCATTGTCTGTGGCAGCGCTACCTCCTGGATTCTTGGGAATCTGTCCCGAAGCCGTGGTGGTCTTTATGGGCGCTTGACAGATGAAATCAAACTATTACCATTCACGCTGAAAGAATGTGAGGAATATTTTGAGGGAGAAGGCATTGAACTGTCCCGTTATGATATCGTGCAGAGCCACATGGTGTTTGGTGGCATACCGTACTATCTCAGTTTCTTCAGGAAAGGTGAGAGTTTTGAGAAGAATACCGATCGGATTCTTTTCGGGCGTAATCCAAGACTGAAAGACGAATTCAACCGCTTGTTTAATGCCATCTTCGGTAATCCCGAGGACTGCAAGAAGATTATCCGGCTGCTGGCAACACGTCATAACGGTTTCACAAGGGAAGAGATTGCAAAATCCACGGGGGTGCCACTTGGTGGAGGGCTTTCAGATACACTTGCAGCTTTGGCTGAGAGCGATTTCATTTTACGTTATATGCCCTACCGCCATTCCAAAGTTGAGCATTATAAACTCATTGATAACTTCTGTCTTTTCTGGCTGAAATATGTAGAGCCCAACCTGACTGATGTGGATTACATGACAGACAATATCACTTCTGATGTGATGAGGTCTTGGAAAGGTGTGGCTTTTGAGGAGGTGTGCTGGCAACATAACGCTCAGATCAAACGCGCCTTGGAGATTGGCGGAGTAAAGTCATCCCTGTCTGCTTGGAGCGTTAAAGGTGATGACGAAAATGAGGGTGCTCAGATTGACCTTCTTATCAACAGGGCCGACAACGTGGTGAATCTTTGCGAAATGAAGTTTTCCAGTGGTGAATATGTGATCAGCAAGGACGAAGAGGGTAAACTAAGGAATCGTATTGAAGTACTGAAAAAGACCTTGTCACCCAAACAGACCGTTCATCTCACCATGATCACTACTTACGGTGTTGCATACGGTAAACATAGCGGCATTGTCCAGAAGCAGGTCGTCCTTGATGACCTGTTCGAGTAAGTAAGAAACTTTATACATACTTTTCAAAAATAGCATCAATTTTCAGCAGAATAAAATAGTTATATCTTGCCGAATTATACTAAAAATACCCATTAGCGGCAGAATATAGTATAGTATATTTTGCCGAATCGATACTTTTTACTGCATTGTCGGCAGAATATAAGGCTATAATAAGTCCAACCTGCACGTCTTTTTGTGTTGGTTGGACCACTTTCATTTGTTTTTGTCTGGGCAATCAGATAAAAATAGTCGTTAAATGGCTTATTCCTATTCTGATATCACATTTCTCGAGAACCCATTCAGTTTCTCGGTCACCCTCAAAACTTCATTGGAACCTCTTCGAACGATTTTTCCTTGATGTCCACTTGGCCTTCACTTGTGCTCCGGCCAGTGTCCATTTAACCAGGAAAAATGCTTACGCCGTTGTGGAAATAGAAGACAGGAACGGTTCGCTACGCTCACCCAAACTGCCTTCTCCCCCCCCCCTAGATGAATTAACTTGGCAAATTGCAGCTGTTGGCATTATTGGTCTTTATCGATTGGCGGGGAATGATAATGTTGTACTCTGTGTTATTTCAAGAGAGAGAGAGGCAGTTTGGGTGAGCCGAAGGCGAACCGTTCTTTTCTTTTCTATTCATCTATTATTAAACCAGTTATCAAACACATACTGGACCTATTATTTGTAGAAAAATCAAATACCTCTATAAAAATCAATATTTCTTTAAAAATATTATTCCATTATCGATAGAGTATTGGACCTGTTTTTTTTAGAAAATCACGATATCTCTATAGTAAGCATGTTTTGTCAGAAAAAAATTACACTATAGAGTATCAATTCCTCCGCTTTTCTATAATGACCACTTTTTTATAAGAAAAACCAAATACTCTATAAGAATAGGGATTATTACAGAAAAAATAGGTATGATAGGTTTGCGAATTCCTCCGGCTGACAAGGAATACCACTTTCTTGATCGGAACGAAAAAAATAGAGACCAACCCGTGATATGAAGTTGATCTGTTTTTTGAATTAATGCCCTAACTTATACTCGTTGTAGGACCTGTAGTTACTTCGTTCACTACCAAAGAGATGTTTGTTTCTCTCGTAAGCATTATAAACCGCTCTTTCCACCTTATCCTTATCGAAGCCGGTGGGAAGGAATTTGGATTCGAGGTAATCAAGTGCTTTTTCCATCTCGATGCCAGCCTTACACAATCCACAAGCCTGGGCAAACACACTTTTTGTCCTGTGTCCATCCTGATAGTTATTCGGGAACTTACTCCACTTGATATCAAGGATGTTGATTATCTGGTCATCAGTCAAAGTGCATCTCATCCTATTCATTTCTGCAATAAACCCCTCAGCAGTCAAGAAAGGTTTATCTGGCTGAGTAGTATTGTTGCCGCTTGATGCGCCAGGAACACTTGACTGCTTAGGCTTATCGAACTCCGGCTTGTGTTCGTAATGCCATGAGGCCGCATTGGGATTATAGTAGATGCCGGGGTCATAACTGATATAGCAAGGATGGCTAAGATCCTCACAACGGCTGTCAGGTTGAATCCCAAACGCATCAGTGAAGAGATTCTCAACCTGGCGGTAACAGTTGCCGTAATCATCAATGCTGTAGTTATCGGTTTTGATAATCACTTTCAATCCGTCACCGCTGGGACTTGTGAAGAATGCCAACACATACGGCCATCCAGAAATAACCTGTTTGATGCAATTCAAATCCAGACCAGCCTGGTGATCGATATCTATGCACACAAGGGACGATAGTGATTCGCATCCATTGTTGTTCTTGCGTGAAAAGATACCCTGCCAGGTAATGACGAACAAGTGCTTTTTGAGTTCATCACGCTGCTCTTTAGTCACCGCGTTCCTGATGGCGTTGATCTTTGCGGCAACACCATAATCCCCCGTCATGATAATGTCAAGAATGGTTTTGACATCACAGTTCTTCGTTAAATTCTCGTTGTCAGTGTCCCATATATTGTTGAACACACTGACCATCAATTGATTGTTACTTGAAAACTTTGCCATATCAAAAATCATTATATAAGTTTATATCCATTTTGTTTCTTTCCGTTATTGTCTGTATAGCGGGCTGGGATGACGCCAGGCACATACTTGGTGATTTCCGTCGCTTTGGCCGTAGCTGTCATGCCAAGCCGGTCATACTCTGCCTGTATCATCTTTTTGATGGCTGCATTTGAATACACAACGTCAGGTTCAAGCTGAATGCTGATCATGCTTGCTCTACGTGTATTCTCCAGTTCCCGCTTCAGGTTAGCCTCAATATATGCACAAGCGTTAATTCTATCAGGGCCAAGTTCATGATAATATTCCTTGTATTCATACGGGATGATCGGGGCTTGGTCTATGAGGTCTTCAAGACAGGGATAGTAGTTGATGGTGTCAATCATCAGCTTCATTCGCCGCTCAAAATTGCCATCCTGATTAAATAGCGCCATGAATTGAGTGAACAGTTTTTCATGTTGGGCGTTCTGATCCTTGGGAACGAAGCCATTCTCCCGCATAAAACTGAGCATCTGGTATGTGCTTTGGTACTGGTTGGCTTTAATCTCGGCTGCCCTGATATCAGAGACGTAGGCTAGCTCATTACATACTGCTGACCATGTGCCGTCGGGATTATCTACGGCATCCACGTAATCTATGGTGTAATGGTTCTTCTCCTGAGCCTGCAGGATGCGGTCCTTGTGGCCTTTGTGGGTCACGTTCTGCAGTTCCGATACCTGCTGAATGGAGTCTGCCCGTTTGTCAG
>JAEEGI010005284.1_pt1 | contig 29745 bp, 31 predicted proteins | sample 8958751 | NCBI WGS metagenome assembly JAEEGI01 (sample SAMN16246545, study PRJNA631951) | gut metagenome | biome: gut microbiome; feature: rumen; material: KS-attached | host: Bos | place: Iran: Karaj | collected 2018-10 | reverse complement strand
TACGTCCTACTATGATCAGCTGAAAGGGATCGCGGTCGATTCCCGTGTCCGCTATGAAGCGGACGAAAACGACATCACCTACAGCGGAACTTCCGAACTGACAAACAACGGACTGATCATGTCCCTGATGAGAGATTCCGACATGCTATCGAATACATCCGAAGTCATCAATCAGATGCTCAACGATTTCACGGTCATGATGATCGCTTCCCAGATCGGCACGGCCACCGCTCAGATGATGACACCGATGATGGAATCCCTGTCTTCACTGAGCGATCTGCTTTCAGGCGATCTGATGAAAGTCGATACCGATAAATTCGCACAGGCCTTCCGTTTCGACATGGATCAGGATGAACTTTCAAGACTCATGGAGACGATGATGTCCGGTACCGAGGAAAAGACCTCTGCCAACAATCTGATCGCTCTGGGCTATCAGGATCTTGATGATCCGACTTCCATCTCGATCTATTTCCGCGACTTCGACGGCAAGGAAAACTTCCTCGCCTTCCTGGACAGATACAATGAATCCGTCGATGAGGAAAAACAGATCCGCTACACCGATATCACCGGCATCCTGATGTCCTCCGTCAAGACGATTGTCGATGTCGTGACCTATGTGCTGGTCGCCTTCGTATCGATCTCTCTGGTCGTATCTTCGATCATGATCGCCGTCATCACCCTGATATCAGTCCTGGAAAGGACCAAGGAGATCGGCATCTTAAGAGCTATGGGCGCATCAAAACGCAATATCTCGTCGATCTTCTCGGCTGAGACCTTCATCATCGGATTATTGTCGGGTTTATTGGGCGTGGGAACGACACTGGCCCTGATCCCCGTCATCAATCACTATATCCATACCCTGACCAGCAACTACAATGTCAATGCGGTACTGGAAAAAAGAGCGGCTGCCGTGCTGGTTCTGATCTCAGTCGTTCTGACGATCATCGCCGGATTCATCCCATCAAAAAAAGCGGCCAGGCAGGACCCGGTCATCGCATTGCGTAGTGAATAGAAGTTTCATCGGCGAAGTAAGTGATATCGGATACTTCGACACCAAGCTGTTCCATCAGCTCCGTGACCGTCACAAGCTGGTATCCCCTGTCGATCAGTTCGGGTACCAGTTTTTCACTTGCCTGTTCCGATGACATGTATAAAGAATGCATCAGGATGACGTCATAGTTATCGATCTGATCCATGATCTTGTCATAAGTGATGTCCGCATCCCGGTTGGACCAGTCCTTGGAGTCCACGCTCCACAGGACCGCCGGAATGGAGATGATCTGTTCCATGTCGGAATTACGTACACCATAGGGCGGACGGTAAGTCTTCATCTCATAGCCCAGTTTTTTCTTCACATAATCGATCGGCTCATAGACTGTCCGCTTGGCTGAATTCGCGCTCAGCTTTCCCAGGTTTTCATGATTCTCGGTGTGGGAACCGAATTCCATGCCCAAAGAGATGCCGTAAGCGATACTGTCCAGCTCCGATTTGGACATGCGGCTGCCCACGGAATAGAAAGTTGCCCTGCCGCCGTATCTGTCAAAAAGATCATATAGAAGCGTGTCCACCTTCTTATAGGGACCGTCGTCATATGTGATCGCCAGCATCGGCCTTTCCGGATCGATATAGACCAGTCTTTCATCCTCTTGTGTCTGTCTGATCCCCGGATCGATGCCTGTCAGTTCCTTCAGAAAAAGCATCGGCAGTCTTACCGTCTGATCGTATTCTTCATAATATACAGTGATCGCATCGTGTTCGATGACACCTGTGATCTTTGAAAGATCCAGGGCATCCGGAGCCGTATCCAGCCAGAACTGTGAAGTATAGGCGATATCTTTCCCGGCCTTTTTCATTTCATAGCGCAGATGATTGGACAGGATCGCTTCACCGCCTGTCATCGTCAGTTCCGGCTTTGTATCATCTTCATTGACATAGAAAATTCTGCCGTCCAGATAGGAGATCGCATAAAGATCTCCGCTTTTCTTTTTCTGATAATCATAGATCCGCTCTTCCCTGCTTTCGCAAAGAGAGACCGCATATTCCCTGACCTCTTCATTATTGGCCGGATAAAAAGCGACGCATCTGCCGTTGCGGTATTTTTCGGCATTCTCATTGATGCTCTTCGTGCAGCCGCTGCAGCAAAACAGCAGTGCGCATAAGAAAATCAGAAACTTTTTATTCAATCGTGATCCTTCCGTCCGGTTTCATATAATTCTCAGGAACGAACGCATCGCTCTGACAGAAATCGATCAGACCCAGGACATCCATCGGACCTTCTTCGATGATCCGTTCGCATTCAGAGAAGATGGTGTTGCCGTCTCCGCTTCTGAACAGGGCATAATTGCTGGCAGCAACAGAGTAATAGGCCTTTGGATCGATCGGAACATATTCGCCGTCTCTCAGAACCAAGACGTCTTTCACTCTTCTGTTATCATTCTCAAAACCGGCAAACATGTTGTTGTCATCCAGCATCACACTGCTTTCGATCGATGTGTCGACCGTATACTTCAGACCGGATACCTGGAAGAACCCGCCGAACTCGCCGACGGGATTGCCGTCCAGCTTGTAGATATACTCCGTCTGTTTGGCACCGAATTCCAGTGCATCCATGATCTGCTGACCGGTGGCCAGACAGGAACCGAGGATGTTCTGGAACGGCATGACATTCAGCAGGCTCTGATAAGTGACGACGCCGGCCGGGATCGTCGCCCTGACACCGCCGCCGTTGACGATGGCGATATCCGTGCCCATCAAATATCTCAGCGCATCTGCGGAAAAATCGCCGGCTCCGGTTTCCCTGGCACGGACCATCCTGATGCCTTCTTCATCAGTGATGGAGATATCGTTATCGATCGTGCAGATCTCCTGTGACAGGATCTCATTCAGTTCGCCGTTTGCTTTTTCAACAGCCTTCAGGATCGCTTCGTCCTGACGATCATACTCCTCAAAATGGACGACAGAGATCGTCTTGTCTTTACCCAGGATCAGCTCTCCGGCTTCCTGCAGCTTTGTGCCGACAGAAGATAACAGCACATCTTCGCCGTCAGCGTTGGGATAATAATCCTCAGTGATCAGTGAATGGGAATGGCCGTCGAGGAAGACATCGATGCCCCTTGTCTTGGAGATCACCGAGACCGCATCATAGGGCCTTTCCTCGATATTGGTGCCTGAATGACTCAGAGCGATGACATAGTCGACCTTCTGCTTTCTGAGCTCATCGACGATCTCCTGCAGATGTTCCGCTTCTCTCTCGCCGTCTTCACCGCCGTAAAAATCATAGACATATTCTCCGTCTTCTATGAAAAAAACAGGCGTGGAGGAAGTGATGGTGGTGGGCGTCAGGATGCCGATAAAACCAACCTTCGTTCCGTCATAATCCATGATGATATATTCCTCGCTCTTTTCAAGGGAATTGCCCTTCCGTCCGCTGTAGACCGCATTGGAAACGACGATCCTGGCATTCAGCTCATCCAGGCGTTTCGTCAGTTCATCCATTCCGTAGTCGAATTCATGATTGCCGACAGTGACGATATCATAGTTCATCTCGTTCATCAGCTCAACGACCAGGCTTCCCTTTGACAGGGTGCCCAGAGCGCCGCCCTGCAGATAGTCACCGCAGTCGACCAGGGTGACATAAGGATGTTCGGCCTTGGTATCATCGACCAGCGCTTTCAAAGAAGCCAGTGTCAGATTCTCATCGACGCCGCAGTGGACATCGGAAGTAAAAAAGATATAGATGTCATCCTTCTGTTCCTTTCTGATCTGGCAGGAACAAAGCGCAAGACACATCATCATTACGACCAGTAACTGAACAATCCTCTTCATAAAATTTACCTGTTACCCTTTCATCTGATAGATCCGGCAGGATATTGTTTCATTATGTATCAACAGACACATCGTGTATTAACAAAAATATTATAACCCCTTATATAATGGAGATATGCTGAAACTGTATTTCCTCAGACACGGACAGACTGAGTATAATCTGGAAGGACGCGTACACGGCTGGCACAATGCCCCTCTGACAGATCTTGGCATCTATCAGGCAAAGTGCGCCGGCTACGGAGCCGGAAAGATCTCTTTTGACTGTGCGTACTGCGGCGATGCCGGCAGACAGATACAGACGGCTGAAACATTCCTTTCCCAGAATGAAAAGCCCTGCGAAGTCATCCCCGATATGCATTTTAGGGAGATGGGCTATGGAAAATTCGAAGACAGGACCTATCAGGAAATGCTGGGACCCTTATACGAAAAAGTCAATCAGCCCTTTGACGGCTATGAAGGTCTCTATCATTACTACAGCGACCTTGAGATCGGAAAGATGATCGAAAAAAACGATGACAGCGGGACCTTTGAAGGCCCTGAAAAAGCGGCCCTGCGTCTGCTGGAAGGCATCGGCATGCTTTGTCAGAAATACAAGGAAGGAGACATCCTGATCTCCACCTCTTCCTTCGCGATCTGTCTGGTCATACACAAGCTCTTCCCTGACTTTCATCAGGAACGACTGGTCGACAACGCTTCGCTGACGATCATTGGTTTTGAAGATGACGTCTTTTCCATGATCTCCTACAACGATACTTCCTACCGCAAAGCCGGAGAGGCTTTCTTTTCACAGGAAACAGCTTCTCTTTGATTTTTTATTTGCCTCAAATTTAGCACTATTTTAGCACATTTGCTAGCACTTTATGCTTGACAGTGCTAAATAATGTGATATGATATATATGCAGGGTGATCATAGACCCGTACAAGGAGGTATGTAAAATGAAGTATTTTCCCAGAACTTTAGATGTATTCGATGATGTATTTGACGGTTTCTTCCCGAAAGAGACAGTATATAACAACAGTGTCATGAAGACCGATGTCTATGAAAAAGACGGTTACTACAACCTCGACATCGAACTGCCCGGCTATGCCAAGGAAGATGTACAGATGGAACTGATCGACGGTTACCTCAACATCAAGGCGACCCACAATGTTTCCAATGAAGAAAAAGATGCCAAGGGCAATCTGATCCGCTCCGAAAGAAGATTCGGCAGCTGCTCAAGAAGCTTCTATGTCGGTGAGAATATCAAAGCCGAAGATGTCAAGGCAAAATTCGACAACGGTATCCTGAACATCGTTCTTCCTTCGAAGGAACAGAAATCCATCGAAACCAAACAGACAGTTACCATTGAATAATTGAAAAGGACGCGTCCATCGCGTCCTTCGTTTTTTTATTTATTTTTTTAGAAAAGTTTCGCTTTCTTGAGCCTGCTGACCAGGATCGGGATCAGCGCAAGCTGGATCGCAATACCCGGCAGAGCCTTGATGAAGGCGGCTGAGAGCCACATCTGTAAGGAATAACTGCCTGCTTTGAAAATGAAGTAGTTCAGCAGACCGTAGATCAGCCTTCCGCCAAGCATGCTCAGAATCAGAACGACATAGATCTTTCCGATATTGCTTCCGGCCTTGAAGACCTTGTTCAGCAAGCCTGTCAGGAAGCCATAGGCAGCCAGCTCACAGATCATCTGTGCCAGCATCGGTGCCGGCGGCATACTAAACAGCAGATGCGAAAGGATCGGAGTCAGGACACCGCAGACGGCGCCGTAGACGGGACCCAGGGCAAAGCCCGCGATCAGTACGGGAATATGCATCGGCAGAAAGATGCTGCCGGCATTGGGGATGGCATGGAAAGCCTGAGGCAGGACAACACCGATCGCGATGAACAGTGCTGCCAGTACAAGTTTCTTTGTGTTGTTCATTCTTATCCTCCTAAATAAAAGAAAAGTATCTCTTTCCTTCCAAGGAAACGCGATACCTTCCTGATATCGATTCAGATTCTGTATACCTGAGGCTTCAGCCCGACATCCTAACTTCTGTTAAGATGTTTTTATTATATCACGGATCAGATCCAAAGCTTCTGAAAGCAGCTGCGAAGTGCTTCTTTCAGAGATCCCGGGAACCAGTACATCGCAGCGGTTCAGCGGGATCAGGACCTTGACGCCGTCGGAAGCTCCGACTGCTTCCGCCATCTTTGTTGTCACTTCTCCCAATAACGCATCGGGAATGGCGATGCCGATCGGACCGACGATGATGTCGGCCTGTCTGCAGGCAACGATCAGTGCGTTCTCACCGGTAGCCGCTTCATCAGCTCCGCCCTTCAGCATGTTCTCCGTCGCTGCGGAATTGGTGCCGACGGCCCGGATATAGACATCGGGAAAAGACTCCCTGATATCCTTCACCAGCTGTCTTCCGATATTTCCGCCCTGTCCGTCTATGACGATGATCCTTTTCTTACTCATCTTTCGGCAGCCTCGGTAAAAAGCTCTTATACAAAGCTAAATACAATATAACAGATACGAAGACACAGGCAACCGCATTGATCGCCGTTGCACCGGCAACCCAGGTCGCGATGATCTTGGCGGCATCCTGAGGAATGCCCAACAGATAATTCCTGTAGAAATATCCGACGATCGGATCGGCGATCACATTGAAACCAAGACCGGCAACAGCGGATACGGTCGCTGCCTCGATGATCTCTTTTCTGTCGGTCTTTTCTCTCAGATGAAACTGTCTGGCGACGGTACCGGCAATGAAGCCGATCAGAAACTTCAATAAGAACGTTTTAGGCGCCGAAGTGATGTATCTGGGGTCCAGGATGTCGGCGATCGAAAGACCGATCGCGCCGGACAGTCCTCCATAGACCGGTCCCAGAAACCAGGAAGAAAGCACGACGACAGCGTTGGCGATGTGGATCGCCGTCGAAGTCCCGGCCGTGACCGGGATCGTGATCTTCCCGTAAGTGAAAGCCACATAGTTGATCACCGCAAACATGGCGGTATAGCCGATTTTTTTTGTTTTTGCGTTTGTCATTTTCAGATTCCCGCCTTTCCTGTCATCAACAGGATAACAGTAAATTGTTTTACTTGAAAGTGCCAATTTTGTATAATTTTATAGTACCAATTTATGTTAGAGATCAATAAGTCCAGCAAGATACCTGTCTATATACAGATCTACGAAGAACTGAAAAACCAGATCATTTCCGGCGAGATGAAAGCGGGAGAGCGTCTGATCGCAACCCGGACGCTTGCACAGGATTATCACCTCAGCCGCAACACCGTCCTTCTTGCCTATCAGCAACTGGAATCGGAAGGCTTTGTCAGCTCAAAGATCGGATCCGGTTTTTATGTGGAAGAGATCCCCAAGATCGCTGATACCAGACCAGAAACAGAAACGGCCGCAGACAGCGAAACAAAGAAAGAGAGCTATCCCTATGACTTCCGTTACGGAAGCATCGAGCCCAATGTCTATGTGACCCGCGGTTTCAGAAAGGCGTTGAAGGAGGCACTCAGTCAGCTGGAAGAGAAACAGACATTGCAGGACTGCGAAGCCCAGGGCCTGCTTTCACTGCGGCAGGCACTGTGCGATCACCTGCGGGAAGTCAGAGGAGTCATCGCAGATCCCGAACAGATCGTCATCACCAGCGGACATCACTACTCTCTGAAACTGCTGAGCGAGGTCTTCTCTGGCAGATACTTTGCGCTGGCTCTGGAAGATCCCGGTCATCAGGACACCAGGGAGGTCTTTATGAAAGCAGGCTATGAGATCCTGCCGATCCCGCTGGACAGCAACGGCATTCAGACTTCACAGCTTGTCAGTCACAACAAAGTCCTGGCTTACGTCACTCCTTCCCATCAGTTCCCTCTGGGGACCATCCTGCCTGTCGGCAGAAGACTGCAGCTTCTGAAATGGGCCCAGGAAAGCGACAGCTTCCTGATCGAAGATGATTATGATTCCGAACTCCGTTACCGGGAAAGACCGGTCCCGGCTCTTTATTCGCTTGACAGCCATGAGAGAGTCATCTATCTGGGATCCTTCTCCAAATCGCTGTCTCCCGATCTCAGGGTTTCTTATATCGTTTTCCCGAAAAGTCTGAAACCTTCACAATCGCTGTTTTCTTCAAGCGCTTCCCTTCTGATCCAGATGACGCTTTCGGAATACCTGCGGTCCAAGGAATACCGCAAGCGGATCAATCAGATCCGCAATTCCCTGCGTAAGAAACACACTCGAATCATCGATTTTCTCCGTAATCATTATGATGACCTCATCAGGATCTACGGCATCGGCGGAGGAACGCACTTCGTTCTGAAACTGCCTACTGACCTGTCGGAAGAAGAAATCCTCTCTGCCTTCCACAAAGAAGAGACCTGTGTCTATCCGGCTTCCCAGTACTACTTTGACAGCACGGATCATCAGAACATGATCCTGATCGGATACAGCGGCATCCCCTTGTCTGAACTGGACGAATATCTCGAACACCTTAAAAAAGGGATCGACAGGATCATAGAAAAGTAAAAATACGATTCAGTCGAATCGTATTTTTTATGTTTTTTTAATGAATGATCTCCGGTTCGTTCAGAAATAGAATATATCCTCAAACTTTTTATCCAGCGCGATCCATTGCCAAGTAAACTTGTCAACATCTTTGTTTTCCCGAAATAAAAAAGTCTTATCACACAGGACAAGACTTTCAGATGAACATATTTAGGATCAGTTATCGCTCCGGTTGTAGGAACACTTCATATGCACGCTGGCATCATGCAGTACCTTGCCCAGGGTGTCCAGTGTTTCCTTCTTTGCCATCTCGCAGATCTTTTCGTTGGCTTCTCTGATCAGCGAGTAATCCTTTTCCTTCAGCATCTTCTCATCGTATTCGTTGATGAGACGATGGCCTTCGGCAGGCACCTTCATCTGATAACGCTCGACGAACTGTATGCTGGAGAAGAAATGCGGATCCGCCAGCGCACCGATGAGTCTGGAACCCCAGTAGAAATTGTCCGTGGAAACATCCAGCGAGACATCGCTCATGTATTTCGGCATCTTATCGGTATTTGTATAGATCGGAACGACTGTGTTGAAAGGATTGGCTCCGAAACAGATCCATTCCAGACCTTTCAGCGGATCGGGCATGTAGCCTCTGATCTGCAGGACGGCCATGACACCGGTACGGGAAATACCGATCGGACGGTAGAGATGCTTCCTGGGATCATCGGCCTTCTGATAGGGATTGTAAGGCGTGCCCTGAAAATAGGATGACAGGATATATTTGATGTCTTCGACCGTGATCTTCTTTTCCGCGACCATGGACCAGGGGATATCATCGCTCTCCGGCGTGAAGTCGGCGTTTTCGCCGTCCCACCTGTAAGTTGTCGGATTGAAGTATCTGCCCATGAACCAGGCACGCGGTGTGTTGTAGACATGATCGCCGTCGGAATGGGAACCGAAGACATAACGCGGATTGAAGACCTTTCCTTTATTCAGATCGAGATGATTCTTTTCAATGAAATCCTTCAGATCGGCAGAGCACATGTGATACTTCTGTTCGCCGTAGGCATCATCCAGATCGAAACGGTCGATGCCGAACTGATTGGGCATGATGACATATTCCTCGTCCTTAAGACGTCTGGCGATCCAGTGATGGCCGCCGATGGTCTCCAGCCACCAGCACTCGTTCTCGTCGTTGAAGGCGATGCCGTTGGGCTCATAGGTCCCGTATTTCTCCAGCAGTTCACCCAATCTCTTTACGCCTTCCCTGGCGCTTCTGATATAAGGCAGAACCAGCACGACCAGATCTTCCTCGCCCAGTCCGCCGGCGACTTCTTTCTGCCTGCCTTTCTTTTCCTTGTATACCACATAAGGATCGGCGCCCAATACCAGCGGATTGGTGCTCAGGGTCTCGGTCGCCGTCATGCCGACATTGGCTTCGTTGATGCCGTTGGCCGCCCAGATCCCGCGTTTGGGATCGACGGATGGCGTCGACGTATAACGCAGCGGATTGTCCGGCAGTTCAATGCTTAGATGAGCGATCTTGCTTTTGTATTTGCGCGGCTGCTTCTTGGGATCGACCACGACCAGTTTCTTCACATCGAAAAAGCCGTCATCGTTTCTCGCGATCATCGTCGAGCCGTCATAGCTCGCTTTCTTCCCTACCAGTATTGTCGTACAACCCATAGATATACCCCCTTATCTCATAAAGAAATCATAGATCCGTTTCTTGATATCTTCACATTCATCATAGACCGCATGCGAATATCCCTCATAGAAATAAGATTCGCCATGCAGCAGATCGGCCGTCAGTCTCATTTCATCCGGTGAGAAGACCTGATCCTTCAGAGAACCAAGCACCAGCACCGGGATGTCGATCTCACTTAATCTGTCGGTGACATCGAATCTGCCCGCTGCCTGCAATCTGAGCACACAGGCTTTCAGCTCTTCATCGGTGAGAGACTTGTATGTAGCGATCATCACATCGATATACTGATCATAAAGCTCAGGAGAATAAATATCCCTCATGAAAGCATCGATCAGTCTCATGATGTCCTTCTTCTTCGCATATTCCAGCCACCTTGAAGTCGTTCCCTCAGGGTTGACCCTGCTGACGGAAGACGTCAGGACCAGTTTCTTCACCAGTCCGGGATACTTCAGTATCAGTGTCTGTGCGACCATACCGCCCATTGATACGCCATAGAGATAAATATCCTCCAACTCCAGTTCTTTCAATGCATCAGCGACATCATCCGCCATATCTTCGATACTCAGACCCTCTTCAGGATCTTCCCTGTAATCGAAAAGATAAACGGTGAAATCCGTCGCAAATATCTCATAGGCATCTATCACTGCCTGCGGTGTAACTGTAACCGGCCTCAGAGAGAGACCCGGAAGAATGACCATCGTTTTCGGTCCGCTTCCAAACTTCACATATTTCACATTCATATTTCAATTTTCATCCATTTCCCAATCAATGTCAAAGAAGAATCGGTACTCTTTTCAATGTAAACGCTTAATCACATCAATTCACATCTTTTGAGAATCAAAGCCCTTCAGAAAGTGCCGGTTTCCCGTGTTTTATAAAAGAACTATAATGATAAGGAACAAGAAGTCCTCATGCTGAAACTGTTTCAGAAACTAGATCAGAAATACGGAAACAAAGCCTGGTGGCAGTTCATCAAATTCAATCTGGTGAGCTTCTCCACCACTTTTGTGCAGATGGCACTGGCACTGATCATGCCGCTGTTTTTCGATTCCTTCTCACAGCCGCTGCCTGACTTTCTCAGGGGGATCTTTGACGCAAAGGTGCTGTTTCAGGAAGAAAGCCCCTATGTCGTTAACGGTGCCGTGACCTGGGGCTATGTCCTGCCTTTGTTCCTTTCCAATTTCATCGGCAATCTCTACGGCTATTTCATGAACATGCGTTTCACATTCAGGGGCAAGTTCTCAAAACGCAGCATGGCGGTCTATCTTGCCGTCATGTTTACGCTGATCCTGATCTCGACCTGGCTGCAGGGAAGAGTGATCTCTCTGCTCCAGGGAAAAACATCGATGGCATTTGCCAGAATCCTGGCAAACTGCGCAGCCGGCATGTTCCAGTACGCCGTTTTGTTCCCGCTTGAAAAGTTCGTACTGTTCAAAGAAAAATAAAAGATCTGAAAAAAGGAGAGCCTGTGCTCTCCTGTTTTTATTCTTTGAAACCGATGAAGTTCCTGAACTTCTCTTCCGAATTATTGACGATCAGATCTTCATCGAAACCGATCTCATCCAGCAGAGCGATCGCGTGTTTGAAACATCCGACTCTGCTGGGATCATGGGCATCCGATCCGACAAAGATATATGCCCGATGCTTCATGCACAGATCCAGATAAGTGATGATATTCTGCCTGGCATTGATCTTCCAGGGATGGGTGAAGGAAGAATCATTCACTTCCAGAGCGACCCCGAGTTCCCTGGCTGCCGGAACGAGCCTTTCGTAATTCAGAGGATAGGCATCATCATCGGGATGGGAGACAAAGAAAGTCTTCGGATCTTCCATGCAGCTGATCAGATTGTCTGTATTCTCTTCAGCTCCTTTATCTTCATAACACAGACCGTGGATGCCGACGATGTTGTAGTCGAGCCTGTTCAGTATCCTTTCCGGCAGGGTCATCTTCCCCTCGTTAGTGACATTGTTTTCGCAGCCGTAGTAGATGTTCACACCGTAAAGCTGTCTAGGTATCGCATGAAGGTTGCTGAAATGGAAGGGATCGCAGGTCCCCGGTATGCCCGGTGCATGATCGCTTATGCCCAGACCGCTCAGTCCAGCCTCTTTTGCCGCCAGAGCGTTTTCCCGTATGGTACCGTAGGCATGGCCCGAAGCCAGCGTGTGGGCATGCAGATCGACGACGATTTTCTGTTTCATCTTCTTTCCTCCTATTCCACGATTACGATCGATTCGATGATCGGCTGATCGTCTTGCGCGATCGAACCGTTATTATCCGTGGGTCTGGCATCGGCAGCGATCTTCTGGGCGATCTCATAGCCTTCTACCACCTTGCCGAAGGCCGCATACTGGCCGTCCAGCCAGTCGGCATCACCGACCATGATGAAGAACTGCGAAGAAGCCGAATCCGGATCCTTGGCTCTCGCCATGGAGATGACGCCTTCCGTATGCTTCAGGGGATTGTCAAAACCGTTGGCCTCAAATTCTCCGTAGATCCTTTGAGCGCTGCCGCTTGCGTCCATTCCGCCCTGTATCATGAAACCGTCAATGATCCTGTGGAAACGGTTGTCTGTATAGAAACCGCTCTTCACCAGTTTTACGAAATTCTCCACAGTCACAGGCGCGATATCCGGATAAAGCTCCAGCTTCATCGTGCCGTAATCCTGTACCGTGATCTCACAATGGATTGCCTGATTTTCTGCAACAGTCTCTTCTTTCTTTTCTTCTGTTTTCTCTTCTGTTTTGCCGCAGCCGGCAACACCCATCAGCAATATCATAATCATCAGTATTTTAATAATCTTCATCAGTATTGTCCTCACTTTCATCATTATCTCATGAACACGGCAAAACTTATAAGAATGTAATGCAAATGAATTGTGAAAAGAATCACAAACTGCTAAACTGTAAATGTAAATATCAGGAGGAAAATATATGGCCAATCGTTTTATCTTAAATGAAACATCCTATCACGGCGCAGGTGCCATCAAGGAGATCCCCAACGAGATCAAAGCCCGCGGCTTCAAAAAAGCCTTTGTCGCATCTGACCCGGATCTTGTCAAATTCGGTATCACTGCCAGAGTAACGGATCTGCTGGAAGAGGCAGGCATCCCTTACGAACTGTATTCCAATATCCAGCCCAACCCGACGATCGAAAACGTCCAGACCGGTGTCAAAGCTTTTGCGCAGTCCGGTGCTGACTGCATCGTCGCCATCGGCGGCGGATCTTCCATGGATACATCCAAGGCCATCGGCATCATCAACACCAACCCGGAATTCGCCGATGTCAGATCTCTGGAAGGCGTCGCTGCGACCAAGAAACCCTGCACGCCGATCCTGGCTGTCCCGACAACTGCCGGAACGGCTGCCGAAGTCACGATCAACTACGTCATCACCGACCCCGAATACAAGAGAAAATTCGTCTGTGTCGACGTTCATGACATTCCGGTCGTCGCCTTTGTCGATCCGGAAATGATGGCTTCCATGCCTGCAGGATTAACAGCTGCGACCGGCATGGATGCATTGACGCACGCCATCGAAGGCTACATCACCGGCGGTGCCTGGGAACTGTCAGACATGTTCCACCTCAAGGCCATCCAGATGATCGCCAAGAACCTGCGCTCCGCAGTCAAGAATGAACCGGAGGGCAGAGAAGCAATGGCCCTGGCACAGTATGTTGCCGGCATGGGCTTCTCCAATGTCGGACTCGGTGTCGACCACTCCATGGCCCATACGCTCTCCGCTTACTACAATATGCCGCACGGCAAAGCCTGCGCAACGCTGCTTCCGACCGTCATGGCCTACAACGCTCCGGTCACCGGTGAGAAATACAGAGACATCGCTGCCGCTTTCGGCGTGGAAGGTGCCTATACCCTGCCGCTTGAAGAAGCAAGGGCTGCAGCAGTGGCTGCCGTAAAGAAGCTTGGTGAAGATGTCGGCATCGAGATGTCACTCAGGAACGTCGTTCCGATGGAAGATGTCGATGCCCTGTCAGCTGACGCTCTCAAGGATGCCTGCACACCGGGCAACCCGCGTCCTGTCACAGTCGAAGACATCAAGGAAATGTTCCTGTCACTGATGTAATCATCCGGATATCATGAAACATAAAACAGGAGACCAGGTCTCCTGTTTTTCTTCTGTCTTTCAATACTGTTTTATTCCTGATAATCTTTCAGATCTTCTAGGAAACCTTCATAATGACCGTTGAGCTGCAGCAGTTCAAATCTGCCGTCTGTCATCCGGAAAACGGCCGCAAAACCGTGCGATACGGGATGCTGGGTCTCATTGTGCTCACGCATCAGCTGATACATGTAGTTCCTGTTGAGTCCGAATACCATGTGCATCATATGCATGAAGATCGCGCCGTGGGAGACGATCAGGACGATATCGCCGTCTTCACATTCCTCATAGATCTTTCCGTAGCATCTCAGTACTCTTTCCTTCAGCATCTTGAGGTTCTCGCCGCCGGCATCGCTCCAGTCGGCATCACCGAACCTGCGGCGTCTGATCTCTTCCGGATACTCCTCATCCCTTGCTCCCTCGAAGTTGCCCCAGCTCATCTCCTTGAGATCCTTGGTATAAGTCAAAGGAACATCCCTGCCTTCCAGTATGATGTGAGCGGTATCGATGCATCTTTCCGAAGTGGAAGTATAGGCTCTTGTGAAAGGGATATCCTTCAGCTTTTCCTTTGCCTCACAGGCCTGAGCGATCCCTTCCTCCACCAGAGGGGAATCGCATCTGCCCTGCATCCTGCCCAGCCGGTTGAACAGCGTCGCTCCGTGTCTGACATAGTAAAACGTGACTGTCTTTGACATCATCCCACCTTCTTTTTCTTTCCCGCTTTTTTCAGCGTGATATCAAGTTCCTTCAGCTGAGCGTAAACAGTCTCCGCTTCTTTCTTGATCGTTTCTTCGTCGAGATGACGTTCTTCCACGATATGTTCAAACGCCCCGGTATAATCTCTTTTATATTCCTTGTTCAGTTTATTCCAGCTGATGTCTTTGAACTGCGAGGCGATCGCTTCATCGTACAGCAGTCTTCCCTGCAACATCAGAACCGCGATCACCGGATAGCCGGGATAGCCCTGCCAGTAGGTGGCGCTGTCATCGGATGAATAGACATTGTCCTTCCAACTCACGGTATATGATTTTGATCTGTCAGAAGAAAAAACTTCCGCATGATCCTCATGCATCGTGATCCTGTCATCGGCGATCGCCGTATAGGCTTCATAGATCTTTTCGATCGGTCCGGTTTTCTCCAGCATCTGATCCTCCCAATTGATCTATCTCTATTTTACGATAAAAAACAGGAGCAGTGTTTCCACTGACTCCTGTTTGAGATGATTCGTTTTTTAGAATCTTATGCTTTCTTTTCAGCTCTCTTGCCTAAGACATAGGTCACAGCGAAGCCTACGACGACTGCCAGTACCATGACACCCATCATGCCCCAGAAGTTGCCCCATGTTCCATCCGGATTGAAGTAAGCCGCGAAAGAGATGAAGCCCGGGTTGGCGATGACATACTGAGTCAGACCGAAGAGACCGGCGATGAAACCACCGATACCGCCGCCGACCATTGCACCGATCAGAGGATATCTGTTCGGGAACAGGACGCCGTAGACGCCCGGTTCAGTGATGCCTGATAAAGCAGTGATACCGGAAGAGATACCGACGCCTCTCTTGTCAGCGTCTCTCTGAAGCAGAGCGTATGCAAGGCAGGCACCGCCGACAGCGACGTTTGCCGGAGCCATACCGGTACAGATCAGAGGATCGGAACCGACTTCTGCCAGTAAGAGGAAGAGGACCGGATAAGTGGCATTGTTCATACCGAAGAAGACAAGCCATACAGTGGTTGCACCGATGATGGCGACAGCCAGAGCCGGGAATGCACGATAGATAGCCAGGACAGCGTTAGCAAGACCTGTACCTACCCAGTAGCCTAACGGACCTAAGACGATCAGTGTTACCGGAACAACGATCAGCATCGTCAGAACAGGCAGTAAGACGGTTCTGAGAACGACCGGCAGATGATTCTGCAGGAAACGGTAGACAACAGACATGAACAGAGTGCCCAGGACGACCGGGAAGATCTGGCCGTTGTAGCCGATGTTGGCAACGTTGATGCCTAAGAAGTTGAGTTCTTCACCACGGTTGAGCGTGACATAAAGCAGAACTGCACCCAGGAATGCGCCCAGATACGGATTTGATTTCAGTCTTGTTGCACTTGAGAAACCGATGTAGATCGGCAAGAAGTACAACATTGCCTGCTGGATCGCTGTCAGAACGAATACTGTTCCGCTTGATGCATCCAGACCTGCGAATGTCTGTAACAGAGAGATGACAGCACCTGTCAGACCACCGGCGATGAATACCGGAATGATCGGAGAGAAAGTACCGCCGACATAGGACAGGATACCTTCGATGATATTGCCCTTGGTCTGTGTGTCAGCCTTGAGTGCTTCAGCATCGTCAACGGAACCGCCGGCCTTGATGTCGTTCTTCGTGATCTCTTCATAGAGAGTTGCGACATCCTGACCGATGACGAACTGCTGTTCGCCGTTCTGGACAACGATGTTGATGACACCGGGGATCTTCTTTGCTTCTTCAAGATTCAGGACAGAAGCGTCCTTCAGGTTGAGACGCAGACGAGTCATGCAGTGAGAAGCTCCGAGGATATTCTCGACGCCGCCGCATGCCGCAATAATTTCATCAGATAATTTCTTGTAATCTTTCTTTGCCATACTAGCCCTTTCTTATGCTTCCTTTTCTTCTTTTGCCTTGATATCGGAAGCCAACTCACTTGTCTTCGTGAAGTCTCTCCACTCAGACATGTCATAACCCCATTCCTGACCGTTGGATCTGATCAGTTTTGAGTACCATTCGAACGAATCCTTCTTGTAACGCTTCATGTCTCTGAGATCATCGTCTGTCCTGTTGACGAAGACAAGACCGTATCTCTTGGCCATGCCGTTGCCTGTTGACAGCAGATCGGTGAAGGACCACGGGTTGAAGCCGAAGACTTCGACACCGTCGGCGATCGCCAGACCGACATTGTAGATATAATCTCTGAGATAATCGATACGATACTGGTCATGGATCTTGCCGTCTTCTCCGAGATCCTCATGAGCACCGAAACCGGCCTCTGTGATGACCATCGGCAGATGGTAGTGATCCCACAGATACCTCAATGCATAACGCATGCAGACACCGTCGATGTGCCAGTCCCAGTCGGTCGTCTCGACAAACGGATTTCTGTCCAGCGCATACTCGCCCGGCCAGTTGGTGTAGATGAATTCACCCTTCCTGCCGTACTTGTTGAGACCGATCTCCTGTACGAAGCTCGGATCCGGCCACATGCCGACATCGGAGCGGTAGCAGTTGACAGCGATGAAGTCGATCTTGGCCTGCTGAATCAGTTCCATGTCGCCCGGACGGATGTCAGGATCGATATCGTGCTCTTTCCAGTAATTCTTGATGAAACCGGAATACTCTCTGTAAGCATAGAGATCGTCCCAGATCTTCTCGGTCAGTTCTTCCGCGTTCATCGCAGCGATCTGATCTTCAGGCTTGCAGGATTTCGGATAGATCGGGACATAGCCCGGAACCGGACCGATCTTGCCGCCCGGTACCATCTCGTGGCAGGCGATGACTGCCTTGGCGTGACAGAGGTTCATGATGTGGTTGATCTGCCATTTCTTGACTTCCCATTCCTCATCGGTAAGACCCTTGGCAACGCCCAGCCATTTGCCGTAGACGATCTGCATGTTCTGTTCGTTGATCGACAGCCAGTATTTGACTCTGTCGCCGAAGTTCTCGAACAGGACTCTGCAGTAGTAGTCGAATTCATCAATGATGGCGCGGTCATGCCAGCCGCCGTATTTTTCATCGACCCATACCGGCATATCATAGTGATAGATCGTGACGATCGGTTCAATGCCTGCAGCCTTCAGCTCATTGATCAGGTTATTGTAGAATTCAATACCCTTGGGATTGACCTTGCGGTCGGCTGCCGGAATGACTCTTGACCAGGATATACCGAAACGATAAGAGGTGAATCCGCATTCTTTCATCAGGGCAACATCTTCTTTGTAATGATGATAGTGATCGGATGCGATGGAGTTGTCCGCAAACGGCTTCTTGGTCTGAGAGTTCAGGTCAATGATCGCCGGCGTTCTGCCATCTTCCGCTGTTGCACCTTCAACCTGCCATGCGGCAGAGGAAGCGCCCCAGAGGAAACCTTCAGGAAATACAGGATTGTTCTTGTGTTTCATGTTCTCTCCCTTCTCTGATTTCATTATATGAAAACGGTAACAATCCATAGTTTCACTTTTTGATACTGTACCGATCGTTTGGTGTCATTTTTTGATACCGGAACAGAAAAAAATGATAAAAATCTGGTATGGAAAACCCAGACCAATATCATGATCACAGTATCAACAGGTTCAATCTTCTGACCTCATTGCTGTCATTGCTGAACCGGAACGATGAAAACGACACCGATTTTGTGATCGCCCGTTATTTTCTTCGCAATCTGTCGAAGCTCAAGGACACTTCCATCTACAAGATCGCCGATGACTGTTACGTCTCCAGAAGCAGCGTACAGCGCTTCATCAAGAACATCGGCTATGACTCCTTCACCCAGATGAAACACTCCCTGGATGAAGTGCTGGCCCACGAAGTGAGCTTCATCGATTATACCGACCATGTGCAATACAGGGAATACATCTCCCAGAGCATCTCCGAGATGATCGCCGACATCATCAAGGCGACATCCAACGCAGGCTTCCGCAAGCTTCTGCAGATCTTCAACAGCGCCGACAATGTCGTCATCCTGACCGCGGAAGATTCCTCCCATGCCTGCCGGCTGTTCCAGCAGCAGATCCTGACGACCGGGAAGCTCATCCGCATCATCTCCAGCGCCTCCAAAAACATCTCGCTTCTGGACACGCTCACAGAGAACGACCTGCTTCTGGTCTGTTCCGTCACCGGCAACTTTGCCCTGGCGATCAACGATCAGCTTAATGACATCAAAGCCCGCAAATGCCTGATCACCCTGAACAGGACGACGGCCTTTGAAGACGTCTATTCCTTTATCTATTATCTGGGCGAGGATCAGAAGATCTCCACCCGCAACATCGTGACCGACCGCAACGTCTACAACAACTACGGACTGACGTTCTTCTTCGATCTGTTCTATCACGAGTGCTACATCAGCTGGCGCAAAAACAAGTAAAAGAAAAGGCCCTGATCCTTCGATCGGGGCCTTGTTTTGTCAATGGCGCTGACTACAGGATTCGAACCTGTGGTACCTTTCAGTACGCCACCTTTCCAAGATGGTAGGATAAACCGCTCTCTCAAGTCAGCATATCGACACTGTTATTTTGCCCTAACTTGTCTTTTTTTTCAATATCAGCGCTCACTTTTCCATGAAAAAAGCTGCTTCCCTTTCGGGAAACAGCTTTTCACATCAGTCGTTATTTGATCGCTGTCGAATAGAAATACTGGCCATACAGATCCCTGAACTCGTAGGAGATCAGCGTCTTGTAGGATGAGATATCGACATCACCCAGAGACAGCGTATCCTTGTAAGTCAGCGTGCCTTCCAGCAGATAAGCATCGACGAAGTTTCCTTCATAGTCGTAGTAATCGCATACCGGCTGGATCACATCGTCTTCACTGAGTTCATACAGTGTCTTGGAGACGACATCGGCTTCGCCTTTGTAGTCAAAGGTCGCACCGATGATCTCTGCGGAATCATCATCGATCATCGTGATCAGGTTGGCATACTTGTCATTGATCATGACCGGGATCCTGCCGGTGTAGATCGTGTTGTCTCCGTCGACCGTCGAATACAGATCGTAGTAGGCCACGATATGCCAGTTTTCGTCATCGGTGGAGATCGCCAGCCAGGTCAGATCTTCAGGTGCCAGCAGGTTTCCGTTTTCATCGACGTCGTAGATGCTGTCCTTGCCCAGATCGATGTAGCCCTGGCCGTCATCCACGAAGAGATTGAGCTTGAGCGCATCGACCAGTGACCACTGCTTCTCTGTCAGTGAGATCTTGCCGTTCTTCCAGGTCAGATCGCCGTCGAAGTGATTTTCGACGATGTACTTGACCATGTTCTCGTTCACCCTGCCGCCAAACAGCTGATCCAGTCCGCTGCCGTAGTAGCTCGAGTAGGAATCATTGGAAGAATATCCGCCGCCTAAGAACAGTTCCATCAGATCGATCAGCAGATCCTCGGAACTCTGGTTGTAGTAGTAATCCTGAGAGTTGTAGCTGTTGTAGCTCTGATAAGCAGAGTGGTTGCCTCCCGAAGAAACCTGTCCGGAAGTCTGGTAGCTCGCAAAGTTTCTGACGACCTGCGAGTATTCGGAGTTCATGTCGATATTCTTGTAGGTATTGAGCACCGTATTGACATACTGCGATGAACGGTACGGGAAGTAAATAGACAGACCGTAGGCATTGGAGAAGCCTCTGGACGTGTTGTTGTACTTGACGGCCTTCATCAGCGCCTGGCAGAGCTGGTTGGCTTCAGGCGTATTGATCTTGGAAGCCAGGTCAACGAGGTCTACCATATCGATGTATGTCGACTGGGCAAATTCCCTCGTACCCTTTCTGGCAGAAGCGACCGTTCTGTAGTCGCTCTGAATCAGATCGTTCGTGCTCTTGGAGAACGCTGTCAGCGCATCCGGAACGATGCCCTCGATCTCAGCCAGGTCGATGACAGACAGCGTTGCCGGCTGGTTCGGTGTCTTTGATGAACACATCGATACGAAGTCGTCGGCGATGTTCTTGCCGATCTCAAGCGTCGGCATCGAAGTGTTGCTGGAGAGCTTGGACAGCCAGTTGGTGTAGTACCAGCCGATGCCCGGCTCGGACTCTTCGGATGCGATCATGTAGTCGGCATGTTCACTCAGCATGAACGCTGTTTCCGTGGTCGCCATCAGGCAGGCATCGAAACCGATGAAATCGAATTCAACGCCCGCATTGGTCAAAGCGGAATCCAGCTGTGCCAGAGACATGGATCCTCTCTTGGGATACTTCTCATCATAGCCGTAGCCGCTGACGGAACCTCCGCCGTGATCCCAGAGGATCAGCTCATAACGGTTGGCCTCGAAGTTGTCGGCACAGAACTCGATGAAGCTGGTCAGCGTTTCCGGATCGACCATCGAACCGGTTCCGGCATTGTCTGACAGACAGCCGATCTGGCCGTTGCCGACGACCTGATAGATCTGGTTGACCCTGGTCGAGATGAAATCGGTGTGCCACTTCGTGCAGCCGCCGGTATAGACGATCAGATTCACGTTGTCCGCGATCTTCGCATTCGCCATTTCCTGCAGGTCATAGACGCCCATGGCCGCCTGTGATTCCAGGTCGGAACCGCACATGAAGACCATGATCGTGACCGTATCCTTCTGGTTGCCCAGGATGTTCGTACGTTTCGCTCTGATGCCCTGCGTCACACTGTTGTCCAGCTTGCCGACATTGCTGGTGAGCTGCCAGTTGCTGGAATAGACCGTCGACAGATTGGTGGTAATGCCCTGATAATCTGTTTTCTCTTCTTCCTTCGGCGTTGTCTGCGAAGGCGTCGGTGTCGTGTTGCTGGCGGTGTTGCCGCTGTTGGAAGACTGCGATGTAAACAGTCCCATCAGAAAACTGACCACCAGGAAGGCAACGACCAAAAACAGTAAGAATTTGAGGAAACCGAATCTATTTCTTTTCTTCTTCATTTCTGTAACCCTTCCACAGTCTGCGGAAAGCTCTCATAAATCCAGCTTCCTCGCCGACCCTTTCGTGTCTTCCCAGACCGCGGGCACTTCTCTTCAGTTCAGAGACTTCGCCCTGCACCAGGTGTTTTTTCCTGCCGCTTCTTTTTTCACTCATCTGATTCTCCTTCCGCCTGCTCAAAATCCAGGCCATCTTCATTCTCAAACGCATCCAGATAAGACAGCGCCAGATCCAGAGCCGCCTTGTGTTCCTCGGAATCCCTGATCAGGCCCGGAAACTCATTGACTCTGAAACAGACATCGCCGATCTGATCGTTCTTCAGTTTCATATCAAAGCAGATATCGACGTCATTGCCGTCCAGATAACGCTCTTCATAGATCGTGATCTCCCTGATGTCATCCAGAGACATGACATCCGCATTTTCCTTTTTATAATCTTTGCGCTTGGAGATCAGAAACTGCTGATCCTTTTCATCAAGATACAGGGAATACTTGCCTGCAATGCTCTTGGCAGCTTCGAAGGCCTTCAGCTTCTCCTTGTTCAGTTCTCTGTATTCCAGATGCTTCCTGTAATCATCCAGAGAAAGTTTCTCATAAGCCTCTTCGGTAAGCCATGGCGAAGCAGCCTTGATACAGTTACGGCAAAGCACTCCGTCCTTGATCTTTCTGTTTCCGTATTTGCTTAAGGGTTTCCCGCATAAGCTGCATGTTTTTTCATTATCCATAACAATTCTCCGTATATATTTATTTTATAATATTTGTTTTTTCTATCGTATAAATAATAATTCGATTGCATAAACTTTTTTCATCCGCTCAGATCAGAAAAAAACAGGCTTCAGCCTGTATTTTCACTCAATACCGGTCACAGGGATCTCGTGCGATTGTTTCACCGCCGGAGGTATGATCACCGGTACATCCTTTTTCCCGATATCGAATCTGACATCCTCGCGGTCTGTCACGGTCAGATCCCGGTCGCATTTGAGATCCTCATTCAGTAAGACCGTATGGATCAGGGAATCATCCTCCTTTTCCGGAACGCCCGTATATTCGATGACGATCACGTTGTCCGGCCGTATCCCGACGACTTTCGGCAGCAGTCCGTTATATGAGGGAAACTCATGATCCATCATCGAAGCTTCACTGGTCGTATGGTAGAGCTGCACATAGACTTTCTGGGGACTCAGAGCTTCCCCGACCGTTCCGCTTACGATCGATGGCCTTTCATACTCCGCATAGGGTTCCCTGATCTTGATCTCATAGCGCGCCTTTTCATCCGGCGTGTTATGCAGATCGCCGATACTGTCCTCACTGTTGGAATCGATGATGTATCCGTCAGGCACATTCACGCTGATCAGTTCTTCCGAAGTCTCCAGCGGTGTTCCTTCAAAGCTCACCAGGATATGCTGATCATCATGACGGGCGACATAGGCTTCCAGTCCTTCAGGCATATTGTCAAACCAGTCCGAGATCTCTTCATAATCATCGATCTCAAAAAAATAATCCTCATCGCTCAGTGACAGCAGGACGGTCTTTGATGCGATATTCTCGCCGACAAAGCCGTCCACGACTCCTTCCGCCTCTATCATCAGCAGCACCGAAGCATCAACGCTTCGAAACAGAAACAGAAGAGAAAACAGGAAACAAAACAATACTTTTTTCATCTGATACCTCTCATGCCTTCATTATCGGAAACAGAAACATCCATTCCTAGTTCCGCTGAAGGACATGTCATATAATGAAGATATGAAGAAACAGGTATTCAATCCCTATCTGCCCAATTATGAATACATCCCGGACGGTGAGCCCCGCGTCTTTGAAGGACGTCTCTATATCTACGGTTCCCATGACAAATTCGGTTCCCGCTTTTTCTGCGACAACGACTATGTCTTATGGAGCGCACCGGTGGATGATCTCTCCGACTGGACCTGTCACGACGTGATCTTCCGCAAGGATCAGGATCCGCTCAACGGCGAAAACAATCCGCTCTTCGCTCCGGATGCGATTCAGGGAGCCGACGGAAGATATTATCTTTACTATGCCCCATGCAACACGAAATCGATCGGTGTCGCCGTATCAGAAAAACCATACGGTCCTTTTGACTTTCTTTCCCATGTGAAAGACAAAGACGGAAGACTGCTCGGCCGGAGAGACTTCGATCCCTATCCTTTTGATCCGGCTGTCTTGTGCGAAAACAAGAAAACCTATCTTTACGTCGGCTTTGCCCCGGATCTGAGCTGGGACTTCATGGAAAAAGAATTCGGAACGATCCCGCTCTCTTCCGGTGCCTATGTCACTGAACTGGAAGAAGACATGTACACCCTGAAAGGCAGGCCCTCAAAAATCGAGATCCTCGACTGCCCCGATCCCGGACACGACTTCTTTGAAGCCTCCTCGATCCGCAAGATAGCTGACAGATATTACTTCATCTATTCCTCATGGAACTCCCATGAACTCTGTTATGCGATCGGCGATGACCCCAAAGGTCCCTTTGTCTACAAAGGCATCCTGCACGACAACGGCGACATCGGTCTGGTCAGCGAAAAAGACAGGGTCACCTATACCGGAAACAACCACGGTTCCCTGATCGAAGTGAACGGGCAGTGGTACATCTTCGGTCACCGACAGACAAATTACTCCACCTTTGCCAGACAGGGCATCGCCGAAAAGATCTGTATAAATGAGGACGGCACCTTTGATCAGGCTGCTCTCACCAGCTGCGGTCTCAATGACGGACCGCTCCTGCCACAGGGCAGCTACGACGCCGCGATCGCCTGCCATCTCACTTCAAAACAAGGCGCTCTGCATTATCTGGACAACTGCGAGGGCGAAGGTTTTCAAGACATCCGCACAAATCATCCGGCCTTTTCCCAGGAGGGAGCAGACAGGGAAGATCATCCAGGTCAGTACATCAGAAACATGAGGGACGGTTCCACGGCCGGATTCAGGTATTTTGCCCACAGCGATGCATGTTCACTGAGTGTCATCAGCAGAGGCGATGAAGGCATCTTTGAAGTCCGCTCGGCTTTAAAGGGGCCTGTCCTGGCTGAGATCCCTCTGACATCAGGGAATGATTACCACGAATCGGAAAGCATCACTTTCCGTATCCCTGATGAAGACAGCTTCTCTCTTTACTTCACTTATAAAGGAAAAGGAAGCATCGACTTCCTCAGTTTCTCGTTCAATTAAAAAAGCAAGCCCTGAAGCTTGCGTATATGGAACAGATATCAGCGATATCTGTAATCAGGAGAAATGTACTTTACCTTCATCGTATCGTACCTCCTTTTTTTTATTTTAACACATTGCGGTAGGCTTCGATCACCTTCCGGTCGGCTTCCGCCCATTCGATCCCCTCTGTAAACGGATCGATGAAGGCATATGCCGTATGATCGTGCAGTTCCGGTTCGCCTTTCCTGATCTCACACAGAAAACAATCCATATCCAGATCAAAGTCCTCGTAATGGTGGTTCACCGTGCACAGAAAATCCTTCACAGCGATCTTCATGCCGAATTCTTCCTTGATCTCCCTGATGACCGCTTCCTTTGAACTTTCGCCCTCTTCCAGCTTCCCGCCGGGAAATTCCCAGCGTCCCTTCTGTGTCCCGTACGCTCTTTTTGCGATCAGGATCTTTCCGTCTTTTTCAATGACGGCAGCCGCAACTTTTATCTGCTTCATAACAAAATGATAATACCTTTTCACCGCTTTGTCTTTTCTTTTTTCATTCACGGAAAAATGCTTCAAAACAGGCGATTTCCATCTTTTGTGAACCTGTGCAACACATAATTCACGTATCCGGGATTTTCGGCAAAAATCTTTAATTTTTCTTTCCGAAAAGGCTTTTTCTTTTCTGAAAACAGGTTATGATATACTTGAGCCGGACCTGATGGCGATTCGGAAACAAAACGGATTCGGATTCTGGTCTGGATCTGCCGGTGATATTTGCCCTTTCCTAAAACATATCCCATTAGCAAATGAAGCATGATCCTGAAATCACGGCAGATACAGTCATATCATAAATGGAGCAAATTCTTCATCAGACCGGCTCATTCATATTCAAACGGCACTATCCTCATGGACAGTGCCGTTTTTCTTTTCATAGGGAAACCATGGCAGTTCCTGGTCCGAGGATCTTTCGTGCAGGTCGTAATCCTTCTGCAGTTCCTCATCCGACCAGCCCAGCCGTTTCATCTCCCGGATATAGGATTCAAAACTCATGCTTTTATCCCCATCCTTTCAGCTGTCTGTTTCCCCAGCTCCAGGATCTGATCATCGATGACCGTAAAGACGATCTTCAGATCCGCATCCGGATTCTTCTTCATCCAGTCATCACAGGAACGCAAAGCGACTTCCCAGGCCTCCTTCTTCGGATAACCGTAGATGCCCGCCGAGATCAGCGGAAAGGCGATCGAAGCAATGCCGTACTGCCTTGCCAGAGTGAGCGATCTCCTGTAGCATTCATACAGCATCCCTTCCTCACCCTGTCTGCCATTGATATAGATCGGACCGACCGCATGGATGATATAAGGACACAGATCGAAACCCTCGGTGATCACCGCATCACCGGTCTGACAGAAACCGATCCGCTCACAGGCCTGACGAAGCTTTTCGCTTCCTGCCGCAGAGAAGATGTATCCGCAGACGCCCCCTCCTTCAAGCAGCTGTTCGTTGGCTGCATTGACCACGGCTTCACATCCGCTTTCCGTGATCGATACTTTTCTGATTTCCAAAGTGTTCATAATATACCTGCCTTATTTCTACAAATGAATACTAACACAGTCTCTCTTACAAAAAATGTGCCATCATCTCAAAACAAAGGGCATTCACAATGCCCCTTTGTCTTACTGATTCAGATATTCTTCAAATGCGATCCCCTGATCCATGATCTGTTTTGCCAGTACGGGATCATCGATATAACGGAAGTGCCAGGGTTCATAGCCGTAGCCCGTGATATCTTCCTTGCCTTCCAGATAACGCAGGATGAAACCGTGCTGCGCCAGATGTTCATGGATCTTTGCGAAGATCTCCTTCTCAGCGATCATCTCATCGTTGTCGTTGATCCTCTTGCCGTCCACATCCAGACAGATGTCGATGGCCAGACCGGTATGATGCTCGGAATAACCCGGAACGGCCACATAGGTCTTGACATATTCTTCGCCGAATTCGACCGTCCATTCATCCCAGAGATCCTGCTGTTCCTGCACGCTGCGGTAAGTGCTGTCAAGCTCGATAATGATCCCTTCTTCCGCCAGTTCTTTCTGAAGCGCAAGGAACTGTTCCAGTGCTTTTTCCTCGACCAGATAAGTCTCTCCGTATCTGTTGACCGATTCCTTCAGGACTACCTTCTCCTCCCAGTCATCCGGAAGCTTGTTCTGCTTGTTGACCAGGATCAGATAGTCAAGGACGATTTGTCCATTTCTTTCACGATATATTCCGGCAAATCGATAATATAATATATGTGACATGAAAAACAGAAACTTTCAGATCCTTGACGGAACGATGCTGAAACTGATCGCCATGATAAGCATGGTCTTTGATCATGCTGGAGATCTGTTTTTTCACGATCAGCTGTGGATGAGGATGATCGGCAGACTGGCCATGCCTTTATTCTCTTTCTGCATCGCTGAAGGATATCGGTATACAAAAGACAGAAAGAAATATCTCTTGAGGATGGGACTCTTCGCACTGATCAGCGAGATCCCCTTTGATCTGGCTTTCACGGGAAAGATCGATCTGTCTCATCAGAACATCATGCTGACGTTCTTCCTGTCAATCCTGGCTTTAATGATCTCTGACAGGATCAGGGGAGACGGCAAAAACACATGGAAAACCATATTAAGTTATCTTGTCATATTATTCACAGCCGTACTGGCCCTGATCGTGAAAACCGATTATACACTGTTCGCGGTCATTGCCGTATTCCTTTTCCATATCTTTGAAGAAAAGAAACACTGGATCAGATGCACCATCGGTGTGGCTTTCCTGGCTCTGACAAGGACGATGAGCTATTACTGTACGACAGGTCTCAGCATCATCCCTCTTCTGCTGTATAACGGAAAGAAAGGAAAAGGCCTCAAATGGCTCTTCTATCTCTTCTATCCGGGACATCTTCTGCTGATTTACCTCATAAGAACATTTTTACTGGAATCATAAAAAATCCCGCAATCTGCGGGATTATCTTTAGAATCTCGGACCGCCCATCGGGCCGTGTCCCGGTCCGCCCATATGACCCGGGCCTCCCATGTGCATGTGACCCGGACCGCCGTGCATCCTGGGACCGTGCATCGGTCTTGGATAGAACATCGGACCGAACATCATCGGACGACGGTATACAGGATAACGGTATACAGGATAATAGAATACTGATCTTAACATGATCCAGAATAATAACAGAATGAATACAAACATGTTTTTCACCTCCAAAAATTGCTCACCAACTTTTCATACGGCAAGGTCAGCGCCGATTCTTAAAGGTTTATTTAACCTTTTCAGAGGTTCATATGAACCTCTACAATATTATAATAACATATTCCCGGGAAATGTCAACAATATGATTCATATTTTTATGGATTATTTTTTACACCTGAAAATGCCTTCTGCCAGGCATGTATCGACCATAACCTCTGAATACATTGCCTTCAGTCTTGTTTCCAGGCTGTTTTTTGTCTCATAGGGAGGAGTGAAAGACTTTTTGGGTTCCAGCAGATTTCTCACAAAGAAGTCCGTACGCTTCTTTTCTCCGGCAATATAGAAACAGCCGCAGAAAATACCGCCTTTTTTCAATACACGGCAGGTCTCCCGATATGCGGCATCCTTATCCGGAAAGGCATGAAAACCGTTCATTGATAATACGATATCGAATGATTCATCTTCAAAAGGCAGATCGCCGACATCACCCTGGATAAAACTGATATTGTCCAGATTCATTGCCGCAGCCTGCCTTTGGGCGTTTCTCATTATATCAGGCGAATAGTCCATGCATATGATCTTCGCCAACGGCAGCTTCTTATAGACCGGCATGGTGATCACGCCTGTTCCGACAGGGATTTCCAGCAGTTTCCCGGAAAAGTCTTCGGGAATGCCGCTTAAAGCGCCTGAGATCCATTCTTCCGTGCTTTTTTCATAAACCGTGATCGTCTCTTTTCATTTACTTTTTCTGAATCAAGAAGCCATATGAATAATGATGAGATAACATCCCAGATACTGTTGACTGTAACCAGATCTTTGTTCAACGAATAACATTGTTAAAAACACTATTTATTGAATAGTGTCTGTAAATCATCACGATTATGAACAGCCCTGCAAATTGGAAGTTATCGAAGCGGATTACAGTTCGTTCTTGGACAGGTATTCCCTGATTTCCTTTATCAGCTACTCACCGTCATAGTTTTTGAATATTCTGATCATGCACCCGCTTATCATCGGGTTGAGATCAAGACCTGATTCCACGGATCGTGTATCTGTTTTGAAACCGTAGCAGCGCTTTCCAAGACCATAGGCGATGCCAAGCTCCACACAGGCTCCCTCATCGGGAACGCGGCCGTCCAGATTCATAAAGATGATGTCGGCTTTCTTTACTTCTTCGGAGTCCAGATCGAATATCATTTTAATGAGTTCTTCTTCCGATTTGCCTTCTAGCAGAGCGGCTTCGATGCCGTCACGTTGAGGCAAAAAGACCTCATACCCGTACTCCTCCAGCACAGCCGCTATTTCTACATTGAAATCCTTTTCCGCCTGGTTGAACATCGGTCCTGCAAAATATACTCTCTTTCCGTTTCCGACAGTTTCAACTGTTTTCTCTGGAACAGGGATGTCGGCTTCATCGTTGCTGCCGCTCTCGCAGGCAGAAAAAGAAAAAATCATTCCCATACACAACAGGATCACGCAGATTCTCCCAAAAAGTATTTTCATAAAAAATGTCCTCATCTGCCAAATCTTTTCTCCGCATTTAGGACAAAGTATATCTTCCCCTTACCAGTTTCCATACTGTATTTTCTCTTTTGCGTGATATATG
>JAEEGI010005282.1_pt1 | contig 29751 bp, 8 predicted proteins | sample 8958751 | NCBI WGS metagenome assembly JAEEGI01 (sample SAMN16246545, study PRJNA631951) | gut metagenome | biome: gut microbiome; feature: rumen; material: KS-attached | host: Bos | place: Iran: Karaj | collected 2018-10 | reverse complement strand
GTTGCGCGCCTGCGGCGCGAGGTTGGGCCGCTGACGCGGCGAGGTTGCGCGCCTGCGGCGCGAGGTTTGGCCGCTGACGCGGCGAGGTTTGAGGAGGGACTGGAGGCCAGAATCGTCGCCAGTCCCGCTAGTCACGCCAGTCACGCTGGTCAAAACCTTCCGATTTTGTAATTGAAAACAACCCCAACAACGGGGAAAAACAACTTTGCTTTTGCGCTCGGCAACCGCCTCGCGCCGTCGGCATGGCCAACACCCCAAAAGATGTTGTTTAGGAAGTTGTTTTTACACGTTCTACACGGCTAAAACTGATTGGACTTGCATGGACAGACTGGACTTGCATGGACGTGGGGCCAAAAGCTCCAAGCTCTAAGCTAAAAGTTTTTGCACATGCGCGCGAAAGTGTGCTATGATTACCGTCAATGGAAGGTCCTGAACGTCTTGAACGTCTTGAACGTCTGGAAGGTCCTGAACGTCTGGAAGGAGAAAGGAAGCAACACGATGAAGACCCGAATCGCGATACTTATGTTGCTCGCGGCGCTCGCCGCGGGAATGGCGCAGGCCTATGATGAGGGCGAGGATATCACCTTCGTTTCAGATGGGAGAACGGTGGGGACGAAGTATTTGTATCCCGAAGATCAATTGGGCTCATTCCCGTCTGTGTCCAAGCCAGGATACGTACTGGTCGGCTGGTTCGACACGGATGGCCACCAGGTCACAGAGACAACGCGGATTGAGGAGCTGGGCTTCCACACGATAACCGCCCATTGGCTCGAGTTGCTGCCGGCCGTCGTCTCGAACGTCGTCGCGCGGCAGCGCTGGCCGTGGAACGGCCTCGTCGATATCGACTACGAGGTCGGCGGCTATACTGCGGGGCTGGAGGCCTTGATCGAAGTCGCCGACGCCGAGGGCGGCCGCAGCTGGCAGGTGACCAACTTCCTCGCGGGCGCGGAGCCCTCGGTCGAGGTAGGCTTCCACCGCGCGACTTGGGACACGACGGCGGCGGGCCTCGCGGACATTTTGGCGTCCAATGCAGTCGCGACGGTGAGGCTGGTGAGATCGGAGAGGGACGCTCGCTCCTCCTCGGAAGAGTTCCTCCTGGACACGCGGCGGGGGCCGTTCGGGAGCGGCGGCCGGGAGACGCTCACGTACTCGGCCCTGTGGCACGGCGACACGAACGCCACCGTGACGATCGCGCAGGACGGCGAGGCGCTCGCCGACGCGACCAGACTCGGCAACGAGGGCGACTACGAATGGAGCGTGAGGTTCGACGGCACCTACACGCTCACCCATGCGACGAGCGGAAGCGACGCGGTCGAGACCGCGATCTTCGTCGTCACGGGCCTGACGAAACACTTCGCGGACGGCGACATCGAGCTGACCGACTACAGCGGCACATACGACGGCGCGGCCCACACCATCGGCGTCGAAACGAACGGCGCAATCCCCGATCTGGTGCTAAAGTATTGCGGGATTGCGTCCTCAGAGGCCCAATCACTAACCACTTACCACTTACCACTTACCACTGACAAACCGGAGTTCACGGACGTGACCAACGTGGTGGTCTATGTCGAGGCGTCGGCTCCCGGATACTTCACCAGAACCAACAGCGCAACGGTGAAGATCACGAAGGCGGCGAACGCCTGGATCACCGCGCCGTCGATGAAGGGATGGACCGTCGGCGCGACGCCCGCGACGCCGAACAAAGGCAAGGCGAAGTTCGGGACCGCAACGGTCACCTACGGCAAGGCAGGCGGCGCGGCGGGTGCCCTTGGGGCGACGCGCCCCTCGGCCGCGGGCAGCTACGTCGCCACCTTCACGGTGCCGGGCACGGCGAACTACGCAGGGCTGACGAAGACGGTGACGTTCACCATCAAGCCGAATACCTACAAGGTGAAGTTCAAGGCCGACGGCGGGAAGCTGCCGAAGGGCAAGAAGATGTCCGCGCAGACCTTCACCACCGGCAAGGCGAAGAAGCTGCGCACGAACAAGTTTGAGCGCAAGGGCTGGATCTTCCTCGGCTGGTCGAAGCGCAAGAACGGCCCCGTGGCCTACAAGAACGCGCAGGCGGTTAAGAACCTCGCCGCGGCCGGCAAGACCGTGACGCTCTACGCCGTGTGGGCGAAGGCGCAGTACAAGGTCGTCTTCGACGCGAGCGGCGGGCGTGGCAAGATGCCCGTGCAGACGTTCAAGTACGGCGAGTCGCAGAACCTGCGCAAGAACAGATTCATACGCAAAGGCTACGTCTTCGGCGGCTGGGCGATCCGCGATCCGCTCGCGACGATCCCGAAGATCAAGTACAAGAACGGCCAGGCCGTCAAGAACCTCTCGCCGGATGGACGAACTGTCACGTTGTACGCGGTGTGGAAGAAGCGATAGCCGCTTCCACACCGCGAAGTTTGGCCGCTTCGCGGTATCCAGTATCCAATACCAGTATCAATTGGCGCTGATACAGGAAATTGGGAATTGGTTATTTGCAGACTGGCACATTGTTGAAGGGGTTTATCAACTCCGACGGCTGTCAAAAGGGGCTACGCTACCGCTTCGCCCATGCTTCGCACCCCACAGCCGCAGCCATTGAGAACTTACCATAAAATCCATTTTTTGGGGGTCTGGGGATTCCCCCAGAAATATAAACACTCTTCTTGGGAGGCCATTGTGAAGCGGTTGGAACGCGCGAAGCGCAAGCCGTAGCGGTAGCGGAGGCCCTTTGGCAACCTCGGAGTTCCTCCCCGCACAGCTCTGCGACTCTGCGTTAAAGACAACCCCGCACCATTTCATTATGTGATTGTGAAATTATGGGATTGGCAGCCACATTTTCATAATCCGCACTATGCCCGGTTGGTCCGATGCTTGATGATCCGATGTAGACGCCTTGCCAAGAATTGAGCATTGCATTTGGCGGGTTGGGCCCGGTGCAGCGCGGAGTACTCCCCCAGCCGGTTTCACCGGCAGCCCCCTCACGGAGGGGGCAGACTTGAGTGTTCTGCCACTAGCCACTAATTACTTAAAACTAACCACTAACAACCCCCTTCCGAGAGGGGGGTGGCGCGAAGCGCCGGGGGGAGTACTCCGTGCATTCTCCTCCTCACTTCTCCCCTACTCTTTTCTCCAAGAAACGAAAGCAACCCTGCTGGGAAGGTGCGGTTTATCAACTCCGACGGCTGTCAAAAGGGGCTGCGCTACCGCTTCGCCCATGCTTTGCACAACACAGCCGCAGCCATTGATGACTTATTGTTGAATACCTTTTTTGGGGGTCTGGGGATACCCCCAGAAATATAACACTCTTGGGTGGCCATTGTGAAGCGGTTGGAACGCGCGAAGCGCAAGCCGGAGCGGTAGCGGAGGCCCTTTGGCAACCTCGGAGTTCCTCCCCGCACAGCTCTGCGACTCTGCGTTAAAGAAGCCCCCTCACGGAGGGGGCAGACTTGGGTGTCCTGCCACTAGCCAAAAGCCGTTCGCCTCGCGCAGACAATATCTGTTATCTGTTATCTGTTATCTGTTATCTGTTATCTGTTATCTGTTATCTGTTATCTGTTATCTGCTGATGCTCCGCTAGCGGAGCATCAGCACCGTGCCGCCGCTGTAGACGCTTTCGTAGCAGCCCATAGCGGGACGGGGGCCGGCGACGCGCGGCGCGCCGGCGATGTCCGTGGCGTTCGTCATCCAGTCGAGCGATTGGCCGGCGTTGAGCAGCGTGGAGCTGGACGAGAGCGAGAAGGGCGCCTTGCCACGCCGGTTCCCGACAAAGCAGGGGTCGGCCGTCGTGTTCCCCTCCCCCGTCGTCAGGTCAGGCGAGCACGAGTAGGTGATGCGCGGCGCGGAGGGCGAGACGGAATCGTAGACGTCGGGACTGGAGGCGCCGTCGACCGCCGTGCTGCCCCAGACGATGTTGTTGCGGATCACGGGCGTCGTGCCTGCGGCTGCCGTGATTCTGAGACCGGAACCGGACTTGCGTCCCTTCGCGTTGACAATCGTGCAGTTCTCCATCGTCCCGGCTCCGGTGACCTGCACGGCGCAGAGAGAGACGCCGCTATCGACATTTGCCGTCACCTCGCAGTCCTGGACGAGGCTGTTGCGGAAGACGCCGCCACCTTCCACCGTAACAGCCCGATGTGATGTGGAGGCGCCGCCGTTCGCGTCGCCAGTGTACTTGTAGTTCCGGATGACGCAGCGGTCGACGACGCCGCCCGACTGAACGGCCACGTCCCAGTAGTAGGTATAGCCGGCGTTGCCCAACATGCCCTTCAGGTCGACCACGCAGTCGAGCATCCGCCCGCCGTTGCGGACGTAGACGGCGGCGTCGCGGTAGGCGCTGACGCAGTTGGTCAGAATGCAGTTCGCGAGAAGCCCGCCCTCGACGCAGGCGAAGTTACCTTTTTCACCCCAGTTGCCGGTACCCCGGATCAGCCGGAAGCCGTCGCAGACGGCGTCGGCGTGCGAGATCCAGACGCAGCGCCCCTGCCCCGCCGAGTCGATGACGGTCTCATCGGGGCCGTTGACGCTGCGGAGCTCGGTGTCGGCCGAAAGGACGACGCCTTGCGCGCTGACTCGCCAGGTGCCGTTTGAGACGAGGACGTGGCGCGGCGCGAGGGCCACGGCGTCCTCGATGTTCGTTGCCGCGTTCTCCCATGTCGCGTAGGGCGGCACCGAGGCCGCGCCCTTCGCGACATAACAGGTCTCGGGAACGGCCACGACGGCCTGCGGGGCGGAGATGACGACCTCCTCGTTGGCGCCGTTGCGAATCGTGACGGTGATCTGGTATACGCCTGGTGTCGAGTAAGTGTACGTCTCGACCTTGGCGCCAGTCGCGACTGTGCCGTCACCGAAGTCCCATGTCACGACTAGGCCGGTCTCGTCTCCAATGACGCTGGCCTCGGCCGTGAGCGTGAGGGGCGCGCGTCCCAGCGTCGTTGAGAGATCAATCGTGGCGTCGAGCGGAACGTCGCCTTCGCCGGCGAACTCGTAGCAGCCCATGTCCACGGCCTCGCCGGAAACGCGGGGCAGGCGGTCGAGGTCGAGGGCGCCTTCGAGCCAGGCAAGCGAGTCGTCGCCGGCGTCGATGCAGGCGGTGGAGAGGGCGGTTAGGTGGTAGGGGTTCTCCGCGTCGAAGTTCGGCGCGTGGGTCGTGCAGCCGGTGCCCGCGCCTGCGGTCCACTTCGAGAAGTCCGAGGCGCACGTATAGGTTGCGGTCGGGGTCGAGACCGACGCATAAAGGTCGTTCCCCTCGATGAGCGCGGTGTTGCCGTAGACGATCGAGTTGACGATGGCGCCTGCCTTGGCGAAGACGCCGCCGCCGTAGCCGCCGGAGTAGTTGTCGCTAATCGTGCAGTTTTCAATCCGCCCGTTGACCAGGGCGACGACGCCGTGGTGTTTTTCGGCCTGCGAGACGCCGTTGGTGCAGTGGTGGACGAGCGAGTTGCGCAGCACGGCGGTCGAGGAATTGATGCAGACTGGAGCTTCGCCGTCACGCGTTCCGTCGGCCTTGTTGGTATCGACCCGGTAGCCCTTGATTTCGCAACGGTCGAGGACGGCGCTTCCCTCGAGGCGGACGGCGCTCATCTTGGCCCAGTCGCTGTTGCTCAAGGTCATGCCGCCGGTGCCGTCGAAGACGCAGTCGACGGCCTTTGCGGTGCCGATGAAGGTGCTGGCGGATGTGCGGTTGAGGTTGCGCACGCCGCGAACAACGCAGTTGGAGAGTATGCCGGAGCGCATCTCGATGGCACCGGTCCAGTAGTAGTTCGCCGAATAGCCGTCTTCCATGGTGAAGCCGGAAATAAAGGCGCCGGACGAGTCACTGACGGTGAAGTGGCGGTGGTCGCGGGATGTTCCGCCTGCGGAATGGAGAACCGTGGCCGCCGGCCCCTCGACGCTCGTGATGGAGATGGGTTTGAGGAGCTGGATGTGCTGCTTGGTGATTTCGTAGGTGCCATTCGTGACGATGACGGCGGACGGTCCGACGGCCACCGCCGCGCAGATGTCGTCGGTCGCCTTCTCCCAGGAGTCGTAGGGGTAGACACCTGCCTGTCCGACGCGTACGTAGCAGGTGGCGGGTGGGGCGACGAGGCTGCGGCCGATCGTGAAGGTGGCCGTGGCGCCATTGGCGTCGGTGACGGTCACGGTGACCGTGTAGGAGCCGGGCGTGGCGTAGGTGTGCTGGGCCGTTGGCCAGTCGGTTCCGGTTGTGCCGTCGCCGAAGTCCCAGAGGGCGGAGACAATTGTGTGGCCCTCCGTCGCGTAGGCGGTGAAGGTCGCAGCGAGAGGCTCGCCGGGGGTGGAGACGTAGGCGTCGGGGTCGGCTGCGCATTCGAAGGGCGCGGGGGCGGCCGCGGCCGGGCGGAGCCACGTCGCGCCCATGTCGGCGGCCTGCGAGAGCGGCCGCAGGCGGTAGTCGCCGTTTGCGGCATCGACGAAGAGCGGGTCGACGGCGATGCTGCCGGACGAATTGTTCGCGGGGGCCTCGGAGTAGCAGCTGTGGAAGATGCGGCCGGAGTTCGACCCGCCGTAGATGTCAGGGTGGGCCGTCGAGAAGGTGCTGTTGCCCCAGATCACGAGGTTTGTCGCAATCGACTTGGCGTTGGCGATGTAAACCGCCCCGTATGGAGCGAGAATCCTGTTCCCGGCGATTGTGGAGTCGGCCAGTTTAACTCCGTTGCCGTTAAGGCAGACTGGAGACTTCAGCGATAGCAATTCCCGGTCTCCCATCCGGCATCCGGCAATCAGGACGTTCCTAGCGACACCGCTCGAGGCAAGGGAAAGAAGATAGCCGATGTCGGCACCGTGTCCAGTAGAGTCGCTGCCAACCGAGGCATTGTAAATGAAGTTTGTAATGATAAGCCCGTCAAGCGTCGCCGAGCCAGTGACGCAGACGACCGCTGAGGCGTTGTAGGAACTCCAGGTGGCCGGCGCAACACGCAAATTCCTGCCCACGGACGTCCCTTCGAGCCGGAAAGCCGCACCCTGTCGGGCAAATTGACCGCGGATGGAAACGACACAGTTCGAGACCGTGCCGGCCGTCGCCTCGACGCCGCATGGTTTGTCTTTCGCGCTGTAAAAGCCGTTCTTGAATGTGAACCCAGCAAGAAGGGCGCCCGTCGCGGCGACCTTGGCCTCGGCACGGGCGCGGTCGGTACCGGCATTGACGATGGTCTTCTCCGGCCCCTCCGCCGCGAGGACGGTGATTGCCTTGTCGATGTAGAGGGCGTGGACGCTGCTGTCGGCGGTGGTGGTCGTATTCGCCGCGAGGTAGATGCCGGGGCCGACGATGACGGAACCGCCGGCAGGGCAGGCCGCGATGGCGGCCTGGATGGTCGCGAAGGCGGTGGCCCAGGAGAGGCCGTTGTTCGAATCGCTGCCGCCGACGAACGTTACGTACCGGCGGTTGGCGTCGCCCGTCGGGTCGGAGATTGTCCAGTGCCAGACGAGCTTGCGGTAGGCCGCCGGGGACGGATGCCCGTAATTGGCGGTGTTGCCCGCGCCGGAACCGACTTCGGTTCCGGAGGCGTCGTAAAGCGTCCAGCCCGTGCATGTGGCCTTCATCGTCGCGGTCTCGTTCACCCAGACGGCTGGGACGGTGAGTGTGAGCGGATCGCCGGCGGCGAGGCCTTGGCGGACCTGCGCCGCCCCGGGAACGTTGACCGTTGGGTCGGAGGAGATGTCCAGAACGTCTGCAGTGCCGTTGTCGTCTTCGCAGCGGAAGAGCGTCCCGTTGCCGGGGTCGGACGGACAGGAGTAATAGGAGCCGACCTTTCCGGTGTACCCCGCGGTGTTCCAGCCGAAGCCACGGGCCGTGGTTCCCCAGCTGTCCGAGCTGATGGGTCCCTGGTTGCTGCTGTTGCAGTAAAGACGCAGTTCGAAGTCGTACCAGCCCGGTGCGCGGGTGATCGTACCCGTCGTTGTCGAGTTGTACGTCGCATTGTTGAGGACGACTGTCCCGTCGATCTTGAGCCAGACCGACCGGTTGAACGATTCCGCGAAGTTGTACTTGCTGCCGTCAAGGTAGATCTGTCCCCAATAGACGTAGGTCGTGTACGTCGTTCGCGATCCGGTCGAGAGCGCCCGCGAGAGCGACATGGTGATGTTCGTCGCCGTCCCCGCGTAGGAGGTCGTGTTGATCGTGCTACCCGAGTTGAACGAAGTCTCGCGCAAACCTGGCTGCCAGCCGGCAATGGCCGACTGGACTGATGCCGCCACTAGAAGAATGGTAGCTGCTCGTTTCATGGCAACACTGTATCAGATACCGATAACAGTGTCAATGGAAAACTGTTATCTCGCGTTGCGTCATAATTCCTGTTACCGAAAGCGGGGTCCTAAAGTTTTAGGTTGCGTCATAAATGATGTTACCGAAAATGGAAGGCATGAAACTGAGCAACGAAGAGAAAAAGATAAGCAAGGCGCTGGCCAAACGCCGCTACGCGGAGGTGACGGACAAGAAGCAGAAAGGGTTGCTTCTTGACGAGTTCTGCGCGGCGTGGGGCGAGTGCAGGAAGAGCGTGATCCGCATGCTGTCGTCGAAGCCCCGCCCCCAGAGGAAGCATGGCCGCCCGACGCGCCCCTGCACTCGGGATGGGTGGAGGTGGACTCCGTGGCGCTATGCGGGGGGAGCATGGCCGGATCGTTCTGCTGGGCGCTCACCGTCGCGGACACGGCGTCGCAGTGGACGGAGATCCGCGTCACATGGAACAACGGCGCCGAAGCCGTCGTGGGGCGTCTGCGGGAGATGTCGGCCAGCCTCCCGTTCGTCGTCCGGGGCGTCAACTCGGACAACGGCCAGGAGTTCCTCAACGGGCATTTGAGACGGCATTTCCGCGAATCCGGGATATGGAATCCCAGTGCCGCCTATTGCAGAATCAGCACCGTGCCGCCGCCGGGGTTGAAGCGGGCCTCATAGCAGCCGATGTCGCAGGCGGCGTGGCGGTTGACGCCCATCTCGTGGATGCGCGGGTTTCCGGCGAGGTCGGTGTCGCCCGCGGCGTAGGAGAGGTCGCTGCCGGCGTTGATGAGCGGCGAGGCGTTACGGACGGTGTAGTCGCCCGCCGCGGGATTGCGGAACAGCGCCCCGTCGAAGGCCGTCAGCACATACCCCTCGCCGGTACGTATCGGCGTGGCGCAATAGGTGAGGTATTCGCGCATGTCCGCAGACCAGTCCTGGTTCTCCTGCGCGGAGTCGACCAGGACGTTGCCGAGGATGGCGCAGTTGACGCACCGGCCGGAGCTTCCGAGCTGGACGCCGCCCGTGACGCGCTTCGCGGTGTTGCTGACCACTGTGCAGTTCCACGCCGTGCCGTTGAGGTACAGGCCGCCGCCGCATTTTCCGCTGGCCGTGGCCGCGTTGCCGACGATGAGGCAGTTCTCGATGCGCCCGGAGTTGATGGCCGCGCCGGCGCCGTACTGGCCGGACGTGCAGCCCATCGTGTTGTTCCGGATGATGCAGCGGCGGATGAGCGCGCGCGAAGATGAAGCGAGGACGCCGCCGGGGTAGTAGCCGTAGCTGCTCGTCGAGAGGTTGTCCTCGACAACGCAGTCCTCAAGCGTGCCGCCGCGCGACTCGATCCGGCACCCGCCGAAGCTTCCCCCGCGACCGCCCGTGATGGTGAAGCCCTTGACGAGGGCGCCCGGGGCGTTCATCGAGACGATGCCGAAGGCAGGGCTGCCCGCGCCGAAGGTGCGGCGCAGGATGGTGCGCGCCGCGCCGGCGTCGGAGACGAGGGCGATGTCGGCTTCGAGGTTGATTGTCGCGGACTGATGGTAGTCGCCCGGCGCGACGTGTATCGTGGCGCCGTCAACGGCCTCGGCGACGGCGTCCGCGACGTTCGTCGCGGCGGTGGCGCGCGTCGCGTAGGGCGCGACGGGGTTCGCGGAGGCTGCATCGACATAGAGTTCGCGCGGGACGACGCGGAAGATGGCCGCGCGCGTCATGGAGTAGCTCTGGCCGCCAGCCGAGACCGTGAGCGTGACGTCGAAGGTGCCGTAGGCGCTGATGGCGACGCCCTCCTCGCAGCCGGGGTCGAGGACGGTCGAGACGCCCGAGGCGTCCGTGATCGTCCAGGTCTTCGTCAGTTCGCCTTCGATGCCGTCGATCGCCGGCGTGAAGGTGAAGGTGTCGCCGGCGAAGCCGACGGACGGGGAGACGGAGAGCGAGACGGCGGCCTGCCCCGGCTGGTACTCGAAGCAGCCGATGTCCGGGACGGTCTCGCCGTAGGCGCGGTCATTGCCCGCGAGGTCGCGGGGGCCGAGACCCGAGATGGCGGCGCCCGCGTCGATGAGCGGCGAGCCGGCCTGGAGCGTGAAGTCGCCGCCCTCGGCGTCCGTGAAGAGCGGGTCGGGGATGGACTCGAGGTTCCCGACGGCGGCCGGGAAGGCGCAGTTCGAATAGCGGGCGTAGTTCTCGCCGTCGTGGTAGCCGACATCAGGCGCGCCCGCGGTCGTGTCGTAGGGGGCGATATTGCCGTATGCCGCTGTGTTGACCACGGTTATGGACGAACCCGTTCCGCAGACGCCGCCGCCGGGGCCATTGACCGTGGTGTTGCCGTAGGCGGTGCAGTTGTAGACCTTGCCGCTGCCGGAGACATAGATGCCGGCGCCGCGGTGCTGCGTCAAGTTGCGAGTTGCCAGGGAGTTTTCGAGGAGGCCGCGGGCGACATGGAAACCGGCGCCGCAGCAGTAGGTGCCGCTGTTCTTGTTGGTGTTGCAGGTGGAAACGCAGCGGTCCACATGCGCGGCCGAGGAGTTCATGTAGACGCCCGCGCCGGAGGCGCCCCAGTTGCTGGAGTAGTTGTTGGAGACGACGGAGTACGAGAGTTCGCCTCCCCGCGGCCCGATGAGGACGCCGCCGCCGTTTGCCGAGATCGATCCGCCCGTGATGGTGAATCCGCTGACCTTGGCGTTCGGGTCGTTGATGTACAGGATGCGGAAGCGGTTTCCGGATTCAAGCGGCCCGACGCGGCGGAGAATGGCTCCGCCGGGGCCGTTCGCGGAGCGGAGCGTCGTGGCAGTCTCGATGGTAATCGTGTCGTCAAGGATGTAGTCGCCGTCAGCGACGTCGATTTCGACGCCGTCGATGTACGATGCGCAGTCAACGGCGGAGACGAGTTCCGTGACATTCGAGACCGAGTAATGCTGGTCGAGGACGCGGACGTAGTCCTCTCTGGAGACGGGATAGTCCGCCCCATTCGCCGACACGGTGAGCGTGACGGTGTAGAGGCCTGCCGTCGCGATGGAGAACGCGGCCTCCTCGGCGGCGGAGACATGCGTCACGCGGCCGTTTCCGTCCGTGAGCGTCCAGGCGTGGGTCGCGCCGGCGCCGTAGCCCTCTATTGTCGGCGAGAGGGCGATGGCCGTGCCTGTAAAGAGGACTGTCGGCGAGGCGGTGAAGGCGATGGAGCGCTGCGTCTCGTCGTACTCGTAGCAGCCGATGTCCGGCACCGTGCCTTCGCTCTGGCGCGCGTTGCCGACGAGGTCGAACGCACCGAGGCCGTCGAATGCGGCGCCGCCATTGCGGAGCGCCGAGGAGGCCTGAAGCGTGAAGTCGCCGCCCTCGGGGTCGGTGAAGGCCGGGTCTTCCACGGCCTCGATGGTGCCGACGGCCTTCGGGAAGGCGCAGTTGAAGAAGCGGTTGTAGTTGGCCGTGCCGTCCGGCGAGATGTCGGGCGCGCCGACGGAGGCGTCCTGCGGCGCCGCGTTTGCATAGGAGGCGGTATTGCGAACGGTGATGGACGAGCCATTGCCGCAGATGCCGCCGCCCACGCCTCCGGCGGCCGTGTTGCCGTAGATGGTGCAGTTGTACACCTTGCCGCTGCCTGAGACATAGACCCCGGCGCCGTGGTGCTGCGTCCAGTTGTGCGTGGCGAGGGAATTCTCGAGAAGTCCGCCGCCGACAAAGAAGCCCGCGCCGCGGCAGGTCGAACCGTTGTTCTTGTTGGTGTTGCTGGTGGAAATGCAGCGATCGACGTGCGCGGCGGAGGAGTTCATGTAGATGCCCGCGCCAGTAGCGCCCCAGCAGCTGGAGAAGTTGTTGGAGACGATGCAGTCCGTGACCTCGCCGCCGAGGACGTCGATGTACACGCCACCGCCGTTCGCCGAGATCGAGCCGCCCGTGATGGTGAAGCCGGAGACCTTCGCGCCGGGGTCGTTCATGTAGATGATGCGGAATCGCGCCCCGGACTCGAGGGCGCCGACGCGCCGCAGGGTGGTGTTCGTCGCGCCGCCCACGGAGTGGAGCGTCATCGCGCAGGGCATGGCGAGCTGGTTCGTGAGCACGTAGTCGCCGTCCGCGACGAGGACTTCCGTCCCCGCCTTGAGGCCGGCGTAGAAGACGGCCGCGTTGACGTCCGTCGCCGCCGTGGCGGGCGTCCCGAAGGGCGAGCGCGGCGTGGAGGACGTCGTGTCAACGTAGATCGTGCGCGGGCCGGCGTAGAGGTAGGCCTCGCGCTCGGCGGAAAGCGTCTGTCCGCCAGGGACGGCGACGTCGAGCCGCACGGTGTAGAGACCCGGGGTTGAGAGGACGGCGCCGCTCTCGCAGGACGCGGGCAGGACGGTGGCGACGCCGTGCTCGTCCGTGATTGTCCAGGTGCGGGCCGCGTCGTCCGCGATGCCGACGAGCGCCGGCGTGAAGACGACCGTGTCCCCCGCGAAAACGCTTTCCGGCGCGATGGAGAGGCCGACCGCCGCCACGGACTCGTCGTACTCGTAGCAGCCGATGTCGATGGCGCCGCCCGAAATGCGGGCGCCGCCGTCGAGGTCGAGCGCGCCGATGTCCGCCAATTCGGCGCCGGCGTTGCGCAGGGCGGAGCCGACGAGGAGGCGGTAGTTCGAGGCGGCCGCATCGATGAAGCCGCCGTCGCCGCCGTGGCAGGAGGCGTTCGGCGCGACCTGCATGGCGCAGTTCACGAAACAGTTGATGTCGCCGGACCAGTCGGGCGCCCCGACGGCCGTGCTGCTGCTCGCCGTGTTGTCGTAGATGACGCAGTTGACGACGCGGACTGTGGCCGCGGCGCAGCACACGCCGCCAATGGTGGTCGAGGTCGTGGAGTTGCGGACAACGGTGCAGTTGCGCGCGGTTGCCTTTCCTTCCAGCCGGAGGCCGACACCGGGAACGTTTCCGGAGGAGACGTTGTTGCGGATGGAGAGGCAGTTTTCGATGAGGCCATCCTTGACATAGACCGGATAGTTGTAGCTGCCGGTGTTGCCATCGAAGACGCAGCGCGAGACTGAGCCCGCGGAGGACATGACGTAGTTGCACCTGTTGTTCGCGATGTAGCAGTCCTCAACGCGGCCGCCGGCCGTGTCGATGTACACGCCGCTACCCGTGAGACCCTTGGCGAGGCCGTTCGTGATGGACATCCCGCGGAGGACCGCGTCCGCATGGTTGAGGTACGCCAGGCGGTAGGAGACCTCGGCCGAGCCCCTCTTGAAGATGGTGGTCAGTCCAGCACCGGCGCCGATGACCTTGACGCCGTGCGTGATGCTCACGGCGTCCTCAAGCGCGTAGTCGCCGGCGTCAACGAGAACCGTGTCGCCATCGCGGGCGACGGCGAGGGCGGCCTGGATCGTCCGGTAGCCCGTGGCGTAGCCGGCGGTCGGCGCGGTGGCGTCGCCCGTGGGCGAGACGTAGTAGACCCCGCCGAAGGAGGCGCCCACCACGACCGGCCCCGTGACGAGGAAGTGCAGGGTCTCGTCAACCGCCTGGCATCCGGGCGGGACGCCGTCCGTCCACTTGTGGAAGCCGTGCGTGGCGTCGGGCGTTGCCGTCACCACCGCGTATGTCCCCTCCCCGACCCACTGCGAGGCGGGGTTCACGGAGCCGCCTGCCCCGGCCGCCGCCGTGATCAGGTGTTCTATGCGCCACTGCCACTCAAGCTCGCGCCAGAGCCCCGTGTCAGAAACGGCGCACGACGTGTTCGTGCCGGACGCGGCGAGGGTGCGCGAGAGCGTGGCGTTGTCGATGTCGTAGAGCTTCCAGCCCACGCAGATGGCGCGGTTCGAAGGCGTCAGCATGATGTAGTCCGCCGGGGCGGAGCAGTTGATCAGGCCGCCGTGGGCGATTTCGTGATAACCGCGGCTGGGCGAGAGAAGGTTGCAATCGACATGCGCGGGCAAGCAGGAAACGAGGAGTTCCCCGGCGTGGGAGCTGCCGTTTATTGCGACGGAGAGCGTCGGTGGGTATGTGCCGTCACCCCAGACGAAGGCGTCGTCCGTGGCGGCGCCATTGTCTTCCGGTAGGTGCCCCTCGTTCACAAGCGCCGTGTTGATGCCGTATGGCCACGAGATGAGCGTGGCTGTGACGGGCGTGTCCGAGAAGTTGGCGGGCGAGTCATCGAGGACGTTGACGGTGTAGCTGCCGGCGCCGGCGCTGCCCTTGTTGTTGCCCAGGTAGTAGGTGTTCGCGACGGAGGAGCCAAATGGCGCGGCGGCGTAGCCCCCGGCGGGGACGCAGAAGTCGAACTGCACGGCCGACGTGGCGAGCGACGCGTAGATGACACCCGCGCTGTTCGAATGGCGGAAGAGCGGGTGGTCCCCCCTGAAGACGATGTGTCCCCCGGGCTTCGAATCGCCCAGATAGCTCCAGGCGCGGACGTTGACCGTCGCGTTCGAGATGGTGAAGGTTCCGCCACCAAAGCGCATGTCGTTGCAGTTCAGGACGGACTCGCCGGCGACCAGCACGTCGTTGGAGCCGGTTTGGACGAAATTCCGGGTGTAGAGGTCGGCGCCGTTGATGGCGCGGAGGGCGCGGCGTAGTCCGAGCGTGACGTCGTTCGCGGCGTTTACTGCGACTCCGTCGAGCGTGAGAGAGCCCTTCTCATAGTTGAGGTTGAGCGTGGTGACGGTGAGCTTCGTGTCGTTCGTCGACGCGCCGCCCTGGGTGAAGGTCACATTCGCCGAGGCGTTGACTTGGAGCGTGCCGACGGAGAGGGCCCGGCGGAAGAGGACTTCCGTCCCGTCCGACTGCGGGAAGGTCGCCGTGGCGGCGGCTGTCTGCGGGTAGCCAAGGCAGTCGCCGGACTGGTTGTCGGTCCAGTTCGAGGCGTCGTCCCATGCGCCTGAAGCGACGGAGGACTTCCAAGTGTAGGTCGTGGTGTCAAGCGTCTGGCAAGTCTGGACGGGCGAGCGCGTTTCGAGCGTCGCCGTCTCGCCCGCGGCCTTCGCGACGGCGCGGAGCTGCCACTTGTAGGTGGTCTCAAACTCTGGGAAGGTGTGCGCGATGGCGAACTGCATCGCGCCGGTCGCGACGACCGGCTCTTCAACGGCCACGAGGGTCTCCTCGGCGTCGGACGCGGCGCCGACGTAGAGCTGGAGCGTCGCCCTGTCGCACATGCCGGGATCGGAGAGAACGCCGCTGAAGGTGATCGTGCGCCGCGCGACGGCGGCCGGAGAAGCGGTGAAAACCGGCGCAGCCTTCATCGTCACCGCCTGCGTGGCGGTGCGCGAAGACCGGCCGCCTGCGGCGGCCTCGACGGCCACGTAGTACGTGCCGCCGGGGACCAGATACATTGGCGAGGCGGCGTCGGATTCGAAGAGTGTGAGCGCGAAGGCGCCGGTGGCGTTGCGGACGCTTCCCGCAAGGCCCGTCCAGGCATTGGTCATGGTAGAGGGGCTTTCGCCGACATGGACCGTGAGGACGCAGTCCTGCCCGGAGAAGGAGACAAGGTCGCCGGAGATGACCAGGGTGTCACCGCCCGTGCCGTCAGGGACGACGTCCGTGACATTGGGCGCGGCGTAGTCGCGCCACAGGATGGTGTTGGACCATTTGACCGTCGTTCCGTCGAAATAGAAGCGGACGACGAGGTTGGAGTCAGAACCCCAGTCGGCGGGTACGGTCCAGACGTAGTTCGTGTCCGTGGCGGAAACGGTCGCGACAATGCCGGTGCAGGCCCAGTCCGCCGGATTGTCGCCACCGACCACCTTGCCCCAGGCCGCCATGAGCGTACGATTGGCGGAACCGTCTGCCTCGAAGTCCAGCGAGACGGAGGCAAGCGCGCCGTTTTGCATCATTTCCGTCGCGAAAATCGAGATGTCCCCCATCTCCGCGCGGAGAAGCGAGCCGTTGCCGGGATCCATGAGAAGGTTCCAGGTCGCACCGCCGTCCTGCGAAAAGCCGAGATTGCTGGTATTGACGTAGTTGTTGGCCGAGTCGTACCCGCCGAGGCCGCCGGATCCGTCGGAGAAGCGCAGTTCGATGGCGTGCCAGCCTGTGACGGACGGCGTGTAGACGGGCGACGTGTTGACCCCGTTGCCGTTTCCGGTGTCGTTGATGAGCGTCGTCGTCACCCCGGTTCTGGCGTCCGTGATCTGAATGCGCTCGTTGTCGTCGATCTTCGTGCGGAACTTGTAGGACTTCGCGGCGTCAAGCCAGATGTAGCCCGCATAGGCCCACTGCCCGCCGTTGACCGGCCACCAGACCTCGTCGCCCCAGACCTCGGAAAGGTATTTCGTGCAGGACGACGGCGCGGCGCCGTGGGTGTAGGGGGCGATGACCGTCGTCTCGCGGCGGCGGATGCGGTTCGCGTCCGAATAGTTTTTCCAGTCCGTCCCCTCCGGCACGGCCCAAATGTCCTTCGTCCAGTTCTTGTCCGCCGAGGTGAAGAAGGTCTGCCAGAGCCCCGGTATCAGCGGGTTTTCGTCCAATGCCTCGGTCTCGACGCAGACGACGCCGGTCTCCACGCTGCCGCCGCCTGCGGCCTGCGACTCGAGGATGAGCTTGACGAAGAAGGCCGTTCCGGGATGGAGTCGGGGAAGCGTGACGGACGTCGCGCCGATTTGAGAGATTGTGGCGATGGTGTTCGTGTAGGCGAGGTCGTCAGCCACGTAGCCCCAGGCGGCCTTCACGTCCGCTGGCGCGCCGGAGGCGCCGAGGCCGCCGACGGAAATCGGGAACGAAATGGCGTTCAGGGAGGGGACGGGTGCGCCGTCGAAGGCGATGGCGAGGTCGGCGACGATCGACCAGAGCCAGACGATGCGCGCGTCTTGCGAGTTCGGCGTGAAGGTGAAGGTGTTCCCAGCGCCGCTTGACTCCAGGGTCCATTCTGAAAGCCCGGTCTGCCGGTAGAAGCGGTAGCCCGCGCAGGAGGCGGTGAGCCCTTCGGCCGTGACCGTTGCCGGCGCCGAGCAGTTCGTCGCCACGTCAGTAATCATCGTGTTCGCATGGGAACCGTATGCCGGAGAGACGGCTCCCACCGCGAAAGGGCTGCCCTCGACCATGAGCGAACTTGCAAGCAACGGACCGGCGATAAAGGACCCGGACCCCTTGTTGACGTAGAAGACGTCGTTGGCGCGGTCGTAGAGGCCGACGACCGAGTCTGACTTGCGTCTCGCGGGAACGAGGTCACGCACGAGGTCTCCGCCGTCGTAGGCCTTGAAGGAATAGCATTTGCCGACATATTTGCGGCCATCTACGGAACCGTTGTTTGACAGTCCGAAGAGCAGGAGCGTCTTAGACGAGACCGTGGCCGTACTCGTGTAGTTGGCAAACTCCTCGGCCGTGAAAATGGCCGTGCCGTCGACATAAAGGCCGTTGGCGCCCATGTCGAGTGTCCATTTCTCTCCGGAGGTCTTTCCGGAATTGCGGTTCGCTATGTTACCCGACGTGCCGATGGCGGGATAGACCTTGGTCCCGGGATTCTTTCCAAGCCAGCAGAGAAAGGCGTATCCGGCATTGCGGACGCCGAAGGTCATCTTGTCCGTCCCCGTGTCTGTGGTCGAGAGGGTCTCCACGACGCGCAGAGTTCTGCTGGGGTAGAGCCCGGTGTCGATGTACTGGGCCCCTGTTGTCTCAATATACTCGAGGAAACTGTATGACGCCATGTCGGCGGACGCGACGGATGCCGCCAGAATGGCGGCAAGGGCGATAGGGGTTGATTTCTTCATTGTGCTGTCCTTTGGATTGTCGGTGCAGTCGGGCCATCGGCCAGAGCGCGCCTAGCGCATGATCACCATCGTGCCGTCCGTCTTCTGGCATTCTGCGGCGCCAATGTCGACCGGCTTGGCTGGCTTGTCGAGGCGCGGCTTGCCGTAGAAGTCGCGCGCGCCGGTCATCCAGGGCTCCGTCACGCCTGCGTCGCGGCAGGGCGAGTTGGAGCGTATCAGGAATTCGCGGCCGGGACGTCCGACGAAAATCGGGTCTTCAGTGGAGCAGTGGTCGAAGCGGGCGGCGGCGCCGCTTGTTTCAGCACGCTGTTCGTCGGCCTCGTTGACATTGTTCCAGAGAATCGTGTTGCGGACCACGGACGAGGCGCCCAGCGCCGCGACGCCCGCCGTTTCGCCGGAGGTCGTCGTGACGTTCCCCGTCACCGTGCAGTTGATGGCCTTGCCGGATCCATTGCCGTTGTTGTCCGCGCCAAGGACTATGCCGCCGCACTTCCTCATGCGCGAGCCTGTCACCACGGTGTTTCGCACGGTGCCGCCATTCGGGCCGATGTAGACTGCGCCGTTGCCCTTTGTGCCCTTCTCGTTGCTGTCGACGACGAGGCAGCGGTCGATGAGGCAACTTGCGCCGTTCGCCCAGATCGCCACGCCGTCCTGGGTGTCGCAATAGGCTGACACCGTATGGCAGTTCGTGAAGACGCAGTCGACAACCGTGCCCGCAGTCATGTAGACGCCGGCGCCGCCGTTGTTCTGGATGCGGCACGAGTCGAAGACGCAGTTCGTAATGATCGCGTCCGAATACATCTGCAAGCCGCCGCCCTGAGCCCAGTTGTGCCCCCTGTAGATTCGGAGGCCATCAAGCACGACATCCTTGGACTTGACCACGAAGGGCCGGACGCTATGCGTGGCGTCAATCGTCGTCCGCGACGGACCGTTGACCGAGCGGATGGCGACATGCCGTTCAAGGGTCTGCTCGGCTGTGATGCGGAACGTGCCGTCACCAATGAGCAAAGTGGAACCGTCGATTGCGTAGGTGAAGGCCTGCATCAGGTTCGTGGCCGCCGTCTCCGGCGTGGCATACGGCGGCACGGCTCCTTCGTTCTCCTCCACGAGGTATACCGTGCGGCCGTAGCGGATGACCCAGTCAGGGCGGACGAACGAGTGTTCCTGGCCGTTGTAGACGGTCTTGAAGCGCACGGTGTAGATGCCGGCGGGAAGGGCGTTCGTCACAATCGCGCCGCGCGCGCCGAAGTTCGAGGCCGAGGGTTCCGTGCCGTCGAAGGTCCACCAGGTCTGCGCATCGTCGAGGACGGTGCCGGCGGGCGTCGCCGCCGCCGTGAAGACAACCGGGGACTCCTCGAAGGGCGTCTCCGCGTCGAAGGAGATGCCAATGGCGAACTGGTTGTGGTCGTATTCGTAGCATCCCTTGTCGGCGGCCTGGCCGCTGACGCGCGGAGCGTGGTCGAGGTCGAAGTCCCCAGGGGACGGGGCGGTACCGGAATCAACAGCGGCCGAGGCTACGTTGAGATGGTAGTCGCCGCCTTCGGCGTCGACAAAGCCAGGATCGGCCTGGTCTTCGGGCACGCCGTTCGCGGTATTGTCCCACGCGAGGCAGTCGACTACGGTGGCCGTCGCCGCGGCGTATATTCCGCCGGAGCCGATGGTGGAGACATTGCGCACGACGGTGCAGTTGTAAGCCTTTCCTGTGTCGAGAACGGCTAGGCCACCGCCGTAGCCCTTAGCGCATTTGTTGCCTACGATGAGGCAGTTGCGTATTGTGCCCGACTGCACGGAGGCGCCGCCGCCGTAGGAGGTGGAGCCGTCGCTCACCTCGTTGCTTGCGATTAGGCAACGGTCGACCAGGGCGTTGCTGCCGTTCACATGGATGGCGCCGCCCTGCATGCCGCCTCCGCCGGAGCAGGTCGTCCAGTTGTTGGAGAGAACGCAGTCGACGACAGTGCCGCCAGTCATGCGGATTCCCGCGCCGTGGACCGTTATGCTGACGGTCTTGTGGTCACGGATGACGCAGTTCGTCACCATGCCGGCGGATATCCGAACGCCGCTCCACTGCCTCGTCTGCGTGCCGTCGGAGTCCTTTCCCGTGACTGTGACGCCGCTGAGAACGGCCCCCGCGTTGTCGAGCACGAGAAGGGCCGCTCCAGAGGTTGCCACCGCTCCGAATATCGATGTCGATTCGGGACCGTTGTCCGAGACGATGGTCGTGCGGGTGGGAATGAGAAGCGTGTCGGCGATGCGATGCCAGCCGTCCGACAGGTGCACGGTCGTGCCGTCCGTCGCGGCGGCGATGGCGTCAAGAAGGTTGGTGGCCGCCGTCTCGCGAGTTGAGTACGGGTAGGAGTTGCCCCCGGACGGGTCCACGTAGACGTGGTCGCCGTAGACGCGGACGATGGCAGGGCGGAAGGACTCGGCGCTCAAGGAACCGTTGGAGACCGAGAGCGCGACATCGTAGAGTCCGGCTACGAGGGGAATCGTGACGGATGCGAGGCCGACGCCGTTCGTGGTGAACGTGTTCCCCGATGTGTCGGTGAGCGTCCATGTGAAGCGGATGTTCGCGGGGTCGTCGCCGGCGACGCGGGCCGAGAGCGAAACCTGGTCGTTGCACAGCAGCCCGGCGACTGCGACGTCGAATCCGCAGCTGAGACCTTCCGCCGAGAATTCGTAGCACCCCATGTCCGGGGCGGCCCCGGAAACGCGCGGATTGCCGTCGATGTCGGTGGCGGTCGCCATCCAGTCGCGCGTGACGCCAGCGTCGACCGCCGCGCTGAAGGTCAGATGGTAGTCGCCGTTGGCCGCGTCGACGAACGCAGGGTCCAGGTCGGTATTTCCCGCGCCCGGGATGCGAGGTGTCGAACAGTTGTTCTCAGCGGTGTATGTCTGGACGGAGGTGCTCCAGTTGGCCTGGTCGGAGGCGGCGTTTGAGTTGGCCCATATGACGCAGTTGCGGACCGTTCCCGCGCCGGTTATGTAAAGGCCGACCGAAGATGACGACGTGCCGTGGTAGTTGCCGGCAATGGTGCAGTTTTCGACGAGGCCGTTCAAGACGCTAACGCCCGATCCCCCTGGCGACCATGCGCTGTAGTTGGCGGTGACGAGCGAATTGCGGAACGTTCCCCCCTCTACGTAGATGCCGCCACCGTAAGAGGCTCCCGAACCGGTCGCTATCTGGTTGCCGCTGATGACGCAGTGCTCGACTAGGCCGGCCTTCATGTATATGCCGCCGCCGTTGCCGCCACCGCCGCCAGAGGTCTTGCACCAGTTGTGCCAGATCAGGCTGTCGCGGACGACTCCGCCGTTCTTCATGAATATGCCGGCGCCGCCCTGGTTCAGGTTCATCGTTTCGTTGTTTGTCACGGAGCAGTTGTCCACGAGGCCGCCGGCATCGATGCAGATGCCGCGGGCCTGCTGCGTGTACGTGCCGCATACGGCGAGGTTTCGGAGTGCTGCCGCGGGGTGGTTCAGGTAGACGGCGCAGCGCGTGGAGTCGCCACTCGCCGGCGACGCGGTGAGCTTGATTACGGCGCCGCGGTCACCGGTGCCTTCGACAACCGCGCCCTTCGAAATCTGAATGGCCGCCGTTATTTCATAGACGCCGTTGGAAACGAGTACGTATGGTTCGTTGTCGAGAGCGATCGCGGCCGGTATCGTCGCCTTTGCCGTCGCCCAGGAGAGGCCGTCGTTGGCGTCGTCGCCGGTCTTGGAGACGTAGTAGACGCGCGAGAAGACGCCGGTTATGGCATGGGCTTCGCCCACGACGAAGGAAAGGTCGGGGAGCAGGTCGTAGTTCGGATCGACATCGCCTATCCAGCGGTGGAACGCGTAGCCAGCCGAAGGCGTCGAGGAAAGCCGGGCGCATTCGCCCAGCGCCACCCAGGCGCTCTCGGCGGACGCGGTGCCGTTCCCGGCGGAGACGACGTCAATCAGGTACTCAACACGCCACTGCCATTCGAGTTCCTGCCAGAGACCAGTGCCGGCCACGACGCATGATGCGCCGGAACCGCTGTCAACGAGAGAGCGCGAATGCGTGGCGGCATCGACGGAGTACAGCTTCCAGCCCGTGCAGACGGCGCGCTTGGTGGCGGACAACGTGACGTAGCCCGACGGCGCCGCGCAGGACCGCGTGTCGCCGGAGGCGAGCGACGTGAACCCGTAGCCCGGGGAAAGCCCGGCCGACTCTATGGTTTCCGGGGTGGCGGAAATCTGGAGCTGGCCCGCGTTTGAGGAACCGTGAATCGTCACGTCAAGAGTTGGCGGATAGTCTCCGCTCCCCCATGCAAAGGCGTCGTCAGAAGATGTTCCCGCGCCACAGTCGGGAAGGTGTCCTTCCAGGATTCTAGTCTTGTTAATGCCCTTCTTCCAATAAATGAGAGGCGAGGTCACCGTCTCGTCGGCGAAGTTCGCGGGCGATTCGTCGAGCACGTTGACGGTCAAGGCGCTGGAACCGGCGGCGCTGGTGCTGTTGCCCATGTAGTACTTGGGCGTATCCCTCGCCTGGATCGGGGCGGAGTCGAAGCCGCCGACAGGAACGAGAAAGTCCAGCTGGACATTGGCGTTCGCCAGGTTCGAGAAGAAGCATCCGTCTTTGTTGTCGTGGTACCAGAGGGGATGTTCGCCCTTGAAGATGACATGGCCTCCGGTCCGCGTGCGCCCCACGTAGTCGTGGCTGCGCGTCCATACAACGGAGTCGTCGATCGTGATAGTGCCGCTGCCGAACAGCATCTGGCTGCAGGAGAACCACGATCCTCCGGAAATTGTGACTTCATTGTAGTTCTCGTTGTAGAAATCTCCGGTCGAATAGAGATTCGCGCCATTCACAAGGCTGAGCGCCCTGCGTGCGCCGAGAGTGAATCCGCCATTCACCTGTAGGGCCACGCCGTCAAGGGTTACAGATCCCTGGGCACCGTTCATGTTGAGCGTAGACACGGTGAGCTTCGTGGCGTTCGTGGATGCGCCTCCCTGCGTGAAGGCCACGGACAAGTCGATTCCGGAAAGGTTGAGCGTCCCCACCGCAAGGGGCTCCGTGAACGCGACGCTCGCCGTGGATTTGGCAGAGAATACAGCGGTCGCCGCCGTGGACTGCGGGTAGCCAAGGCTGTCGCCCGAATGGTTGTCCGTCCAGTTCGCGGCGTCGCTCCAGTTGCCGGAGGCTACGGACGTCTTCCAAGTGTAGGTCGTCGTGTCGAGCGTCTTGCAGGTCGCGACCGCGGTGCGCGTCTCAAACGACTCCGTGCCGCCGGCGGTGTCCGCCGCCGCGCGGAGCTGCCACTTGTACGTGGTCTCGAAGTCGGGGAAGGTGTGCACGATGGAGAATTCGTTCTTGTCCGTGACGGTGATCGGCGCCTCGACGGCGACGAGGTCGCCCTCCGCCGCCGACGATGGGCCGGCGTAGAGCGTGACCGTCGCGGACGTGCCGGCGCCGACATCGGAGAAGCTGCCCTTGAAAGTCACCGTCCGACGCGCGACCGTCGATGATGATGCGAGGAATGCCGGCGCGGCCGACATCGTCACCTCCGCGGGTGCCGTGCGCACGGTCTGCCCGCCCGAACGCGCCTCGATGGAGACGTAGTAGACGCCTTCGGGCGCGAAGTAGCGCGGGGAGGCGGCATCAGGCTCGAAGAGCGACAATGAAAACGCGCCAGGGGCGTCGCGAACGCTTCCCGCAATGCCGGTCCAGGCGTTGGTCAGCGTTGTCGGGCTGTCGCCCGTGTAGATCGCGAGAGTGCAGTCTGCGCCAGGGAAGGATTCGAGAGTGCCTGACACCACCAGCGTGTCGCCGCCCGTGCCGTCCACGACGACGTCCGCAAGGGACGGCGCGGAGTAGTCGCGCCAGTAGATCGGGTTCGACCAGCGCGGGAGGACGCCCTCGAAGTAGAAGCGCATCACGAGGTTGGTGTCGGAACCCCATGTGGCGGGCACCTGGTAGCTGGCGCCTGTGGCGCCAACGGCAATGTCCGCCACCGCGGCGGTGCCCGCCCAGTCGGCCGGGTCGGTCCCCGCGTTCACGGGGCCGTAGGCGACGCAAAGGCTCTGCGCCGCGGTTTGCGCGGCGAACGAGAGCGACACCGACGCCAGGGAATTGCCGGAGACGACTTCTTCCGCTGTGATTGGAATCGTCTGGGACGCGTGCAAAGACTGCGTCTGGGACGCCGCATACGCCGTTGCCGTGGCGCTTGGATAAAAGACGCCGTAGACCAGGTCGTACAGGCCGGCCACGCCTTCGCTTACGGCGGGGATGAAATCGCGGACGATTTCGCCATCCTCGTACATCTGGCAGGAATAGATGCGGTGGGAGCAGATGTACTTGTATGTGTTGGCGCCGTTGCGCGTCGCCCCAAGGAAGAGCGAATAGTTCGCAGTCTTTGTCGGGGCACCTGACAGCGTTGTGTTGACGACGCTTCCGCCGTCAATGGTGAAGCCGCGCGCCCCGGTCGGCGTCTCGAAATTGAAGTCGAAGACGTGTCGATGGGTGTCGATCCTGACATTGGTAGTGACCCAATTGCCAGAGTCGTTCTTGAAGGCGTAGGCCCAGCAGGAACTGCTGTTTCGGAAAACATTGTAGAAGAGATTGCCGCACTGAAGGCCGAAAACGGGCGCCTGATCTTTGTCGACGAGAAGCTGGAAGTCGACCACGGTGCGCGTGAGAGGAGACGGATTGTACTCGGTGTCGATCAACTCGCTTTCAGGCCCTTCGATGTAGGCGGGGGTGGAATACCATATCGTCGTCGAATCGGGAGTCGTCTGAATGCAGACGACTCCCGATTCGACGATGTCGTGCGACTCGCTGGTTTCAAGCACGGCCTTGACGTAGTATGCCACGCCTGGCTGGAGACGCGTGAGCGTGGCAGTGTAGACACCAGGTTCCGTCACGGGCGCGGAAACGGCATTGGTGTAGGCCAGCGCCTCCGGCGAAATGCCGTATGCGAACTTGAGCGCCGCAGATTGCAACGTGTAGCCGAGACCCGTTACAGCAGCGGTGAGCGTCAGGTAGTTTTCACCAGTCATCGCGGCTACAGGCGCACCGACGCCAAGGACGTCGCGGACATCCCAGAGCCACGAGAAGACCGCGCCACCTTTGTGTGTATAGTCGCAATGGTCGATTGACTCGCCGGGATCCTCCGAAGAGCGGACAAGCGTGCGCAAGCCGGTGGAAGGATTGAGCGACTCCAGCTTCCATCCGACAAGGGTGTTCGTTGCAGTTCCATTGACGATTTGGGTTGCCGGCATGGAAAGGGACAGCGTCTCATTCGAAACCATGGAGACGTTGCTGGCATAGGAAGGTGACGGCTGGCCGATTTCAAATGGCGCGCCGGCAATGGCCAGTAAACAGTCTTGGCGATGGCCGATGTCGCCATCCACGAAGCGGGTGACGTCAATGGCGTAGTTCTCCGCTATTTCATCGGGCGTAAGCTCGCGGTCGTATAGACGGCATGCGAAGAGATCGCCGAAGAATCCGTTGTTGGAGTTGGTGGCGCGTCCGCCAAGCGCAAAGGATGTAGTCATGCCGGAGCTCCACGACTCGGCACCGGACCCGGCGCCTACTGGCGCGGCGTTGGTATAGATTGTCTTCGAGTCCAGAAGAAGCGTAACCATAGTGAAAGCGCCGCGCGCAGCCTCTGGTGCGGAATGGTACAAGTACGCCGTGGAGCCTATGGTCTCGTTCTTTAGCGTCAGGAGGCCTTCACCGTTGTTGACATAGCCCATGAGGCTGGCAAGGACGGCATACGTCACATAAGAATGACGCTTGAAGACGAGCTGCAGCGTCTTGGCCGTCGTGATCGACTCACTATAATAGGCCATTGAGGTCGAGGAGGCGGAACGGTACAGCGAGTTCTCCGTGAAAGACGCGCCGCCGCCGATTGTGAGGTCGCGGTTGCCAACGAGATCCTTCCAGCTTGTCGCGGACGAATCATGGACGCCCCGTCCGGCGTTCTCCACGCCGTCCCAGCAGGCGAAGAGGCCATTTTGGACATAGTTTGAAACATCCTCTGCCCTGCTGGACGTGACACACGCGAATATGGCGGCCATCGCCGCCGCTGCGAACACGGACATGGTCTTCTTCATGATTCAGTTCTCCATTTGCGCACAATTATTGCAAAACTCATTGCGCGCGTCAAGAGAATTTGTACCCGTTGCGTTGCCGGCCGTTCACCGCCTGGCGATGCGAAGCAGCACGGGCGAGAACACGGACATTGGCTCGTCGACCGTGAGTCCCCTCCCCTCCCAGACGGCCCGCGCGGGGCGCCATCCGGCGTCGTCGAGGATGCCGACGTCGCCGCCGGCGTAGGCCGACGCGACCGCGAGGCGGATCGACGGCCAGGAGTCGCAACTCAGGGACGTGGCGAGCAGATAGAGTGTCTTGCCGTCCGTCGCCTCGCGCGCCGTGAGCTGGACGTTGGAGCGGTCGAGGACCGCGGCCGGGAGGTCGCCCCCGAGCCACTCCAGCGCGCGGCGAAGGATTTCACGCTTGGTCCTGCAAAAGACGTTCGACGACTGGCAGCACTCGAGTTCCGGCGCCAGGACGACGACGCGGCCTCCGAGGCGGTTTGCGAAGCGCGAGACGGAGGCCGAGGCAAAGGTGCCGTCGGGCTGCTGGAACTCCGAGAGGACCTCCGCGCCCTCCAGCGGACGGAGAACCGCCACGGGCGTGCCGTCATTGCCGTAGGACTGGTGGTAGTCGGAGGGTGAGATGAAGCCGCGCAGGTCGGCCAGGTCGGGAAGGTCGCCGGGAAGGTCCCGCGTGAAGGTCACGTGGTCGGCTTTCGTCGCCTCCACGCCGATCAGGTCGGAGAAACCGCGGGCCGTCAGGTAGGAGGCCGCCTCGCCGTCGAGTAGGACGGCGCCGGAGAGAAGGGCTTCAAGCTCGGCGTCGGTGCATTCAAGCAGGCAGAGGTCGCCCTTGATCGCCTTGACGGCGGCATCGCCCGTGCGGTAGGGAATGCCCATGCGCCCGAAGACGCGGTGCCAGCCGGGGTCGAGGCCGCGTGTCGGCATGGCCGGGACGCGCAGCGGCGCCGAGGTGTCCCAGACAATCTGGGGGCCGACGAGGCGCGAAGCCTTGGCCATGTCGCGGATGACCTCAAGTCGGCGGTGACGCCTGGCGAACATGTCGAGAAAGGCCCCATCCTCCTCGCTGCCGCGCGGGTAGACGGACGACCCCCAGAAGAGGCAGTTGTCGTAGCCGTAGAAAAGGGCGGTCGACATGAGCGCCTCCATCCGCGTGGCGGAGGCGAAGAAGGTGCGGTGGGGGCAGGGGTCGCTCTCGTGGAAGAACTCGAAGTCATCCCTGACGTGTTCGCGGCCGTAGAGGCAGCTGAAGAGGATGCCGGGGAGGTCCGTGGGGACGTCGGTGCCGTAGCTCGTGCCGTGGAAGCGCATGAGCGGCCGGTGGGCGCCGGCGAGGGCCCGCGCGATGGAGGGGCCGAGCGACCCCTCGGAACCCCAGTTCCCGACCTCTGACAAGGCGAGGCGGGTTTCAGGCGACACCTCGGCGACGGTGCGCGAAAGCTTTCCGGCCAGGCCGGCGAGGGTGTCGGTCGAAAGGTCGTCGAAGACCCGCCGCAGGCGGCGCGCCTCTTCGTCCGTGCGCGAGAAGACCGCGCGAAGTTCCTCGCGCGAATAGTGGCGGCCGGCGCGCTCGGCGAAGGCCCTGAGGTGGAGGTCGCAGCAGCAGCCGAAGAAGCCGATCCCCGGGTGGTTCGTCAGCGTGAAGTCGTCCTCGACCATGAACAGGAAGGGCTTTGCGATGGCGGCGACCTCGCGCATGTTGCCGAGGAAGAATTCCTCGAAGGCCGGATCGAGCGGACAGGCGGAGATGCGCGAGACGACACCGTTCAGTCCGGTGATGTTGACGAAGCCGCCCGGACCGCACTTGAGCGTCGGCATGGCGTTGAAGCCGATGTCGATGCCCTCCGGGGCGAGGCGCTCCTTGACCGCGAGGAGCCGTTCGCCGATTTGCGTGTAGGTCTCGCGCGACACGGCGCCGGTGACGCGAACGCTGTGGCCGGGCGCCCCGAGGATGAAGCGGCGAATGCCCGTCCGGGAATGGATGCGGAGAAGCTCGTCGCAGAGTCCGTCCAAGTCGGGCGAGAGCATGAACGGCATGATGGGGTCGAGAAAGCCCCCGGGCGATTTCCGCGCGACTGCGGCCATTCCACCGGAAACGGCGGGGGATGACAAGGGGATTTCGGGTTGTCTGGACATGGTGTGCTCCTGGGTGGTGAGGTGGCGAGGGAATGAAGTGGTCAGTGGTTAGTGGCTAGTTGGTCAGCGCCTGGGAGCGCGGGCATCTTGCCCGCGGAGGACTGCGCCCCGGCCTCCACGGCGGGCGGCCCTCCCTTATGGCCGCAAAGCGGCCACTTAAGCGCCGCCCAGTAAAGCTCGAATTCCGGGGCGCGATTCGCCATCGTGAGGTTGATCGAGAGTTTCGTGAACTTCGAGACGCCGGTGATCATCAGTAAGCGGATCTTGCCCGAACGGTCCTTCATCTGCTTGTAGACCGGGGCGAGCGCATCGCGCACCCGCGCAAGATTACCCGATCGTCCGCAGAATGTCCATCATGCCTCGGAAAACGCGCTCGCCTTCCCACGCCATTTCTGGCAGAATCACCATGTGCATGTCTGACCCCGGCATGGCGCCGGTGTCAAAATTACAAAACCCCCAGAAACATGCCGTAGGCGCGAAGCGCCGAAGGCAGGGTGAGGTGGGGTTTTGCAAGAACCTCCCATAGATTCCAAACGGGCCATCGCCCGCGTCGCCACATTTGTAGTTATACGTCCGCTATCTGCGGAATTTCAAATAGCGGACCGTTTTCGTGCTTGCGTTTTCGGTCTGCTATTTGGAAAACTGATTTCCCGTTAGTGAGGAAAAAGATGAATACCAAAGGGAAAATCACCGTCTCCGCCACGGGCGACTCGTTGATGGTCGCACCGTTTCCGGCCGCATACGCGAACGACCTCGCCGAGATCCGCGACTACCTCGCGGCGGCCGATGTGCGCATCACGAACCTCGAAACGAACGTCGCCCCGTTCGGCGGCTTCGCCTCGGCCTTCAGCGGCGGGACCTGGCTCAACACGGAGCCGGAAACCTTCGAGGACTTGCTCGCGTACGGGTTCAACTGCTTCGGCACCGCCAACAACCACGCGCTCGACTACTCCTATGCAGGCCTCCTCTCCACCTTGCGGGTCCTCCGCCGCCATGGCCTCCCCCATGCGGGAAGCGGGCGGAGCCTCGCCGAGGCCGCCAGGCCCGCCGTCGTGAAAACGCCGAACGGGACGGCGGGGGTCATCGCCGTCACGACGTCCTTCGCCGATCCGGCCCGCGCCGGACGCAAATCACCCGGCTACCGCGCACGCCCCGGCGTCAACTACGTCCGTTCCACGCGCTACCACGCCCTGGATGCGCCGGATCTGGAGGCCTTGAAGGCCCTCGCCGGGAAATCCGGGGTCAACTCCTACCACGACCTCATGGTGGCGAAGGGGTTCCGGCATCCCGACCCCCCGGGCGTCTTCACGTTCGGAACCGACAAGTTCTGCCAGACGGGCAAACGCCCCGCCTCCGAATGCCACGCGGCCGACCTCGCCCGGCTCGTGGACTCCGTCCAAGAGGCGACGCTGCGCTTCGACTATGTCTTCGTCCTCGTCCACTGCCACCAGATCGACGGCACCCGCCAATGCGAGCCCCCCGCCTTTCTGCGCGCCCTCGCCCACGCCTGCGCCGAAGCGGGGGCCGCCGCGATTTTCGGAGGCGGGTCGCATGAGCTGCGCCCCGTCGAAATCCACGCGGGCGTGCCGATCTTCTATTCCCTCGGCGACTTCATCTACCAGGGCATGCAGGTCAAGTACCTGCCCGCCGACTTCATGGAGAAGTACGGCGTCGCGG
>JAEEGI010005280.1_pt1 | contig 29756 bp, 20 predicted proteins | sample 8958751 | NCBI WGS metagenome assembly JAEEGI01 (sample SAMN16246545, study PRJNA631951) | gut metagenome | biome: gut microbiome; feature: rumen; material: KS-attached | host: Bos | place: Iran: Karaj | collected 2018-10 | reverse complement strand
AACTTCAGCAACAAAAATGAAACTGGCATCAACTGGACCATCACACATCCCGAAGGCAGCAACCAGCAGGGGCACGTGCGCGACGAAGTGCTTAACGGTCGCTTCACATTCCGTGAAAGCGATGGAGAGGTAGAATTTGGTGTTTTCGAAATATTCGACCAGTTCCAGGCATCTACTGCTCTCAACAAGCATCCCGACCAGTATACCTACAAGGTCACCTTCGAGTCGGCCACACCTTTTGAAATTGACATCATCGACGAAAATGGACACGTCACAGGCACCACTACCACCACAGCCGTGCACAGCAACAACGAGATTATCCCCGTGTTCAAGACCGAACTCAACATCAATGAGGTGGCCTATACCGAAGAGCAGATTACTGCCGATAACAAACACAACATAAGCGAATTACTCCCCGCATCCATCACGTTCGACGCCGATGGTAATATCACCACGAGCATGAACACCATGAATGTGACTCTCGCACCCAACACTGCTGAGCAAATCTATCAGTACGCGCTCATCAGGGAGCCTCAGGATGCTGATGCCGTTCAGGTAGCACAGGCCAATGCCGTGCATAACCAGTATGCCATCTCAGAGCTCGATGCTAATGGAAACATGACATCGAAAGGCTCGGTGAATGCCGGTACAACCATCCTGCAAGACGAGCCCATCCTCAACAATCTGCCTACCTCCACAGCCTATGGTGTGCTCATCTCCACACGCCCCAAAGATGTGGAACGCCTGAACAATGGCGACTACAACACCTATGGTTCTGACATCAAGCGCGTGGGGCTCGGCAAACTCGAAGTCAACAATCCAACAGTCGATCGCAGTTCCTACACTTGGAATATGAACAACACTGACTACACCTATTATTACTTCTACATTCCCGCTATTGCACAAGTGCCTGCCACCGACCGCTACACCTTCTACGGATGGAGAAGCTGGCGCAGTCTCGCCAACATCAATCTCGCGGGTGAGGAGTATCAGGAGATTCAGCGCAACAAGGCGGGAGGTTACCTCTACGAGGAAGAACTCAACACTAGCGAGTATAACTATCTGCTAGGTATGAAGCCCGTCAACTTCGGACAAGTAACCAACCTCTACGGACAGCCCCAGACCGTCAACAACATTGAGTCGTGTGTCTTCGGTGCCAAGCTACTCCAGGGAACAGAGGTTATGGATGCCAACTACAAGGTGCGTGCCTACTACAGTGTGAACAACCCTGGCATCAAAGCTAGAGAACTCACTACGCCCACCTACTATGTCATCGACTACAACCTCCCATACACCTTCGAGCCCATGACTCCAACGGCTGTCACTCAAGTGATCAACGCGAAGCAAATTGTATCGGTAACTTACGTGAGCGCAACCGGTGCCACCTCGTCCAAGCCCTTCAGTGGCCTGAACATTGTGGTTACCCGATTCGATGACGGTTCAACTGCCACAAGCAAACAACTTTTCTAATTCTATCAGAATAGACTAGTTGATTTTTTCATAGTGAATACTTGGAGGAGCGAGCCCAAAAGGCACGCTCCTCTGCTTTTATTTGCCCTCTGTCAGAAGGCCACACTCATCGGTGCTGAGTTCAGAAATCTTTTATTGCAGCAACTCATTATTTGAAAAAATATTTGTAAATTTACAACTTGAATACAAAATCTACATTTATGAAACGCTTGCTATACTTCTCCTTGCTCATTACCCTGTTCACCCTCGACGGATGGACTGCCATCACCCTCGGCAACAACACCTATCAGGCCGACACCATGCTGCGCCGCCAAGTGGGTCCCGGCATGGTCACCACCATCGTTCGCATTCCCGACATACCGCTCAACGTGTATATCACCGAAACCGACCTGAACAACCCCAACAACCGCGTCGAAACCACCCAAGGCTACAGCACCGTGGGACGAACCGAGTCGCTGCTCAATGCCGTGAAGCGCAACCGAACGGCAACCAAGAGGCCCATCGTTGCTTGCAACAGCAACTTCTGGTGTGTAACGGCCGAGTGGCCACCACGTGAATTCGAGCTTGGCACCCCCTATTGCTCCGTGATTCGCAACGACTCCATTTACGTCAATGCCGAGACCAACGAGGACAACTGGTGCTATGGCCCGAGCTACACAGGAGGCACGGCCATCTCAAGAGACAAGACACTCTACTTCGACCATATCATTCCCAGCGCCAGCATCACCAGCGACAAACTGGCCGCACCCATTGTGTTCGAGACCGTGAACCGCCGGTGCATGCTCAATCACGTCACACTGTGGACACCTGCCTATACCCGCACCCGCCAGTTCGAGACCGACTGGGTGAACAGCGGCGAACGAGGCAATGCACACACCGACAACTATTATCTCACCCTCAAGCCTGGCGAACGCTGGGGTATCAATCACGACATGACCTTCATCATTGCCAGCATTGTGCGCGATGCCGACCGTCAGACGTTAGGCAACTACGACGCCTGTGTCACCTGCTCTGGCACGCAGGCGCAAGCTATGGCGGCTCTCGCCGAGGGCGATGAAATCACCATCAACTATGGCATGACCGTGCAAGGCAGTGGCGAAAACACCAACCTGCGACCTGAAATCGAGAATATGGTGGAGGGCATAGGCTTGGTCATGAAAAATGGCGAACTCACAAATAACAACTACGATCTCGATTACAACACCAAGACCTATTCACGTACCGGTTATGGTGCCAGTGCCGACGGCAAACACCTTATCATGATGGTCATCGACATGTCGAACAGCAAGAAGTATGGCCGCTCTGCGGGCTGCAATACCGAGACCATGTGCCTCATCATGAAGCAGCTTTGTCCCTATGTTTCCAACATCAACACCATGGATGCCGGTGGCTCGGCCATGATGATTGTGGGTGATGAGTGCATCAGCACCACTACCGAGGGCACACCCCGTGCCGTGGCTTGTGGATGGATGGTAGAGGCAGTTGGAGAGGAAGACCACAATCTGGCTTCGATCGCTTTTGCCCAGCACAAGGTAGAAGCACCCATCTATTCCAGCTATGTTCCCAAAATACTAGGATATAACGCCATTGGCGAACTTATTGACGAAGACGTGAAAGGCTTCACACTCTCCAGTGACGAAACATTGGGCACTACCTCCGACAGCACCTTCTATGCCGGTGCCAGCACTGCCACTGGCCTGCTCACTGCCACGCTCAACGGCATGACTGCCACTGTGCCTGTAGTCACCATCGATGCACAGCCAGCCATCAAAGCCAAACCCATGCTGCTAATCGACAACCGCGACTACCCAATAGAAGTCACCTCAACCGTAGGTGATAACACCTATGTCTATGACCCCGCCATGCTGCAATGGACCATCGACGACCCCACGGTTGCCACTATTGAAGGCGGTGTTTTCAGGGCAAAGAAAAACGGCAAGTCGCGCATCGAGTGCCAGATAGGCCCCTTCTCCGACTCCGACAGTGTGACGGTTGAAATCAGTAACCGCCCTTACATCTACCAGTCTTGGGACGAATGGACTCTGAAAAGTTCGGGCGCAAAAGACCTCACGCTCGCCCTTGATGGCACACTCACTTATACCTACAATTCAGGACGCGCCCCATACGTCTCGCTCAAGAAAGCTATCACCTTCTACAGCCTGCCCGACAGCATTGTCATCATGTTCAACTCATCTATACCCGTCGACTATGTGCAGGTCGACACACGCAACAATCGTTTCTCATCGATGAATATGGTGAAATATGAAATCGAAGGCGGTTTTGAAGCCGGGAAAGACTATACCCTGTGCATCAATCTCGACCAAATGGGAGGCACCGACCAAGTAACCACTTACCCCATCACCATCAACGAACTGAAGTTTGCCCTCGACAAGACTGCACCTACAGGCGAACAGACTCTCGCTCTCAAGACCTTCTACAGTCACTACGCTAACGTGATGGCACTAAAAGGCGATGTGAATGGCGACGGCAAAGTGAATGTGACCGATGTCACAACACTGGTCAATATGATTCTGGGCATAGTTCCTAAAGACATGGAAATGGCCGACATTGACCATAACGGCAAGATAAATGTGAGCGACGTCACTGCACTCATCAACATCATCCTGCAATAACGTTCCTCACGAAATTCGGGCTTTTTGACCTCATTTTAGATTTCTTTGTCTATTTTATTTGGCATTATTTTTGATTGTTAGTAAATTAGCGAACTATTTCAACTATTATAAAAACATTATATTCAGAAAACTATGAAAAAGTCATTGATTTCAACATTCTGCGCCGCCTTGCTTGTGCTGAGCGGTTGCTCTTCGTCAAGCCAGTTCTTTGGTGCAGCCACAGGAGCATCGGTAGGTGGCATGTTTGGCTCGGCCGTCGGCAGCATTGCAGGCGGGTGGAGAGGCAGCCGAGTGGGCACTCTGGCAGGTATGGCTATTGGTGGCGCTATTGGCGCAGCCGCAACAGCCCCCAAAACCGAGAAAAGCCGCACATCGGACTACTACAACGGATATGACTATGACGACTATCGACAGAACAGCTACAACAGCCCCTATGCCGGCCTCGTGGTCGAGAACCTGCGCTTCGTGGACATGAACAGCAACGAGCACATCGATGCCGACGAGCACGGCAAACTTATTTTTGAGATTCGCAACGAGAGTCGTGATTTCATCTACGACATAGCACCGGTCATCACTGTTTCGGGCACCAAGGAGATTTACCTCTCTCCCACCGCCATCATCAGCGAGTTAGGCCCGGGTAAAGCTGTGCGTTACACGGCCGAACTTGTGGCTACCCGCAAACTCAAGAATGGCTATGCCGACTTCTCTATCGGTTTCTCGAACGGCAACGAACTCTACACAGTGCGTTCGTTCCAGATTCGCACCCGCGCACGGCGCTAATCTCACCTGATTATGAAACGATTTCTCACATGGGCTTGCCTGGCGACTACATGCTTCGCCACGCAAGCCTTTGTCACCATTGGTGGCAGCGAATATCAGGCCGACACCCTCTTCATGCGTCAACTGGGTCCGGGTATTACCAACACAATCATTCGCATTCCAGGCTATCCTCTCAACGTCTATCTGCTTGAGGCCGACATGAACAATCCCTACAACCGCATCGAGACTATGCAGGGACAAGGCACCGTGGGCAAAACCGAATTGCTCACCACGGCTGCACAGCGCTACTCCACCCCGTCGAAACGTGTGTTGGCAGGTTGTAATGCCAATTTCTGGTGCGTGAGCGGACAAGGTTCGTCGAGCATCTACATGCTTGGTTCACCCTATGGCGCCGTTGTGCGCAACGACACCATCTACACCAACACCAACAACGTGAACGACACATGGGATGGTGGACCCGAACGCACAGCCGGCACAGCCATCGACCACGACAAAAACCTCATATTCGGTCACTTCACCTGGGCAGCTCAGCTCACCTCGTCAAAACTTGATAACCCACTCGCCATCAATAAGGTGAACCGCCGCAACCGCAACAATGAGATGTGCCTGTGGAACGAGGCATTCGACCGCACCCGACAGTTCGAGACCAACTGGATTTCAGCTGATGAAACCGGCAACAATCACACCGACAACTATTATCTGGTGCTCACCGAGGGCAGTAGCTGGCAGGTGAGCAAGCCCATGACCTTTGTCATCGTGAGCATTGTGCGTGATGCCGACCGCCAGACGTTGGGCGACTACAAGGCCTGCCTCACCGCCACCGGCTCATTCAAGGATGCCATGGCTGTGCATGACGTGGGCGACACCATCACCATCACACAAGGCTGGACCACCAACGAGCCTGAGAGCGAACACATCACCCCATGGATCGAGAACATGGTGGAGGGCAATGCTCCCGTCATGCACTTGGGCGAACTTACTGGCCGCAACACCGACGAAACCTATAACTCACAGGTTTACTCCCGAACCGCCTATGGCTGCAGTGCCGATGGACGAAAACTCTACATGATTGTCATCGACAAGTCGACCCACCCGCAGTACGGACAGTCGGCAGGTTGTTCCACTACTGTCATGTGCGAGATTCTCAAGAGCCTATATCCCGATGTGAGCGAGGTGGTGAACTACGATGCCGGCGGGTCGGCCCAGATGCTGGCAAGCGGCACTATCATCAACAAGACCACCGAGAGCAGTCCCCGCGCCGTGTCTAACGGCTGGCTGCTCGAATCTATCGCCCCCATCGACAGCGTGGTTGCAATGATTCGCTTTGCCGAACACAAGGTGCAACTGCCCATCTATGCCTCGGCTACCCCACAAGTGCTCGCCTACAACCAATATGGCGATCTCATCAACGACGACCTCAAGGGTTTCACCCTCACTTGCGACGAGTCCATCGGCACCACCAGCGGCGAGACTATCACAGCCGGTGGTAATGCCCTTACCGGCATACTGACCGCCACCTATAATGGAATCACCGCCACTGTGCCCATCGTCACCCTGGCCGCCCAGCCCGCCATCGCAGTCAGCCCCATGATGCTGGTCGACAACCGCGAGTGGAAGGTTGATGTTACTGCTACAGTAGGAGGCAAGACCTACTTCTACGATGCCGCCCAACTAGGCTGGAGCGTCGACGACCCTACGGTAGCCATCATCGCTGGAGGCAAAATCAAGGGACTGAAAAACGGAAACACACAGGTTTCCTGCCTGATAGGTGAATTTCTCGACACCGATAGCGTCACGGTCGAAATAAGCAGCACACCCTATATTTTTCAGGACTGGACTGAAGGCTGGACGCTCTCTGGTTCGGGTGCTAAAGAACTTGCGCTCGATGCCGACGGCAACATCACCTTTACCTACAACAACACGAGGGCTCCCTATGTGAAACTGCTCACCAACCGCACCTTCTACAGTCTGCCCGACACCATAGGGCTCACCTTCAACAGCACCCTGCCCATCGAGTATGTGCAGGTAGACGTGCGTAACAACCAGTTTACCTCCATCAATTACCAGAAGTTTGAAAACGGCGGTGCTGGTTTTGAACCTGGCAATGACTACACCCTACGAATTGACCTTGAGCAACTGGGAGGTGCCGACAACCTTGCCACCTTTCCCATTGCGCTGCGTGAAATCCGCTTTGTCCCCGACAAGACTACCGCCACTGCAGGCGACCATGCCATTCACATCAAGGCATTCTATGCCCACTATCCCGTGGAACCTACCATTATCAAGGGCGATGTGAACGGTGACGGCAAGGTGAATGTGACCGACGTGACTACCCTCGTCAATATGATTCTGGGCGTCATACCCAAGAACCAAGAGCGTGGCGACATAAACGGCGACGACAAACTGAATGTGAGCGATGTTACCGCTCTCATCAATATCATCCTGGGCATCAGTTGATGCCGGGGTTTAGGGTTAAAGGTTTATCCCTTGTTTACAGGGGTTTAGAGTTAAAAAGTACCCCCTTGATGAGTACATCAAAGGGGGTATTTCATAGAGCACCTTTATGTGCGGTAGGCTCAGAGTTTTCAGATGGCTCAGAGCAATTAGAGCTTAGATTTCGTAAATTTTCTCGGTGCGGCGGCGCAATTCGCGCTCGCGCTCTTCTTGCTGCTTCTTCAGTTCAGCCTCACGTTTGCGCTGCTCTTCAAGTTTCTTTTGGGCTTGCTTTTCGGCATCGTCCTTCGACTGTACCTTTTGCTTGCGCTTCTCGCGGTTAGGTTGCTTCTGATCGTTCTCAGCAAAACTCTTGATGATGTCATCTACCTCCTCACGATTGCCGTAGTAGTAGTTGATAGAGATTTGCACCACCAGGTCGCTCTGTTTCGAAACCAGATTGGCAAGCACACAGCGCGAACCATCGGGCATAGTGCCCTCGAGCGTGTAGCCGTCGAAACCCTTCACCTTGATTTTGCCGCTTTTGGTATCGTACATGTTATAGCCCAAAGCCAAATTCTCGAGCGAGGTCTTATACACATCCTTCTTCTTGTCCTTATCCTTGGTATAGAGTTGAATGGTCATCACCATATCCTCCCACGACACCTCGAAGCGCGTGTTGGTATTATAGGTAACGAAACCATTGTCGGGCACCTCAAAGGTGAGATTGTGCTTGCTCCAGGTGTACACTGAAGCCTGCGACTCAAAGCCACAGGCCAGTAAGACGGCGAGCAGGATGGTTGCTACTATGTGTCTCATAAAAGTTACTGTTTTATCATTAGACGTAGAAAGGCGAGAAAAGTTTCATCGCCTATCCACGTTTTAATATTATTTCAGTTTTCAGTGTTCAGTTATCAGATGTCAGAAGGTCTCCTCTGTCTAACACTAAACACTTAACGCTAACCCAATCAATTAGCGGCGGCCCTTGCCGTTGCGGTTCTGCTTGGCCTGCTGCTGGCGAATGATTTCCTGCTGACGCTTCTGCGCCTGCTCCAGACGAGCGGCCCAACCACCTTTTTTCTTGGGTTTCTTGGCATTCTCGGCCATGACGGCTCTCACCTTGTCTTCGCTGATGCGTGCACGGCTGATGTAGGTCTGCACGATGGTGATGAGCAGCGAAATGAAGTAGTAGTAGCTCAAGCCCGAGGCGTAGTTGTTGAAGAACACCAGGAAGAAGATGGGCATCAGATACATCATCCACTTCATGCCCGGCATGGTGCTCGACGACTGCGACTGCATCGTCAGATAGGTGTAGATGAGGTTGGTCGAAGTCATCAGCAAGCAGAATAGGCTGATGTGGTTACCAAAGTAGTTGGTGATGAACGGAATCTGGCCCGTCCAGCTCACGATAGCATCAGGAGCCGAAAGATCGTTGGCCCACAGGAACGACTGGCCTCGCAACTCGATGCACGACGGGAAGAAGGTGAACACCGCAATCAGGATGGGCATCTGCAGCAGCATGGGCAAGCAACCGCCCATGGGGTTGGCACCTGCCAGCTTGTAGAGTTCCATCGTCTTCTGTTGTCGCTTGATGGCGTTCTCCTGACCAGGATATTTCTCGTTGATTTCCTTGATGTCGGGGGCAAGCACTTTCATCTTGGCCTGCGACGAGTAGCTCTTGTTCACCAGCGGCCACAGCACCAGTTTGATGATGAGTGTGAGAATGAGAATCACGATACCATAGTTGGCGATGAACGAGCCCAGCCAGTTGAACAGCGGGATAATGACGCCCGTGTTAATCCAGCGGAACAGCTTCCATCCCAGCGGAATAACCTTGGTGAGTTTCAGGTCGCTATTGGCCTCGTTGTTGAGCTTGTAGGCTGCCAACAGGTCTTCGTAGTTTCTCAACGTGCGGTAGCGGTTGGGCCCCAGATAGAAGGTGAACGAAGCGGGATTAGGCATCGTCGACTTATAGTCGAACGACGAGTAGAGCGTGAGATCCTTCAGATATTTCTCATAGTCGGCCGTGCCTTTCTCAAAGGGCACACTGGTCATCTTCGCTCCATTGAAGTCCTTGTCGGCAATGAGTATGGCCGAGAAGAACTGGTTCTTGGTCGAAATCCACTTCAGGCGATTGTTCTCTTTCTCCTCCTGACGCGAAGTCTCGGTCAGGTATTCGACATCGTCATCATTCAGATACTTGTAGTAGAAGGTACTGTTGCGTTCCTCAAACATCTTGCCCGCCTCGTGGCGCATCATCTTCTGATGCCAGTAGAAGTCGAGATTGGGTATGTTGGTGGCAATCACCTTGTCCATGTTCTTCTGGAACACCTCCATGCGCACCATATAATTGCCACCACGGGCCAAGATGTAGCGCAGTCCGAACACAGCACCGTTCGACAGTTCCAGACTCATCTCCACCGTGGTGTCGTTCACCTGTTTGGGGGTGAAGTAGTAGTCCTTGGTCGAGTAGCGGTTGTTGTCGGTGTTCATGATGAAGCTATATTCGTTCTCACCAGGAGTGAACACCTCCACGAGCGGTGCATTAAAGGCTGTGTAGCCCTTGAGGGTGGCACGTGATATCATACCGCCCTTCGACGAGATTTCCAGCTTCAGCGAGTCGTTTTCGAGAGTCACAATCTGGTTAGTACCTGTCATCTTCGAGGCAAACACGCCATTGTCGAGCATCGTACCTGCAGCGGTTCTGAGGGTTTCGACGGCCTTGTTGTGCACAGCCACATCGGCTATCTTGCAGTTAACAACGTCGGCATAGTTCACAATGGTGTCGCCAGCCTTCACTGTACCTTCAATCGTATTTCCGTTGAGCGTGAGTTTCACACCTTCGTCGTTGATTGTAGTTGTGGCTTCCTCGCCACTCTTGAAGCACAGCATCAGGTTATTCACATCGTCGGTGGTGAGCGAGTCGAGCACCGTTACATTGCTTTCGGCCTGCTGCTCGCGCGCCAGCTGTTCTTGCTTGGCGGCCTCCTTTTGCCGCTCGATTTCTTCTTGCGATGGACGGTTGCAGTACATGAATCCGAAGATTACAGCGCACATCAGCACCAGTCCGGTAATCGTGTTTTTATCCATTTTGTTTGTTTAGATAATCGTTGTCGTCTTTATTGATTGTAAGTCATCACTTCGTGTTCTTGTTCTCGATGGCGGCACGAATGAAGTCCATGAACAGCGGGTGCGGGCTAAGCACCGTGCTGCTGTATTCAGGATGATACTGCGTGCCTATATACCACTTCTTGTCGGGCAGTTCTACTACTTCTACAAGTTTCGTGCCAGGATTCTCGCCCACGCACTGCATGCCTGCAGCCTCAAACTGGGCGCGGAAGTCGTCGTTGAACTCAAAACGGTGGCGATGACGCTCCTCGATGTCGAGCTTGCCATAGGCCTTGGCCACTTTCGAGCCTTCGCGCAAGTGGCAGGCGTAGGCGCCCAGACGCATCGTGCCACCCATGTTGGTAATGCTCTTCTGCTCTTCCATGAGGTCGATCACATTATAGGGGGTGTGTGGATCCATCTCAATGCTGTTGGCTTCGTGCATGCCCAACACATTGCGGGCAAACTCGATGACCATGCACTGCATGCCCAGGCAGATGCCAAAGGTGGGCATATCGTGCTCGCGACACCACTTGAGCGCCACATATTTGCCCTCGGTGCCACGCTGGCCAAAGCCTGGTGCCACAATCACGCCATCCAGGTCGCGCAGCTGCTCCTCGACATTGCCGTCGGTGAGTCGCTCAGCGCCAATGTAGCGCAGGTCGAGCTTGTGGTCGTGATAGGTGCAGGCCTGCAGCAACGACTCGTCGATGCTCTTGTAGGCATCTTGCAGCTCCACATACTTGCCCACGAGACCTATCTTCACCGACTCCTTGGCGCCACGCATGTGGTCGAGGAACTTGTTCCACTTCGCCAAGTCGGGTTCGCCCTGATAAGGGGTATTGGTCTTGTCGAGTATAATCTTGTCCAGTCCCTGCTCATGCATCATCAAAGGCACCTCGTAGATGGTGGGGGCGTCAACGCTCTGCACCACAGCATCGGGCGATACATTACAGAACAGCGCCACCTTGCGGCACATGGCGGGTGGAATAATTTGCTCGGTGCGCAACACCAGCACATCGGGCTGGATACCAGCTTGCTGCAACTGTTTCACCGAATGCTGTGTGGGCTTGGTCTTGAGTTCCTTGGCTGCACGGATGAAGGGCACGTAGGTCAGATGCACACACGCGCAACGGTTACCCATCTCCCACTTGAGCTGACGCACGGCCTCCAGGAAAGGCAGCGACTCGATATCGCCCACAGTGCCACCAATCTCGGTAATCACGAAGTCGTATTTACCCGTACTGCCCAGCAACTTCACATTGCGCTTGATTTCGTCGGTGATGTGTGGGATAATCTGCACCGTCTTGCCCAGATAGTCGCCACGGCGCTCCTTGTCGATCACGCTCTGATACACACGACCTGTGGTAATGTTGTTGGCACGGGTGGTCTTGATGTTGGTGAAACGCTCATAGTGACCCAGGTCAAGGTCGGCCTCATGGCCATCGACGGTCACATAGCATTCTCCGTGCTCATAAGGGTTGAGCGTACCGGGATCGATGTTGATGTAGGGGTCAAACTTCTGAATCGTGACATTGAAACCACGAGACAGCAACAAACGAGCTATTGACGACGAGATAATGCCTTTGCCCAAGGATGAAACCACGCCGCCTGTTACGAAAATGTATCTTGTCTCCACTGTTATTGAGGTGTTTTGAATTTTAAACTGCAAAATTACAAAAAATTCCGCAATTCACCCACACCTCTTCCCGAAAAATGCGCAAAGCTTTCACAAGAGCCCCAGCACTCCTAGCATAACTACCAGACCTAGCATGTCTAGCACTACTAGCATTTCTAGTTTTTCTAATATATCTAGAGCATATAGAGTGGCATTGCCTCTAGCGCTTCCAGCAAGGTTAGCTGCGGTCTTTCTTGGCGGCACGGCGGGCCTTGGCGCTGCGGAAACCGCGCTCTGAGTCGCGACGGGTGCGTTTGCCGCCACGCTTGCGGTCAAATCCCGTCTCCAGGTCCATGTATTGCTGCTTGCGACGGCTGCGGCTGTTCTGGGCATGCTTGCCTCCACCGCTCATAGCGGCGTAGTCCTTATGCTTGTCGGCAATTTCAAGGTAAAGGCGCTTGCCAAAGAAGTCGGCATTGCGCAGTGCGCTCACCACACGATGCGCCTCGCCCTGACGCACATCGAACAGCGAATAGTTCGACATCAAGTCGATACGTCCCAGACCGATGCGCTGTCCGTGCGTGTTCTCGTTGATGAGTCTGATGAGCGACGGAGCAAAGAAACCGTCGGCCTTGCCCACATTCACATACACGCGTTCAAATCCCTCCTCGCCCACGCGGCGGTCCTTCTCCTGGTCGCTGGGGCGCGGCTTGGCTTCGCCCTTCTTGCCGCCACGTGCACGCTCCTTGTGCTCGGTCACATTCTCGACCACGGGCGAGTTCTTGTAGTAGTCAAACAAGCGGTTGAACTCGTAAGACAGGAATCGCTTCACCAGTTCCTCGCTCGAGAGCCACGACAGCTTGTTGAGGATGGGCGGCAGATACTGCGCGATGGCTTCTTCGTTCACCTCCACATTCTCGATGCTGCTCGCCATGGAGAAGAGCTGCTTCTCGATAATCATCTGGGGGGTAGGCACATCGCGGCGCTCAAATTCCTTGCCTATGTGTTTCTGGATTTGCTTGAGTTTGCTCTTCTCGCGGCTGTGAATGATGGCGATACTCACGCCATACTTGCCGGCACGGCCTGTGCGGCCACTACGGTGGTTGTAGATGTCGTTGTCGTCGGGCAGACTGTAGCTGATGATGTGTGTGAGGTCGTCGACATCGAGTCCACGGGCAGCCACATCGGTAGCGACGAGCAACTGCAGGTTGCGCTCGCGGAACTTCTTCATCACGGCATCGCGCTGTGCCTGCGAGAGGTCGCCGTGCAGCGCATCGGCATCATAACCATCCTGAATGAGCTGCGACGCCACCTCTTGCGTGGTAGCGCGGGTGCGGCAAAAGATGATGCCATAAACCCGTGGCAGGTAATCCACTATGCGCTTGAGTGCCAAATACTTCTGCTTGGCGTTCACCATGTAGTAGATGTGATGCACATTGGCGCTACTCTCGTTGCGTGTGCCCACCACATACTCCTGCGGATTGTTCATGTAGTTCTTGGCAATCTCGGCAATTTCGCGCGGCATGGTGGCCGAGAAGAGCAGCATCTTGCGGTCGCCAGGCACATAGGCGAGAATCTCGTTGATGTCATCGACAAAGCCCATGTTCAGCATCTCATCGGCCTCATCGAGCACCACAGTGTTCACATACTTGAGCGTGATGGCTTTGCGATTGATCAGGTCGATGAGGCGGCCCGGCGTAGCCACCACCACTTGAACACCCTTTTTCAACGCCTTCATCTGCGTCTCGATGTTCGAACCGCCATACACGGGCAGAATCTTCACATCGGGCATATACTTAGAGTAGGCAGTGAGGTCGCTGCAAGTCTGCAGGCACAGCTCGCGTGTGGGGTCAAGAATCAGGGCCTGAGGTTCGCGAATCTCAGTATTGATGCGCTGCAGTGTGGGCAGACCGAAGGCGGCCGTCTTGCCCGTTCCTGTCTGGGCAAGGCCCACCACATCGGTGTCCTCGTTGAGCAGGTGCGGTATCACCTTCTCTTGAATGGGCATGGGCTGTTGGTAGCCTAACTCGGTTATCGCGCGCAGTAAATCTTCTCTTACGCCTAATTCTTGAAATGTTGCCATGATGATGTTGTATAAAGGGCTTTTAAGCGCCCAAGTTGCTGAAAAACGCCTGCAAAGGTAAGCACTTTTACCGCACCCACCAAATTATCAACGAAAAAGCATCTGAAAGCGTCTTGTTTAGAAGCCTTTCCAGGTCTCGTACCAGAGGTGGCGTGCCAGTTCGTCCCAGCGCACAATGGTGGCGCCAAAGAAGTCGGCCACATAGCCGTTGAGCATCAGTTGCGCCTCGTCCTTGTTGGCAGCATTGAGCTGCATCCAAGTATCCTGCACAAAGGGGAGTTCGCGCTGCCCCTTGTGCATGAAGTAGTCGCGCAGCGGCTCCAGCTTCTTGCGATGCGTACCCCAGCGCACAGTGGCCAGGCGATTGGCCTTGCGGTAGTGCCACAGGGCGGCATCGTCGCGCTCACTGTGTTGTCCGCACACCTGCAACATCTTGGGCAGATCGGTGGTGCCGGCAAAGATGGGGAATCGCGGACTCTCGCCCGGGTTGTCGAGCGCCATCCAGGTCACGCAGCCTACCTCGTCGGGCAACCACGAGCGGCACTGAATCACAGTGCTGTAGGCACACCACGACACACTCACAGTGCGAATGTTTTTCATCACAGAGTCGCCCTTAGCATAGTACATATTGATCTCGTCGGGACGCATCCACGGGTTGGAGAATGGCGACACGATGCTGTCGGGCTCGTTCTCAACCAGTTTTCCGTCCTTGCCTTTGCGCTTGGGGTTGGGAATCTTGTTGCGGCCGCTCAGGTTCTTTTCGGTGCCCTCGTAGTAGCTCGTGAGCAGCTGCATCACACGCTCGGGGCTCACCAGCGAGTCGGGTTTCACGCTCAGCGGCAGTATCTCGGTAGTGTCGCTCAAGTTCAGCGACGGAGCAAGCTGGCTCATAATGTAGTGCTCGCGCACGCTGTAGTTTTTCTTCTCATGAAAATAGTTTTCGCCGCTATACACGCGCCAGAAGTTGAATTCTTCCTTACCATCCCACAATTTCAGTTTCTTGGCCACATCATATACATTGTCAGAGGCCATGTAGCGGTCGGGGTTGTTGAGGTCGAGCGTGGTGATGCGAGAGATGTTGGCCGACACGGCAATCTCGTCGTCGGGGATGCGCACGGCAGCCCACACACCGCCCACCTTCTTGGGCCCTTCGCCAAACACCTCGAATATCCACACCTCATTCTTGTCGGCAATTGTTAGGCACTCGCCGCTGTCGCCATAGCCATAGTCCTTCACCAGTTGGCCCATGAGCCTGATGGCCTCGCGGGCTGTGGAACAACGCTCCAGTGCTATACGCTCCAGTTCCTCGATGTAGAACATACCCTGCTTGTTGCGCAGCGTGTCACGGCCGCCAATGGTAGTCTCGCCCATTGCGAGCTGCTTCTCGTTCATGCACGGATAGGCAGTGTCGAGGTAGCGATAGGTGTGGCGCGCCTGCGGAATCACTCCACGGCGATACATCTTGGTGCTATCTTTAGCCGATTGCGTGTGCATGCGGCCCTTGTAGATGGCGGTCACCGTGTCGCGCTCATAGTCGCGAGCCGGCACCATGCGCATCCAAGTGCGGTACCACGAGTCGCAGGTGTGCGAGGTCATCACTGACCCATCGGTCGAGGCACGCTTGCCCACCATGATGCTGGTGCACGACATGCGCTCATTGGGTTCACTGTCCTGGGCCTGAACACTCGAGATTGTCATTGCGGCAACTATTGCCATTAATATCTTCTTTTTCATGATATGATTGTTTTAGCAGTTATATTTTAGTGAATGTAGCGGTTGCAGAAGGCGGCAATGCGGGCGGCATACTCGGCACGGTGGTCGCTCAGCGTCAAGGCGTGGGCCGAGCCTTTGCCCATATAGAGTTCTTTGGGCTGCGGTTTAGCCGCATAGAGGTCATTGACCATGGCGGTGGGCACAAAGTCGTCGTTGTCGCCGTGAATGAAGAGCATGGGCAGGCGGCACTTGCGCACCTGTTCGAGCATCGATGCCTCGTTAAAACCCCAGTCATACTTCATGCGACAAACAAGGCTTGCAGCATTGAGCAAGGGGAATGACGGCAGACCGAACTCGTCCTTCAGATTATGCTTGAACTGATCGAAGACGCAGGTGTAGCCACAATCTTCTACGATGCACTTCACGCTGGGCGGCAATTGCTCGCCACTCATTGCCATCACCGTGGCAGCGCCCATCGACACGCCGTGCAGCACCACCTGCGTGGCGGTGGAGTCGCCCTTGAAGGCAGCATCGGCCACATGCAGCCACTGAATCACATCTTTGCGGTCGAGCCAGCCCATATTGATGTGGTCGCCCTCGCTCTGTCCGTGTCCATACAGGTCGGGCAGCAACAGGTTGTAGCCCAGTTGCTCATAGTAAATCTGGCCATAGTCGAGCATCATCACATTCGAGTTCTTGTAGCCATGAATGAGCACCGCCACCTTGCTTGTGGGTTGCTTGGCAGTGACAAGCGTGGCATGCAGCTTGTTGCCGTCGATAACCACAAAGGTGTCGCGCAGGGCTTCGGTCTGCTTGAGGCTGTCGACCCACGGTCGCAGTTCGGGATGATGCTCATAGAGGCTCTGGTAGGCTTCTTTTTCGTTCAAGTGGTCGGCCGTGAGCGCATAATCCACGAGATAGAATGCCCCTGCAACGGTAGCGGCAAGCAACAGCACAAATACTGCCACTGCTGCCCATAGCAGCCTTTTAGTTCGTCGTGTCATGGGTGTCACTGTTTTTCTTCGTCGAGTTCAGCAAGAATCTTCTTGAGTTTCTCGTCGGTTTCGGTGAGTTTGCTTTTGCACACCTTGAGCAGCTGCAGCGAACGGGCAGTGTAGTCGCTCAGGTTGTCGATGGTGCAGTCGGCGCTCTGCATCTTCTGCACAATTTGTTCGAGTTCGGCTATTGCCTGTGAGTAGGTCAACTGTTTAAGTTCTTCTTCCATATTATAGGTTTTTTATTATTGATTTCATTTTACGGTTGATTGCACATGACCTGTCTTGAAGTGCGAGGTAATCACGTCGCCTGCCTTCAACTGACTGGCATCGGTCACAGCCTTGCCGTTGCACAGGGTGAGCGAGTAGCCGCGGTTGAGCGTGTTGCGGGGCGAGAGCAATTGCACCTTATCGTTCATGGCTTCGAGCCGCATCTGCTCCTTGAGCATAGCTCGGGCTGTGGCGTCCTTGATGCGGTCGGCTGTGCGGCCCAGTTTCTCGCGCTCGGCATCGATGCGCGACTTGGCATGCAGGGGAATGTTGCTCATGAACTGCTGGAGCTGCATGCGTGCCCGCTCGGCCAGATGATGCGCAGTCATGGGTATGGCGCTCGACAAATAGGCAAGCTGCTCGGCCGAACGGCTGATGTGGTCGCGGGCAATGCTCACCACATCGTTAGTGAGTTCGGTGAGATGCGCCAGCGCGGCACTCCCCTTCCCTATGAGTAACTCGGCGGCTGCCGTCGGGGTCTTGACGCGCTCGGCTGCAACATAGTCGAGCACGGTCACATCGCGCTCATGCCCGATGCCCACGATGACCGGCAGCGGGAACTGCGCCACATTAGCGGCCAGCATGTAGTCGTCGAACCAGTTAAGGTCGGTTGTGGAACCGCCACCGCGAATGATGACCACGCAATCGAACAGGTCTTCGTTGGCCCCGATCTTTTCCAGTGCCGCGATGACCGAGGGCACCGTCTGCGGTCCCTGCATCATGGCGCTAAACAGCGCAGTGTAGAACTTGAGCCCGTAGGGGTTGTTGCTGAGCTGATTCATGAAGTCGCCATAGCCGGCTGCACCCTGTGCTGAAATCACGGCAATGCGCTGAGGTACCTCGGGCCACTCCAATTCCTTGTTCATGTCGATAATGCCCTCGCTGGTGAGCCGCTGAATGATCTCGATGCGTCGGCGGGCCATGTCGCCCAGGGTGAACTCGGGATTGATGTCGGTGATGACAAGTTTCATGCCATACTGCTCATGATAGTTGGCGCTCACCAGTACCATCACCTTCATGCCGCTGTTGAAGGGTTGCCCCGTGACTTGCATGAAGTTGTAACTCAAATACTGGAATCGCGATGACCAAATCACGGCATTGGCCTTTGCCAGGGTCTCGCCCGTATTGGGGTCTTTCTGCAGCAATTCCAGATAGCAATGTCCGCGGCGAATCTGCACATCGCTCGTCTCGGCCATGACCCACACGGCACTCACCGACTGGTCGTTGAGCAGGCGCTTGATGCGGCCGTTGAACTCGAGCAGACTGATGGCCTGCGGCTGTGTTAAATTGAGTTCGGGCATCATCTGGGGGTTGTTAACGTTATTTTCTTACCGATGATTGTGTAGTGCAACGCATCGTAAAGGTAAGGTTTCCAGCGCTTGTAATCGACCTCGCCATAGAAGGCGGCCAAGTGCTGGCGTGCCGTCAACTGCCGGCCTTCACCCTCCAGTTGGTAGTCGATGAGCGGGAAAGCCACATTCTCCTTGATGTCTTTCACCACATTTTTTGGGGTGCCAGGGCGAATGAAGTCTTCCACCTTGGGAGCCTTGAACAGCTTGCCGGTTTTCAGTGCTTTCCACTTGGTATCGTAGAAACTCACCACGCCATCGGGATAAGGAGTCTTGTAGTGGTCAATCACCATCACCACGCTGTCGGTGCCAGCCAGTAGTAACTGCAGCTCTACCGTGCGGCCCGCCGACATCTCCACCACCATGTGGCGAGATTCCAACGAGGCTATGTGCGAACTGTTGGCAGCACGGTTGGTAGCATAGACGTTCTGACCGTTCTCATGATAAGATATCATGCTGATGCGAGTGGCTTGCGGCAGCAGCTCAAACACCACACCCGGCTCGCTCATGAACAGGTCTTTTATCTCAGCGGCTTGTGCCGACAGGGAACTAATGACCGACACGGCCATGGCACAAAGCACGAATTTCATATCTTTCAATATCATTTTCATCACGTTGATTCTTTCTTTTGCTTGATAATTGACAAAGCATACAAAGTTATTCAAAAAAAAGCAGTTTTCCTAAAATATTTTTGGGAAGCGTGGGAAAGATGAACCATTTGGGAAAAGTGGGAAAAGTGGGAAATTTGCGAAACATCTGATTTTCAAGAGATTGGAAAAATCGGGGTATAACGAATGCGGTACGATAGGTTGAGATCATACTGCGTTCGTGAACTCGGAGATCTCGGAGAACTTGGAGGTTCGGAGGGCTTGGAAAGAATGGAGGAATCATTGTTAACATGATGATTTAATTAAGGTTCGCGTGGGCGAAGATAAAAGGATAAGGTGTGGGATAGAAATGGTGATAGCACAGATTGGAAATAGTGAGCAGGGAATAGAGAGGCTCTCACAGATTTCAAAGATTCAGATAGAAATACATAAAGTACTGATTTTTAAGATATAAGAGCACAGGAACATAAGTTTTGCTAGCGAGGAGATAAAAGAGGGCTGGCGGTTTCGCCAGCCCAATCTATTATTTCTATTGTTACTATGCCTAAACCTGTTGAATGAGGGCGACGGCATAGGCGGCAATGCCCTCTTCACGGCCGGTGAAGCCCAGACGCTCGGTGGTGGTGGCCTTGATCGAAATCTGGCTCTCGTCACAGTGCATGGCGGCAGCGAGCTGCGCCTTCATGGCGGGGATGTGGGGATTCATCTTAGGCCGCTCGGCACAGATGGTGATGTCGCAGTTGCCCAGCGTGTAGCCCTGCTCGGCAAGCAGTTCAACGACGCTGGCGAGGAGTTTGCGGCTGTCGGCACCCTTCCACTTGGGGTCGGTGTCGGGGAAGTGATAACCAATATCGCGCAGGTTGGCAGCACCCAACAGGGCGTCGCACAGGGCGTGAATCGCCACATCGGCATCGCTGTGGCCCAGGAGGCCCAGTTCGTGGTCAATCTTCACGCCGCCAATCCACAGTTCGCGGTCGGGCACCAGGCGGTGCACATCAAAGCCCATTCCAATCCTAAACATGCGACTCAATATTAAATAAAAGGAATCGATATTGATTGATTTTGACCCGTCGTCAATTATTAACGCGAATTGCACTAATCATTCGAATTTCACGAAATGGTTTTAACTCAATTAGCATAATTGGCTAAATTAGTAAAATTCGCATTAGGCCCCGCAGGGTTCGGGTCAAATGTTATACGCGTTCTTCGCTTACTTGCGGCCGAAGAGGCCCTTGATGCCCTCCATGTCGAACGACAGGGTGAAGCGCAGCGTCTGGTCGAGCGGGCTATTTTGAGCCGTTGCAATCATGTAGGCGGCATCAATCTTGAGCACATTGAGCGAGAAGCCAGCACCCAAGCTGAAGTAGTTACGGTTACCTTTCCACTTGTTCTCGTGGAAGTAACCGGCGCGGAAGAAGAATTGCTGGTTATAGGCATACTCGGCACCTACCGAGAAGGTGATTTCGCGCAGCTCTTCCTTAGCGCCACCGGGAGCATCGTGGAACGACTTGAAGATACCCGAAATCGACGACTCGTCTTTCCATTCCTGCAAAGCCTTCTCATAATCTTCCTGGTTATCATAGTCGGCCAGGCGTGGCTTGACGGGCACCAACAGCTTGTTGGCATCGACAGCCAGCGTCAGGTTGTGATAGTCGGCAAGCGGGAAGGTAAAAGCAGTACCCAGACGCAGATTAGCGGGCAAGAAGGCGGGGTTGTCGCCGTTGTCGTACGACACCTTTGAACCGATGTTGGAGATGTTCCAACCCAGCGACCACTGGCACTCGTTGCGACCTATCACAGGATAGGTGGTGAAGTAGCCCGAAATGTCGGCCGAGAAGGCCGAAGCGCCCTTGTTGCGCTCGGTGGATGAATACTCGGAGTAACCCAGGTCGCTATAGATGTAGCGCAGCACAACACCCATCGAGAATTTCTCACTCAGTTTGCGAGAATAACCAACGTCAACAGCCATTTCAAAGGGATTGATGCTGGCCATGGCGCTACCGCCGTCGTCGGTTGTCTGAATCTCGCCTAGCGAGAAGTAGCGCATCGAGGCACTCACTGCCTGATTGTCGCCACTACCAATCTTCCAGTATCCGGCAAGGTTGGCAAGGAAGATGTCGTTCACAATCTTGCGCAACCAAGGGGTGTAGGACAGAGCAACGCCCGCACTGCTATAGGCAAAGGCATACTTCGACGGATTCCAGAACTGCGAGTTGCAGTCGCTCTCGGTAGCGGCACCCAGGTCACCCATCGAGGCACCTCGGGCATCGGGGGTGATGCTGAGCGATGTCACACCAGTGGTAATGGGGTTGAACTCATTGTCCTTTATATCGTCTTGGGCTTTCGCCACCATGCTGCCGGCAAGCAGTGTTGCAAACAGTATTGCTTGAATTTTTGTTGATTTCATTGAGCAAAAATAATTAGTTTCTACGCCTTATAACTCTAAAAACATATTTTTATTGTGTGAAACTCAAAAAAATTTTTCACTATCTCCAAAAAAAGTGAACCGCCTCATGAGCGGTTCACCTTATTTCTCTTGTGAGATTCAACCCTGTTTTAGTCACGGCTGCCAAAGATGCGCAGCAGATAGAGGAACAGGTTGATGAAATCGAGATAGAGCGACAGTGCGCCCATCGTGGCCACCTTGCTCACGTTACTGTAGTCGCTCTGAGCTGCCATCTGCTTGATGGCCTGGGTGTCCCATGCGGTCAGACCAATGAAGATGGCCACACCGGCAAACGAGATGATCCAGTCGAGCTGCGTGCTGTGCAGGAAGATGTTGACCACCGACACCACAATGAGGCCAAGCAGGCACATCATGAGGATGGAGCCCATCTTCGACAGGTCTTTCTTCGTTACCCAGCCATACACGCTCATCACGCCAAACACGCCAGCGGTGATGAAGAAGGTCTTGGCAATTGAAGCGCCTGTATAAACAATGAATATGGGCGACAATACCACACCATTCAATGCTGCATACACAAAGAATAGTGCCGCGGCCGTTGTGGGACTCATCTTGTTGATGCGTGCCGACAGATAAATCACAAGACCTATCTCGGCAATCAACAAACCCCAAAAGGCCCAACTGTTGCTCACAAACCACATCATGGCACCCTCGCTCTGCACCATGAGCCACGAAGCCACTGCAGTGACTACCAGGCCCAGGAACATGCGGAAGTAGACTTGCTGCATCACCTTGGCAACAAAACTGCTCAGTGCCAGCTCGTTCTCGGCAGTTGCCGAGTTCATGTATCCATTGTTCTGATACTGATTGAGATTGCTGAAATCGTTCATTTTTATCTATTTTTAATAGTTTGTTTTCTGTCAATAACTGCAATAACCATGCCAATCACATGCGCGAGGGCATCTCGATGCCGAGCAGCGCGAAACCGCTCTTGAGCACCTTGGCCACCATCTGGCTCAACTGCAGCCTGAAGGCGCGGGTCACAGCATTCTCTTCTTTCAAGATGCTACAGTCGTGATAGAACTGATTGTAGGCCTTGGCCAGTTCAAACACATAGTTGGCGATGATGGCAGGGCTATACGACTTGCCAGCCTCGGTCACCACGCCGGCAAAGTCGGCAAGGCGCTGCAGCAGTTCCACTTCTTTCTCATTGGGTTCATAGGCAGCAATGTCAGTCTGCATATCGGCAGCATCGCTCTTGCGCAACACCGACTGAATGCGGGCATAAGTATACTGGATAAAGGGACCCGTGTTGCCGTTGAAGTCGATGGATTCCTGCGGGTTGAAGAGCATGTTCTTGCGCGGGTCGACCTTCAGGATGAAGTACTTAAGGGCACCAAGGCCTATCATGCGCAGTACGTCTTCCTTCTCCTCGTCGGGCACGCCAGCCAAGCGGCCAGGCTCATTGCTCATGGCGCGGGCAGTATCGATCATCTCATCCATCAGTTCATCGGCGTCGACCACGGTACCTTCACGGCTCTTCATCTTGCCGTTGGGAAGTTCGACCATGCCATAGGAGAAGTGAATCAGGTCCTTGCCCCACTTGAAGCCCACCTTGTCGAGCAGCAGTGCGAGCACCTGGAAGTGATAGTTCTGCTCATTGCCCACCACATATATCATTTGATCGATGGGATAGTCCTGATAGCGCAACTTGGCTGTGCCAATGTCCTGCGTCATATACACCGACGTGCCATCGCTACGCAGCAGCAACTTGTGGTCGAGTCCGTCGGGCGTGAGGTCGGCCCACACCGAGCCGTCTTCCTTCCGGTAGAACACGCCTTTCTCGAGGCCTTCAAGCACCTTTTCCTTACCTTCAAGGTAGGTTTCGCTCTCATAGTATATCTTGTCGAACGACACGCCCATGCGCTTGTAGGTTTCGTCGAAACCGGCATACACCCACTCGTTCATCTTGCGCCACAGTGCGCGCACCTCAGGGTCGCCAGCCTCCCACTTCTTGAGCATCTCGCGGGCTTCTTGCATCAGGGTCGACTGTTTCTCAGCTTCTTCTTCGCTGATGCCCTGCTCAGCGGCAATCTGCTTCACCTCGGCCTTGTAGTGCTTGTCGAAGAGCACATAATAGTCGCCAATCAGGTGGTCGCCTTTCTTGCCGGTAGACTCGGGAGTAGCACCTTCGCCCCACTTGAGCCAAGCCAGCATCGACTTGCAGATGTGTATGCCACGGTCGTTCACAATGTTGGTTTTCACCACCTTGTTGCCGTTGGCCTCCAAAATCTTGGCAAGGCTGTATCCCAACAGGTTGTTACGCACGTGGCCCAGATGCAGAGGTTTGTTGGTGTTGGGCGACGAGTATTCAACCATCACCAGTTTGCTGTCGTCGGTCACCGGCTTGATGCCATAATTCTCCTCCTGAGTCATGTGCAGCAGCACGCTTGTCCAGAAACTGGGCTTGATGGTGATGTTCAGGAAACCCTTAATCACATTATATTTCTCCACCGCCTCGCAGTTGGCCACCAAGTAGTCGCCAATCTCTTGGGCAGTCTCCTCGGGCCGCTTGTGCGATGCCTTCAGGAATGGGAACACAACCACGGTGAGATTGCCCTCAAACTCCTTCTTGGTAGTCTGCGGAACAATACTATCTGCTGAAACTTCCAAACCATAGAGCGCCAGCACAGCCTGGGCCGTAGATTCGGCTATAATTTTATCAATCGACATATCTATATCTAGCTTTATTATAAAAATTTTCACAAAGTTAGGCATTATTACCGAATTTCACCCCATCCCTCTAAAGAAATTGTTTGCATATAACAAGAAATGTAGCGAACTTTGCATGGGTGCCATGCATTGCCTTGGTGATGGCATATAATGGTTTTACGACCAATACACCCCTAAAAATCAATGATATGCGCAATATCTTTACTTTTATTTACAACTAATCATTTGAGAAACTAATAAATAAATTATGAATTATCAAGATAAAATAGCAGTCGTTACAGGCGGTGCACAGGGCATAGGACGATGTGTAGCCGAGGAGTTCCAGAATGCTGGTGCCACAGTTTGCATCATCGACAAGCAGCAGGGCAACCACTTTGTGGGCGACCTTGCCGACAAACAAGTGTTGGAACAATTTGCCAAAGAAGTTATAGACAGGCATGGTCATGTGGACTATCTCATCAACAATGCCTTGCCGCTGATGAAAGGGCTCTCGGAGTGTACCTACGAAGAGTTCCAGTATGCCTTGAGCGTGGGCGTAACGGCCCCGTTCTATCTTGCCAAACTCTTTGCCCCACATTTTGCCAAGGGTGCAGCCATTGTCAACATCTCTTCGTCGCGCGACCGCATGAGTCAACCTCAAACCGAGAGTTACACGGCTGCAAAAGGCGGCATTGCAGCACTCACCCATGCACTGGCCGTGAGCCTTGCCGGGAAAGTGCGCGTAAACAGCATTTCGCCCGGTTGGATTGACACAGCAGGCACCGTCTATGAAGGTCCAGACGCCACGCAGCAGCCAGCAGGACGCGTAGGCAACCCCATGGACATCGCCAACATGGTGCTATACCTTTGCTCCGACAAGGCCGGCTTCATCACGGGCGAGAACATCTGCATCGATGGTGGCATGACTCGCCAGATGATTTATCATGGCGACAATGGCTGGACTTTAAAACAATAAAAAAGTGCAAACCGAGTTCAAAACAAATCAAAGACGAATAAAACACACTATATTGAGCAAAAAATGAGGGTCGGTTTTGGATTGAAGTGAATTGTTTTTGTAATTTTGTAATCTACTATTATTATTTGACAATTCACATGAAAGGAAAAGAGATTTGCGAACATTTGCGTGACATTCGCTGCCAGGTAGCCCAAGCCAATGACATCGACTACACGCCTGCGGTGTGCACGCACGAGGGCGACTGTTCCGGCACTTGCCCTGCCTGCGAGCGTGAATTGCGTTACATCGAGCACCAGTTGCACCGCCGCAGAGCTATGGGAAAGGTTGTGACTGTGGCAGGCCTTGCGCTGGGTGCGGCTTCGTTCATGCCCATGCAGGCGCAGCAGGTGGTGCCCGACATACCGGCTGTACAGCCTGTTCAAGCAAAGCTGGTAGATGCCGCTCCGGGCGACACCACCGCAGTGATTGTGCGAGGCCGAGTCATCGACAGGGAAACTGGTGAGCCGTGCGTTGGGGTGAGCATTATGCTTGAAGGCACCAAATTTGGCACAGCCTCTAATTTAGATGGGAAATTCGCCATTCGCGTGCCTAAGGGTGGCAAATTGCGATTCTCCTATGTCTGTTACGAAGATATTGAGCTCGAAGAGGCAGGGGTGGTTGATGATGCAGGGATTGAAATCTATCTCGATCTCAAACCCGTGCTCATGGGCGATGTGGCTATTACACGCAAGATGCCCGATGTGGATGCCGACATCTACGAACCTCGCTAATTCTAAACCTTTAAAAGAAAAACATTATCTAGATATGAAACGAACTATTTTGTGCTTGATGATGCTATTGCTGCTGGCAATGCCCGCAATGGCTGACACGCAAAAGCCCGACAGCGTGCAGGGCCGCAAGAAGGTGGCTCTGGTGCTGAGTGGCGGTGGTGCACTCGGTGCCGCTCATGTGGGCGCGCTCAAGGTGATTGAAGAAGCGGGATTGCCCGTCGATATGGTGGTGGGAACCAGCATTGGCAGCATTGTGGGCTCGCTCTACAGCGTGGGCTACGACAGCGACGAAATTGCCACCATGTTTACCATGATGGACTGGTCGGAACTGTTTCTTGACCGAGGCAACCCGAAACGGCTCACACTGAGCGAGCGCGAGGCACGCAACACCTATGTGTATGAACGCGAGTTCTATGTGCGTGGCGGCCTTGACCCGAAACCCGGCGGCGTGATTCGTGGCAATAACATAGAAACCACCTTCGAACACTACTTGCAAGACTACACCGACAGCATCAACTTCCTGCGCGACCTGCCGCGCCAGTTTGCCTGCGTCGCCACCAACCTGGTGACCGACAGCGCCGTGGTGCTTTCGAAGGGCTCGCTCGTGAAGAGCATCCGTTCGAGCATGTCAATCCCTGGTGTGTTCACCCCTGTGCCCATGGGTGACATGGTGCTCGTGGACGGCGGCACCAAAAACAACTTCGCCGCCGATGTGGCGCGAGAGCTGGGTGCCGATATAGTGATTGGCATCAGGTTTGACATGGGAGTGGGTAAGGACAAGCGCTATCGCACTCTGATGGATGTGATGGAACGCTCTATTGGCAGCGACATCACCCGTCGCTCCAAGGAGAACGAGAAATATTGCGACCTGGTCATCACTGTTCCCGTGCGCGGTTTCTCGAGCGGCAGTTTCACCCATGGTGCCATCAAGACACTCATGGAGAAAGGCGAGGAAGCCGCCCGTGAGAAAATCGATGACATCAAGAAACTCAAGGAACTGGCAGGAGCATCGCCCGACAAGGATTACACCCTGCACCTGCGCCAAATCGAAAACCTTAAGGTGATTGAAGAAGACCCGCATAAACTCATCGACCGATATGAACCCAATGCCATGATGGCCTCGCTGGGGGTGCGCTACGACACCGAGGATGTGGCAGCGGTACAGTTCCGCGGCCGTTACTTTATGCCTGGCAACCTCAAGAATGAACTGGACCTCACGCTGCGTCTGGGACTCCGTTCAAAGATTCGCTTGGGGTTTGACATCCAGCCTTGGGATTTCAAGAAGATGGGTGTGAGCTATGAGTTCTGGACCAACATCCACCAGGAGTTCTTCAACAAGGGCAAGAAGAGCGATTGCCTGTCGTACATCTATCAGAATGCCAATCTCAAGCTCTTCTCGGTCGATGCCATGAACTTTGACTGTGAAGTGGGCCTGGGATGGGAGCACTATCATGTGTTCAATGGCCTGTGGAACGAAAAGAGCACCATCGATTTTCCCGCCAACGAGAACTACTTCAACTATCATGTGCGCCTGCGCTACAACAATGAAGACAGCCAATACTTCCCGCGCCGCGGTATGAGAGCCGAGGCTCGCTATGAGTATTATACCGACAATCTGGCCCAGTGGAAGGGGCACATCGGTTTCAGCAGTCTCATGGCCATGTATCAGGTGACACTGCCCATCACAGCTACCACCCACCTGCGTCCCCGAGTGCAGGGCCGGTTGCTCTTTGGCAAAGACCTGCCCGTGATGAAGCACAATGCTGTGGGCGGAACCACCTTTGGCAAATTCTTCTCGCACCAGCTGCCCATGGCAGGATTGGGGCACTTCGAGTATCTCGACAACAACTTCGTGAGTGCGTCGCTCAGGTTGCAGCAGCGCATCGTGGGTCCTCACTACATTCTGCTCGATGGCAGCGTGGCCGAGCACAACGATGAAATCAGCGACATATTCAAGCGCAAAGTCTTGTGGGGCCTGCAACTGGCCTATTACTACAATAGCGCCGTACTGGGTCCTCTCGGTGCTTCGATTGGCTGGAACAGTTACACCCACCGCGTGAACGTCTATGTCTCACTAGGCTTCGACTTCTAAAGTAAACTGATTAATACGGATTATTTCCACAGTGAGGCGTCATCCATTTGTCGCCTCACTACTTTTCAAGAAAGTGCAGTTATGCATTAACTTCTAGAGGTTGGCAAAGAACTATCAAGCTTGGTCGGTACTTGGTCGGTACTTGGTCGGTGGTTCCAATAATCATTTGACGATTACTGAGTTGCCATTGCTCACCTAAAAGCAGGTTGCAGAAAAACCGCTCAAGAAAAACAGGCTCATAATCGACCTGGGCACTCTTGTAATTGGTGAAAGTCTCACTTGAACATTCAAAGTTACGAAAAATTCTATTAGCAACGAAAGTTTTGCTCCAAAAAGATTTTTTTGATAGAAGATGAGTGTGAGATTTAGAGGAGGAAGAAGAGGGAGACGCCGACCACCGAGATGAGGGCGCCGATGACGCTCTTGAGGGTGATGGGCTGCTTGAAGATCCACCAGGCGGGCAGGATGATGATGATGGGCGTGAGTGCCATGAGGGTGCTGGCGATGCCGGCGCTGGTGTACTGCACGGCAAGCAGCGAGCAACCTACACCCACAAAGGGGCCAAAGATGGTGGTGAGGGTGGCAGCAGCCATGCTCGTACGGTCGGTCAGGTTCTTGCCCAGCGACTTATATCCCTCCTTGAATCTCATGAGAATGAGAAAACCTATGATTCCCGCCACGCAGCGGAAAAAGTTAGCAAAGAAAGGCAGCAACCAGGGCGCCGAGGGCGTTGTCATAGAGGCCTCGTAATGATCCATACCAATCTTGCTGAGCACAAGTCCCACACCCTGACACACGGCAGCACCAATGGCAAAGAGTACGCCATTGAGGGGCAGTTTCAGGGTGACTTTGTGATGCGTGTCGCCTCGTCCGAGCACAGAGATGGCGATGCCCACAAGGGTGACAGCCATGGCAATGATGGCAGTAGGCCTGATGCTCTGGCCCAGGGTGAACCACGCCATAATGGCAGCGGTGCTGGGGGCGAGGGTCATGAACAGTTGGCCGAACTTGGACCCGATGATGATGTAGCACTGGAAAAGGCAGAAATCGCCAATCACGTAGCCTACGATGCCTGAGAGTATCATCCAGCCATAGGCTTCGGTGCTGGCCTTGGCAGGTAGCGGACTGCCCGTCATGACCCAGAACAGGATAGCCGAAAAGATGAGAGCAATGCCCATGCGCATCACATTGAGCGTGAGATTGCCCATGCGCTTGCTACCAAACTCGCTCAGCAGTGCTGTTGCGGTCCACGAGAAGGCCACGCCGATGGATATGAGTTCACCTAAATATTGCATAAGAATGGGTGCAAAGTTAGTGTAAATATTTGGTTTTGCGCTCGGTTTGTGCTATCTTTGCGAAAAAAGAACTAAAACCAATGATGATTATGAAAAGAACTATCAAGAACCTGTTGCCACTCATGCTGGTGGTGTTAGTGAGTGTTATGGCCGCTTTCACAGCCGATGCCGCGCGCCGCACAACCAAGAAACCCACCAAGGTATATTACCTGGTGTGCGGCAGTTATTCAAGCCTTGAGAAAGCCAAGGAGGCCTCGGAGTTCATGTCGGATGTGCTGTACTATCCTGTTTACAAGACTACGGTGAAAGGCAAGACCGTGTATCGCCTGTGCTGTGAATGTTACTATTCCAAAAAGAAAGCTCAGGCTCGCGCCCGTGAGCTGATGGGGATGAATTTCAGCGACAGCATTTGGGTGTGGGAGAGCAACGGCCTGGCCAACTGCGTGT
>JAEEGI010005272.1_pt1 | contig 29782 bp, 26 predicted proteins | sample 8958751 | NCBI WGS metagenome assembly JAEEGI01 (sample SAMN16246545, study PRJNA631951) | gut metagenome | biome: gut microbiome; feature: rumen; material: KS-attached | host: Bos | place: Iran: Karaj | collected 2018-10 | reverse complement strand
AAAAAAAGCAGCCGGTGTTTCCGGAACGGACCTTCCGCTCTTTGAAAAGTACTGCGAAAATATATATAAAACGTTTATTTCATGTGTTTTATAATTAACAATCCTATGTTAAGTTTTTTTTGTCAGAAATTGTTGCAGATAATGTAAAAAGTGCTACTTTTGCATCTTGAAACGGTACCGTGGCCGAGTGGCTTAGGCACTGGTCTGCAAAACCAGGTACAGCGGTTCGACTCCGCTCGGTACCTCTACCGAGGGAGGTGACGCAAGGTCGTCTCCCTCTTTAAGTAAATTAGGAATATGCATCATAAAGCGAAACGGAGCCTTTGCTGTCTCATGGTGTTTATGCTTGGAACCTTTTCCGGCGTAAAGGGGCAGGTGTCGCTTTTCCCGGATGAAAAGGTGAGCGCCCTTGTGGAGCGCCAGCAGGCCTTGCTGCCTGCATTCAGCGGCAAATCAATGGGATATAGGGTGCAGCTGTTCTTCTCATCGGGGAGCAACTCGCGCGAACAGGCCAACAGGGTGCGTAACGAGTTCGTTTCCAAGTATCCTAAAATGAGCGTCTATGTTGTGTTCAAGGAGCCGAATTTCCAGGTGCTTGCGGGTGATTTCCGCACTCGTGCCGAGGCGGTGGGCTTTTTGCGCGAGATAGAGGGCCTCTTTCCGCAAAGCTTTGTCGTGAAGGATGAGATAGCCTATGTCAAACATGAAATAAAAAAAGAATAATCCATAATTAATTTTTCAAAAACTCATGAAGACACTCAAGTACATGTCGATTTTTTTGTTGGGAAGCTGCATTCTCGTTTCATGCTGCGGACTCAACAAAATGGTGAAAAAACAGGACTTGGTTTCCTATTCGGTGAATCCGGATCCGGTGGAGGTTTATGCCGGAAAGATGCCTGTTGAAATCAAGGGGACTTTCCCTCCGAAGTATTTCAAAAAGAAGGCTGTCATGACCTTCACCCCGACCGTCCAGACTGAGGGCGGACAAACTGTCGCTCTCGCCCCCATCACACTGAAGGGTGAAAAGGCTGAAGGCGACGGCAAAGTTATCAGCTATAAGAACGGTGGCACCTTCACGGTCAATCAGGAAATCCAGTTCCAACCCGGCTATGAGACCAGCACGATGGTCGGCAAGCCCTCCGTGCAGCTTAAGGCCAAACAGGCCGACCTGAATGAGGTTCCGTTGAGCAACGGTGTGGTCACCACAGCTGACCGTGTCTCATGCAACCCAAGCCTGCAGGAGAGCGGTGCCGACAAGAGCGGCAAGACCGACCTGCTGATGTCCGACCATAACTACAAAGGTCCGAAGAACGTTGAGAAAACTGCTGCGATCTATTTCGAGCTGAACCAGGACAACCTTAACTGGAACCTTGCAAAGAACAAGGAGGCCGCCAGCAAGGAGGCTTTGAAGGCCATCATGCCCTTCATCTCCCAGTACAAGACGGTGAAGGAGGTTGAGATTGTCGGATGGGCCTCTCCCGAAGGTGAGCTCAAGCGCAATTCCGAACTGGCATCCAACCGTTCCAAGGTTGCTGAAAAATGGTTCAAGGGCGAATATGACAAGTACATCAAGGCAAAAGCCAAAAAGGAGAAGGTGAAGGTTTCCGCATTGAAACAGGATTTCAAAATCACCACGAAGGATAACGGTGAGGACTGGGACGGCTTCGTTTCCGCCATCTCCGCCTCCAACATCAAGGACAAGGGGCAGATCGTCAATGTGATCAAGTCGCAGTCCAATCCGGACCAGCGCGAGCAGCAGATCCGCAACATGATTGCCATGTATGACGAGATAGACAACAACATCCTGCCGGGACTCCGCCGCGCCTATATGAAGGTTGTATGTGCCGAGGAGGCCATGTCGGATGCCCAGATTGCCGAATATGCCGCCAACAAGCCCGACACTCTGAATGCCGACGAGCTGCTGTATGGTGCAACTTTGGTTAAGGATCTGAAGGCCAAGAGCGCCATTTATGAAAGCGCAATCCGTCTGTTCCCGGATGATTTTCGTGGCTATAACAACCTCGGTTGTGTGAAGATGGCTCTGGCCCAGAAGGATGAGGCCAACAAGCTGTTCAAAAAGGCCAACGAGATCGCCTCCAATGAGGGCAAGGTGCTGAACAATCTTGGTGTAGTCGCCCTGATGAACGAGGATTACAAGGCTGCCGCCGACTATTTCGAGCAGGCTGCCAAGAACGGTGTGGACGCCAACTACAACCTCGGTATCATCAGCATGAAGGCCGGTGATTACAAAAAGGCTTCCGAACTCATGAAGAGTGTGAAGTGCGACTATAATGTGGCACTGAACTATGTTGCGACCAAGAATTACGCTGCAGCAAAAAGTGCGCTGGACTGCATCGAGCATAAAACTGCTGAGGACTACTACCTGCTTGCCGTGGTCGGTGCCCGTACCAAGGATGCCGCTTTGGCCGCCGACAATCTGAAGGAGGCCATCCGTATGGATGCTTCCCTTAAGGCTCGTGCACTGAAGGATGCCGAATTCTATAAGATGAAGGACGAAGCTGCGTTCAGGGCGATTTTGCAATAGAAATTGGGTTAATGATTTTTTGGAGGGAGGTGTTAGTGCCTCCTTCCTTTTTTATTTTTCGTCAGATGAGAAACAACAGGCATCACCGTTTTGCGCGGTTTGTTCTTGAAAAGGTTCTCCGGCTGGATGTGGACTACAGTGTTCCCGATGGGGCCCGCAAGTGTGTGATTGCCTTTGCGCCGCACACCAGCATCTGGGATTTTGTGGTCGGAAAGATGGTCATGGATGTGATGGGGCTCCGTTACCAGGTTATTATAAAGAAGGAGGCCTTCTTTTTTCCGCTTGGGCCGCTGCTGCGTTCGGCGGGCGGCATTCCTGTGGACAGGAGTAACGCCGCAAAACTGCCGGAAACGGTTGCTGCAATGCTTCGCGACAGCCGTGAGATGGCGCTGCTGATCTGTCCGGAAGGTACACGGAAAAGCACGGAGCATTGGAAGCGGGGCTTTTATTTCATCGCACAAAAGGCCGGTGTGCCGATTTACCTTTCATACATTGACTGGAATGCAAAAAAGGCCGGTATCGGCATACGTGTGGAACCGACGGGCGATTTCAACGCCGACATGGCCAAAATTTTCGATTTCTACCGCGGGATGCGCGGCATGTACAAGGGACATTTCAATTTGGAGCAGGGCCTGTGAAAAGATATCTCTCTGCATGCCGGAATTTTTTGGGGCGTCTGGTCGGAAAGATGCTCATTTTCATCATAAGGTGCTACCAGAAGTTCATATCCCCCTGGTTTCCTGCAGTGTGCCGCTATACGCCCACCTGTTCCGCCTACGGGATAGAGGCTATCCGGAAGTATGGCCCGCTGAAGGGCGGATGGCTTACGCTGAAACGCATTCTCTCCTGCCGGCCGGGCGGAGGCAGCGGCTACGATCCGGTTCCTTAAAGTCATTTTCAATAATCTGTTTATAAAATAGTTATATATTTATGTCAAATAGTGAGTTTTTTTTTAAACAACCTTATTTGGCATGTTTGTTTTTTGACTATCTTTGCGCGTTTTTTAAAATTAATATGTCATAAATTCAAAAAACTATCAATATGGACAAAATTAAATCATTAGCAGATCTGAAAAAGAAAAGAGAGGATCTTCAGGCAGGTTTGAGTCTGCGCGAACGCGGCGACAATATGGAAAACCTGATTCAAATCAAGGTGGCCATGGCCACTTGCGGAATCGCTTCCGGCGCCAAGCAGGTGATGGATTTCCTGATTGAGGATCTCGATAAGAAAAAGGTTCCTGCGGTGGTCACCCAGACCGGCTGCATGGGCTATTGCTATGCCGAACCCACCATCGAAGTGAAAAAGCCGGGACAGGAGCCGATTGTTTTCGGTTATGTCAATGTGCAGAAGGCCGAGGAGATCGTGGAAAAGTACATCCGCGGCAACGAGTTGGTAGAGGGGATTATTCCTGTGAATTACGAAAAAATAGAAAAATAAGGAGGTACAACAATGGCACACTACAAGTATCACATACTGTGCTGCGGCGGTACGGGTTGCAAATCGTCCCAAAGCGGTGAAATAGTGAAGAATTTAACACAGATTCTCGCTGAGAAGAATCTGTCCAACGATGTTCAGGTCATCACCACCGGATGTTTCGGTTTCTGCGAGAAGGGACCGATCGTGAAAATCCTTCCGGATAACACTTTCTACACCCAGGTGAAACCTGAGGATGCCCGTGAAATCATCGAGGAGCATATCATCAAGGGCCGTAAGGTCGGACGCCTGCTCTATGAAAATCCGGAGAACAAAGAGCATATCTCCGATTCCAAACACATGGGATTCTATAAGAAACAGATGCGTATAGCATTGAGGAACTGCGGTTTCATCAATCCTGAGAACATCGACGAGTACATCGCGCGCGACGGTTATGCCGCTCTGGCAAAGGTTCTGGAGCAGAACGACCCCGCCGCCACCATCGAGGTGATAAAGAAGTCGGGTCTCCGCGGACGTGGCGGTGCAGGATTCCCCACCGGTCTGAAGTGGGAGCTCTGCCGCAAGAACGACGCTGACCAGAAATATATGATCTGTAATGCTGACGAGGGTGACCCCGGTGCATTCATGGACCGTTCCATCCTGGAAGGCGACCCGCACACCCTGATTGAGGCCATGACCATCGGCGGTTTCTGCATTGGCGCCACCAAGGGTCTGGTTTACATCCGCGCCGAATATCCGTTAGCCATCCACCGTCTGCAGGTTGCCATCGGACAGGCTCGCGAGTATGGCCTGCTCGGCAAGGACATCTTCGGTTCAGGCTTCGATTTCGACATCGAGCTGCGTTACGGTGCTGGCGCATTTGTCTGCGGTGAGGAGACCGCCCTTATCCATTCGATGGAAGGCAAGCGCGGCGAACCTACCTTCAAACCGCCTTTCCCTGCTGTTGAAGGTTATCTGAAGAAACCGTCGAACGTGAACAATGTCGAGACCTTCGCCAACATCCCTGTCATCATCAACAAGGGTTGGGAGTGGTTCTCATCCATCGGTACCGAAAAGTCAAAAGGTACGAAGGTGTTCGCCTTGGCCGGCCAGATCAACAACGTCGGTCTGATCGAGGTGCCCATGGGCATCACGCTGCGTGAGGTCATCTACGAAATCGGCGGCGGCATCAAGAACGGCAGGAAGTTCAAAGCGGTGCAGACCGGCGGTCCTTCCGGCGGCTGCCTGACCGAGAAGTTCCTCGACACCCCCATCGACTACGAGAATCTGATTGCGGCCGGCTCCATGATGGGCTCCGGCGGTATGATTGTCATGGACGAGACCTCCTGCATGGTTTCCGTGGCCAAATTCTACCTTGAGTTTACCGTTGAGGAATCCTGCGGCAAGTGCTCACCCTGCCGTATCGGCAACAAGCGCCTCCACGAGATTCTTTGCAAGATTACCGAAGGCAAAGGCACCATGGAGGATCTCGACGAATTGCGTAACCTGGCCCATGTCATCAAGGACACCGCTCTCTGCGGTCTTGGCCAGACCTCACCGAACCCTGTGCTTTCCACCATCGACAACTTCTGGGACGAGTATGTGGCCCACGTCGTGGACAAGAAATGTCCTGCCGGCCAGTGCAAGGCTCTGAAGCAGTATGTCATCGATCCGGAGAAGTGCAAGGGCTGCACCGCCTGTGCAAGGAATTGCCCGGTCGGAGCCATCCACGGCACGGTGAAGATGCCGCACGAAATCGATCAGGCCGTCTGCATCAAGTGCGGCACCTGCATCGAAAAATGTAAGTTTAACGCAATTAGCATCAAATAGGAAAGGGTAATACAATGGATTTAATCAAATTAACGATAGATAACAGAGAAATCGAAGTTCCGAAAGGAACAACTATCCTGAAGGCTGCACAAAGCATCGGCATCTCCATCCCCACGCTCTGCCATTTCGAGCTGGAAGGCATGGGTGTGCATAACCGTCCCGGCGGCTGCCGCATCTGTGTGGTTGAAGTGGAAAAACGGCGCAACCTGGCACCGGCCTGCGTGACCGAGTGCATGGAAGGCATGGTGGTGAGGACAAACTCCATGCGCGTGATCAACGCCCGCAAAACTGTCCTTGAGCTCATCCTCAGCGACCACCCGAACGATTGTCTGCAGTGCGCCAAGAGCGGCAACTGCGAGCTCCAGGCCTTGGCCATCCGCTTCGGCATCCGTGAGAACCCCTTCGTCGGTGAAGGTCACGAGCAGTCCAAGTACCAGGTGGAGGTTTCCCCCTCCATCATCCGCGACATGAACAAGTGCGTCATGTGCCGTCGCTGCGAGACGATGTGCAATGAGATGCAGACCGTGGGCGCCCTTTCCGCCATTGAGCGCGGCTTCCCGGCTGTGGTCTCCACCGCCTTCAACCAGCACCTCGACCATTCGCCCTGCACATTCTGCGGACAGTGCGTCGCCGTTTGCCCGGTCGGAGCCCTTACCGAAGTTGACCACACCGGAGCCATTATCCGCGCAATCGTGGATCCCAACAAGAAGACCGTTGTCCAGGTTGCCCCTGCAGTGCGTGTTGCCCTCGGCGAGGAGTTCGGCATGGAGCCCGGCACCATCGTGACCGGCAAGCTGACCGCCGCCCTGAAGGCCCTCGGTTTCGACTATGTGTTCGACACCGACTGGAGCGCCGACCTTACCATTATGGAAGAGGGTACCGAGCTCATCGGCCGTCTGACCAAATTCTTGAACGGTGACAAGAGCGTTCCGCTGCCTATCCTTACCTCCTGCTGCCCTGCATGGGTCAACTTCTTCGAGCACCAGTTCCCGGATATGCGCGATCTTCCCTCCACGGCCAAATCGCCGCAACAGATGTTCGGTGCCATCGCCAAGTCCTATTTCGCCGAGAAGATCAACTGCAAGCGTGAGGACATGGTGAGCGTCTCCGTGATGCCCTGCCTGGCCAAGAAGTACGAATGCAGCCGTGACGAGTTCAAGGTGAACGGCAATCCCGATGTGGACTACTCCATCTCCACCCGTGAGCTGGCACGTCTCATCAAGATGGCCAACATCGACTTCAACTCACTCGAACCGGTTGAGTTCGACAGCCCGCTCGGAGAATCCACCGGTGCCGCCGTCATTTTCGGCACCACCGGCGGTGTGATTGAGGCTGCTGTCCGTACCGCCTACGAGGTCATCACCAAGAAGCCGCTTCCGAAGATCGACTTCGAGGAGCTCCGTGGTTTGGAAGGTGTGCGTAGCGCTACCATCGATGTGGACGGCTTGAAGCTCAACATCGGTATCGCTCACGGTCTGCACAATGCCCGCAAACTGTTGGAGGACATCAAGGCCGGCAAGAGCCAGTTCCACGCCATCGAGATCATGGCATGCCCTGGTGGCTGTATCGACGGTGGCGGCCAGCCGCTGCACCACGGTAACAGCGACATCATCAAGGCGCGTTGGGAGGCCATCTACCGCGCAGACCGCGAAATGCCGATCCGTAAGTCCCACGAGAATCCCTCCATCCAGGCAATCTACAAGGAGTACCTGGGCGAGCCTTGCGGCCACAAGTCACACGAACTGCTGCACACGCACTATTTCGACAGACAGACGACCGTGGAAGTGGATTTAGATAAATAATGTAGTAATCAAGAAAGATTCATAAAATGGACAAGATTATCATAAAACTGAGAAAGGATGTCAGGGAGAAAGTTATCGACATCTGCAACAAATTCAACAATGATCCCGGTGAGCTGATCAACGTGCTGCACCAGACTCAGGACTTCTTGGGATACCTTCCCGCAGAGGTTCAGGAGCTGATTGCCGAGTGCCTGCACATCCCGACGGCAAAGGTGTACGGTGTGGTTTCGTTCTACGCCTTCTTCACCATGACCCCCAAGGGCAAGCACCCGATCAGTGTCTGTCTCGGTACCGCCTGCTACGTGCGTGGTGCGGAGAAGATTCTTGACGCTTTCAAGAAGGAGCTGAACCTTGAGGTGGGCCAGACCACCGAGGACGGCATGTTCTCGCTGACCTGCCTGCGCTGCGTCGGCGCATGCGGACTGGCTCCTGTCGCGATGGTGGGAGACAAGGTCTACGGCCGTCTCACCCCCGCCGATGTCAAGAACATCGTCAAGGAGTACAAGGACATGGAAGGCATCAAATAGTTTGTTGCCCCATTATTCAAAAGGCCGCTCGAAAGGGCGGCCTTTTTTTTCGTGTTGTCTGGCGATTATGTGGGGAAATTGTATACTTTTGCATATTGTATAATTTTTAACGGACATGACATTATTATTTATCGGAACAACGGAACTGCTGCTGATTGCCCTTGTCGCGCTGCTGCTTTTCGGAGGCAGGAGGCTGCCGGAACTGATGCGTGGTTTGGGCAAGGGGGTGCAGAGTTTCAGGAAGGGTATGCGTGACCCTCTTACAGAAGAGCCGGAAAAGGATAAAAACTGCACGGAAACGGATAATAGTTCGTCCGAAACCGGGAATTGAAAGGAACTGTGTCTTCATCCATGCCGGAAAAAGAGGGGAATGCGCTTCCGTTTTGGGGGCATCTTGAGGTTTTGCGCAGGATGCTTTTCCGTGTTCTGGCCGTTGTCACGGTGCTGGCGGTCGTGATATTCTGTTTCAAGGATTTCACCTTCCGCCTGCTGCTGGCGCCAGGCAGGTGGGATTTTGTGACCTACCGTTTAATTGAAAGGTTTCTGCACCGGGTGGGTTCGGATTTTTGTTTCACCCCTTTTGATGTCAAACTTATTGCAACGGAACTCTCCAGCCAGTTCATGACACACCTTTCCGTCTCGCTCTATCTCGGGCTGCTGGCGGCTTCACCCTATATTATGATGGAGCTGTTCCGCTTCGTCGCACCTGCGCTATATGCGCATGAACGCAAGTATGCCGTACGCATCGCATTGATAGTGTTTGTCCTGTTCCTGCTGGGAGTGCTGATGTCCTATTTTGTGCTCTTTCCGGTCGCTTTCCGCTTTTTGGGCACCTACAGCGTTGCGGAGAATGTTGAAAGCACGATAACGCTGCACTCTTATGTCAGCACCTTCACCACGCTTACCTTTGTGCTGGGGTTGGTTTTCCAGCTGCCGGTGGTTGCGCTGTTTCTGGGGAAGGCGGGGCTTATCCGCTCCGAAACGATGGCACGTTACCGGAAGCATGCCATTGTGGTGCTGTTGCTTCTTTCTGCAATGATTACTCCGCCCGACCTGCTGACACTTCTGCTGGTTGCGCTGCCGCTCTATTTGCTTTACGAGTTCAGCCGCGTGGTGCTGAAGCGTGTGGAGTTGAAAACGGAAAAGGGGAAATTCAGAAAATAGCCCAGTAAAATGAACTAAATCTAATATTTTAATTACGATTTAGTCGATTTTGCTCCTACTTTTTTGTTTTGCATCCCTTTTTTTATTATTTTTGCAAAAAAAACAGACATGGCATCGGATGTGGGCAAAATGATAGGTCGTGAACGGGAAGTGGCTGAACTTCAACGAAGCATGAAATCTGACCGTTCGGAATTTGTTATTGTGTATGGTCGGAGGCGCGTCGGCAAAACATATCTTGTAGATCATTTTTTTAACGGACAATATGATTTTTCATTCGTTGGCGGTCATCGGCTTCCAAAAGAGAAGCAGCTTCGCAATTTTGGGAAAGCCATGAAAAAATATGCGTGCCTCGCGCGTCAACCAAAGTTCTACGATTGGGACGATGCATTTGATGCCTTGGAAGAATACTTGGAGATGCTTCCCAAGGATCGGCGGAAAGTAGTGTTCTTTGATGAGATGCCTTGGATAGATACGCCTCAATCTGAGTTTGTCAATGCCTTGGAGATGTTTTGGAACGGGTGGGCTGCGCGCCGCACGGACATTGTGTTTGTCGCAAGCGGTTCGTCCACATCGTGGATGGTTGACAAGATTGTGGAGAACCAGGGCGGCTTGCATGGACGGGTTACAAACAATATTTATGTTCGTCCGTTCACATTGCATGAGGTGGAACTTTATCTGCAAAGTCGTGATATCCATTGGGACCGTTATCAGATTCTGCAGGCGTATATGGCTATGGGCGGTATTCCTTACCACTACAGCCTGCTTGATGCCAGGGAGAGCCTTGTGCAGAATCTTGACAGATTGTTTTTTTGGAAGAACGGGGCGTTACGCATGGAATTTGAAGAATTGTATCACGCACTTTTCACACATTCGGATAAGTATGTCAGTGTGGTATGCTCTTTGAACGGCGTGCGGGAGGGCTTGACGCGTGATGAGATTTCCAAGGCCACAGGGTTGAAGGATTCCATGCTGACCACGGTGCTGCGAAATCTGGAACGTTGCGATTTCATTGGTCGCTATACACAATATGGTAAAAGGACTAAGGGTTCCATTTATCGTCTGGTGGATTTCTATACGCTGTTTTTTTACCGGTTTGTGGCAAATCATAATGGCAAGGATGAACAGTGGTGGAGCCATAATTTCCAGACACATGCTGTTGAATCGTGGCAGGGATTTTCGTTTGAGCTTATCTGCCTGACACATTTGGATCAGATAAAACAAAGTCTCGGAATATCGGGTGTTGCCACTGAAGTTTCCTCATGGAGGTATGTTCCGCCAAAAGGCTCGGAGGAAAAAGGGACGCAGATAGACATGCTCATTGAACGAGCCGACAGAATCATCAATTTGTGTGAAATGAAGTTTTCGGTCGGTCCATTTGTAATCACGAAGAATTATGAGGAGGCATTGCGCAACAGGATGAGCATCTTCAAGGAGAAAACGAAAACAACCAAGTCGTTGACAAATACATTTGTAACCACTTATGGTGTGGCGGATGGTATACACCGTAGCATTGTTGGTGGGGAGGTGCTTATGGGGGATCTTTTTGCAAAATAATTATACATTAATAGTTTATAGTTAATAGTTAATAGTTATGGGTGTTAGAGGTTTTGTTTTTTGTTTGTTGAATTTAGTATCGGATTTATGTATATTTTTGCATTTAAATATTTAATCAAATATTAACTTTAAAAACAATTGATTATGAGAAAGTTTGTTTTGTTATGGGCTATGCTTTTGCCAGTGGCCGTCAGTCTTACATCCTGCCATAAGGATGGAGTGTACAATCCCAAAGAGAAAATCAGCCGCATTTATTACGCCTATTCAAGCCCGGATCCCTTTTTTAATTCCGATAAGGAATTGAAGGAAATATGGGATTGGGACGGCAATAAATTGTCAACCATCGCCTACTATACCAAAAAGGGTGTTGATGGTACGGAAAAGTTCTCTTACGACGGAAAACGTCTTTCGAGGGTAGATTATGTCATACCGGATGGCACCAACGTCGCCCATGTGCTGTACATCTATGACGGACGCAAGCTGGACAAGATGGAATACTATAGCTATGGAGAACTTGAGGAAATCCATAAATACAGTTACGATGGAAAAGAACTTTCTAAAATTGAAGTGACATATTATGATCATTATTATACGACATCGCAGATGGCAAAACAGTGGCAGACGGTGCGTTCTCGCCTGTTCCGGTACGCTGTTCCGGAAGCGGTATGTGCCAGCATGGACAGGATAGTGGAGACATGCATAAACACAGACACCCCTTTCCGGCAGAAGGAAGGCGCTTACTACACATGGACAATCAATCTGACATGGGAGGGGAAAAATATATCGAAAGTGGAATACTATGATCCGACCAATGAACTTATTTCCATCCAGTACTCATATGACAAGAACAGCAACCCTATCTACGGCTGCTATACGATGGGCAACCTTGATGAGGAGTGCTTGAATGCTATGACCTGCAAGAACAATGTCGTCAGCGAAACGTGGAATGACGGTGACCGTGCGGATTACACCTATCAGTACGACGGCAAATTTCCCATCAGCAAATCGGTCAAATGGGTTGATGATGAGGATATCGAGACATGGTATTATGAATACAAGTAGGAAAAAGGGGCGGAGTTAGATCCGCTCCTTTATTTTATACTGGTTGCGGTAGGTTGAGTTCCGGGTGATGAGCTCCCCGAGGAAGCCGGCCAGGAACAGCACGGTGCCCATCAGTATGAAGAGCATCGACACATAGAACCATACGCTTGTGGTAAGGTGTATGCGGTTGCAGAGCCGGAGCACGCAGACCACCACGAAGGCAATGAAACCCAGCAGGAAGGATGCCGAACCGACCAGTCCGAAGAAGTGCATCGGCTGCTTGCCGAACTTCGAAATGAACATGATGGTGAACAGGTCAAGATAGCCGTTTACAAAGCGGTTAAGCCCGAACTTTGTGGTGCCGTATTTCCTTTTCTGGTGCTTTACCACCTGCTCGCCGATCTTGTTGAACCCCTCCCATTTTGCAATGACCGGAATGTAGCGGTGCATCTCACCGTACACCTCGATGTTCTTCACAACCTCCTTGCGGTAGGCTTTCAGCCCGCAGTTGAAGTCGTGCAGCTTTATTCCGGACATGCGGCGTGTTGTCCAGTTGAAGAATTTGGATGGGATGTTCTTGGCCAGTTTGGAGTCGTAGCGCACCTTTTTCCATCCGGAGACCAGGTCGTAGCCATCCTTTGTGATTTTGCGGTAGAGTTCCGGAATCTCGTCGGGGCTGTCCTGCAGGTCGGCGTCCATGGTGATTACCACATCGCCCTGTACCGCCTCGAAACCGACGTTCAGCGCGGCCGATTTTCCATAATTCCGCTGGAAACGGATGCCGTGCACCTGTGCGTTCTCCTGCTGCAGGCGGCTTATGACCTCCCACGAGCGGTCGGTGCTGCCGTCGTCCACCATCACAATTTCATAAGTGAAATTGTTGTCTTTCATAACTCTGTCTATCCATGCGCAGAGTTCGGGCAGGGATTCCTCCTCGTTAAATAACGGAATAACAACTGATATGTCCATCTGTTTCTGTTTTAAAGTGCAAAGATAGTTGAAATCCCGACACAAAACCGCATTTTGTGTCATTTTCTTTTATCGGAACACAATATACATTGCGAAGCAGCGTTGTTATGGATGCAAAAATTGAGTGGCATGATAACATACAAGTCAGATGTTGAAGCGGTTCGGGCGTTTACCGAAAAATACGCCCAATTGAAGGAGGAGGTTGGCAGGGTGATTGTCGGCCAGGATGATGTTTTGAAACAGATTCTGATCACAATATTCGGTCGCGGCCATGTGCTGCTGATCGGGGTTCCGGGACTGGCCAAGACGCTGATGGTGACAACCATCGCCAAGACGCTGGGGCTTTCCTACAACCGTATACAGTTCACCCCAGACCTGATGCCTTCGGACATCATGGGTACTGAAATTCTGGACGAGAACCGCAACTTCAAGTTTGTTAAGGGACCGATTTTCTCCCACATCGTGCTTGCGGACGAAATTAACCGCACTCCGCCCAAGACGCAGTCCGCCCTGCTGGAGGCCATGCAGGAGCGCAGCGTCTCCGTGGCAGGTGAGACCCGCCCGCTTCCCGACCCGTTCTTCGTGCTGGCCACGCAGAACCCGATAGAGCAGGAGGGGACCTATCCTCTGCCGGAGGCGCAGCTGGACCGTTTCATGTTCAACATTTACCTGGACTACCCCACCTTTGACGAGGAGGTCGATATTGTGAAGGGCACAATCGGCGGTGCGATGTACGAGCCGAAGCAGGTGATCGGCCAGGAGGAGATTCTCTATTTCCAGCGGTTGCTGCAGCGCGTGCCGGTGGCGGACAATGTTTACCGGTATGCGGTCAAACTTTCGGTGATAACCCGTCCGGGAACACCTTCCGCCCATCCGTGGGCAAACCAGTATCTGGCTTGGGGCGCGGGTCCGCGATGCTCCCAGAACCTGATTATCGCCGCCAAATGCAATGCGGTGCTCTCGGGCAAGCTCTCGCCTGACATTGAGGATGTGCAGGCGGTGGCATGCCTTGTGATGCGGCACCGTATGGTCAAGAACTACAGGGCGGAGGCGGAGAATGTTTCGATAGAGCGCATTATAGAAGAATTTTTAAAGGTTCGCGAATAATGGCCGGCCAGCTTCCGGTGCGCATCCGCGAAAGGGAGGGGAAAAGGGAAATTTTTGACCCTGTCCGCAGACGTTTTGTTCCCCTGACACCAGAGGAGGCCGTGCGTCAGAGTTATCTGCGCTATCTTGTTGGGGAGCTTGGTTTCCCTTTGATTGCCATCACCGTTGAAAAAAAGGTGGTGTACAACGGGATGACCCGCAGGTATGACATTGTCGCCTGTCGTCCTGACGGAGGTATCCTTCTTTTGGTGGAGTGCAAGGCGGAGACTGTGCCGCTTTCCGGTGACACTCTTTACCAGGCCGCCATGTACAACCATGTTCTGCAGGCGGAATATGTCGTTCTGTTCAACGGCCGGCAGCAGTTTGTCTGCCGACGCACGCCGGAGGGCTACCGTCCGGTGGCCTCATTGCCCACGTACAGTGAGATTGTTTGAATGTTTGATTATAAAAAATACTTAATCAACCTATTGTGCATTTTGGCATTTCCAAATGTTTTTTTTAAGAAAAAAAAGCATTTCCAAATGCTTTTTTTGTATAATTTTGCATGACAGGAAACCAAATATTGCTGGTATGGAATATGATGATATTAAAGAATTGTATGATAGTTCTATAAGGAAAATTAGCACTGTCAATACGGATTTTAAACGCTATCTTTATACGCTGATCAATTGGAAAAACAGGCTGATTGGCATAAAGGGACCGCGTGGCGTAGGTAAAACCACTTTGGTGTTGCAGCATATCAGGGAGAGTTTTGACGATTATGGAAAGGTGCTGTATGTGTCACTTGATGATTTCTGGTTTTTATCCCATTCTGTTTTTGAAATGGTGGAATATCATTATGCGCATGGAGGCACGCATGTCTTTTTCGATGAGATCCACCGTTTTTCGCATTGGCAGACCATGCTCAAAAACATTTATGACCGCTACAGTGACCTGCATATAGTCTATACAGGATCCTCCATGCTGGAATTGGACTCACATGAGGGTGACCTGTCAAGAAGGTTAAGGGCATACGAACTTTATGGAATGTCCTTTAGGGAGTTCCTTTCCTTTGAAAAGTCATGCGTGCTGCAGGCTATATCTTTGGAAACGTTGCTTGACAACCATTTGGCCATTGCTTCGGAAGTGACGTCAAAGGTTAAGATTCTCCCTTTGTTTGAGAAATATCTGGAACATGGCTATTATCCATACTATGCGGAGGAGGGTGATGGCTTTTCCCAGCGTCTGCAGAGCACCATCCGTCAGGTGTTGGAAACCGATTTGCCGCAGGTGGAGCATGTTGAATTTTCCACTATTCAGAAAATAAAGAAAATGCTGACGGTGTTGGCGGAAAGGGTACCCCAAACACCCAAAATGAACGAATTGTTTGCGCAGTTGGAAACGGGCCGTGACCAAGGCTTGAAAATGTTGCGGTTGCTTGAAAGGGCCGGACTTGTCTCCCTGCTTGTTTCTGAAACCAAATCATTAAAGCATCTGTACAAGCCGGACAAGATTTACCTTGACAATCCGAATCTGATGCATTGCCTTGCCGTGAAAGCGGATACGGGCACCATTCGGGAAACCTTTTTTGACAACCAGTTAAAGGAAGGACATGTCGTGAGATTTCCACAGAAGGGTGATTTCTTGGTGGATGGGAAATGGTTGTTTGAAGTGGGCGGTCATGGCAAGGACTTTTCGCAAATCAAGGATGAGCCGGACAGCTATCTGGCTGTTGACGGCACAGAATATGGGCGTGGAAACCGAATTCCGCTTTGGATGTTCGGATTGTTGTATTAGGTGGCTCCGAAAAAATGGCAGCAGGAGTGCTACATCGTCACTCTTTCACATCTTAACTTTTTTTCTCCGCGCATTTGTAATCCGTGTTCAGTTTTTGAGTATTTTTGCAGCGTCAAACGTCCGGAGCCCTGACGGGGTTGAGGGCGGGTGACAGAAAGATGAAATAAATGTAAATTAACACTTTGATATGGCTAAAATTAATGTGCAGCAAACGGAAATATCCGTAATTAACTACAATAATCTTGATTACATCAGTTTGACTGATATGGCAACCGCTAAATCGAATGATTCGAGGGCGGCTGATGTGATAAAAAACTGGTTAAGAAATAGATATACGATTGAATTTCTTGGAGTTTGGGAAATGATACACAATCCCCAGTTTAAAGTGGTCGAATTTGACCACTTTACTTCAGAAATCATTTGTTTATGCGGATGAGGCGGATTTGCTGAATGTGGTGTTGTTTGGCATGACCGCAAAAGAGTGGCGTGACGCGAATCCGAATCTTAAAGGCAATATCCGCGATTATGCGGATATAAGCCAACTTTTGGTGCTCGCCAACCTTGAAAGCTACAATGCCATTCTTATTGAACAGGGAATGGAACAGGAAAAGCGAATAGAACTTTTGCGGCAGACTGCAATTAACCAATTGAATACAATTGCAGGACTTGAAACGCCGCTGACAGGAGCTCAGGATGTGTTGATTGAGTGAAAAAACTGTTCCGAATCTGCTTTAGTAAGCCTTTCTGCCATCATCACCTTTATTTCCGTTGTTTTCTCGCTTTTTTCTCAGCGAACGTGGAGTTCGTGTTCGGATTTTGAGTAATTTTGCAAAAAGATTTTCTGGTTCGGGTTTTATGTTTCTTTTTTTTTGTATCTTTGCAAATTGAAAAAAAGAAAATAAATCATGGCTTTACCCATTAATACACAAGACCTTTTAAACAAAAGGAAAGTTGAATCCAACCGTATTGAGTTCAAGAAAGGATGGAATCCGGTAAGCATATACCACAGTGTATGTGCTTTTGCCAATGACTTTGACGATTTGGGTGGCGGTTATATCGTTGTTGGAGTTGATACCGAAGTTAAGACAGGGCTGGCCATCCGCCCCGTTGAAGGTGTCCCCATTGAGAAAATTGATGGTATTTTGCAGGAAATGGTTGGGTATAATAACAAGATGTCGCCCTATTATATGCCTCGTACGAGTGTTGAGGAGGTGGACGGTAAACAGGTGCTTGTGATTTGGTGCCCTGCCGGTATCAATCGCCCATATTCTGTGCCGGAGAATGTTACATCAAAAGCCTCCAAAGAATATTTCTATGTTCGTAGCGGAACGAGCAGCATAGTGGCAAAAGGAGAAGTCCTTGACGAACTGCGCGAACTTGCCAGCCGTGTGCCTTTTGATGAAAGGGGCAATCCTGATATCAAACTGAGTGACATATCCACATTGTTGCTGCGTGAGTACCTTGTGAAAGTTAACAGCAAACTCGCAAGTGATTTGTACACAAAACCGCTGGACGAGATTTTGGAACAGATGGACTTGTTTGTTGGCCCGACAGAAAGGCGTATGCTCAGGAATGTGTCTGCAATGATGTTTTGCGAAACACCAGACAAGTTCTTCAAACATACGCAAGTGGAGATTGTATTCTTCCCCGAAGGACGCTTGAACAACCCCAACAACATTTATGAAGGTCCAGTTGTCACAGGCTCGGTGCCGCAGATTATCGAGCGGACGCTTGAATATCTGAACAGGATGCTTGTAATGCAGACGGTTTCCAAGCCCAATGACAACAACCATAGCAAGAAATTTTTCACCTACCCATATCAAGCTTTAGAGGAAAGTGTTACCAACTCGCTTTACCACAGAGACTACCGCGAGTGGGAGCCTGTTGTGATTACCGTTGAACCACAGAGTATCACCATACAGAACATTGGAGGTCCCGACCGCAGTATTTCTTCCGATGACATCAGTAAAGGGGAATTGTTGGTTTCAAAACGTTACCGCAATCGCCGATTAGGTGAATATCTGAAAGAACTTGATATGACGGAAGGAAGGAACACGGGTATTCCTACCATTCAGAACGAGCTGAAAAGTAACGGTTCCCATAGAGCTGTTGTTACGACTGATGAAGACCGAACTTTCTTCCGTATTACAATTCCATGCCATGAGGCAGCAGGTAATATCATTTCCGATATTGCAAAGAAGGATGGTTCACCGATAAGTTCATTGACAAGTTCGCAGAAAAGTTCGCAGAAAAGTTCGCAGGAAATCATTGAACTCATTACGCAGAACCCCAAGATAACTCTCTCTGAATTAGCTAACATGCTAAAAATGACAAGAAGAGGCATTGATAAAAATATAAAAAAGTTAAAGGAACAGGGAGTCATCCGTCGTGTTGGTCCGGACAAGGGTGGTCATTGGGAGGTGGTTGCAGGATAGGCTGGCATGGTTTTAGTTGTTAAGATGTTAAGTTGTTAAGGGGTTTAAGAAGTTTAAGAAGTTTAAACTTTTCTTCACATCTTCGCATTTTCACATCTTAACTTTTTTTCTCATTCGGTGAATCTGTATCCAAAAAATGATTACTTTTGCATTGCTTTTTCCGAAGTCCACAGTGGGGATGCAGGAAAGGGTGAACATAAAGTAAGACGTTGAGCTGACGTTTTATCTACGGCGTATCGGATCTCGCAAATTCAAACGTGTTCGCAGGATAATTTGATATTTGATTTTTTTTTTTTTTTGTTTGTTTATTAATACGTTATAAATTGTAATTTATGTTTTTATTATGAGCATATTGTTTGATAAATATCAATTTGAAGATGAATCATTGAAAAAAAGAGGTTACTCTCAAACATGCATCGTATATGATGAAAATAGTGTACTTTTTTTTGTCAAGTGGATTCTGGGCATAGAAAAGAATTCAACCAAATCAATGATTTTGACTGAAAAACTTAGACATTTGCAGAAGGTAAATGATCCGTTGTTACCTAAAATCATAGAGTATGGTTATGATGAAGAATACAATACATATGCAATTGTATATGAATATATAGAATCTTGTGTTTTGGAGGATTGGATGAGTAATTTAGAAAACAATAATGCAACATTGTCCGATTGTTGTTTTTCAAATGCCAATGAAAATGTTGTAATTTTGGGATTGTTGGATGTAGCAGATTGTTTGAGTTCGTTGCATATGAAATATAAAATCACACATGGCGATTTATCACCTGCGAATATTCTTGTTGACCATGAAGGGAAATTTCATTTGATTGATTTTGGTTTGGCGGATATTACTAAAACACTTAGTCAGGAAAAAGATTTGCAGATATTCGCGAGAGGTTTTGCCGCTCCGGAAAAATATTCAAAGACAAATAAGGGTTTCCCGTACCAGGCAGATATATATTCATTCGGCAAAATATTAGAATGGGCATATGATAGGTTTACCCAACACACTTTCTCAGATGAAGATGAACAATATCTTAACGAAAGACTTTTGGCGGGTAATCCAGAAAAGCGACCGACATGGAAAGATGTTGTCGATTTTGTGAAAAGGTTTGTAATGTCAGATTGCATAAAATATATAAACACTGATTTGCATAAATTAGATTCTGAAAATATTTCTAATTACCTTTCTAATCTAAATGCTTCAAAACCTAATTTTGATATTTCACCTCAAGAGGGTAGTAATATAAGAATGGTTATTTATACTGATAAGTATTGTTTTAACGCATTGTGGATTAATGATGAAAAAAAACTAGTTTTACTTGGAGTTAAACCGAAGGATGAAGATGCAAAACAATACGGTGTAAGTCGTTTTGATTTTAGTGTTTGTTTTGTGGAAAATAACAATCAAAGTAGCCAGTATAGTGATGAAATTTCCCTTTATTTTCAAAGATGGCATCAAAAGAAAAAACAAGAAACTAAATTTTATAAAAGGAACCGAGAAGCTACACAAAAGGACCTTGATTTTTATGATGAACTGTTGGATAAAGAGATAGAGGTAATCCGAAATCATTCTTTAAAAATTCAGTATGACGACTTTGTGATAAAGGGGAATGAAATTCATTTCACTATTGTTGAGAATGACAAATGTACCTCAAATGCTGGAATATATCAACATATAGAAAGTGGTAGCGATGTAAATGCTGATCCTATCCGTTATGTTGTTTCTTTTAATGGCGAAATAGGGAAAGAACCACTTTCTTTTGTAGGCACCCCAATGGAACTTGAAGAAATGGGGTCGGGTAAAATAGAGAAAAGATATTGTTTCAAGATAAAGGACCACCAGTATTTTTATAGAAACAAAATGCCAATTAAAGGTTTCCTAATGGAAGATTATAGCATAAAAATTGAAGAAAAACGTCGGCAAAAAGATGCTATAAGGAAGGTTAGGTGCAATGAAGTTCAAAATATGGACTTGATTTATTATTTGTTTAAACCAAATAAATTGTATGATGTTTTTATTGATTATGAAGATTATTACCTTGAAGTTAAGCAAAAGGGAATTGAGAATTATTCATACAATCAGAAGAAAGCAATTGTAAATGCGTTGCAACGAATACCTTTGTCTCTGATACAAGGCCCCCCGGGTACAGGAAAAACAACTGTCATAACAGAGATTGTGTTTCAGCTTTTGGAACAAAAACCGGATTCAAAGATTCTTATCACTTCTCAAACTAATAATGCCGTCGATCAGGTTTTGGAGAATCTTTTGAAAAATGACATCCCTATCTTGCGTCTGAGTGGGTTGACAGAACCACGCATAGAAGCCATTAAGAAACACACTATAAAGAGAAAGTTGAGTGGCTGGAAAGATGTGGTGATAAAAAATGCGCAAATTAACATGAACCAATACAAAGATCGTCTTGATTATAAAGAATTAGATGAGTTGCAAAATGATTGGTTTAACACTATTTCCAGCATCAAAGAAGAAGGCGCGATTAATCAGCGATTGGTTGATAGTATTAGGGTAATTGGTGCCACCTGTAATCATATTGCTGCAAAAAAATACAGCAAATTCAATTTTGAATTCGATTACATTATAATGGATGAATCCGGAAAGGCCACTGTATCAGAATCGTTAGTGCCTATTGTTTTGGGCAATAATTTAATATTTGTAGGCGATCATAGGCAATTGCGTCCGATGTTAACTGCTAACAAGGAGGTTGAAAAGTGGCTAAGGGAAAAGTATAAAAAAGAGGATTGGGATGAATACGATGGGTTTGATGAATACTTTGATCGTCCGAGTCTATTTGAGGATGTTATTAGTAATATTGATAATGATTTCAAAACTCAATTGACTGAATGTAGGCGTTCGTCAAAAATACAAGTTGAATTAACATCAAGATGTTTTTATGAATCCGAAGGGGATGCGAAAATCGAATATATTGAACGTCCACAAGAAAAAGAGCATAATCTTGCATTGTCTATTGATGGTTCTATTTTTATGATAGATATTGGTTCTGAATATAATAATGAAAAAGACGGTCTGTCTTCCTATAACAAAGTGTCTATAGAAGTAATAGCTGATTTACTTACTAAACTTGACAAAAGCGATAAAATGCGAAGCTATTCCGTAGGATTAATTACTGCATATAGTGCGCAATATCATAGATTACGTAATAGAATTCGAAAACTTGATTTGAAAAATATTCGAGAATGGAATGTTGAGAAAGATGAGGAAAAATTTACAATGTCAGTTGTTGACAGGTTCCAAGGTTTGGAACGGGATGTTGTAATTGTTGATTTGGTGAAGAGCGGAACAAACCTAAATCTTGGTTTTTTAGAAACGCCAAATAGAATAAATGTAGGATTATCGAGACAAAAACGACTGCTTATAATTGTAGGAGACTACAAAGGAATCGTTAATGCAAAAACACGTCGTTGTAGTGGCAATAGATGTGCATTGCAGAATTATTTGATGATGATACCCAAATAATACTGGTGCGTTAACTTTTTGATTTTTCTTATAATATACTGATAATTTATAATTTATAGCGTTCTTTGACAAAATCGATTTGAAATTCTTTCGTTTCTTACGGGTGTTATAATCTGTAAGAGATGAATTCAGGCAAATACATTTTCACCCAGATAGCCGACTTGATAAAGATGACGCCCTTCCGCAAACTGGTCAAAAAGTACAGAGGCGACTACAGGGCACATGAGTTGACGTGTTACAATCATTTTCTACATCTGCTATTCGGCCAACTGTCTTCATGTACCTCGTTACGCGACATCTGTCTGTGCCTAAAGGCTCATGAATCCAGTCTTTTCCATATGGGATTTGGCAACACCGTCGACCACACCACGTTGTCAAGAGCAAACGAGAAAAGAGACTACCGCATCTATGAAGAGTTGGGGTATTTCTTAATCAAGACCATCAGACCGCTGTACGCAAATGAGAAATTGGACGATGTGGACACCGATCTCCGCTTACTTGCATTAGATTCAACCACAATTTCCGTCAGCCTGAAACTATGTGCATGGGCATTGGGGAAGTATGAACGAGGTGATATAAAGATGCATGCGCTTCTTGACCTAAGGGGAAGTATTCCAGTACAGATTCACATTAGCGATGGACGATGGCATGACAGCAATATGCTGGATAAGCTGAAAGTCGAGCCGTATGCAATGTATGCCGCCGATAAGGCCTATGTTGATTTGGAGGCTTTGAGAGGAATACATCACGCCAATGCGTTTTTCGTTGTCCGTCCGAAAAGCAATATGAAGTTTGTCTTCAAAGAAGAACTGACCAACTCAGAGACTGATTCCAATATCGTTGGAGATTACATTGTGGAGCTTGCTAGGAAGAACGCGAAGACACTATATCCTGATGAACTTAGATTCGTGAGGGCAATTGACACTGAAACGGAAGAGGTAATAGACTTCATAACCAACAACTTTGAACTATCGGCACTCGAAATCGCCAACATCTACAGGCATCGCTGGGATATCGAAGTGTTCTTCCGGTGGATAAAACAGAACATTGTCATCAAGAAACTTTGGGGCTACACCCCGAACGCTGTCAGGACCCATCTGTGGGTGGCCATATGTGCATATCTGTTGTTGGCTTGGACCAAGAAACTCTATCGAAGTGACTATAGCATCACAGAAATAGCGACTCTTGCCAGTGTGTCCCTGTTTGAAAAAGCCAGTCTGAATGAGTTGCTTACCTCGCCAAAAGATAAACTTGCCTGCTTGAATTCAAACCAAAATGTCAAAGAACAACTAACTTTATTTTGAGTTAAAAATTAACGCACCAGTATTATATACTTATTAAACAATGTTTTTATAATAGATTGTCAATGAATGATTTAGATAATTTAATGTTCGTTTATTAATAACTAACTATTTTTGCTATATTTATTGAACACCTTTCTCATAAATAATAGTGGTACGTATTTTAGACTATTTCTTTTTCCCAAAAGTCCAAGAATAAAAGGTGCTACTCTAATATGTCCCATTTTTTCCAATTCAAACCAACGGTCATCCAATACATTATAATCAAAATAGTATGGTTTTAATGGTATTGGGGTTTTTTTAGTGTCTATTGCCTGTGCCACCATTTGATTAAACTGTTCTGGAGATACCATGGCTTTATGCAAACGCTCACCTTGTTTTTTTCGATAATTTGGGTTGTAAACCAACTTTTCGGCTTCGGCCATAAAGTCTACTTCGTTGTCAAACGATATTTTGAATTCTTCATTAACGCAGATAGCCTGCTCGGTTTCATCGTCGGGAGTACCCGGATAGTAATATTGAAGTATTGGCGTGGCGTTACGTGCGGCGAGTTGGCTCATAAGCGACCCGCAAACCGGACATGTACCCATAAAAATATCTACATGTGCCAATACCTCGTTGATGTCGGGACGGAAGGATGTGTAGAAAAAACGTCCCTCATAGTGGTTCTCACGGATAAACCGTTTAATTATATCAATATCCCCTCCCCCCATCTTTGTGGCAAACCAAAACACCACATCGGGAAAAGTGTCAAGCAGACGTTTTACCAAATGCCAATACATTCGCTTTTCATCCAACACCTTATACAAATCGCTTCCTGAAAAAATCACTACCTTGCCTTCTTTTTGCATTCCTTCAGGGAGACCTTGGAATAGATTTCCGTCAACGACAGGATAAAAAGGCACCAACAACTGCTGTCGCGGATTTATTTTCCTTCGCTGCTGCGAAACAGAAACACCGAACTGCCGAAATTCCAAAACATAATCCACAGCACCCGTTCCTAACCAGAAAGTTTGATCGGCCAAATTCACAATGTATCTGTCTATTTGTTCAGGTAGATGGTACAACACGGGGACAATAATGGATTTAGCCTCAATATGTAATAATATTTTTTCTGGTTGGTATTTAATAATACTTTTGTATAACTCTTTAATTATTGCAGTCTGGTTGTTTCCCCTCACAACAACTATCTTAAGTTTTGGATAATTGACAATTCTATTCAAAATATTTTCAAACTTCCTGTCTTTTTCATAATATAGATAAATAATTTCTTTTCCGGACGCAACCAAAGCTTCTATATATTGAATAGCAAGAACAAACGAGACACAAAACTCATCATAAAACACCACCCTATCTTTCACAGCCTCATAGTCTTTAGGAGGCTCCGGCAACACTTTTTCGCCAATTTGTTTCAGCAAAGCCTCCAGCTCGTAGTCGGAATAAATGAAATTGAACTGCTGGGCTATGGTGACACAATTGTTTATATATTCGAGCGATTTTTCAACATCACCCTTCTTAAAGGCTTTCTTGGCCAGATGTTTTATGCCTTTGTATCCTTGGCGTATGTCTTTTTTCGATACCTTCAACATATCCTATCTGCTAAAACTGTTTAAAACTTCCACAACCTTGGCGATATCCTCATGCGACATTACCTGCGAAATGGGCAGACTCAGCTCCTGCTGTGCCAAGCACTCGGTGATAGGCAGAGAAACTTCTCCCCATTCGCTTTTGTAACACTCCTGCAAATGCGGTGGAATGGGGTAATGTATCAAGGTTTGAACTCCGTTTTCCTTCAAATATTGCTGGAGTTCATCGCGATGCTCGCACAAAACCGGAAACAGATGATACACATTGTTCTCGTCGGGCATGCGGGCAGGGAGTTTAATCAAAGGATTTTTGATATTGTCATAATAATAGGCTGCAACCTGCTGTCGCAAACGGTTGTCTTCGTCCAAATGTCTCAACTTGACATCAAGCACAGCGGCCTGTATCTCGTCCAAACGGCTGTTGCGGCCGCAATATTTAAACACATATTTTTTGCTACTGCCATAGTTGGCCAAAGTGCGTATGCATTCAGCCAAAGCCTCGTCGTCTGTTGTTACCGCACCGCCGTCGCCCAATGCGCCGAGATTTTTCCCGGGATAAAAGCTGTGGCCAGCGGCTTCGCCTATTGAACCAGTTCGTTTAAGTTGAGATTTGAGAGTTGAAAGTTGAACTTTTTCTTTAGCGTTTGCAACGGGAGCAAAGCATCCGTGGGCTTGTGCGTTGTCCTCGACAAGGTGAAGGTTGTACTTTTTGCAAATCTCTCCTATCTTTTCGGTATATGCACAGCGTCCGTAAAGATGCACAAGCAGTATCGACTTGGTTTTGGGGGTGATGGCTCTCTCTATTTTAGTGTCGTCCAGCTCAAGGGTTTCGGGATTGGGTTCCACCAATACAGCTCTCAATCCATTCTCGGTTATAGCCAAAATCGATGCAATATAAGTATTGGCCGGTACTATCACCTCGTCGCCTGCTTGCATTATCCCAAGCTCTATGTATGCACGATAAATCCAAATAAGGGCATCCAGTCCGTTGGCGCAGCCTATGCAATACTTGGTGCCGATGTAGTCAGCATAGTGCTGCTCAAACTGCTCGTTCTCACGACCTTGAAGATACCATCCGCTATCTACCACCCTCGATACCGCTTCGTGTATTTCGTCGGAGTATTTGGCAGTTACGTCTTTTAATGAAAGAAAAGGTATGTTCATCAATTGCTATCCTAAGTCTTAAAAAACTAATGCGAGGTATCACTCACATATTTCAAAAATTCTTCGTAATCACGTATATAATCATCAGCATCATATTTCTGTGATGCCAGAACAAGGCATACGCTTCCCGATGAGAAATCGCTTAGATCACGCCAAATTCCCGGCTTGACAAGTAATCCCTGATAAGGGCGGTTTAGTGTGAAAGAACGTTTTGCCTTGCTGTCGTTCAGAGTTACTGTAAAAGAGCCACTTATTGCCAAAATAAGCTGGTATAGCGTTTTATGCGCATGTCCTCCCCTTTCCACGCCTCCGGGTACATCATAAAGGTAATAAACCCTATGCACATCAAAGGGCACTGTCTCGCCGTTCTCGATAACGGAAATATCGCCCTTGCGACAGGAGTGGTGTCTGTCCAGTTCTACGATGGAACAATCATAAACACTGAATTTAAACTGTTTATTTTCAAGCGACCGATCTTCCAACGGCATTATTACGGGCTTTCGCTCTTCAGCGGCAAAGGTTTTGAAATCCTGATAGTCACGAATAGCATCTTCAGGTTTATAGTGAGTGGAAGCGGCAATGACGGCCACAGAGTTTGTCGAAAAATTGTCGATACTGCGCCAAGTGCCTTTAGGAATATAAAGTCCCATGTACGAACGGTTAAGGGAGAATTTTTTGACGCACTGTCCATCGTCCACCGAGACATCAAAACTGCCCGACATGGCCACTATAAACTCTTCGGTTTCTTTGTAAGCCAAACCACCTCGATTTTCACCACCCGGCACATCGTAAATCCAGTGCACCCTCTTTATGTTGAAAGGTATTTGGCTCCCATTCTCGAAAAAAGAAAGGTTGCCCCGATCATCGAGAATTCTGGGCAAATGAATTATAAGATTATTGATATCTATCATCAAAAACCAACCCTTTATATGTATTCGTTAGTTATCATAGTAGGATAATAAACCCCCACATAATGTCCAAAAAAATCATCTCTTCCATTTATTATTTCAAAATGGTGTGCATTCCTATGGAAAAAATAACACTCGTTATGTGTTACATACATATTATCTACCTTATACCCACCAGCACTAAACAATCCTCCTGGCACATGGAACACTGCTCTATGAAATCCTTTTGAAATTCTAACCACTTCTGTCTGAATATTAAAAAGACATATTCCTTGGGCGTTGTATACATGTGGGTTTACAGCCATAGAGAGGCCATCCTTTTCATTATAAAATTCATACACTAAATCAAAAGGCATATTGGAATTCAACGAAGTGCCTTCATATTCTATACAAGATTTAAGAATAGTAATATCTTCGTGATGAGGACCATTATCCTTTGTCCATTCATTGTTTTCTTCTCCTCGCAGTGTTTCCTGTTCCAGATAGAGATCTACTATTTCTTGGACATCTCCAATTGCTTTTACCCCACCTTTCTCCAACAAAACACCATATTTACATAATTGACGAATACTCGCCATATTATGGCTCACAAACAGCACCGTCCTGCCTTCACCTTTGCTCACATCCTGCATCTTCCCAATGGCTTTCTTTTGGAATTCAGCATCGCCTACAGCCAGCACTTCATCAACTACAAGAATTTCTGGATCGAGATGAGCTGCCACAGCAAAACCGAGGCGAACCATCATACCACTGGAATAACGTTTCACGGGTGTGTCAATGTAACGTTCACAGCCAGAAAAATCCACAATCTCATCCAACTTACGGGTAATTTCCTGTTTTGTCATGCCCAAGATGGCACCGTTCATGTAGATGTTCTCTCGGCCAGTCATCTCCTGATGGAAACCGGTACCCACTTCTAGCAAAGAACCAATACGTCCCTTAGCCCTGATGGTTCCTGTGGTAGGGCCCGTCACACGCGAAAGCAGTTTCAGCAAGGTACTTTTCCCCGCACCATTCTTTCCGATAATGCCCACCACATCACCCTGCTCCACCTTGAAGTCAATGTCTTTCAAGGCCCAGACATATTCACTGTCGGCTTTGGCAGAACGGTCGTTGACTGAACCGATTTTCAGGTAAGGGTCTTCCTTGTGCAAGACTGCTGTTTGCCACCAACGGTTGAGGTCGTGGCTAAGCGTTCTGGTGGAAACCAGACCCAAGCGGTATTGCTTGCTGATGTTGTTGAATTCTATGGCTGTTGGCATATTTCAAATAAGACTAATTTATTGGCGATTCGTATTGGTCATTCTTTTTAATTTACGTTTCACTTTGTGATACATTTTTGATGGGAATAACCACATTCTCCTTAGCCAAACGTCCACTGTTGCTTTCTTGCTTTGAGGTACTCTCCATGTTTTTCCGTACCACCATTCCAACAGATTCTCGGGGTTTTCTGGATATGGATAACTTACACCACCAATAAAATATTTTCCTATGCTTATATTCTCAAAAAATCTTTTTGGGACATAATGACCGCATAAACTCAAGCACCAGTTTTTATATGGCCATTTGTCAATCGGTCTCAAGATATACATGTCAAGATGGCCTCTTCGGCCATCTGTATGAAACGTGTATAACTCCGTTTCGAAAATCCGATTAATATACAAACCATTTTCCCATAAAAAAGGCAGACTTTCATAAAGCTTTCTCTCATCTTTAACAACGATATCAGCATCTTCATCACCTTAAATGAAATTACCTTCCCTAACGGCACCTAGCAGCGTTCCATATGCCAAAAAGAAATCTATACCACATTCCGCGAGCAGATTTGCTGTCTTCTTAAGAATTTTTTGCGTATCCTCCTGTGTCATTGGGTTGAAAATATAAGGATCGCCCACTTCATCCATATATGTAAATGGATGACCATTAATTTCAATAGTTTTGCTTTTCATTTATTAAAAAACTTTATTCAAACTAAATTCTATGAAAGTATTCACGTCAAATTCAAAACCGTTTTATAAACCTCCATAATTTTACTACCATATTTTTCAATAGACAAATTCTGCCTGGCAAAATCCTGTGCCCTAAGTATCACCTCTTCTTGGTCCATAGAACACACTTGATTCATCAGCTCAGCACACTCCTCAACAGTATTGAATAGGTATCCGGTCTCACGGTGCTTCACCAAATCCAATGTACCTCCTGAAGCATGCGCAATAACTGGACAGCCAAAAAACATAGCCTCAGCGGTTGTACGACCCATTCCTTCATTAACAGAAGGATTGATAAATGCCATTGCATAGGCAAAATAAGGTTTCACATCTTTTTGTGCAGGTATTAAATCAACGCTATCGGTGCAATTATATTCAGCAATATATTTTTTTATCTGTTTTGCATAACCTTCCGAAACATTTCCGACCATTTTTAAACGTATACCACATTCATCCAACCCACTTATAGCATAAGCACGAATGGCATCAAACACACCCTTAGCTTCATATAAGACATTTGAACAAAACAAAATATATGGTTTCTTATCTTTCTCATAACAACAGTCATGAACACTCCTGACTGCGTCCCAAATAGTCCAGGTGTTCTTCTCCGTTAATTTCCACCATTCCCGACAAGGATTCGAAATCACAACCCTTGCATCTGATTTGTTAATTAATTTTCTTAAATGTGAAAGTCCACGATATATCTTTCTCTGTGTTTCATTATAATTTGCATACTCTCTTATATGCCACACATGCTTGGCTCCCAAACATCTTGATAGTTTATAACCCATTACAACTTGAGATCTGTTTGTATGGACAATATCTATCCCGTATTTTGCCATCTTTTTTTTAACAAACAAACGACAAGGCAAATCCATTCTCAAATATTTAAGAAACCTTAATCGCCAAGGGTGCAATAAAACATTCTTTACATTTCTCCAAAATGGAAGAATTAATTGAAGTTGATACGGATGCACAATGCATTCTATTCCAAACTCTCTAAAATAATCATATGCAGCCGAATACTGTGAAGTAAGAAGAACTATTGGCTTTATCTCATTTTGTAATGATTTAATTAGTCGAACCTTAAAAAGCCCCTCTTGCCCGTTCCACGGCTACAGCCGGTATCCGGTTCACAGGAAGCAAAATTAATAACATGTCACAAAGTGGCTG
>JAEEGI010005264.1_pt1 | contig 29820 bp, 25 predicted proteins | sample 8958751 | NCBI WGS metagenome assembly JAEEGI01 (sample SAMN16246545, study PRJNA631951) | gut metagenome | biome: gut microbiome; feature: rumen; material: KS-attached | host: Bos | place: Iran: Karaj | collected 2018-10 | reverse complement strand
GCTCAGATGATGTCGGCATTGGCTGTTCCTCAGTTTTATAAGGTTTTATCGGCATAGTACTATATCATCTATTTCACGCTACAAAAATACACAAAAATATTCATCTGGCAAAATAATTGTTACCATGCGGGGAAAAAACACATATTCTCCGCAAAATATGCGGAGAATAGGATGTGCATTTGCCGCAAAAATCCTCATTTTTGGTGATTGCGGGGTCGTGGGGATGTCGGTAATTTTGCAGCATGAATCAAAAAAGCTATAGTATGAATAAAAAACTGACATTCTGGGGTGTTACGAGCTTCGTGGTACTGTATTTTGTGGCGGTATTCGCTGCCGAGTTCATCGGTTTTGCCCATCCAGTGTGCTGGATGCTGGCTCCAGCTCTGGGTGCGCTCCTTGGCGCATTGCCCTACCGCTGGCTCTCGCTTCGCTGGCATAAGTTCGGCTTGGGAACGGTGTTGTCTGCCGTATTCGGCTTGGTGATGATGGCTATGGGCGAGGTGGACCTCACCTGTCTGGCCGTTATCGTCGGCTTCGGTGTGTTGAGTGACCTGGTGCGCATGGGCGTAAAGAAAGATGGCGTCACATACCCGATTCTCGCCCTTGGAAACATTGCAGAGATTATCTACCTTTGGACACGCAAGGCGTGGTACCTCCAGGGAGCCGCCGAGGAGATGGGGCAGGCCTATGCCGACGCTATGGCTCCGCTGCAGAACACGCTGTGGTTTGTAGTCGCCTTGGTGGCCATCGTCGTCGCTGCCGAGTGCGGATTGTGGATAGCTAAAAAAATAATCAAATAACAATATAACAATGGGTATACTAAGCAAGATTTTCAGTAATACACGCAAGCCCGAAGGTTTCTTCGGAAGAATGATGGTCAACGGCATGAATGGCGGTGGCCACGCCCGTATGGCGGAATGGGGACTCTCGCATCTGACGCTCACCGACAATGCCAACGTTCTGGATGTGGGGTGCGGTGGCGGTGCCAATGTGGCACGTCTGCTGAAGCACTGCCCCAAAGGGACGGTGACGGGCATCGACTATTCCCCAGTCTCGGTGAAGAAAAGCTCCGAAGTGAACGCCGCCGCCATTGCTGCAGGACGCTGCAAGGTGCTGGAGGGAAATGCTTCTGCACTGCCTTTTGATGGGAATTCTTTCGACATTGTGACCGCATTTGAGACCGTCTACTTCTGGCCGGACATCGAAGAGTGCTTCTGTGGCGTACACCGCATTTTGAAAGAGGATGGCCGTTTTGTCATCGTCAACGAGGACGACGGCCTCACGGGCAACAACGAGAAATGGGAGAAGCTCATCGAAGGTATGCATACCTACACGCCCGATGAGCTACGTGCCCACTTGACCAATGCCGGATTCCACGACATTGCCGTCCACGGCGACGAGCAGCACCACTGGCTTACTGTAATAGCAACAAAATAAAGAGATACCATGAAACCTAACTACAAAAACTGGATGCCCAAGGGCATGATTTGTGGAACGGCGGCAGGATGTGCGGTATGCCTTGGCCTGTTCCTTGTCTTCGGTGTGAGCGGACTGCTTGCAGCCGGAATATGGAAAACCGTGCTTACAATACTTTTCCTTGTCCTCACACTCTTCTTGTTCGCCGTGACGGTTTGGATGATTTTGCTGTACAAGGCTTTCTCGTACGACGGAAAGCGCCAGCTGTCGCGTAGGATAATCGACGGCGTAGCCGCGAGAGTCGTACTGCCCGAAGGCGGCTGCGGCCTTGACGTAGGGTGTGGAAGCGGTGCGTTGACCATTGCCGTGGCCAAGCGCAATCCGAAGGCACAGATGACCGGCATCGACCGCTGGGGTGTGGAGTATTCCTCTTTCAGCAAGACACTCTGCGAGGAGAACGCCAAAGCCGAGGGCGTATCAAACACTTCCTTTGCAAAGGGCGATGCTGTACGTCTTAATTACGCCGACGAAACCTTCGATGCGGTATGCAGCAACTATGTATACCACAATATTCCAAGCCGGAACCGACAGGAGATTCTGATGGAGACACTCCGTGTGCTTAAGAAAGGCGGCACCTTCGCCATCCACGACATCTTCTCGAACCTGAAGTATGGCGACATGCAGCTGTTTGTGCAGTGTTTGAAAGACATGGGCTATGCTGATGTGAAGCTTGTCCCCACAGACAACGGTCTTTTCATGAGCCGATGTGAGGCCACATGGCTGGGGCTCAGAGGCTCTGCAATACTTATGGGGAAGAAATAGCGAGAGGTGGCTGAGACCCACTTTCTCACGCGCTCAGACACACGTAGGTACTCAATGCCTGTGTTGGTATCAATGATGTACTTCGCTACTGTTAGTCTTCCCCGAAATGCCAGCTTCCTTTAACGCATTTGTCGGAAGAGCCTTTGTTTTTTCACTGAGTATCTTTTCCAGCTGCGGGCGGAATCCGTTTCCCCATGAACGGAGCTGCTCTATGATGGGGATGAGGCTGCGACCGAGGTCGGTGAGGCTGTACTCGGTATGCTTACAGACGGGGTCGATGACACGGCGTTCCACTACGCCGTATTCGGTCAGTTCTTTCAGTTGTTGTGCCAGTACGCGGTCGCTGGCCTCTTGCGGCATTCTTCGAGCCAACTCGCTGGGGCGTTGCGGACCGTCAAGTAGTTCGTAAATGATGTAGGGCTTCCACTTGCCGCCCATCACTTCCATCGCCACGCGGAATCCGCAGCGGGTGTCTACGGGTATTTTCTTGTTGTACATAATCGGATTGCAAAATTACGAATAATTTCCGATACTGAGAAAAGCATCTGTGGTGGTGCGAAAATTATCAGTGCCAAGGTATGGGGAAAAAAATGTATCTTTGCATTTTCAAAACTAAATATAAATCTGATATGAGCAATACGGTTAAAGCAATGTTTATCAATGGCAGTCCGCGCAAGAATTGGAACACCGCCAAGATGCTGGAAAGCGCCATGAAAGGGGCCGAGGAGGCGGGTGCTGTATGCGAGATGGTACATCTCTACGACATCAACTTCCACGGCTGCAAAAGCTGTTTTGCCTGCAAAGTCAAGAACTCGAAGACCAACGGCATCTGCGCCATAAAGGACGACCTGCGACCCCTGCTGGAACGTGTCCGCCAGGCTGATGTCGTGGTGCTCGGCTCACCGGTTTACTACAGCTTCCCAACGGGCGACATCCGCTCCTTTATGGAACGCTGGCTCTTCCCCGTCGGCACCTACCTCTACGAGAAACCCGAAGGCGAAAGCAACGGTCACGCCGGTCGCCACATCACACTGCGTGACAAGGTTATTCCCACCGCCATGATTTTCACAATGAACTGTCCGGAGGACTATATGCGCCAGATTGGCTACCCGGCCATCCTGGAGGAGAATGCCAAAGTGATGGCAGACGTGATGGGCTACAGCGAGACCCTCTATGCCTGCAATACCTACCAGTTTAATGACTATTCGCGCTACGACTTCAACCTCTTCAGCGAAGAGGACAAACGCCACTACCGCGACGAACACTTTGCCATCGACCTGCAGAACGCCCACGACCTGGGGCAACGCTTGGTCGCAATGGCACAAGAATGAATGCCGTGTATTGTTTGTTCAATCGTCATTTGTCGATGGGCATTCGTGGACTTGCAGCAAAGTAGTATTCTTTCCCCTCGTAAAAAAGGCGGTGAAGGGTTTCCTCGGACAGCGGAGGACGTGCTTTCAAGTAGCCGTCGAGTGTATATATACCATAGTTGTATTGGTTGGACAAGAGGTTGTATAGGTCTGTGGGGGTTATACCATAGTGGTCGGCCCCTCCAATGCCAAATTCAAATATTATCAGAGGATTGTTCTCTTTGATAATACGTTCTGCCCCTTTTAACACGTTGTAATCGCCTCCTTCAACATCTATCTTGATAAAGTCAATATGTACGCCTTCCGACAATACATCGTCAAGACGTCGTTCGTCGACTTCAATTTGTTTGATTTGCGCTTCAGGTAAATCGTCGTAGGATCGTTGGCGCAATCCGCTGTATGCCGGAGCATTTGTAACAATGTTGAAAGTCACTTTGTTGTCGGAAGTGTCACCGAGGGCATAGGGAAAAATTTTGGCCGTATTGCCAAAACGGCTTTGTAACGACTGGTACATGTCTGGTATCGGCTCGAATGCGAAATGGCATCCTTTAGGGCTATGATATAGGATTTTTTCCAAGATTTCGCCCTTGTGGCAGCCTATGTCAATGCAGTTGGAGTTCGGACGTAGGAACTTCTTCATGATGGTGTCGGTTAATCTGTCATATCGTAGATTCTGGGTCAAGTCGATATGCAGGATCATGAGAATTTTGCGGAGAATGTTCTTCAGATTGTTCATGTGTTAGATTGTTATTGTGGTAAAATATTTCGGCATCCGTGATTAATATTGTGAGCCGGAAGCAATAAATCAGAAAACGCTCATTCTTCATTAGGGCAGGAATTCGTCGTTTCTTTATTCTTAACTCATTTAAAATTACCAGTTTTCGGTTAAGGAGACAAGCGCTTCAAGCTCTATGTATCAATATCGTTTCGATATGTTACGTCATAATATTCTTCTTTTTTTTATGTTGCAAAGATACGCAATAATTCCCATTCGGCAAAATAATTATGAAAAGGAGTGATGCTGTGTGGAGAATGGCTATTCGCTTCTTTGTGGGTCGGTCGGGGTTCATTCAACCATATCGGAAACATGTGAAATGGGAAGGCTAATAATAACCGTTTTATTCTGTTTTCCGGCGTTATGACCGATATGGTTCCGGCCGCTCTTCCGTCGCTCCATATTCCTCAGTTCTCCTATCGTTCTCCCATCGTTCTCCCATCGTTCTCCCATTACAGAAGGAGAACTGAGGTAGAACTGAGGTCGAAGGGTGGAGGAATGAATGGCGTGGGTTGGGGAGGATTCGCGGAAAAGAGCATCCGTTGAAAAGGGATGGCGGAAATGAACCTGATGATTGATTTGTGTTCGATCAGGGACAGTTGAAACATGCCTTTTTTCAGATACCGGTTTAGCTCTTACTGTGGTGTCTATTTTCCTTTGGCAGGGTAATCTTTAGTTTCGACCACGTTTGTAGCACTACCGAGATGATGATGAGTGACAAACCAAGAAAAAAGGATGGATTCAACTCTTTGTACTCGTTGAAGATCAACATAGCGAGCAGGATGCTGTAAACAGGTTCAAGGTTATAGGTGAGGTTTACGGTGAAAGCATCGATTTTCCGCAATACAATAATTTGTAGCAGGCATAGTCCTATGGTGCAGAAGATGACCATAAAGGCCATGTAGGGATAGTCCATACCAGATGGGAGGAATCGTTCAATTGGTGTTATTGCATTGTAGAGAGGGAGAAGGCATGTGAGAACAATGAGGCCACCGAACATCTCCCAAAAGAGCATGTTTTTGGCTTCATATTGTTTCCCCACACGCTGGTTTGCGATGGCAAACAGTGAATACAGCGCCGAGGAAATAATCCCCAGCAGGATTCCCAAACGGTAGCGTATGTCAAACTGGAAAATGAGATATACACCGCATAATGTGAGGATGCTGAATAGAAACTCCTGGGCGGAGAAACGGTGCTTGTTGATAATGGGTTCAAACAGTGCTGTAAAGAATCCTACCAAAGAGAAGCATACGACACCGATAGAGACATTTGATGTCTTGATACTGGCATAGAAGAAAACCCAATGCAGGCATAGTAACACACCTACACCACTCATCTTTAGTGTGTCGTGGAGAGAATAATGTACCCGTTCCTTTTTGACAAGCAGATATAAGGCCATAATTGCGGCAGCCCAAGCCATTCGGTGCCATACAAGCAGGGCGGAGTCTAACTCGATTAGACGTCCCAGCACCCCTGTAAAGCCGGCTATGAACACAGAGAGGTGAAGTAGGAGGAATCCTCTTTTTTGAAGTTGTTTCATCTGATGAGCGACATTATAGCAATGTGGATATCGGTTTTTGATGTGGTTGGAACGGATGCCTTTCAATACGTTAATGGAGTCTTGAATGTAGGCGGTGTTTGCCGCTTCCGAGAGTCTGTTTCTGGTATCCCTCTGCTGTGGGCAACCACACCTCGGCAGTGGTATTGGCAGGTATCAGTATCTCCCATTCGAAGCGGTCGCCATTACGTTTCCAGCAGCTTTTGATTAGTCCGGAAACGGATTGGTAGGAGCAGTTTACGTGGTCGAGGCCATTGATGGGATATGGCTTCAACATAATCTTGCTATAGCCGGGGGCGAGAGGTTGGATGCCTCCAAGGTATTCGTAGTACCAGATGATGAGGTCGCCAAGAAGCATGACGTGGTTGCCGGAGTTCATGGCTGGGTCACCCGTGTCGCCGTTCCAAAGCTCCCAAATAGTCGTGGCACCGTTCTTCACCATATAGCCCCAGCTGGGGTAGGTAGTATCGGTGGACATCCGCAGGGCAAGGTCGCCGCGGCCGTAATCGGTGAGGGTACGCATGAGGTGTTGGATGCCTACGACACCTGTTGATACGTGGCCACCGAAATCGTTCTCCGTCTTTTCAATGATGTTGTCCATTACGTTATGTTCATAGCCAGGTGAGGGGACCATCCAAAAGGCAAGCGGGAGGATGTTGGCGGTGACGGTGTTGTTGGCATAGTATCCGGCAACGGAGTCGAAATAGCGGGCGTTATATGCCTTTGTGACGGAATTAATTTCATTCTCGAAATACTGAACGTCGTCTTCCCGATGAAGGCTTGCGGCAAATCCTCCCATTAGCATGCAATACTCGACATAGTATGGCGTCGAGAGGCAGGCGGGCCATGTGATGCGGTTGGTGTCGCGCGAATGGATGAGTTCGGGGCTTTCGGGCGGCACGCACCAGTCGCCGTAGGTGTCGCGGATGAGGATGCCGTCCTTGAGGTAGTATTTCTTCATGTGGAGCATCCAACGTTTCATGGCATCGTAGTGCTGCTCGACGGGACGGAAGTCGCCAAAACGCCTCCATATCATGTCGGCCACGGTGATGAAGGCACCCGGCCAGGTCATGTTGTCGGTGTAGTTGCGCCAATAGGCTGGGGCGACATCGGGGAGTGCTCCGTTCTCGAACTGGCTGTCCTCAAGGTCTTGCAGCCACTTGGCGTAGAGGCGGTGATTGTCGAAGATGTAGCTCTCGCCATAGTTGCCGGTGGTACGGTCACCTGTCCAGCCCATGCGCTCGTCGCGCTGGGGGCAGTCGGTGGGCATACTGCGGTAGTTTCCTCGTATACCCCATGTGGCGTTGCGGTAGACGGTGTTGATTATCTCGTTGGAGGTCTCGAAGGAGCCGGTTATCGGCATTTCGTCGTAGAGGACAAGGCCGGTAAAGTCGTCGGGTCGGGGTTGCTCACGTAATCCTGTTATTTCGACATATCGGAAACCGTGATAGACGAATTGAAAATTGAAAATTGAAAATTGAAAATTTGTTGACGCGATAAATCTGTCGGTGCACTCGGCGGAACGCAGGTTGGCCGTATATAATGTGCTGTCTGGATTCAATGTCTCGGCATAGCGGAAGGTGATAGTGTCTCCGTCAGCACATTTCCACATTTTCATATTAGTGCATTCAAGTGTACCGACCATGTTCTGCCCCATGTCGAGTATCCATTTGTCGTCCTTTTGGAAGATGCTCACAGGTTTCAGCCGATGCTGCACCTTGATGTTCGGGTTGGGTTGGGGCGTGAGGAGCAGCATGGGGTCGGGACGTTGGAAGTTGTCGGGTAGTCGACCGCCACGGTCAAGACTGACGACGGGATATTCGCGGGCGACACGGTGACGCGGATTGTAGATGTCTTCGTTGAACATGTTTTGTCGGTCGTAGTCAACAATGGCTTCTTGCCACTGGCTGTCATTATAGTTAGGTTTCGTCCAGTCGCCGAGGTCAAGGCGTGCGTCGTAGGTTTCGCCATCGAACTCGTTGCTTTTGCGGATGGGGCCGCAGTTGGTGATGTGCCAGCCGTCGCCACTGACGATGGTGTCGGTTGTGCCGTCCTTATAGGTCACTTCCAGTTGCATGAGCAGTTGCGGCAGGCCGTAGTGGGCTGCGTGGTTTATTCCGCACCATTCCAGATAGTAGGTGTCGTGCCGCACGGTGGTGAAGCGACCTCCCTCAAGGATTACGCCAATGGCATTGTCGCCACTATTGAGCATGTCTGTCACGTCGTAGGCGTTGAAGTAGATACGCTGGGTGTAGTCTGACAAGGTGGGTTTCAGCCACTCGTCACCAGCCACTTCTGCGCCATTGATATAGGCATTGTAGACACCCAAGCCGCTGATATATAGTCGTGCTTTGGCAATGTCCTTCTTTAGTGGGAACTCTTTGCGCAGGTAGCGTGCGGCGATGGAAGTGTGTCCGTTTACATTGTCGTCTTCGTAGTCGCGGCCAATCCAATGCGCGTGCCAGTCGTCGGGCGAAAGGAGACTGATTTCAAAGTGTTGGACATCGCTCTCGAGGGTCTTCTTCCTGCCTTTGTCGCTATGGGTGACGGTGGTATAGACTTTCCACCAGCATTGGTCACGGCTCTTCAATGGCTTGCCTCCGTATGGGATATAGAGCATCTGATTGGATGCGATGTTCTGGGAATCCCACAGGTCGCCAATACCTTTGTCGGCATTCTCTTCTGTAGAAGATACGACGATGCGGTATTCCGTCTGCATGACATTGTTGATTGTTGATTCGTAACACCAGCTGAACCGGGGCTCGGCAGTTGCCAAGGGTATGGAGCCGTCTTGCATTTCAACAGTTGGCGAGATTAATGAAATCTTGCTGCCACAAGCACAGAACAGGGTGGCGAGAATGAGGATAGGGAAGAAGTGTTTCATTGGCTAATGTGTTTAACGGGTATTTATAATTCAAAAATCCACTCACCGGCTTCGACGGTGCATTCGCGAGGAGTGTCGGGAAAGACTGTGGCGGTAGTGTTCTTTGGAACGAATATTTTTAGTTTTTTGTTTTTGATTTCTATGAGGATAGTGCCATAATAGGCAGTAGGCTTGGTAGCCTTCACCCAAGTGAGTCCTTCCACGGGTTGGGGGTCGATAAAGAAGTGTTTATAGCCGGGGTGTTCTGGGTCGGGACGAATACCGGCCACGGCTTGATAGAACCAGATTCCGATGCCGTTGTAACAGTTGTGGACTCGGCTGCGATCTTCTTTCCCTTCACGACCGCAGTCCCAGGATTCCCAAGTGGTGGTGGCTCCGTTGTTTATCATGTTGAGGTAGCCCGGGTAGTCAGGTTGTCGCAGAAGGTTGGCCATGAGGTCGGCTTGATGTTCGCGGATGCACCACTCAGTGAAGATGGGAACCCCAACGAGACCGACGGCAAGGTGGTCGTGGTATCTGCCATGGATGTCTTTCAAAAGTTGCTTCTTTACAGTTTCGGAGGTGGTGCTGTCAGGAGGGATGCCTTGTAGCAGGGCGTAGCATTGGTCGAGAGGCGTGCCATTGGCGTAGGTGTGGCTTTCGGGATGATAGAAGTGGCTGTGGATGGAGGGGATGAGACTTTGTCGCCAAACGTCAAAGCGCAAAGAGTCGTCGGGACGATGCAACAGGGTGGCCATTTGTATCATGTCGGCAAGACATTCGGCGAGGAAGCAGTTGCTTACATGCAACACGGATTCTCCTCCGATGTCCACCCCTTCTGGAGCCAGCCAGTCGCCGAGAAACCAGCCACGCCGATTGTTGTCAGGCCAGGGCTGAAGAATGCCATCAACGCAATGTTTTTCTACAAACTGCAGCCAAAGCTTCATCTGATGATAATGACGGTGTATCAGCGTGCTGTCTCCATAATTGAGATAGGTGCGCCAAGGGGCCTTGACAATGAAACCGCTCCAATAGGGTCCACCGCCAGTGCGGAAAGAGGGTGCCACATAAGGCAGGTCACCAGTAGAATCCATCGCATCGCCCCAAGCGGTGAGCCAGTTGCGATAGGTGTCACGCACGTCCCAGATAGTTTGCAGCGTCATGGTTGAGGAGTTGCCGTCACCTCCGTATCCCATGCGCTCAATATGCGGGCAATCCACCATGTAGCCGCTGAAAGTGAGGCAGCTGAGCGTGTATTTCACCATGTCGTGTATGGCGTTCAGCCGTGGGTCGGAACACTCGAAAGTGGCACCCTCCTTGGGGTTGACAGCACTAATCTGCAACGCACGGGCAGCTACAATACCAGCGCCTTTGATACGCACATAGCGGAAAGCATGCATGTGGAATCGGTTTTGGAAAATATCCTGCCCCTCGCCATCCGAGATGTATATGTCGGTCTCGGTGAACGGTGGCTTTGCATCCCGATGGTCGAGATATTCCATTGACACCGCTGTGCCAGCCTCCATAGGGGAAAAAACTGCATTGAACCAGCCTGTCACCACACGCCCGAAGTCAATGACCAGACTGCTGTCTGGTTCCATCTCGTAGGACAGAAATTTCAACGTGTCAACAATGCGGTTGCCCTTGAACTCCTGCCCCCTAATCCCTCTTTTAAAGAAATAAGCGGTGTAGTCTGGAGTAACGACAGTATCGCCAATCTCCATCGGAACTCGTGATGCTGCCCGCCATTCGGATTTTGCCCGTGCATCGTATCGCTCACCGCTGAACTGCATGGGTTGCCAGCTGCCAGTGTAGCTATAGCCCGAAGGCGAAGTCTCCCAAGAGGTGTCGGTCTCGGTAAGATCACTTATTTCTCTGGTATTTGACCACCACACCGTGGCACTCGCCGCCGCCGTCTGGCGATAGACACGACCCCAGCCCTGACCTATCCTCAGCAGCAGCTCATTCTCGCCCTTTTTAAGGTATTTCCTGATACGGTATTGCACCTCCAATGCCATCACGTCAAGCTGCGACACAGCGGGTTGCATCACAAAATCGCCCACCTTCATCCCGTTCACATACACCTCGTGGTAACCAATGGAAGCGACATCCAGATACACACTCCCATAGTACGAGGGCTCTTCGGTAAGGATAATCTTCTTACGCAGCATCGGTGTCTCTGCCCAGCCAGAGTCCGTGCGGCATCCGATAAACTGCTGTGCCTGGATGCTGACGGCGTTCAGCAGCAGTATCATTATGACGGCTATTCTCTTCATTGTCTCTCCCGTATCGAGACGGCGAAGCCGCCGCAAGAGGCCATCTTTAGTTTGAGGGTGGTCTTGCTGGTGACTTTCTTCTTGGTGATGGTGTATGAGTAGGGATTGTAGGTGTCGCCGGGGAGGCCGGAGGCATCCTTGCCATCGGTGTAGATGATGGCTTCGTAGGTTTTGCCTGGGGTGAGGAAGTCGAGTTTGACCGAGAATTCGCGTGGGGTCTCGTCGGTGATGCCGCCGATGTACCAGACATCGCGAGGAGTCAGGCCAGTCAGGCTGGTCGGCTCAGTCAGACCATACACATACTGGGCAGTGCTGCTGACGACACCTTTCTTGCCGTCGGGCAGTTTGCCTACACTTTCAGCGGCTTTGTTCAGCGAAGAGATCTTCGGCTTTCGGGCAGTGACAATATAGGCACCAGGCTCGGCGGCAATATAAATAGAAGTGTCCCAGTCAACAGCCACATCTTTGATAAACTGGAATGCGTCCATATATGGCTCATAGTGCTCGGGGAAGTCGGCGGCCATTTGCAGCGGAGAGTAGAAGGTGACATAGAGACCCAGCTGGTTGCAGATGGTGTGCTGCATCTTCTTTCCCCAAGGGACAATCTTGCCCATGTCGGGTTCAAAGATACCGGGTGTGTAGTCCATCGGGCCACCTTGCAGGCGGGTGAAAGGCAGGATAGTAGTGTGGCCGGGGTGGATGCGCTCACGGAACTCAGTTCCCATGGCACTCTCGTTGCCAATCATGTTGGGCCATGTGCGGCAGAGACCCGTGGGACGCACAGCCTCGTGGGCGTTGACCATGATATGGTGCTTGGCTGCTTCGACGATGGCGTAATGATAGTGGTTGTTGATGGGCTGGCTGTAGTGCCCTTCAGCGTAAGGGATGATAGTGCCCACGTAACCGCTCTTCACAGCGTCGTAGCCATACCTGTTCATCATCGTGTAGGCTTTCTCCATCCAACGTTCATAGTTAACAGTCGAGGCCGAACTCTCGTGATGCATGATTAGACGGATGCCCTTCTCATGGGCATATTTATTCAAAGCGGGCAAATCAAAATCCGGATACGGAGTGAGGAAGTCGAAGACAAAATCCTTCTGCTTGCCGTACCAGTCCTCCCAGCCTATGTTCCATCCCTCGATGAGGAGGGCGTCGAAGCCGTGCTTGGCGGCAAAGTCTATATAACGGCGCACATTGGCATTGTTGGCACCGTGGGTGCCATTGGGTTTGGCGTGGACGAAATCGGTCTCTCCAAGCTTCACCGAAGGAAAATCGTTGGTGTAGTTCCATGTACTCTTGCCCGAAATCATCTCCCACCAAACGCCCATATACTTCACCGGGTGAATCCAACTGACATCCTTGAGGGCACAGGGATCGTTCAAATTCAGTATCAGCCTCGAACGCAGCACATCGGTTGCCTTGTCGCAGACCATCACCGTGCGCCACGGAGTGTGACATGGAGCCTGCATACGGCCCTTGTAGCCTGCTGCATCAGGACAAAGCCAAGTGCGGAAGGTGAAAGGTTTCTCCAGATTGAGGTGCATGGTGGGATAATCAAGCGTAGCGGCTTCGTGGATGTTGATATAGAGACCGTCGTCGGTTTTCATCTGCAAGGCTGTCTGTACGCCCGTGCGCGAGAAGTCGGTCCACGGCCAACCGCCGTGTTCATGGCCTTTCTCGTAAAGACTGTCGATTTGCGACAGGCGGCTCTCGGTGTAGTTGTACTCCTGCGTGTCGTAGTCGCCGGGAATCCACCACGCCGTGTGGTTGCCTGTCATGGCAAACTCTGTCAGCTCCTCTTTAAACCAGAAACACACCAGCGCGTTGTCAACACCGTTGTACTTCATCGGGAATTCATAGCGGAAACCAAGACCGTCGTCATATAGACGGAAACGTATCTGCATCACTGTGGCGCGTTTCTCAGTGCTATGATCCATACTGGCAACCGAACCAACGGGTTGCTCTATCGTCACTAACATCTCGTTGTAGTGGTTGCGGATATTGGCCTCCTCGCCCCACACGGGGTGCCACACCTCGTCGAAAGTGCTCCTCTGCACATCCTTGAGCACAAAGGCGTGTGCAAGGTCGTCACGCCACTCCAGTTCAAATCCCATCCGTGAGGCCAATACCACAGGTTTCCCGTCGCGCATCAATTCATAATGCGGCGTTCCGTCAAGGAGGTAAAACGTCACCTCCATCCGTCCGTCAGGGCTTTTCAACGTCAGATTGTCTGCTCCTCTCATGGGCATGGACAAACATGCCATCAGGCAAAAAAAGATAAAGAATCGTATTTTCATGATATTAACTATTATTAGTATTCTTTTTTTATGCCTGCAAAGATACAATATATTCTCCACATAACCAACAATTACCACAATAAAAATCGCAACTTGTCGATTTTTTTTTCCGATTTCTGCAATAATATTCGTACCTTTGCTTAAAATTTCTAAAGTCTCGCTCCATGAAAAAACCATTTGTCTTCTTGGTTGTCACCCTGCTTGTTGGTATAGTTGCCTATGCCCAAAGCGAGGCCTCGGTCTTGAAACAGGCCGACCAAATGATAGCCCAGCGTCACTATGCCTCAGCCTTCACCATGCTCGAGGAATTCGACCCTGCCAACGACCGTCCTGCGGTGTTGCTAAAGAAAGAAGATATTGCTCTTAATTACTTTGTGCAAAGCATAAACCACATGGCCTTCAGCCTTCAGGATTTGAAACCAGGTGAGGACCTTGACAGCATCCGTGCCAACTTTGAGACAGGCTCTATGGTCGCTTTCATGGCCGACAGTCTGCTAAAGCGGCTCATTGCCCGCAACCCAGACGACTGTCAACTGCTATGCGGCTATGCCCAATATTATTATGCCTTGCTCTACGACTACAATACCGACCTCTGGCTTGCCTATGTCGATTCCGCCTGTCTTGCCCTGTTGTGCCATGCTTCTGCGCTTGTATGTCCCTGTTACAAGGCTGCCTATCAAGTAGGGCTCTACTATAACATTGACGGTCAGGACGACAGTGCAGCCCTATACTACCGTCGTGCCATCGCCCTTTGCGATACCGACTGGAACACCCATTACAATCTGGGTTCTGTCCTCTACAGCCAAGGCCACTATGCCGAAGCCGTGTCCCACTTCCGTGCCGCCTACTATGGCTATCCGTCTTCCGACATGAAAGCCGATGCAGCCCGTGCGTTGGGCATTATCTACTCCGACCATCTCAACAACCCCGACAGCGCCGGTCGCTACATCCTTGCCGCTCATGAACTCTCTCCTGGCGACTTCGGCAATGCTGCCAACCTCCTTTTATACTATCTCGAGAAGAACGACATCCGCGCCAACGCATTGATTGACACCTGTTGGCGCAATGCTATCGATGGAGACCAAAGCTATCGTGATGCCATGCATTTGGTCAACATCTGTCTCGCCAACAATGCCACCGACCGCATCACCCTTTTCCTGCAAAACAAGACAACGCAGGCCCAAAGCGACTATGAGCATGGTCTTTGTCATTACCTCCTTGGCATGAACATCTTTGAGGAAGAATCTCTCGCTGTACAACATCTTGAAAAGGCCATCTACTTCTTCACCCTCGACGGGGCTCCCGACGAATTCCTTGCTCAGATTTTTCAAGTCATTGAAGAACTGAAGAAACCTTGTCCCGACAAATAACCATCGTCTCCGCATCGTGAACAATATAATTAACACCATTAATACATAAGACCTATGAAAAAGTATTCTCATGCATGGCTGGCCTTCATGGCCATCAAACGACTCCAGTATGGACCTATTCCCGAAGAGCTGAAGGAGGACGCCAACAGCCTCGTGAAATGGTTTCACGATTACCGCGATTTCGTTATCGAAGGTTCGTGGTATCCCGACGAAGTGTTTAAAGACATGGCCACCAGCCACGTCATCAAGTACCGTCCCGCTTCCGGCTCCGAAAAGAAAGAATTCAAGAAACTCCCCAAGACAATGAAACTCTATACCTTGGGACAGAAATCGGAGCTCTACAGGAAACCCTTCACCATTGAAAGCGGCAACTGTGCCGACCGTTGTGAGTCTATCTCCCACAGCATCATCGACAATTTCAAGATACTTCGCATGGAAGAGCGTGGTTGTCCCCTTTCGACGACTAACAACCACATAGCCATGCGCTTCTTCATTCTCAGCCACTATATTGCCGACTGCCACATGCCTTTGCATTGCGACTGCCGTTCCTTCTCCTCTGGAGCCAACATCCACGGCTTCATCGAATCCGAATGGGACAAGCAGGTGCGCAAGTCCTACGACATCGATATCCCCAACAACCGATTCTTCTACGACCCCGCAGGCTATCCTCTCCAAACCAAACCCACCCCGCTGGTGCAGGCTGTGGAAGAAGAGATCATAAGTCGTGAATATCTCCACCCATGGGGTGTGGGCAACAACAACACGTGGGACTATATCAGTGCCGTTTCCGAGTACTCCTACCTCATGGCCTATCGCCTCATCCCTGCCGAGTACGACGAAAAAAACCTCACTAAAGAGGTTTATCGCAACTCTGAGGCTTACGCCCGTCTTGAGGAATACAGCCGTGCTATATTTTGCGACGCTGTCGACTCCATCGCCCGTGTGTGGCTCCATGTATGGGCGCGCTACCGCAGTTGGGCTCAGGGCCGTTAGCTGAAGGTTTACAGATTGAACGTTGATATGTTTTGCAACATGCATAACATATCAACGTTCAATCTGTTTATAATTCAATCTATTATTTTCAATGTATACCTTTTGCGCAAATCTTCCCCAACCTGCGCCAAAATTCATTTCGCACTGACCTTGGTCCGCTCTTTTATCCACCCTTCTCCCTCAGTTCTTCCTCAGTTATCCTTTTGAAATGGGAGAACGATGGGAGAACGATGGGAGAACTGAGGAATAAGGAACGACGGAAGAGCGACCGCGCCTATATCGGTCATCGAGCCGGAAAGCAGAATAAAACGGTTATTCTCTGCCTTTCCATTTCGCATGTATCCGCTTTGCTTTTGAACGGCATCCACTTGAGGCCTATTGATTTGTGTTGAACAACCGGAGAACAACCCTTATCAAAGCGTGGAAGAGGCGAGGGTGGAAACTGGCGTCAGGGGTGTCAGCGTTCGCGACGTTCGATGATTTCCTTCAGTTGGTAGCGGTTTCCTGTGGCGGGGCCGATGGCGTCGATAAACTGCTGGTTGTAGCCGGGAGTGTCGTAGCCCCAGCGTTGGAATTGCCCATTTTCATCCACGCGCCGCACTACTTGGTCGTTGTATTTCACGATAAGGTATTTGGCCAGCAGGTCCCAACGGCTCATCATGCGGTCGGCATAGGCTATGCTTTTGCGGTTGAGATAGTCGCGGCGGTCGTCCGGGGTCATGTCCTGCAGGGCGGCAAGGACGCTGTCTTGGTCGGCGTGGTAGTAGTCTTCGAGCTCGCGCTGGGCTTGGCGCAGGTCGCCAATCATCATGCTGTAGCGCGGGTACACCATGTTGGCTACCCAGTTGTTCATCCAGAAAGCGGATTGGAAGGAGAATTCGTTGCGTTGGTTGTTTTCGGGACGGAAGGGGTCGGGGATCTGCGTGATGCAGCAATAAAGGGGGACGTAGGCCACCATGGCCGCGTCGTCGCAGTTGAACCAAGTGACCCCGCCCACATCGTTGGGCAGCCAGGAACGCATCTGGCAAGTCATGGTGAAGCCGCTTTGCTGGGTGGATATGGGACGTTCGCGGTAGTAAGGGGTTCCGTCCGAGGCTTTGAACTGCATAGGCAGAGGTCGGATGGGCATTCCCCACGGGCCGGCAGTCATGTCGGAGGTCATATCGAGGGGAGTGCCTTCAAAATGGTCGCGCATATCGGCCTGCAAGTCACGCAAGGTGAGTGGCCGGTCGGGCTTAATCCATAGGGGCAGGTGGTCGCATTGGTCGAAGTGGCCGTTGATGTAGGGCAGGTATTTGTCCATCTCGGCGACAGAGGTATGGTGTCGGAAGAAGCTCCACACGCGGGCGTCGGCATAACGCACGTTCTCGAAATCGATGGGGCAGTAGGCATCGCGGAAGGAGAAATTCTGGTCTGAACCGTTGTAATAGCCCAGTTCACGGGCAAGGGAGATGACATCGTCGGCATAGACACATTCCACTTCAGGGCGGCCGATGTGCCGGATGTTCTTGCTGCTGATGCTCTTGAACGAGCGTTTCTTTTCGAGCGGGAACTGGCGGATGCGGCTGAGGTTGGCATGGGCGCAAATACAGTCGTCGGGGATACGGAGGGCGACCCATACAGCACCTTTACGGCCAGAGCCTTTGCCTATGATTTCCATAATCCACGCTTCGTTGGGGTCGCATACGGTGATGCTCTCGCCGCTGCTGTTATAGCCATACTCCTCGACGAGTCCAGCCATGCAGCTGATGGCCTCGCGGGCGGTGGAGGAGCGTTGCAGCGCCAGCCGCATAAGGCTGAAGTAGTCGAGTAGCCCTTCGCGATTGACCAGTTCAAGGCGGCCGTCGAAGGTGGTCTCGACAATGGTTACTTGGTCTTCGTTCATGAGTCCAACGACGTTGCGGGTGTATTCCACTTGGGCGACATACTGGCCGGGGTGTGCAGGTCCCCAGCCATGGATGGCAATCTGTTCGCCGGGTGTATGGCGTGCGGCGGGGCTGTAGAAGAGCGAGCCGGAGAATCCGAAGCCGTCGCAGTTGTAGCTGCACATTACACTGCCGTCGGCGGAGGCCCGCTTGCCCACGATAAGGTTGGTGCATGCCATGGCGGGCGTGGCAGCGAGGAGGACGAGAAGGGTGATAATTGTTTTGTTCATAATGCATTGATTTATGTACGGCAAGGGGGTGCCGAGTGTTTATATGGGACGTTGGTGTTATTTGTCGGATGTCTCTTTTGGAGTCTTGGGCGGGTCGATGGCGGCATATTTGCGTGCATCGGAGATGGTGGTGACGATATAGATGAGCGACATAATGGCGATAATGACAACGGCTACATAGTCCAGCACACGCATGGTGAAGGAGAGGCCGCAGAGCGTGTAGGAGTGGCAGATGGCCGTGAGGGCGGGGATGGCAATGAGGAGGGTGTTGGCTATGATGATAATAAGGCGGAACTCGGTGGGGCCAAGCTTGATGTAGGTGAGGCGGAATTCGCCTTTGAGGTGGGCGTTGATGCTCACGTTGATGGTCAGGACGAGGTAGATGGCAAAGGCCAGGAGGGCGAACTCGAGGTGGAGGAAGGGGGAGAGACCGGCGCCGATAAACATGAGGCCCTCGTTGACACAGTCGACTGTGTGGTCGACATAATAGCCGTAGATGGGTCGCTGGCAGTTGCGGACACGTGCAAGGGTGCCGTCGAGCGAGTCGCCGAACCAGTTAATGACCAGTCCTGCAGAGCTAAGCCATAGCCATTGTACGCTCCGGCAAGAGAGGACGAAACCGATAGCCACTACGAGGGCACCGAGCGTTCCCACGGCGGTGAGCATGTCGGAAGTGACCCATCGGGGCAACCGTTTGGCAATCCATATCAAGGCTTTCTTTTCCAGTCCGTTGATGAATGATGTTTGAATACGTATAGCTTGGTTCATGAGCGGGTGTGTGTTTTAGGTGTTATATTGTGTTGTTTAGTTTCGAAAGGTTTAGGTGCTGTTCTATAGTTGTGGGGAGAGGATGCGGGCGGTGCGTTCGAATAGCTTTTTGTGCAGAGGGCGTTGCTTGAAGGTCACGGGGTCTATGTAGTGCGACTCGGCCTCGTCGGCGAGGAAAATGTCCTTGATTTGCAGGGCAAAGTCGCGGTTGTGGACGTAGGCGCCTATCTCGAGGTCGAGGAGATAGCTGCGGGGGTCGATGTTGGCGGAGCTGATGTTGGCCACGCTATCGTCGGAAACGATGGTCTTGGAGTGTAGAAAACCGTGCGAGAAGAGTCCGATTCGGACACCGGCATTGAGGGCTTCTGTCACGTAGGACATCGAGGCAGGGAGGAGGAAGACACCCCTGTCGCTGCGCGAGGGGATGAGCAAACGGACGTCGACACCACGGCGGGCGGCAGAACACAAGGCTTGCATCACTTCGGGTGTGGGGATGAAATAGGGCGATTCGAGGTAGACATAGTCCTTGCTTTGGTCGAGCAGTTGGGTGGTGCGGTGCATGATGACGGGACCTGGGCCGAGAGGGCCGGAGGTGACAATCTCGATGTGCTGTGAGCCGCAAGGCCGTGGGGTTGGGAAATAACGGCCTAAAGACGGCAACTGGTGTGTGGCGTGGCACCAGTCGGCGAGGAAAGCGTGCTGCAACTGTGCTGTGGCTGGGCCTTCGATGCGCATCTGGGTGTCGCGCCAGGGACCCCAGTCGAGGCCCTTGGAGTAGCGTTCGGCGATGTTCATTCCGCCAAGGTATCCTTTGTGGCCGTCGATAACCACTATTTTGCGGTGGTTGCGGTAGTTGTCTTTTTTGCGGAGGAAGGGGATGTGTACGGGGGCGAAGGGTTGCACCTGCACTCCACGGTTGGCGAGGGTGCGGTAGTACCAACGGTGTTTGTGGTTGACGATGTCGTCGTACATCAGTCGCACCTCAACCCCTTGGGCTGCTTTGATGGCCAAGGCATTGCCGATGTGCTGTCCGATGTGGTCGGCCTCGAACTTGAAAAACAGGATATGGATGTGGTCCTGGGCAGAATTGATGTCGGCCATGAGGTCGTCCAGCATGGGGTCGAAAGTGGTGTAGACAGTGGTGCTGTTGCCTTCGGTGCATTGGGAAGGCAGTTTGTCGTTGAGCGCTTTCTGGCACTGCGGGTCGATTAACGGCTTGGTGCATGGCTTGCTGAGCAGCCATGCTACCCATAGGGCTACCGCCACGGTCAACGATGAGAGGGCTATGTATACAGAGTTCATTACAGTATTGATGTAAGTTTTGTTCTAACGTGCCGAACGCAGTTTTATTGTGGTCTTTGGAAGAATTTAAGCAAGAAGGAAATAAGTTTTAAAAGAAGTGCGGTTCCTTTCAACCCATATCGGCCTAATGACCGATTTGGGTTCAATCGTATCCAAGCTGTCCCGGCAAGCGGAGCTTTTCTTTCGGCGGGAATGAGGCCTCGTAGGCTTCGAAAGCACTTGGATTGTTGTCGGCCACGAAATAGCCCTTGGGAGGGCAATAGGTGGCTTCTATACCGCCAAGCCAGCCAGGGACAAGTTCTTGAGCCAGAAAGTAGGGTACTTCGGCATTGCGTGGTTCGGCGTGGTAGTGGATGCCCAGATGGCTGGCGAGGCCGAAGCCTGCATGTTTGTAGAACTCGATATTCCCTTCCATACAAAGAAAGCCGATACCTATTTCGCGGGCGCGGTTTAATGCATAGTTCAGCAGTTTCAGGCCGTAGCCTTTGCGCTTGTAGTCTGGATGAATGCTGATAGGGCCGAAAGTCCACGACGGTCTTTTGTTGCCGTCGTCCAGAGTCAACTCTGCTTTGGAGAACATAATATGCCCGATGATGTGGCCGTTCTCTTCCATAACAAAGTCCAGTTCGGGGATAAAGTCGGGGTTGCTGCGGTACTGGTTGAGTACATAATGCTCCGTGCATCCGGGACGATAAACATTCCAGAATGCTTCACGGGTGAGGTTCTCCACTTCGTGGTAGTCGGCGGGTTGTTCCTGCCGTATGGTTATTTCTTTAGTCATTGTATGTGTGTTTGTTGAAACGGCTATTGATGTAAGTGATATTGTTGTTCCAATTTGCAAAAATACTTTTTATTCCCCAAAAATGCAAGCATTGAAAGGATTTTTATAACATTTTGTGACAAATGGGACAATAACAGCCGAAATCGTTCGTTATTTAATCTAAAATATTTTGCATCATGTTTCTACAACGTCTGTCAGAATATGTTGAGGCCAACGCACCGATGTCCAATTTGCCAGAATTGCTGAGCCTCCATCATAGTAACCCTTTGGGTTTGCATCCCATTGCGATACCTATCCTGCTGCTTGTGCTGGCAGTTGCCATGCATGCGACTATCTATCGCATCAACTACAAAGACAATCGCAAGCTGTATCCCCTGCTGTACATACTGGTAGGCTTGGCCATAGTGAGTACATACTACTATTGTTTCTCGGACGACTTGCCGCTGTTTGAGGACTGGGATTTGCATCGCAAGGAGATCAGTGTGGGGTGGTTCTGTCAGAAGAACATCGTGGGGTTGGGTTGGTCGCTGCTTGGCGAATTGCTGCTTACTTATGTGGTGTACATCTTTATGACGGCTATGATGCAGTTGGTGGCAAGAATGAGCGACAGGATGGGCATGGCGGAAAATCAATGGTTGGAGTGGCAGTATGTCGTCTTTGTGATTCTGCTCGGAGCCTCTATTGCCGGTGTCGTCGACATGTTCGCCCCTATTGCAGGGGTGTGGATTATGCTGGTGTACCAGACGCTGGTGTTGCTGATGGCTATCGCCAAGACAGTCGTCGACATTGTGAGGACTCACAACCCCGGCCGTTGCGTAGCGGTGGCTCTCTGTTTCTTTGTCGGCATCGAGGCTGTCACGATGCTTGCCATTGAATGCATTGAGGGTAATATCTACATCTTTATCCCTGTGGTCTTTATCTTTGCCACAGTGAGCGTGCACTACAAGAAGAAACAGGACAGGTAGTTTTTTGTTATTTTTGTTATGACTGAGAAACGGGTAATAGGAATAGGGGAGACGGTGCTGGACATTCTGTTTAAGAACGACCAGCCGCAGAAGGCAGTACCGGGAGGCTCTACATTTAACAGTATTGTGTCGCTTGGACGAGCTGGGGTGTCTTGTGCCATGGTGACGGAGGTGGGCGGCGACCATATAGGTGATATTATATGTTGCTATTTGAGCGAAAATGGTGTGTCGTCAGAATATGTGTGCCGTCATGAGCATGTCAAGTCGCATATATCATTGGCATTTTTGAATGAACACAACGATGCGCAATATGTGTTTTATAAGGATCATGCGGCCGTTTCATTGGATGGCGTGCTACCCGTCTTTTGTAAGGACGATGTGGTGCTTTTCGGTTCGTTTTTTGCTATCAATCCAGTCATCCGTCCGGTTGTAGGCGATTTGTTGCGTGACGCGCGTAAGGTGGGTGCATGGCTCTATTATGATGTTAATTTCCGCAAACCCCATATTGCTGATTTGCCAGATGTGATGCCCAATATAGAGGAGAACATGAGTCTGGCGGATGTGGTGCGTGGATCGATGGAAGATTTTGGCTATTTGTATGGTCTTCAGAACGGTGATGCTATTTATGAGCGAGTGAGCCACCATTGCAGCACGTTTATACTGACTGATGGTGAGAAACCGATATGTGTCTATACGCCCGAAGGCTGTGAGACTTATCCTGTGCAAGCGATAGAGACGGTCAGTACGGTCGGAGCAGGAGATAATTTCAATGCCGGTTACATTTATGCATTGTTACAAGGTTCACATGACCAAGCATCACGCATCAAGATGGCACAGCGATGGAGCCAGGATGTCTGCCGCCAAATAGGTAATAGTATCAGCGATGAATTGGTTGCAATGATATAAAAGTTTATCTGTTGATATGATGTGAGTCGTTATACATATCAACATAAAACATTTCCAACTATAAATCCGAATAGGAGATGATACAGAAACATTGCTTTGAATGCGGAGCAGAACTAATAGAAAAGGAATTGGAAGGAGAAGGTATCGTTCCTTTCTGCCCCAAGTGTGGGCAGTATCGCTTCCCTATGTATAATGTGGCCGTAAGCATGATTGTCATCAACGAGCAGACTGGGGAGATTTTGTTGATTAAGCAATATGGAAGACCTCACTTTATCCTTGTGGCAGGCTATGTCAATCGTGGAGAACCATTAGAACATGCCGTATGTCGAGAGATAAAGGAGGAGACGGGAATGGCCGTCAGCCATATCAAGTTTAACCGTACCAGTTTTTTCGAGCCGTCGAACACACTGATGTGCAATTTTACTGCCTTTGTGAAAGATTCTACCGAATTGTCTCCAAATGGGGAAATAGATTCCTATCAGTGGTTCACCCCCAATGATGCGCGGAAGAACATCCGCCCGAACAGCCTTGCGGAGAGATTCCTGAATGCCTACCTTGATGAGTAAAGAACAAAAACACAACAATAATTATGGAACCCCATTTCAACATCCGTCCAGCGAAACCTGATGAGGCTGGTCTTGTTCTTGAGTTTATCAAAAAACTGGCCGTTTATGAAAAATGTGCCGATGAGGTTGTAGCCGATGAAGCAACTATATATCACTCTCTGTTTGTTGAGCATTCAGCCGAAGTAGTGTTTGCCGAAGAGGACAAACATATTATCGGTTTCGCGCTATTCTTTCATAACTTTTCTACATTTGTAGGAAGAAAAGGTCTCTATCTTGAAGACCTGTTCATCCTTCCGGAGAAACGTGGCAAGGGATATGGGAAAGCCCTCCTGAAATATTTAGCCAAACTTGCCGTGGAACGCAATTGTGGCCGTATGGAATGGATTTGTCTCGACTGGAATGAGTCTGCCTTGAAAGTGTATCGCTCCATAGGTGCTATACCGATGGACGAGTGGACTGTGCAGCGACTGACCGAACCCATGCTGAAACAATTTGCGAAAGGGGAGTAGAAGAACAATGATTTGAATTCGTTAATGTGTTAATTCGTGAGTCTGATTTACACATTAACACGTTAATACATTGATTATGCTTTAGTATCAGCTACTCTCGAATTGCCTTCGTGTAGTATTACAAAAAAAGAGTCTGTCGCTATTTTGGCGACAGACTCTTTTTGAATGTGTTAATTTGTTAATGTACTAATTCGTTAATTGAGATACATGTTCACACGTTAACACGTTGATAAGATTTGTGTATTCGGGCAATTTACTTGATGCCGAGTTTCTTCTTGATGTCCTTGGGGAGGGCGTCCTTGTGGACGATGATGTTCATGGTCTTGTAGCGGACAAAGGCTTTGCTGGCGTAGAACATGCCGTGATAGTCGCCATAGTCGCCCCAGCTGTTCTTGACCATGTAGTACTCGTTGCCCATCTGGTCCTTGGCGGTGCCGTAAATCAGCATGCCGTGGTCGTCAGTGGTCTCTCGGTTGTCGAAGGCGATCTGGCGTTCCACCTGGTTTACCCAACGCTGAGGGGTGGGGTGCTTGGCTGCTTCGTCCTGGATATCTTTGGCCTTCATGCCAGTCCAATGAGCCATATCGCTGCCCATGGTGGCGGTAACGGTAGTGGCGGGGAGCACGCAGAAACCCTTGCGGGTACCCATGCGGAAGCCCTGCTCGCTGACGTCAGCACCCCAGGCCACGGTGTAGCCGTTGGCGATGGCGTTGTCGAAAATCTGCATCATTTCGTCGAGGGGGACGTTGTAGCACTGGGCATGACGCCAGTTGTCCTGAATCTCGAGGGGGAATTTCTCGTAGAAGGGGTGGTGTGTGTAGGAAGTGATGCTCACATAGTCGTCGGGGTTGAGGCCGAGGCTCTCGTAGAAACTCTTGGGAGTGTATTGCTTGCCGTTGTAGGTGAACTTCTCAGGCAGCTGTCCAAGATAGACTGCATGGGCGGCGCGGATGGCCTTCAGGCAGAGCAATTGGCCGTCTTTGTCGTGCTGGAGTTTCTTCAGTTTGTCGCTCTTGGCAATGGCGGCGACCATGGCGTCGGTCACTGCGCTGAGCTCGGTGTGGTCGGAGAGGGTGTCGCCGTATTCAACGCCGGGACGCATCACCTCTTCGGGCACAAGGCCGAAGGTCTTCATGCCGTAGATGACATCGTAGAAGGAGCCACCCTGGCTGAAGCTGACATCGCCGCTGGTGCGGATGGCGGCCATGGCGCGGTCGTTGTAGGTGTTCTCAACGATGTACATCTCGCTGAAGTCGTAGGTACCCTTGTTCATGCGGAGCAGTTCGGCTTCGATGAAGGCAAGACCGCTGTAGCACCAGCAAGTGCCAGCGCGGTGCTGGTTTTTGACTGAGGTGACGGGCAGCTCTTTCACAACGGTGAACTTGTAGCCTTCGTCTTCTTTCTCTTTCTGTTCGGTCTGTGCGAAAACGGTGGTGCACATGGCGATAACGCCGAGGAATAAGAATGCTTTCTTCATTTTAAATAATGTTGTATTGATTTGTACTTTCATTTTTTGCGCTGCAAAATTACGATTTTTTTCCCACATATTGACTATAGGGGCTAAAAAATAGTGACTATTTAATACTATAATCAGCAGGAGAACGTTATAATATCATGAGTAATAAACACAAGAAAACGGTTGAAGCCATACCCGAAATGGAGGGGTATGAGACTGAATTGAGAACAATTGGCATGCTCAAGGCCAATATTGTAGCGATATTGGTGTTAGTGCTATTAGGATTGCTGGGGTGGGCTGCCATGTATGCCATCTGGGGTGGTATCTCTTTTGGCAGGCCGTGGAGTGCCATGCTGTTTTGCATAGGCATTTTTGCAGGCGTTGCCGTGCACGAACTGATACATGGCTTTACTTGGATGTGGGTAACCCATAGCAGTTTCCGACATTTACGCTTTGGGTTGTTGCAAGGAGGTGTCTACTGCCACATTGATGTGCCGATGAACAAACGTAAATATGTGGTGGGTGCCTTGATGCCCCTGCTTCTGTTGGGTATAGTGCCCTTCTTGCTGTCGTTTGCCACAAACAGCCTTTGGCTGATGCTGTTTGGTGTCTGCTTCATCGGCTGCGCCATGGGCGATGTGCTGATTGTGTGGGCTATCCGCAAGGAAAGTCCCGACACACTTGTCTATGACCATCCCTCAGAACCCGGCTGTGTGGTCTACCACCCCGTTTCACAGCGTTAGGGCAGCAGGCCTTATAGATAGGCGGCTCGCCCTATTTGCTGATAGAGTGCCGAAGGTGTTCCTTCAGGAGTTTGCAAAAATACAAAATTCTGCGGATATAATCAGCAAAATATTATAATATTTTGTGGATTACACCCGCAGAATTCGGTGTTTTTATACAAAAGAGGTTATTCCTCGGGGGCGAACATGGGGTCCCAGGCGGGGAGCATGATAGGCTTCTGGTCGAGCATGGCGCGGATGTTGGCGGGGATGTATTTCTCCTCTAACACGACACGGAACATGTATTCGTTGAACCAGTTGTTGGTCATGATGAGAAAGCCTTGGTAGCCGTAGCTGCTGCCCCAGCTGTTCTCGACCATCCATTTGAGGGGCTTTCCGTCTTTGTCGAGGTCGACGGCACAGAGGGTCATGGCGTGGCTGCTGCCGGAGGCGAAGGTGCTGACGCGCTGCTTCTTGTTCATGCCGAAGGTGGTGCCGAAGAGCGATGCGTAGTCGTAGTTCTTTTCATCCATGAAGCCTTTGTCGCGGTTGAGGAATTTTCCCACGTCACAGCTGAAGTACATCATGGTGCTGTCCTTGATGGAGGCGATGCACATGGGGGCAATGTCCTCCATGGGGAGGTTGAGGTAGCGCCAGTTTTGGCCGTCGTAGACGTGGCGGTCGTACTGGATTTCGTACACTTTGTAGTATTCGCGGGTAGGATCGTTCATGACCATGTAGTATTTGGAGAAGTCGGTCTTGGCGAATTTTTCGTAGAAGGACATGGGGGTGTAAGTGTCGGTGGAAACTATCTCGCCCTTGGCATTTTTCTGCTGCCAGGTGAACTGTGCAGGAGGTTCGCCCATGGTGAGGGCAAGCATGCGGTAGATGGTGGCGAGCATTTCGGTTTTTTGGGCTTTGAGTTTGTCGGGGGTCATGCCTTTCTGTGCGGCCATTTCACGCAGCTGCAGTCCGTCCTCACGCAGCTTGAGAGCCATGAGGTTGCTGATAGAAGAGGTGTTGTTGGTGTTGAATGTCTCGGGCATGGCTTCGGCAGGCATGAGGCCGTATTTGTCAATGAGGTTGGCCACACCGGTGAACTGGCCACCGTCGCCGATGGGGTTCTTGAAGAGCCATTCCACCTCTTTGCTGTCCATAGGCAGTTTGTAGGTGTCGATGATGGCTTGGAGAAAGAGGTTGGCTTTTTCCAGCTGGTCGTAGAAGAAGAGGTAGGCCTGCGAGAACTGGAAGTCGGCGGGCAGGTTGTGCTTGCGGATGGCTTTGTTGCGGAGCACGTTCATGCCGGTGAACATCCAGCAACGGCCGGAAGACTTCTGATCGGTGATGGCCTTGCTCTCGACACGGTTGGAGAAGTGGGAGTCGAAAGCCGTGGCATTTTCGTAGTTGAGAGCCAGTTTGGCAGGACTGTTGGTGACGAGGATGTTGCGCAGGGCTTTGTCGGAGGCCGAGCCACCGTAGCTTTGTTTCATCTGCTGCATCATCTCGGTGGTGATACCGCCGTTGTAGGGCTGGGCAGCGGCTTTGCCGCCTTTTTTCTGGGCCATGGCACTGCTTCCGATGAGCAGGAAGGCCAAAACGAATGCTAAAAATTTATTTGTCATAACAAATTTAATAATGGGTTAATGTGGGAATGTGTGAACGTGTTAATGTGAATGTGAGGGCCGTTTGACTGCGTAATCCACTAACAGAATTTTATTTGATTTCGAGGGCTTCGACAATGGCGGTCTCTATGGCTTCGCCACGGATGTTGCGCTTGATTATCTTTCCATCTTTGTCGAGCAAGAGGATGGAGGGGATGCCATTGATACCGTAGTTGTCGGTGGCGGTCTTGGTGGTGTCTATCAGTTGGGGATAGGTGATGCCAAGATCTTCAACAGCTTTTTTGTGGTCGGGGATTTTGTCCCATACATCGATACCAATGATGTTCAACCCTTTGTCGTTGTATTTGTTGTAGAGGCGAACCAGGTTTTCAGATATTTCCTTGCGGCAGGGGCCGCACCAAGAGGCCCAGAAGTCGAGGAGGGTGATTTGGTCTTTGTTTAACATGTTGGAGAGTTTGGTGGGTTCGCCGGTGGCAAAGTCGATGCCATCGATATCGACAAACTTCTTGCCTTCGCTGGTGTTGTCGATGTTGAAGAGCCATTTTCGGGCCATGCGCAGGGGTTCGAAGTCGTTGATGGCTTTGCCTGAGTGGCTCATGATGCTGTCCAGTTTGTGGAAGGTCATGCTTTCGTCCTGAAGGTTGACGAGTTCGGAGAGGGCGTAGGCTCCGATGATGTTGTCTTTGTTCTGTTTGTATACACGGCGGTTTTGTTCGAGTTTGTAAGCTTCGTAGGCACTCATGGCCACGCCATAGTCAGCGGCTACGGCCACTTGTTCTTCGGGAGTGGTACATGTGTAGTATTTAGAAGTGAGGTCTTTTAGCATGCTTTCAAGGCGAGCAGCGGTGGTGTCGGCAGTGAAGGATTTGAAATAAAGGTTGTTCATGTCGGTGCCGTAAAGCGAGTCGTTGACAAGATTGATGTGAATATCGCCATTCTCCAGCACAATGTTGCTCACGTACTGGCCTGTTGGGGTTACGGCAAGGACGGAAACGATTTGTTGTTGGTTGGCTTTGCCTTTAAACATGAATTCATTGTTGGTGACAGTGGTTGAGTCCATCATGTTACCATCGGTGATGTTGCGGAGATAAACTTTGGCACCTTCGGCTCCGTCAACAGGCAATGAGCCATAAACGGTGTAGGAACGGTGGCAGGCAGAGAGACATGTGAGCAGTCCGGCGACGATTAATAAATTGAAAATCTTTTTCATATTGTTGTTGTTTTTATCATTTTCAAAAGTGCAAATTTACATAAAATTCTTGGATTACAAATACTACTTTGAAAAATAAACACGAAATGCCGTGGATTGTCCATTTTTTTACGGACAATCCACGGCATTTCGTGTTTATTCCTCTCTCAACGGGGAAGATTTTGTTCAGGGTCTGGTTCTCATCACGGGCTTTGTTGCCATTCCGGCGGAGGTGTGGATTTTCAGCATGTAGGTGCCATCGGCGTAGGGCGAGAGGTCAATCTGTGCGGTGTTGGCACTTGAGCTTAAACGGGTGGTGAGGACGAGGGTTTCGCGGGCATCGAACACTTCGATTTGCTGAATGGTGTAGGGGGAGGTTACTTCCACCACAGAAGAGGTGAGGTTAGGGTGGATGCTGACCGAGGCATCGGCGGTGTTGATGGCTTCGGGTTGGCAGTTATAGCAGAAGGGTATTCCCGTGTCCCAGTCGCCATGGCGGTTGCCCACGCAGCGGGGACGCACATAGGCGCGGTATTGTGTGCCAGGTTCCACGGTGGCAGAGGCATTCGCCTCCCTGCACGCTACAATGGTGCCGCTATCGGGCGAGGATCCGTCGGGGACGTAGGTGAACACCCATCCCAGATGTGACAGGGTGGTGTCATTCCATTCAAAATAGAAGGTGGCACCTTCCTGTTTGGTGGTATGTAACCCTTCCACAGGGGTGCAGTTGGCAGAGGCCGACCCATACTTGATAATGGGGAAAATCATAGGGCAACTTCTTACGGCGGTGTCGCGCCAACCGAGGGAAGTCCATGTTTCGTGGTAGGGGTCTCCGGGGTTGTATGGACCAATATTCGCTGATAGCAACCTCATTCTGTATTTGAGCGCGGGGAAATTGCTTGACATGTTAGGGCAATCGTGGCCCATATTCAAATTAAATTGGGATAAGCAAAAAATATATGGACGAAAAGCTATATAATGACTATTGTGTACTCCATCAGGGTATAGACTGTCAGGCTGAAGAGTGATTGCGATATAGAAAGAGTCCCCTAAATTCCAGTTACAAGTGCAACACTAAGTAGAAAAAAAGAGTACCAAAATTTGGTACTCTCAGGTAAAATGACTACTTTTGTGTTGTC
>JAEEGI010005263.1_pt1 | contig 29821 bp, 13 predicted proteins | sample 8958751 | NCBI WGS metagenome assembly JAEEGI01 (sample SAMN16246545, study PRJNA631951) | gut metagenome | biome: gut microbiome; feature: rumen; material: KS-attached | host: Bos | place: Iran: Karaj | collected 2018-10 | reverse complement strand
GAAAATTAAAATCAATGAATGAATTATTACCTAAATTAAAAAATGATAAAACGAATAAAAATGATGATGAAAAAAATGAAGAAGAAGAAAGTTTAAATGATGATTATTATGATAATAATAATAATAATAATAACGAAAATGAAAATGAAAATGAAGAAATTAATACAGATAATATTAATTTAAATAATTTAAATAATAATGAAAATACTTCTGATTTTTCAAATATTCAAATAAAGAAAAATATGGGAGGTTTACTAAAAAAAAATTCAATAATAAATGATTCAAAATTAAACAATGATACATCAACTTTAAAAATAAATGAAAAAAGTAATTTAACATCAGAATCAAATTTAAATTTAAACAATAACTTCACATCAAAAAAAATAATGGATGAATATAACATAAATAAAAGTAACATAATAGATTCATCAGATTCAGAAAGTGAATCAAATAAATCATTATCATTAAAAATATCAAATTATTACGTATCATTAAATACAGATTTATCAGAAATAGATAATAGTAATTTTTTCTGGGAAATTCAATATGAAAAACCATATGAAGGTAAAATTATTTATTATGGATGTCCAATTCGTTTTCGTCATATTGCAAGTGGAATGTATCTTTCATTTAATTCAGAATCAAATGAAATTGCTTTATCTAATACTTTAAATGATGAAAGTGTTTTTTATATTTATGCAGATAATCAAGATTATAATGTGAATAATGAAATTGTTACTGATAAAAGTCAAGTTTATTTTTATGCAAAAGGAACTGATTCTTATTTAAAAATTGATATTAATAAATTCAGAGATGGAAAATATAATATGATTTTAGGAAAAGAAGATAAAATTGATTATGAAAAAATGGTTTTTAAAATTGAATTACAAAATAATTCTTTAGTTAAAATTAATTATAATGTTGCTTTAATTGTTTATCATTTATTAAATTTATTTGAAAATATTAATTCATGGGGAATTAGAGTTATTGAAGGAGATGAAATTAAAAGAGTTTATGTTTATGATTATTTTATTGCTTATGAAGAAGAAGATAAATTTAATACTATGATTAATACTTATAAAATTATTTTATATTATATTAAAGATGAATGTTTAGAAAATAAAATTGGTTCTGTTCACTTTAAAAAATTTCAAAATTTACATACTGAACAAGGATTAATTTTTATTTTATTAAAATATATTTTGTTATTTGATGGAAAGTCAATTGAACAAAAAGAACAAGATAAAGGTTTTATTAATGAAGGAAAAGAAAAATTATCTCCTGAAAAAATTGCTCAAAAATATACTATTAGTGCAGTTGAGTTAACTTTTGAAATTTTAAATTTATTAATTCAAGATAATAAAAATTCATCTAATGAATTATATAAATGTATTAATATTATTAATGATTTATTTAAAACTCATACTTTAGAAATTATTCAATTAATGATTTTATGTTTGAAAAATACAAATAAAACAGATAAAAAAAAGAATTTTAATGATGAAGATTTTGAAAAAAAACAAGTATATAAAAAGAGAAGTTCACTTCAATCAGTTGATGATGTTTTTTTTAATAATAAATATACTCAAATTTCATTTTGGAAAAATAAATTATGTGAAATAGATGAAACAATAGGAAATATAGAAGAACAAACTTTATATTATCAAATATTACAAATGTTATGTTTAAATTCAGATGGAAGTGGAATTTTTGAAAATCAAATAGAAATAAAAATAAAACTATATGAAAATGACTCATTAATACCTTTAAAATTTGGTAATGATTACAATAATAGACCATATATAATATTTAATACTAAATATAGTTATGATGAATTTTTTGTAAAAAACTCATCATTAAATAGTATAAAATTAGCAAAAAATAATTTTAAAGATGTACCATTATTTTATTATGAAAATTTTACAAGTGATAAATTCCCAAAATATATAAATTATATTAATGCAGTATTAGATTTATATTATGCAACTTGTGTATCAAGGAATCAATTAAATATTCATATAATTTCAAATTCAAAAAGTTTTGGTTTAACAATAACTCATATTTGGCAAGTTATAATGGATACTAATATTGATATAAGTATTAGAATGAGATATATTAAATTATTTAGAGTATTATTTATTGACTCAGAACCAAATTTGAGAATTACTAAATATAGAATGAAAGTTTTTTATTGGAATAATAATCCAAAAGAAGATGATGATATTGTTGAATTTATTTATCGTTGGTTTAATGTAAATCAAAATCAACATAATGAAAATGATTTTAGAAATATGAATGAAATAAATAAAGATAAATTTGATTTTTTAAAAACTTATATTAAAAATTTCTTTAATAATGATAATAATATTGAAATAATTGAAAATATTGATTCAATGAGAGTATTAAAAAAAGACAAAAAAAAATTTATTCAAACATTAGATTTTATAGAAGAAATATTTTATTTAACAAAAGAAATAATAGATTTTGGTTTTTTAACATATAAAGAAATAAATGAAATATCAAAATGGTTATCATATTTTTTTTCAGTATTTGATAAATATAAATCTCCAAAAGGAAAAGATTTTGAAGAAGAAAATGAAAATTCAGAAGAAGATTCAAATAATAATTTTATAAAAGATACATATAAAAATAAAAAAAATAAAAAATTAAGAGAAAGTCATTGGTTAGCAAATTTAGCTTGTGATTGTATAGAAGGTAATTTTTCAGAAGTAAAATTAGGTTTATTAAAATTATATGAATGTGGTATTGAAATAATTTCTACTATATGTGCAATTAAAGAAGATATTACAATTTATCATTGTATGAATATTTATCATGATTGGTTTTATGAAGGTTATGCTTTAACTAATTCTACTCATTTAGTTAAAATTTATAATTCTATTAATTCTAAATTAAATATTTTAAATTTTGAAATTGAAAATAAAGATGATGATAATAAAAATATTAATTTTGATATTTATTTATTAGGAATTATTTTTAATGATTTTGATAATGAATTTTCTGGGAATAAATTAGATGAAAAAGCTTTAGAATTAATAATTACTTATTTTGATGAATTTGATAATTTAAAAAAAAATTTAGTTACTATGGAAATTTTAGTTAATTCTGAAGATACACATTTATTTGAAAATTTAATGACTGTTAATCAAAGTATTATTGAAATGAAAGATTTAATTATTAGAGATTATGTTACTTATAAAATTAATCAAAATACAGAAAAACAAGGAAATTTAAATAGATTATTAGATTTAAAAAGAAATATTGATGTTGAATTAATTGCAAAATTAGATTTAAGTTCTCCTCAAAAATTATGTAAAATACAAAATTTTTGTAATCATTTAAAAATACATGAAACTTTAATTGATTTATTATCTTTTTTATTAGAATTTGATAAAAATTTATCTATTTATAATTCAATATTTAAATTTTTATATCATTTTTGTTTTAGAAATTATAGTAATCAAATGTCATTAAAAAATTATTTTGATACTTTTTTAACAATGATTTCTACTTATTCATATGTTTGTGAAGTTTTAGCTGAAATATTAAATATTTATAAAGAAACTAGTAAAAATGAAAAATATATTAAAAAAATATTTTCAAGAATTACTGATAAAAAAGTTATTAGTTCTGAAACAATTGATTTATTAAGATCTTTAAATATTAATTATAAAGATCAAAATATTTATGTTAATCAAATTATTATTATACAAAATATTTTTGTTAATTCAAATGCAATTAAAATTACAATTTTTGATATAGAAAAAAAAGAATTTGAAGCAATGTTAAATAATATAAAAATTAAACAAAGTGGTTATCAAAAATTATATATGAATTTAATAAGACAAATTAAATTTGTTGAATTATTATCTTCATGTGCAATTAATAATGTTTTTTCAGTAATGAATTGTAGAAAATTAATCTCAATTGAAAATTTAGTAAAACATTTAATTTCAAATGAAATTCCATATCCAGTAAAATTAGCATTTTTATCTTTTTTCAAAAATATTTTTTATCCAGTTTATACAAATGAAGAATATAATAAAAAAGAATATAATATAAATTATGCATTTGAAGTTTTTACTCATTTAATAATACCAGAAATAAATTTATTTTATTTTTATGCTAATTATTTTTTAGACAAATTTACTATTACAAATAATAAATTTTCAGAATCAATTCCAGAAAATAAAAAAAATGTTGTTTATGAAGGAAGAGAATTGATTTTAAAAACAATAAAAGAAGATCCTGAAACAAAAGAATTATTAACAATTGATATTATTGATTTACGTTTATTAGAAACTACAACTTCATTTAATGTTAATAAATATATTACAGAATATAAAAAAAAAGAATTTATGAATTTTTTTCTAAATGAAAATATAAATTATAATTTAAAACAAGAAGGTCTTTTAGTTTTTATTCTTGATATTTTTAAATATATAGAAGTTAATAAAATTAAATTAATAAAAGAACATAGATCAATTATAACAAAATTAAAAAAGAAATTAAGTCGTTTAATGGATTTTTTAACAATTTTAGAAGAAAAAATAGGAGAAGATTCAAAAATAACTGAATTAGAATTTCATATACAAAAATGTTTAATTGCAACACCAAAAAGTAATTATGAAAATATAGTAAATAATATAGCAAAAAATAAATTAAATAAAGAACAAAAATTAATGAATAAAAGTCCAATTGATTTAAGATTAATAATGCAAAATGAAAATAACAAGAAAAATAATCAAAATAATAATAATGATGAAAATAATAAAGAAACAGATAATAATAATAATTCTAAATTAAAATTAAAAGATAATTTATTATTAAATGAAAAAGAAGAACAACATGCAAGTAAAGTATTAAAATTAATTCAAGAATATTTAATAATGAATGAACAAAATGTAACAGGAATTTTTCATTTATTAGATACAGATAATGATAAACAAATAGATAAATTTGAATTTAAAAGAAATTTAAAATTATTATTAAATAATAAAGTAACAAATGAAGAAATTGAAGATACAATGAATTTTATTGATACAGATCAAAACAATAAAATATCATTAAAAGAATTAACTAATTATTTACAAAAATTTCATAAAGCTCCAATTAAAGGTAAAAAACAAAGTATATCTAAACAACAAGATATTTCTGAATTTTTAGATTTAGAATCTAAAATTGATGATAAATCATTAAAAATTGAAAGTATATTTAGAAGTTTTATTTTATCTTTTCATGAATTACAAGAAAAAATTGGAAATGATTCAGTTATAGGTCAAACTGCAGAAAAAATTAACAGTATAGAGGTTCTAAAAAAAGGAGATTTTATTACTAAATTTATCAAAGGAGCAAAAGATTTACCTGATAAAAAATTTAAGTTATATTTATTAAAATTTATTCAAGAAATATTATATTCAAACATACAAAAAATACATATTAAATTTGATAAAGAAAAATTAAGTGGTCGAGAAAAATTAATGAAATTAAATGAAATTAGAAGTCAAATTAATTATTCAAGTTTAATAGACTATGCAATGGTGTTAATTGATAAAAATTCTGATTTATCTACAATTGAAGAAAGTATAAATTTATTAATATTATTATTATCACATGAAAATTTATCAGCTCAAATTGCTTTTTATCAATATTTTAGTGATCATCCCAAACAATCTTTTAAATTTTTATCTTTTATTCGATGGCTTTTAAATACTACTTTAAAAAAAATAGAAAAAGAGATGGAACCTAATGATGGAAAGAAAAATGATTATTATAAAAACAAAAAAAAATCTTTTTATTCTGAAATTGAAAGACATAATAATCATTCAATTAATTTAGAAAGAGTAGATAATTTTAGAAATTTTTCATCTTTTAGAATATTTGAAAAAATGTTTTTATTTGATGAAGATAAATATTTTCAATTACCAAAAAAAATATTTCTTTTAATACAATTATTATGTAACAATTGTTTTGAACCTTTTCAACATTTTTTTAGAAATCAAGAATATTCTTTAAATATGTCAGAAAACATAAGTTCAATTAATTTAGTTTATGACAATGCAACATTTTTAATTTCTCTTTTAAGTTATGAAAACAGTATTTTTTATAATTTAAAAACTTTAGATTTAATCAATCAATGCTTTTTAACATTATCAGATTATTGTTTTGGACCTTGTAAAGAAAACCAAATTTTATTAGGTTCAAGAAGGAATTTATATAAAATGATAAATAATTTATTAAAAAATGATTATAATTTTATAATAAAGGAAGAAATTAATCAAAAGAAAAATTTATTTTTTTGCCATTTAATCCATTTTTTAAAATCATTAACAACAAGAGAAACTCTTAAAGAAGTTGGAGAAATTTTAATAGATGAAATTGAAGCAAATTTTTTAATTGAAAAATTAATTGATATATATGTAATGAAAATTAAACCAAATAAAGAAAGATTATTTTCAGGTGAAATTTGTAAACAAGCACATTTTTTACAAAATAATTTAACTCTTCCAAGATTAAATAATATTAATATTTATTCTTATGAATATGATAATAAATGCACTTCTCAAAATTGTATTAATGGAAAAATTTCAGGAAATGATTTAAAGATTATTAATACTGGGTTTGATATTTTTATTATTTTAATGTATTTAAAAGATATTTTTCCAACAAATCTTAATTTAAGTTGGTTTAAATTCAAATTTGATTTTACTCAAAATTTACAATTACAAAGTTTAAATGCTGAAAATGAAATTAAAAAAAAACATAGAAAAAAAAACAATTTCATTAATAAAAATATAATCAAAAGGAAAAAAAAATATATAAATCACCCTTCAAATTACAAACAAAATAATTTTAAAAATATAGAACAAAATATTTCATTAATAAGTTTTAAATCAAATATGAGTGATGATTCATTAAATACTACAAAAGATGTAAAAATTTTTGAAATAAATGCAGCTGATTTAAATGGTTCAATAAATTCAGTAAATTCAAATTCTTCTCATTTTGCTTTCATAAATGAAGGATTATTTTATAATTTAAAAAAATGTCTTTGCTGTAGATGTAAATGTTGTCAAAAGAAAAAAAAACAAAAAAAAGCATATATTTATTATGAGAATAATAATAATTTAAATATTAATGATGATTATAAAAGTGAACTTAGTGCTGAATCTTTTCATAATGAAATTGATAATAATACTAGGTTTTTTAATAAATATAGAGAGTATTTCGATGATACATATATTTTTTTTGCTAAAAATATTTCAAATGTGGAAATAGTTTATAGAGGAGAAATTGTAAAAACTTATTTTAAAATACCATTTATTTTTAAATTTTTCCAAAAAGAAGCAAGAAATGAAGTTATATGGGAATGTCAATATGAAAATCATCAAGCAAGATTAGAGGAATTATTTAAACAAATTGATCATATTAAAAATGATTTAATTCATCAACAAAATTTAGGAGCATTTAGAATACTTTTTAGAAATTGGAGTATATTTAATAAATTAGCTTATCTTACTACAATTATTATTAATTTATTTTTATTCATTTTTATTCGAAATGATGATACCGAAGATTGTTCAAATAAATATTGTACTTTTGTTTCTGTTCATCCTACTTTTGATTATCATTTTCAATATGAGAGAGTTCCTCTTCAAATTAAATTTTTTCAATTTATTCAATTACTTTTTAATTCCTGTGCTTTAATTTTTATTATTGTGAATCAATATCCTTTAATTTTTAATAGGCTTGAAAAAAAAGCAAATGAATTAAATTTAAAATATAAAGAAGAAAAAATTCAAAAATATTCTGGTTCAATATTATTTTTTTTTCTATATGAATTTTTAGATAAAATCAGTAGTGATCATAAATATTTATGGATTAAACTTTATAAAACAAAAGGGATAAATTTATTATTTGATTTAGATGTATGTTTCTTCATATTAGATTTTATAATCTCAATATTAGGAATTTTTATCACTCCATTTTTTAGTATTTTACAACTTTTAGATATAATTCGTTTAAATAAATCACTTCAAAATATAATAAGAGCATTATCGAATAATTTAAAGCAAATATTGTCAACATTTGTTTTATTAACAATATTGATATATATATATTCAGTATTTGAATTTTTCACTTTAAGAAGTTATTTTTCAAGTGTAGATTATATGGGAAGTTTAAGAGATGAAGTTGAGGTTAATTCTTATTGTGATAATATATATAATTGCTTTTTATCTGTTTTACATATTGGAATCACAACTAATTCAGGTTTATCGGTTATAGGAGGAGAATTATCTAGAAATGATAAAGAATATTTTAAAAAATATTTAATTGATATTACTTTTTATTTTCTTATTATTGTTTTCATTTTTAATGTTATTTTCTCTTTAATAATTGATGGTTTAACGCAATTAAGAGAAAAAATGAAAATTAGAAGAAGAAATATTAAAGAATTTTGTTTTGTTTGTGGTATTCAAAAATATGTTTTTGAAATTAAAGGTAATGGATGGCTTAATCATTATAAATATGAACATAATATTTTTGCTTATTTATATTATGTTATTGAATTACAACAAAAAGAAATGACTGATTGTGATGGACTTGAAAAATATGTTAAAATGAGTGTTGAAAAAGGAGATTTTAAATTTTTACCTCTTAATCAAGCTTTGTCATTACAAGAGAAAAAAGAAGAAAATGCTTTTAATGAAGGTGATGAAGAAGAGAATATTATAAGAGAAGATATAATTTAAAAAAATGTTATATATATAAATTTTTATAAATTTCCTAATTTATTAATATTTGACAATTCAATTTCTTTTAAAAAAAATTGTTTAAATGCTTTTTGATAATTATAAAAGTTGATCAAACTTAATATATAATCAAAAAAATTAAAATTTGTAATTGCTTTTGTCAATTAATTAAATATTTTACTCTTTTTGTACGAAAAATATATCAAACAAAAAAACAATTAAATTATATTTAATATAATTAGATGTTGAATTTTTATAAGTTTATATATTTTTAATTTATATAATAGATGAAAAATTTATCTAAGATAATTTTTAATCAAAATATTTCAAAATTAACCTTCAATGATATTTAAATAAGAACATATTGATAATCAATCATAAATCATTTTTAAAGAATATATTTATTAAATAAATTTTATATTTTGTTTATTCTCTAAACTCATCTTTTATAGGAAGTTTTTTAAAAGAAAGAAAAAGGATCATAATTGAATATATAAATGCGAAAATCCATCCTACTAAAATAGGAAATGTAATTAATTGACATAGTGCATTACATAATAATTCATTTTTTAATTTTTTATTATTTACTTGAAAAGCTAATATAAAAGTTCCTGTTCCTGGAATAAAAATATTAAAAATTAAAATAATTATAGATAACAACACAGATATTTCTATTTCTTTCGTTATTTCTACTTCTTCGTTTGTTTCCTCTTCGTTATTTTCTTCAAGAGAAAAATATTTGTTTTTTTTATTATAAGTATTCATTTAATTCAATTTTTATTTATATTAGATTTCAATGTTGAAAAACTATAAATTAATTATATATTTAATTTTTCTTTATAATTCTATTTTTTTATCTTAAAATCATTGCTGAATAAAAAACAATACAAATAATTGTGAATAAAAAATAATAATCTAGACATTTCAAAAAATCATTTATTTAAAATATTCATTTCATCTATTTTTTTAGAAATAAATATGATTATAATTACTAATTTTTATTTAATTAATATTATTAATTAAAATATTATTTTGTAAAACTTATGATTAATGATTAAAATTTATAAAATAAAACAATAAAATTACCAAATAATTAAGAAAAAGTGATATAAATTCAAAATTTATTATATTATTTATAATAATACTAATTTTTTGTATTTAAACGATATTGTATCAATTTAAAAAATTTAAATAAAATATATATTATTTCAAGTTAAGTATGTATAAAAGGTTTGGAATAGGAATCTGATAAAAATAACTATTACTAATACTAATAATCAAAAAACAATTTAACTAAATCTTTTGATGTTTCTCTAAATAATTTGAATTAAAAAAATGAATATCTCAAATAAATTTGTCAAAATCTTAAAAAAAAGTAAATATCAATGATTTAAAAAAGAAAATAAAACAAATAAACTAATTTTAAATATTAAAACTCATTTTTTACATATAAAATAAATAAATTTTAACAAAAATAAAAAAAATAAAATATTAATCATATTCTTACAAACATTTATCCAAAATCAAAAAAAAAACAATAAAAAATTAAAAAAAATAAAAAAATCCATCCTAAAAAAATAAATATATAAAAAACAAATGGAACTCGTAGTAGATACAGTCGACAATTATGAGCCAGATTCCAATTTATTCTACATGCCAGGTCCTCACATTTCAATGTTAAAATGTGTACGTCCAAATCAATTTTCTAGTGCTAAAATAGTAAATACAGATGTAGATTACTTAACAAGTTATGCCCTTGCCAACTTATACTCAACTCTAAGACCAGGAGCTGAAGTTTCTATCACAATTTCTCAACCAGTTGCAGTTATGCAAGAATATGATGCTAAACAAGTAGAAGCCAATGCTAGATTAGCTGGATTTAATGATATTGAAATGAATTCTACTTCTTATACTGATCCTAAAACTGGAAGAGATGTTGCTACTACTGAAGTTGTTTTAAAGAAAACAGAAAGAGATGTTAGTGAAATAAAAGGAGGGAAAAAAAATGTTGTTACTAAGGAAGTTGTTGTTACTAGAGGAGGAAGACAAACTTCTTCAACTGGAAATAGAAGAAGAAAGTAAAGAATTAATTTTTTTGGGTTATTTTTTCTCGCTCTTTGGAAATATGTTTTTTTAAAACAATTTAATTTAAGAATTTTTTCATTTTTTGAAATTTTTTTCTCTTGTTTTTTTTTGATATTAATTTGTAGAAATTATTTTTTATTTTTTTAAATGTTAATTTATTTTATGTTTTTTATTATTGAAAATTAATTAATAAATATAATTATTTAAGGTATATAATATTTTTAGTTATAACAATACAAAAACAATAATCCTATCTTTAAAAGTCATTATAAAAACAACTGAAAAATAAATAAAAATGTCTTATTTAATTAAAATTATTCATAAAAGCTATATATTAAATTAAAAATGGAGTTATGGAGGTAATACTACTCATCATTCAAATCTCAGAATATGAACCAGATTGCATAAAAGTAAGACCCTCAGTTTATGGAGAATCTATAATAATAACACCAAAAAAGATAGGATATCCTAACAAAGAAAATGGGAGAGAAAGGATATTTCTTTACAAAATTATATTTTATTCATTAGATAATAGGAAAGATTTAAGTAAAATTTATTCCATTCAATGGATTGGATTCAGTATATTTAAAATTTATTAACACATGAATTAAAAATAAAAACAAAAGATTCCGCAATAGAATAATGAAGTAAAGAAAAATTACAAATGATTAGTATTAACGATTAAATATATTTGAGAAAATAATATATTGAAATAAAACAACTTCTTTTATAACTATTCTCAAAAATTTGGTTCCACAAAATATAGTAATTAATAAAATAATAATGATACTCTTTGAATTTGATCTTTAATTGAATATTTAATTGGAGCAAATTTTTTATTGTTTAAATTTGAAAGATAATTTTGTTAAAAATTGAAATTTTTTAAAACTTAAATTTATTTTATAAAAAATAATAAATACAATAAAGTTAAATCATAGATAAAATTCAATATTAAAAAATGAAAAATTATTTTTTCTTCTTTAACAATTCATCAACTTTTTCATTAAATTCCGCATCTTGTTCAGCAAATATTTTATCCATTTTTTGCTCAAGTTTATCTCTTTCAAATTCAAGAACAATTTCAATTTTTTGTTCCAATTCTGTTTTAGGTCTTCTACTTTCAAAATACTGTCTTAAAATTTTGGCATTTCTAGGTAAAATTTCAGTACCTTGGCTTAAATCTTCAACTTTAGGTAAATTATATATAACATTTTCTCTTGAATCAATATCAATATCTATTTTACTTGTTAATGTATAATGTAACATATGAAATCTTCTATATAATACATCAACAAAAAAATTTGTCATTAAATAATATGTTTCTTTCCTTAAAATTCCTATTTGAGATGAAAAACGATCCATTGAAAAAGTTAATATAGATTTTTTAAAAAATTCATATATTTCTTTTTTTCTAAAATTTCTTTTAATTAAATTTAATGTGTCATTTATTATTTTAAATATTGTACATGTTTCAAGAAGATTTATATTGTTTTTGGCACAAAATTCTGTTAATAATAAAAAAATTTCTAATGTAGTTTTGTCAGGTAAATCAAATTTATTTAGATTTAATTTTTGATTAATGATATCTCTTAATTTTTCTTTATCTGGTAATGATTTAAACATTAAAGCAACATCTTCTTCTGTTACTATTTCAAAAACATGAAAATTAATAGAAGCAATTTTATAGAAAAGGTCTTTTTCTATCATTTTATTCCTTTTAGTTATTTTTTTATTAATTAAAATTCAAAATAATTTTTAATTTTTTAAATATTACGAAAAATAAATAAAAAAATGTATTGTTCCCTTATAAAAAAATTCACAGTTACCAACAAAGAAAATTTATTACAACTATCATTTAACAAAACTATAAATTTAATATCAATAGTAGGAACAAAAGGATTTGTCAATTTAATGGATTTTAACTCTTTTAATGAAATATCACTTACCAATTCAATTTTCAGGCAAAGTGATGTCGGATCAAATTTATTATTAAAACATCATCAAGATGATGTAATAATAGTTTTATGGAATGAAAAAAAAGAAAAATTAACAACTTGTGATAAATCAGGTGTTATTGTAATATGGGGATGTAATGAAGGAAATTGGGAACAAACAATGGTAAATAAGAGAAAAAAAGAATTTAATATAACACATATTAATTGGAGTAAACAGGGAGATTATGTTTGTTTTTCTTATGAAGATGGATATGTTATATTGGGACATGTGAATGGAGATAGAAAATGGGGAAAAAGTTATGAAAAAAATATATATTTAATTGAATTCACTCCCAATGAAAAAAATATTTTATTAGCTTGTGAAAATTATAATATTTTAATCGTTGATTTAAATGGAACTCTCATTGGCGAAATTGAAATTGAAAAATCTTTATTGAATGTTAAAATAGTTACATTAAGTTATTATGATTATTTGTGGAATGAAAATATTGATTTAAATAATCAAGAATATGAATATTATGATTATGAAGATGCTAGTAGTGATAATAATTTAAATGTTAGGAAAAATTTAATGGTTGTTTTTCAAAATTCTAATTTTTTATTTTATCATAATGAATTTGACCAAAATTATAAAAAAATAAAAATTGATGAATTAAATTATGTAATTAAAGCCGAATGGTCAATTTTAGGAGATTTTTTTGTGGTTTGTGGATTTTTAGAAAAAGATAATTCAAAAACAATAATTTGTTTTTATAACAGTCAATATGAATTTATGACATATTTATTATCTCCTGAACCTATTATAGATTTTGATTTTTCATTCAGTACCTTATATTTATTATCAGATAAAAAAATTTATTACGGAATAATTAAACAAAAATTTATTTGGTGTTTTTTAATTGATACTTTAGTATATGCTACTCATTCAGATGATGAATATTATACTCTAATTTTTTGGAATACAAAACTAAATGAATATAATTATAAATATGTTCGAAATATTATTGGAATTTGTTCTTTTAATAATCTTTGTTTAATTACCTCAAAAAATGAAGATGATACTTTTCTTTTAATTTTATCTAATTCTATTGGATGTGCCATTGACAATAAAATAATTAATATTAAACCTTTATTTTATTCTATAAATGAAACTCATGTAGTAATTAGTGATGAAAATTATATATACCTATGGCAATTTAGAGGAAAAGAAAAAAAAGAAAATGAAGAAGGAAATGAATATAGTAATTTACCTTTAATTTTTTTAAATAAAAAAAATCAAAAAGAAATTTGTTTTTTTATTGATGATATACCAAACATAAATATGGAATATAATTTAGATACATTTAATCCTAACAAAATTTCTAAAGATGTTGTTTCAGCTTTAACTTTGTCAAACGATTTTTTATTTGTTGTTTGTGAGAGTGGAAAAGGAATAAGATATAATTTATTATCACTAACATCAATAGATAAATATAATTTTGAGAAAAATATTAATTCAATTGGAATGAGCCCTTCTTCAAGATATTTATGGACTATAAACGAAAATAATTTATTATGTTTATATGATATAGAAAAAGATGATAAAAAATACAAAGGAATTAAATTAAATTTTGAAAAAAAAGACATTTGGGCAGTTGAATGGCATAAAGTTAAATCAAATGAAAGAAAAGAAGATGAATTGTCTTTTTCTTTTTTTGAAAAAAATAAATTAAATGTAATAAATAATTTAAAAACAGAAGATATATATTTATATGATGCATATTTGGCAATTTATTCAAATATGACAATTACCTTAGTTAAATTAGAGCAAATAATGTCTAAACATTGGAAAACAAAACATAATGCTAATGAAGTAATAATAAAATTAGAATCTAAAATGCTAAAAGAATTTAATGATTTAATGAAAGGTGACGAAACGAATTTAGAAGATTTATTAAAATATGTAGAAGAACATCCAAACGAAAAATTATGGAAAGAATTAGCAAAATATTCATTAGAGAATTTAAATTTTGACATAGCAGAAAAATGCTTTATTCAAACTAATGATTATAATGGATTACAATTAATTAAAAAATTAAAAAACATTGAAGATGATAATTTAAAAAAAGCAGAAATAGCACAATATTTTAATAATTATGAAGAAGCAGAAGAAATTTTAAAAAAAAATGATAGGCAAGATTTAATTGTAGATATGAATATGAAACTTGGAAAATGGGATAAAGTTATAGATATAATGAAAGAAAATGGAATTAATGAAAATGATGAAAATATGAAAATTTCTTTATTAAATCAAGGAAATCAATTTTTGGAGAAAAAAGATTATGATAATGCTGAAAAATGCTATAAAAAAACAGGTAATATTAAAGGATTAGCTAACGTCTATTTTGGAAAAGAAGATTATGAAAATGCATCAAAATTAATTGATGAAATAAAAGAAGGTGATGATTTATTAAATGAAATGGGAGAAAAATTTGAAACTTATGGTTTATTAGATGAAGCAGTTAAATGTTACTTAAAAAATAATAATGTTGGAAATGCAATTAACTCTTGTATTAAATTAAATAGATGGGATAAAGCATTTGAAATTGCAGAAAAATATAATTATTATGAATTTGATGAATTAATTAAAAATTTCAGCGATGAATTAATTCAAAAAGGAAAAAAAATGGATTTAATTGATTTATTTAGAAAATCTCATCGTCATATTAATGCAGCTAAAATTATAAATTCAATTGCAGAAGATTTTCAATTATTAAAAATGAATCCATTGACAATGAAAAAAATTTATGTTTTTTATGCTTTAGAAATGGAATATTATAATACTATTACAGATAATCATATATCTAAAAAATTTGATAAAAATAATATTCAAGTAAAAGAAACTTTTGATAATTTAATAAATACAGATTTAAGTAATTTAACAAGAAAAATTTTGAATAATTATTGGAGTGGAGCAGAAGCATATCATTATTATATGCTATGTCAAGTTTTTTTATATAAAAAAAATTATAAAAATGCTTTAAAATGTGCCTTAAGATTAGTTTTATATGAAAAATATTTAGGAATTAAAAATGTTTATTCTTTAATTGCTTTAAGTGCTTTTTTAAATAAATCTTACAAATATTGTTCCAAAGCAATTTCTAAATTAGAAAATTTAAAAGATTTAAAACCAAGAATAAGAAATTGTTATAAAGAACTGGCTGTTAAGATTTTTATAAGGAATGATTGTGAAAATATTGATGAAAGATTTTTAAAATGTCCAAATAAAAATTGTGAAAATGAAATAAGTGAATATGCTTTAAATTGTGAGGAATGTGGTAATATTTTTAGTGCTTGTGTTATTACTGGACAATCTATTTTTACAAAAGATTATTTTAAATGTAAAAGATGTAAGCATAAATCTTTAAAAAGTGAGATTTATGGAAAAAAAATCAAACATTGTCCAATGTGTCATGTATTTTTAGGTCCAAAAAAAAGTAATTAATTTTTTTTTTTTGAATTGTTTCAATATGAATAATTATTTGAATATATGTAAATATATATAAAAACTATATTTTTAAAAAAGATTTTTATCAAATCTTGGGGATTGGGGATTGGGGATTGGGGATTGGGCCCAATCCCCGTGATTTACTGAAAATATTTTTTTATACCATCAATATTATAATAAAAAAAATTAAATAATCAAACTAAAAAAATAGAAAAAAATAATAATCCTTTAAATAATTGCCTTTAAAATAAAAATATTCCAAAAAATAATGTTAAACCAAAAGCGTCAAAGGAATAATTCATCATTCTCAAACAATAAATATTATAGAAAGCTTCCAATAGATGAATATAAAGAAGAAATATTAAAAAAAATAAAAACAAATAGAGTAACAATAATATCAGGAGAAACAGGATGTGGAAAATCAACTCAAATTCCTCAAATAATAATAGAGAATTTTCCAGATAAAAAAATAATAATGACTCAACCAAGGAGAATTGCAGCAATTTCTTTACAAAAAAGAATTAAGAATGAATTAAGAAAAAAAAACTATGATAGAAATTTAGTTGGATATCAAGTAGGAATGGATAAAGAAATACATAATAATACTCAAATATTTATTAAAACAACTGGAGTTTTTCTTGAAGAATGTATTCATGAAGATAATTTAAATTATGATTGTATTATTATTGATGAAGTTCATGAAAGAGATGTAAATATTGATTTAGTTTTAATTATGGTTAAAAATCTATTAGAAAAGAAAGATAATATTAAAGTTATTTTAATGTCAGCTACTATTAATATTCAAACTTTCTCTAATTATTTTCATAAATATGGAAATTATAATAATTTAGTTTTAGAAGTTAAAGAAAAAATTCATAAAATAAAAGAATATTATATTGAAGATATAGAAGAGAATTTAAAAGATTATCATATTCATATGAAAAATTTCCATGAAAATAAGGGAGAACCATATTTTAATGAAGATTTATTTGAATATGTTAAATATATTATTATTGAAATATATAAAAAATCAAATGAAGAAGAATCAATATTAATTTTTATTCCTGGATTATATGAAATAAAATCTTTAGAAAATTATTTAAATAAACAATTCGAAGAATCCCATTTAAATATAAAAAATAATTCAGAAATATTAATATTACATTCAGAGTTAAAAGAACTTCAAAAAAAAGTATTTGAAAATATAAAAGGAAAAAGGAAAATAATATTATCAACAAATATAGCAGAAAGTTCAATAACAATACCAAATATTACATATGTAATAGATTTTTGTTTAACAAAAGAAAATCAATATGATTCAATTAATCAAAATGATTTATTAAAATTAAATTGGTGTTCAAAAGCAAACTTAAAGCAAAGATCAGGAAGAACAGGAAGAACAAATAATGGTTTTGTATTTAGATTAATTCATAAAGAATTTTATGATAAATTGTCAGAAACTCCTAAACCAGAAATATTAAGAACAAGTTTAGATAAAGTAATATTAAAAATAAAAGTTTATTCAAATGAAGAACCTCATAAAATATTAAAAGGATTAATTGATTGTCCTAAAGAAGATGAAATATTTAAAAGTATTAAAAAATTAAAATTATTAGGAGCTTTATCAATGACTAATAATGAATATTTATCTGGAAATTTAACTGATTTAGGTAAAATTTATGCTGAATTACCTATTGACATTCAATATTCTAGATTAATTATTTTAACATCTTTCTTTGATTTAATTGATGCTGGAATTGTTGTTTCTTCTATTTGTTCACAAGAAAAAAAAATGTTTTCTGTTAACAATTTAAAAAATAAATATGATTTATATCAAATTAAAAAAGAAAGTGAGTTTTATCAAAATCAAGATTGTGATTTTATAATTTGTTATAATATTTATTGGAAATGGAAAATGCTTTTTGGAACAAAAAAGCAACATGATGAGTTTGATGTTTATTTTGAAGAAAAAAAAAGTGTTGAAGAAGATACTTTTATTAAACAATATGGATTAAATTTAAGAGTTTTAATTGAAATTTTAAAAACTGAATCTGATTTAAAAAATAGATTACGTCGTTTTGGAAAATTTTACAAAACTGAAAAAATAATTGATTTTTCTAATAGAGATAATTCTTTCTTTTTTAAAATTGCTTTAATGGGAGCTTTTTATCAAAATTTAATTTATGCTTATTTTCAAAATGATAAAATATATAATAGAATATATTCTGAAGAAAATAGAGATAAATTAAAAAAATCAATAGAAATAAAAAATATTGATAAAGCTAATTTAAAAAAAGTTGAAAAATGTTTAAATAATATTATTTATCCTGATAAAATTGTAGAAATAACTGATTATAATGGAAGTTTTTCTATAACTTTAGGAAATATAGATTCAATTGTTAAATTATATTATATTTCTAATAATGATAAACTTACTTTAATGATAGATGAAAAATATTATCAATTTAAACTTTCAAAATATGAATTTAAAGTTAACTTAAAATTAGCTTCTAGTAAAGAAAATATATTTGTTGATAATGAAAGTATTAATTACATTGTTTTAGAAACTGATAATAAATTATTACAAAAATACCGTTTTGTTTCTAATAAATGTATTCAAAAAAATTATAATAAACTACAGTGTACTTATTTAAGTAAATTACCTGATATTAAAATGTTTGATGAATTATCAATTATTATTTTTTCACCTGATTTAATTTTTGAAGGTGATGAACATAATAAAGTTTATAAGTCTTTTAAATTAAAAGGAATTGAAAATAATAACATTGATTTTTCTTGTTATTTTGGAACAGGAGATTTAATTAAAATAAATAAAATAAGAAATATTTTAAATAAATTAACTCAATTACCTTTATTTATTGTAAAAAATGAAAATAATGAAAAAATTGAAGAAGTAAATTTAGAATATAAAAAATTACAAGAACAAGTTTTTAAAGAAATAAAACTTTTATTTAAAGACAGAATAGAAATAATAAAAAATAAAGATAGATATGAAGAATTATTTAAAAAATTTTTTAAAGATTTTATTATAATTGATGATTTTAAAAGTAAATTTTCTTTAATAGAACAATGTAAAAATGTTCAATTTTCTCCAAAAGATTTTTTAAAGCCTTTAAAACCAATAGAAAATTTAAATGAAGATTTTAGAAGTTCAACAGAAGAAGGAAAAAAAAATATATTAGAACAAAAAAGTAAATTTCATGAATTAATACATTTATTAGAAAAAGAATTTGAATTAGCTAAAATAATTGCAAGAGGAGATTATTATATTAATTTGCATTGTAAATATTGTGATGATTATATTTGTTCTGCAAATGAATTAATTGACTTAAATAATAATAAAAATGAAAAAAAAATATATTTTAGAAATTGGAGATGTGAAAATATAAAAATATTTGAACCTGAAGAAAGTATTTGTAAAGAAAGTAATTTTGTTCAAAAATGTTTTCAAGAAAATTATTTGATTGATAATTTTATTTCTTGTAAAAATAATCATATTTTTGGAGGAAAATATTTAGAAAATTTTTTTATTACAAGTTTCTCTAATTTATGTTTAAAATATTATGATGGAATTAAAGAAGATTTTAATTATAAATTTGTTGAAAATAATTTTCAGTTTTTAAAAGAAAAAATAATTGAAATGAAAGAAAAATTAAATAAAAAAAAAAATGAAACTTTTTATTGTGAATTATGTAATGAATATTGTGATAATGTTAAAGACTTTGTTAAACATTTAAAAGATAATAGTCATAAATCTTATTTTGATGATTTGAAAGTTGATCTTGAATAATTCTTTTGATTGAAAAATATTTTTTATTTATCAAATAAAGTTTTAATTATTTGCTTATTTATTTTTTTATTTCATTTATTAAAATTTTTTTTTAATTATATAAAAGATTAATTAACTTAGATTGTTTATTTTATTTGTTTTATTTATATAAATAACCAACTTAAACTAAGTACAAAAATTTTTGCTATTATTTCGAGTAATTAATACAAATTTAATTATAATAAACAAATAGAAAATAAAAGAAATTTTTTTTTCTTTTATTTTTTAAGGATGATATAATCTTAAAAGATGAGGTAAAATTTTGTGTTTTTGTAATTTAGATTTAACATTCTTTTTATTTTTTAAGTGAAATTTTTGATTATTCTTAAAATTATTATCTTCTTTTTTAAGATCATCAAAAAAAACATCATTTTTTGTGAATTTTGATAAATCTAAATTCGAAGAATTTCTTTTAAAAAAATTTAAATGTTCTGTTGACATTGTATTTATTCTTTTATATGAATTATCTTTATTTTTTTTAATTTTCATATTTTGAGAAATATAATTTTTTGTTTTATTTATTTTCTCTTCTGTGAAATTTTTCTTTTTTTCAAAAGAATTATTTTTTTCAAAAGAATAATTTTTTTTTTTTTTTATAAAGATTATCATATAAATTATCTAAATAATTATCATTATAAAAATTTGATTTTTCATTTTTAAAAATTTGATGAGAATGAAAAATTAATTTTCTTTCAATCATTCTTTCAAATACTTCTGGATAAGAAGGTATTACTTTAAAATTTATAGGAAAAGTTTTAAATTTTATTTCTTTTCTTTTTTGAAATAACGAACCTAATTTTTTAGGGAATTCATTATTTTTCATTTATAAAATAATATATATTTTTAATAAAATTATTCCATTTTTCTTTTAACATTTTAATTTTTCTTTTAATTTTTAAACATTCAAACAAAATAATCTAAAATAAAAAATAAAAAACAAAAAAAATATAGTAAATATGTCCGAATTATTAATAGATAATTCAGATGTTATATTTACAATTGATAAGCCAATAATAATATTTCCAATAAATTCAAATATAAATAAAAACCTAAGTGAATCTCATCTTTCTCCAGAAAGTGAATGTAATGTTAAAATAACTAATTTAATGTCAAATTATATTGCTTTAAGAATAAGAACAAAAAAAAAAGAATATTATGCTGTTAATCCAACTTATTGTATAATATCACCTAATTCAAATAAAATTATAAATTTTGTTTTATATATTAAAGGAAATTATAAAGATATTGATTTTTCTAATCATAAATTCAGATTTGAAGGTATTATAATTAATGAAAATGATGTTGTTAATGAACCTAAAAAAATATTTGAAAATGTTATTAAGAATAAAATAAAAGTTAAAGGGAATATTATAAAAAGAAAAAGTGAAATTTATGAAGATTCAAATTATGTTTTTGTAAAAAATAATTTAGATAATTTAGAACCAAAACCTTTAAGTAAAAGTACTAATTTAAAAAGTAAAAATTTAAAAAGTTTAAATCTAGGAAAAAGTTTAAGTAAAGAAGATCAGTTAAGTTCATTAAAAAATGAATTTAATGATTTAAAAAATCAATTTAATATTTTAAATCAAAATTATAATAAGATTAAAAATACAATTGAGAATGAAAAAAATAAAGTTCTTACTAAAGGAAAAGATCAAAAAATTACTTTTGAATTACCTCAAATTGAAGAAATAAGTTTTGATAAAAATTTTGTTTTAATTTTATGCTTAATTTCTTTTGTTTTTGGATTTTATTTAACTAAATAAAAAATAAATTTCAAAAAGTAAAATATATTAAATTAAATGAAATATTATTTTTTAATTATCAATTCTAAAATTTATTTTAATCTGAGTTTTATAATAATATCATTATATCCTCAAAATTTTAATTTATAATTCAAATATAACTTTTATTAAAATCTAAAAAATAAAAAATTTTTAAAAAAAATGATAACACAAAAATTACCTATGTCATTAATGATAAATAATGATTTAAAAGAAAACCAAAATAAAAACAAAAGTAAACAACATATAATATAATATAGAAATAAATTTTACTAAAGAATTATATAATGATACTTTAAACTTTCACTATTCAACAAGAAAATCAAATAATACAAGTAGTTATTATAGTTTAATAGATACAAATAATAATTCTTTAACAATAGATAAAATTTTAAATAATGTTTATAAAACAAAATTTCATTATGAAAAATCAAAGACTAATGAAGAAAAAAAAATTGAACCTAAATTAAAATTATATATAAATCCAAGTACAAATAATAAAAATTCTTTCATTAAATTAAAAGATAAAAGAAATGAAATCCATTATATTGATGAAAATAAAAAAATAGAAATTAAAGATTGTTTAACCATAACTTCTAATTCTAATATAAGTGAAGAATTTGAAATTTCAGAAGAATTATATAAAATGAATACTTTAAAGAAAAGTGATTTTTTATCAACTCCTATTAAACAAAATATTTTTTTTCGGGGTAAAATTAAATATAATTACTATGACAAAAGAAATATTTATCAATATTATAATAATAATTATTCTTTGTTTTTAATGTGTGGAATTAAAACTGGAAGAAAAAATTATAATATTTATTTAGATGAAGATTTATATTATAAAATAGGAAAAATTAAAATAAATTTATTGGGGAATAATTTTAAAATAAAAATGAATGATTCAATGAATAATAAATGTGAAATTACTTATGTAATTTTTTTTTAATTTTTTAGAATATAAATTTATTTGGTTTAAATGGACCTATGAAATTAAAAGTGAATTTAAGTTATTTAAAAAATTATATTTTTCAAAATAAAGAACCTTCATATTCAGAAAGTAAATTTATTTAATTAAATTATAGTCTTTAAATCTTATTATTTAAATTTTATTCAAAGAAGTATAAAGAGTTCTGTTAAAAATTTTCAATTAGTTGATAAAAATAATATTGATAATATTCTTTTACAATTTGGAGAATCCAAAAAAGAAAATGAATATATTTTAGATTTTCAATATCCTTTTACTCCTATTCAAGCTTTTGGAATTGCAATCAGTTCAATTCAAAATAAATTGCTTTGTTAATTTAATTTTGTAAATAATAATTAAAGTGTATATTTAAAATTAAAAAAAAGTTTATTTTTTTTATTAAGAATATTTTAATCATAGAAAACCAAGTTACTACTTATTCATTTTTATTTTTAAATATTATTGATTTTTTTAACGTAATCTTCACAAATTTATAATATTTATTTAATTAAAATTAGTAATTTTGTTTATTAATAATTTAATTAATATATTGTTTATTAAAATTTGTAAATTTGAAATAAATTACAACAAAATAAATTATATTTATTAGGGTTTAATTATAATATAATTTATAAATTTATAATAATTTATTTATAATTTTTATTTCATTTTGTTTAAATAATAAAAAATATATTTTTGACAAAAAAAAGTTTTATGAGAAATTTAATGGTTAGCAAAGAATATTATGTAGAATTTAAAATAAAATTTTTTCTTGAAAATCATAATTTATCTTAAACATTTATTTTTTTTTAAAATAATAAAGAACAGATGTTTAATTTTTGTTGAAAAGAATATTTATGAAGAACAAAAAAATAAGTATTTCCCTTAAATATAAATAAAAAAAATATAATTGAGAATTGAAATATTTAATTAATATCCTCCTTTATCTTTATAGAGATTATATAATCCCCTATTTTAAGAATTTATATTTGGTGATTCAATCTTAGCATAAAGTTAAATGAAATTTAGTGGTTAATTGAAAAATAAAAAAAATGGATGATATAATAGAAAAATATAATTATCATGATGAACTAGAACATTTTACAAAATGGTCCAATGATAATGGTTCTAAAGATATATATTGGTTATCATCAAAAGAGATTTTTGGAGAAGATGTGAAAATAATACCAAAGTATATAAGTTTTGACGATATTGAACAAGGAGATTTTGGAGATTGTTACTTAATAAGTTCAATAGAAGCAATATCTACAATACCACAATTATTATATGTAATATTAAATATTAATGAGACAAGTAATATACCAAATGGAAAATCATTTAAAGTTTCAATGTTTATAGATGGAAAAAAAGAAAATATTTTTGTTGAAGATTCTTTCCCATTTTATTATGAAGACAAACAAATAAAACATCTTTTTTGCAAAGCGAATAAAAATGCTTTGTTTGTTATGATTTTAGAAAAAGCTTGGGCACAAATAAATGGAGGTTATGAAAATATTGAATGTGGAAAAATGAATGAGGTATTTGAAATATTCTTAGGATGTGGTATTACTAATTTAAATAAAGATGATCCAGATTTATTTTTTAAGGAAATTCAAAAGAGTATTCAGTCATTTTGTACTTTGTTAGTGTGTACAGACAGTGACCATATGTATTCAATTAAAGGTATATCAGAAAGGAATAATAATAAATTTATTATTTTATCCAATCCTCACAGAAATCATTTAAAATTTGAAAAATTTTATGAATGTCTGAATTTAGATAGAAGTAGTATTTCTATGATAGATGAGGAAAATTATGAGAAAGGTCTAATTGAGTTACCAATTAAAAATTTTTTAGATTGGGTAGAGGAAGCATCATGTGGAACTCCTTTTTATGGAGCAAAAATATTTCCTTATCAACCAAGAGATGAAGATTTATTAAAATATTTTTGTTTTAAAATCATATTAGAAGAAGATTCAACTTTAGTCATACAAATATGTTTTAAGAATTATAGGGCTCATAGAACTCATAAAACACTAGATTTCGATCGAAAGTTTTCTAAGTCTAATTTAAAAATAATTACTGGGGAAAATATAAAAGAATTATCAAAAAGAGATGATTGTATTTCAATACATGAATATAAAGTTAATTTAAAGAAAGGGAAATCATATATTTTTATTCATATAGATGAAATTAATGAGAATTTAAAACAATTTTCATTTAATTTTTTAGTCAAAGAAAAAGTTAAATGTACTATAAATCTTATTAAAATATTTTCTTCCCAGAGAAAAAAAGATAAAACCCCCAATTATTTGAATAAAATAATCCTTACAAAATTAAAAACTAAAGATTCTTATTTTTCAAAAGATATAATCCAAAATTTTAATTTTTTTTATAACCTTCAAAATGTATTTAATATAAAGCAAGGTGAAAACTATTATGGAATAGATGAGAATGGAGAAAATAGGAAAAGTTTTTTTCTAGATGATATAAGAAAATCAAACACAACTGATGAGAGTATTAATTGCTTAAAAGTAACTTCTGAAAATGAAAACGAAAAAATTGATAATGAAAAAAAAATAAAAATTAGTTTAATTGTAAAGAATAAAGACAAAGAAAAAACAAAAAAAAAAGCAAACAAAGAAAGTTTTGACGCTGATAAAAAAGTCAGAAATAAAACTCCAATAAAAAAAATGAAAAATAAAAATGAATTTCTAATAGACAAAAATTCAATAAAAAAAGGAAACTTCATGAAAAATCTTGATTTTCTACTTCATCCAAATGATAAACAATATATGAATAAATCATTTATTTAGAATTAAAAAAGAGAAAAAAGTAAAAAGCAAATTTGATGAAAAGTCATATTTTGATTTAAAATGTAACAAACTTAAATATTTATATTCAATTAAAGAAATATTCAAAATCCAATAGAAATAAATTAAAAGTTCTTATCATATTTTTTATATTTGAGATAATAATAGGAATATATTTTGAAAAGAAGAAAACAATTTTTTCTTCATCAAAAAGATTTATAAATTGAATTTTAAATTTAAACAAATATTTATTTAAAAAAAGTAATTAAATAACATTAAAAAATTTAAAAAATAACCCAAAAAAAAATCAAAAAAAGAAAAACCCGAGAAATCATATATTTTTAGTTATTAACCCTAGTATAAAACAAACTATAAACTTCACTTGAATTAAAGTCAGGATCTTTTTCAATAACATTAACATCATCAAAACAAATCCATTTTCCATTAATTTTAACAAAACAATAATAATGTCCTCCATTTGAATTCCCTTTATGACAAACAATTCCCCATAATCTATACAAAGTACTTTTTCCATCGAAAATTTCTTCATCAATATAATTTCTCATATCTAAATTTTCTTCAAATTGTACTTTTGAATTATTTTTATTTAAATTACCAAAATTAATTCTTTGAATACTTAAAATAAGTAATTGAGGTAAATTCCCAATTCTAATTTTCTGTTGTCTATCTAATACCTTTCCACAAGCTCTACAATAATCATTTACTTTTATAATTTCTTCTCTTAATATATTTCTTCTAATTAAATCATTTATTTCATATTGATTCATATTATCATTATCAAATAAAAGAGGTAAATCTAAAAATTGTCCAAAAGCAAAATCACGACTTCCACAACCACATTTAAATTCAAAAGACATATATCCTACAAATAAATCTGTTATTATTGAATCTTCCTTTGTAAGACAATCTCTTCGATATTCATTGAACATAAGTGGCTTTGATGATTGAGCAATTGAAGTATGAGTAGAATATCTCTGTGAAATCCTGTTCAACTCATTATTCAAATCCTGAAGGAGGAAACGAAGGAATTCATGACTGTCACTATTTGAAAAAGATGGATGATTTGAAAGAAATACTGATTTGAAATGAGAAGATGGGAAATATTGATTATCTGGACAGGAAGAGAAGTTCAGAAGGAGTTCCATAAAGGAAGAAGTAATTGGACCTGGTTGAGAACCTGACTGTACTTTATGTGTTGCATCTGAGAGGAATGTATATATTAAGGGAGGACAGTGGATTAAAATTTGAATTATAGAATTTATATAACAATCATTTTGAGTATTTTCTAATCCTACTTTTGATGTTGATACTCTATCAATATTGATTTCTTGGGATTTTGGTTGAGGTGGTTCCTCTTGTTGAATACCTTGCATATTTGCAGTTCCTACTCTTTGCTCCGGTGACATTAATCTTTGAGGAGTGGGTGGCTTATTATAAAATGACTCTCCTGCTTGAGATATTTTTGAATATGATGGCAAAGCACTTTGAACTCTCTGTCTTCCTGTTAAAGTATCCTTTGGTATCATTTCGCCATCATTTCTATTAAATTCACTATTATTTCCAGCTAAAGGTTCTTCTTTTTTAAACATCTCCATTCCAAACCTAAGAGGTTGTCTCCATTGATAACTCACTTGATATGTGGTCTCAGGATCATGTATCCTCTTCTCTGGAATCCCTGGGAAAGTATCCTTCATATAAGGAGGAGTAGGTGGACGATATGGTGCCATTGGAGGAACCTTATACCCATTGTAATACTGATTAGGAATGGGCTGCATGTACTTCTTCTGTAAATATCTTCTTGTTGACACTTGTTGATTCATTCTATTAAAGAAAGATGTTGTTTTATTCATGAGTGCTTGGGTCATTGATTCAGAAGGAGGAACACTCATTGTTCCGTTATGTAAATGTGAAAAAGGATCAAAATAATTCTGACGCATTTGTAATGTGGTTCTTCGGAATTCGTCTTCCATTGTTGGCTTGTCGTATGATGGAGTTCCTGGAGTTTGAGGAAAATGACGAGAGTAGAATTTGCCATATAAGGCATTCGTAGTTGAGAAGGGGTCAAATGTCTTCATTTTTATAATAGATTTTATTTTTTTAAATTTTTATTTAAAAAATTTTTTTTTGTTTTAATGGAATTTTAATAAGACTAAAAATAGAATAAGTTGAAATTAATTGGAATTTTAATACTTTTGATTTATTAAAATTTAAAAGAGTGTTTCAGAAGATTACTTATTTATTGAATTTTGATTATAAATATATTTTATCGATTATTCTATATATATTATAAGTTTTTTATATTCAAATATATACCATACAATTTTAAAGATATTATCTTTTGATAAGTGAATAGAGAATTCCTTGCTCAATTTTCAAATATAATCATTTTAAATCTTTAAAATTTTTTTACTTTATAAAAATAATTTAGTGAATGAAATAAAATAATATTTAATCAAATTTTTTATTGAATTCAATCAATTTTTTTTGACGAACACAACAAAACAGTATTATATATTTATTTTAGTATTAAATTGAATCCCAAGATTGAATAAATAAAACTAAGAACATTTAAATATATTTTAATACCCCTTTTTGAAAAATATAATATTTTAATTAAGTATAAAACTCCTAATTATACTTTTTATTATTGTATTTAATCATTTATTAAAAAAATATTATTAGAAAAGATTAAAATTCTAAAAACTCCATATCTGAATTATGTAATCTCTTGAAGAAGTGCAAATAATATTTTCTTTTAATTTAAGTAAAACTCCAATATTTGATTGATGAGCATCTTTAATAGTTTGAATACATTCATAAGTATCACAATTAAATATATATAAATCATGGCTCCATCCTCTCACGAAAAATATATCTTTTTCATTAAATACTTTTATTTCCCAACCATGAGTTTTTAAAATAATAACTTTTATGATTTTTTGTTTTGATAAAGAAAATACATTCAAATACTTTTCATAAATAATAATAATTCTATCATCATCAATTCTACATAATCCTTTTTCTGAATAACAATAAATATCTAGGATTTTAATTAACTCAAAATTTATTAAATTCCATATGAATGTTTCGCAATTTCCTGTAGATATTAATTGTTTTTTATCCTCTAATAATAGTATAGATTGGATAAAATTTGTATGTTTTAATGTTGAAATAGATTGGTATTTATTATTAATTTGTTCCCAAATATTTATTTCATTATTTGAATAAGATATTAAATTTCCTTTTAAATAATATATAACTTGAAATATATTATTAGTTAATTTATGTGCATTAATTATTTTATGATTTAATATAAAAAAATTATCTTTTTTAATCCAAGTTTTAATAGTATTATCACCGGAAGAAGTCACAAAATTATTTTCATCTTTAACATTTACATAATAAATAATGTCTCCATGGGCTTTTACAATATTTTGAATAATATTAAAATTAATATCATATATCCTAATTATTGAATCACTCATCGCTGCTACAATATTTCCTGAAGGGAAAAGAGAAGCATAATTAATACATACATCTGTTATTATTGATTTAACTAATTTACATTCTATTTTTTGATATATTTTATTTATTTTTAAGTTTATATTTGGATAATTATTTTGAAATATGATTAATTCTAAATTTGATTGATTGTCTTTTATTTGAATGTTATTTTTAGTAATTGAATTATTGATGAATTTTTTTATTTCTTTGGCATTTTTAAATGATTTAATATTATTAAAGTATTCTAAACTAAATTCTGATTCATATTTTTTGTTATTTTTTGAATTTATAATTGAAATTAAAACTGAATTTAATTTTGTTGTTAATTCAATTTTATATTGTTCAAGTATTTGATTTTTGTTTTTGTTATAATTTATTGATTGATTTTTTCCCATTTATTATTATATCATTTTTATTTTTTATAATACTTATAATTTTTTGTTTATAATTAAAATTTTAATCCTTAAATTATTCAAGAATAAGAGTTTATAATTATACATTATATAATTTGATTTTTTCAAAAAAATATATTGGGGATTGGGGATTGGGGATTGGGGCTCAGGGTGAGGGAATAGGGT